>Ga0193728_1000075_pt1 | contig 40939 bp, 40 predicted proteins | sample U1c1metaG_FD_143037 | JGI IMG/M metagenome (GOLD analysis project Ga0193728, IMG submission 143037) | Soil microbial communities from a riparian zone of the East river system, Colorado, United States - U1c1 | ecosystem: Environmental > Terrestrial > Soil > Riparian zone | place: USA: East River... | reverse complement strand
CCGACGGTGAGACCGGGCGGCAGCTCGGGCAGCTTCTCGAGCGCGAGCAGCACGCCGGGCGCGAACGATTCCCGGGCGGTCGTGTCGTGGCGAATCGTCAACAACTCCCCTTCGCCTCCAAACAACACTTCCTGGTGCGCGACGAGTCCCGGCAGCCGCACCGAGTGGATGACCGGATCGCCGCCGATCAGCCCGGCAGTCGCGCGCGCGGTGCCCGACGGCGCGTCCTTTTTCCCCTCGTTGTGGAGCTCGATGATCTCCGCGCGTGGAAAGTACGCGGCGGCCTGCTGCGCGAAGCGCATCATCAATACCGCGCCGATCGAGAAGTTCGCCGCAACGAAGAGCCGTAAACCGTTCTGCTCCGCAAGCTCGTGCAGCGAATGCGGTTCCCAGCCCGTCGTGCCCACGACGCAGGACACGCCCTGCTCGAGTGCGGCGCGAATATTTGCAGGCGCCGCATCGGGAGACGTGAAGTCGACGGCGGCGTCGAGCCCGCGCACGTCGATCTCGTCACGGATCTCGAAGCCGCGCACCTCGTGGCCCGCGGCCTCGAGCGCAGGGACCAGCGCGGCGCCGACCTTGCCCTCCGCACCGAAGAATGCGAGCCGCATCAGATGCCAACCATCAAGCCGCCGCGCGGGCGACGAGATTCGCATTCGCGTGCTGCACTGCGGCGTGGAACGTGTCCTCGTTCGGGCCGACACCCGACGCGGAGAGCCGGTCGGGTGCGAGCAGCACGCCCGCGAGCTCCGCGAGTGCGTCTTCGTCTACCGCGTCGATCTCGGCGATGATCCGGTCGAACGTCAGGAGCTCGCTGTCGGAGATAAGCGCCTTGCCGAGCCGGCTCATGCGGTTCGAGGTCGACTCCATCGAGAGCGTGATGCGCCCCTTGAGGCTCTCCTTCGCGCGGTCGAGCTCACCCTTGCGGAAGTTCCCCGCGGAGAGCTCCGCGATCTGCTCGGAGCAGATCTCGATGCACGGCGCGATGTTCTCCTCGCGCGTGCCGACATAGATCCCGACGAGGCCGGTGTCGGTGTACTGCGACGCGAAGCTGTAGACCGCGTACGCCATTCCGCGCTTCTCGCGGATCTCCTGGAATAGACGCGAGGACGCAGAGCCGCCGAGGATGCCGTCGAGCAGCGACGCGGCGAAGCGCCTGCGGTCGGTGCGCGCGATGCCCGGCGCGCCGAGACACACGTGGTACTGCTCGGTGTCCTTGCGTTGGAAGCGGATGCCGGGCGGCGGCGCCTGCACGAGCGGCTTGCGCACATGCGCCTTGCGCTGCTCCGGATCGGCGCTCCGGCCCTCGAAGCGCTGCAGGAGCGAGACGAACTTGTCGTGCGTGATGTTGCCGGCGGCCGACACGACGATGTTGCCGCCCGTATACATCGAGCGGTGATAGCTCGAGATCGCACGCCGACTGACGTTCGAGATCACGTCGGCCGTGCCGATCACGGGCCGCCCGAGTGCATGCGACCCGAAGACGGCCTCCGAGAACAGGTCGTGCACGAGCTCTCCCGGTGTGTCGTCGTACATCGCGATCTCTTCGAGCACGACCTCGCGCTCCTGGTCGACCTCGGCGAACGCGGGCGCGAACACCATGTCGGTCATCACCTCGAGCGCTTCCTCGACGTGCCGGTCGGGCACGCGCGAATAGACAACCGTGTGTTCGCGCGAAGTCGCGGCGTTCAGCTCCGCGCCCATCGCGTCAAACGTCTCCGCAATCTGCTGTGCGTCGAAGGAGCGCGAGCCTTTGAACAGGAGATGCTCGATGAAGTGCGAGACACCAGCGCGGTCGGGCCGCTCGTCGCGCGAGCCGGCGCCGATCCAGAACCCGAGCGCGACCGAGCGCACGCTCGGCACCTTCTCCGAGATGACCCGCTCGCCGGAGTCCAGCTCGGAGAGGGTGTACTTCTGCATCAGGCTAGCCTACGCGACGAACTGCAGGCCCGATCCGGTGCGCTTGGCCTCGTACAGGGCCTCGTCGGCAAGCCGGAACAGGCTCTGCGCGTCGCGCGCATTCTCGGGGCACGAGGCGATGCCGAAGCTGGCCCGTCGGGCTGCGACGGCGTCGGTGATCCGCTTGACGACGTCCCGTGCCTGCTGCTCCCCCGCCTCGGCGAGCACGAGCGCGAATTCGTCGCCGCCGATGCGGAACGCGTCGTCGCCTTTGCGCACGGCGTCCTGGAGAATGCGCGCGAAGACCTGCAACGCCTCGTCGCCGGCCGGATGTCCGAACTGGTCGTTGAGCACCTTGAAGCCGTCGAGGTCGCAGATCACGAGCCCGAACGAGCGCTCATAGCGGAGCGCGCGCGCAACCTCGGCATCGAGGCGCGCGACGAAGGCGCGACGGTTGAGGAGGCGCGTGAGCGGATCGTGGTCGGCGAGAAACCGCAGCTCGCGCCGGTGCGCGGCCGACACGATCGCAGCCGCCGCCTGATTCGCGAAGATGCGCAGCGCCTGGATCTTCTCCGCCGACGGCAGCAGCCTGTCCTCGGGCTCATCCGCCCAGATGATCCCGATCACGGCACCCTTGCCGTCATGCAGCGGGACGAGCAGCCAGTGCCGGTCCCACGCGCGCGGCCCGCGGCCGTTGTGGCTCGACTCGTACGCAGGACCGTCGGTCGCGATGCGCTTCTCGGCCTCGTCGTTCGACAGCAGGAAGCAGCCCGACACCTCGAACTGCGGATCGAGCAGCGGCTCGACGTCGCCGAACACGAACTTCGACGTGAGCGCCGGCCCGTCGAGATCCCACCCGACGGCGGCACGCGCCTCGAGTTGCCCGGTCACGGGGTCGATCAGTTGCGCAGCGACATGCTGGAAGCCGAGTGCGTCCCGCACGCCGCGGCACACGTCGCGGAGGATCTCGTCGGCCACCGGCTCAGCCGTGAGCTGCGACGAGATGTCGAGCAGCTGCTCGAGCGCGAGGCTGTGACGCGCGGCCTCACCTGCGTCCTGTGCCGACTGCACCGCGAGCGCGGCGTGCTCTGCGACGGAGACGAGTACGTCGAGCTCCTCGTCGGTAGGACGACGCCGGCTGACAGGCTCGTCGACCGAGAGGATCCCGAGCAGATGTCCGTCGGAGTGGCGCATCGGCAGGAAGAGCGCGTCCTCCGGATGCCAGCCGGCGTCGCCCTGCCCCGGCTCGACCGCAGGCACGTAGCTGTAGCCCGCGTCGTCCCAGTCGTACGCACCGGCGGGTACGACATATGCGCCGCGCCGCTCGAACGTCTCAGAGAGCAGGCCCTCCCACTCCGCGATCGGCCGTACCTGCCCGAGGAGCGCGTCATGGGCTACCACGCTGCCGTGCACCGTCGTGACGCTGAAGTCGTCCCAGGCCGGCCGGTAGAGGTTGATCACCACCGTCTCGTAGCCGAGTGAATCCGAGATGGTCCGCGCTATCGCAGCGAGGAGCTCGGGTAGTTCCTCCTCGGCTCGCACGAGGCGGGTGACCTCGAGCAATCCCCGCAGTGGGGAAACAGGTTGTGGCGATGGCGGTGCCATGGCTGGGGCTCTCAAATCCCCACTCTCGTATCGGCAAAAGACATCCCGTCCGCGAGCCTCGGCGGGGTGACAAGAAAAGAGGGCGGCCCGTAGGCCGCCCTCTCCAGTGCTCCGCGCTATCTGCGGCCTCCGCGATCGCCGCCGCGGCTTCTGCCGCGATCGCCGCCGTCGCGGCGCGGCTCGGACGGCGGACGCGGCGGGGCGTCCTTCGCCCGCTCGACGAGCTCCTCGGGCGTGACGAGCTTGCCGTCCTCGTGCTTCGCGACGAGCTTGAGGCCGATGCGGCCACGCGCCTTGTCGACTTCCTGCACGATCACGTCGACGACGTCGCCACGTGCCATGACGTCCTCGATGTGGGCGACGCGGCCCGGGCCTACGTTCGAGACGTGAAGCAGGCCGTCGGTGCCCTTCTTCAGCTCGACGAACGCGCCGAACTCCGTCGTCTTGACGACCTTGCCGGTATAGGTGTCCCCCACCTCCGGCGTCTTGGTGAGCGCGCGAATCGCCGCGATTGCGGCCTCCGCCTTCTCGCCGTCGGTCGCGTAGATGAGGAGCGTGCCGTCCTCCTCGATGTCGATCTGCACCTCGTAGTCGCCTTCGAGGCCGCGAATCGTCTCGCCGCCCTTGCCGATGATGAGGCCGATCTGCTCCTGCTCGATCTTGATCGACGTGATCCGCGGTGCGTTCTGGGAGAGCTCCGAACGCGGCTCCGGGATGACGTCGAGCATGACGTCGAGGATCGCGTTGCGCGCGCGACCGGCCTGCTCGAGCGCGTTCCGCATGATCTCCTGCGTGACGCCGGTGATCTTGATGTCCATCTGGAGCGCGGTGATGCCGTCCCGTGTCCCTGCGACCTTGAAGTCCATGTCGCCGAGGTGGTCCTCCGCACCCTGGATGTCGGTGAGGATGACGTAGTCGTCGCCCTCCTTGACGAGGCCCATCGCGATGCCGGAGACCGGCGCCTTGATCGGCACACCGGCGTCCATCAGCGAGAGCGTCGAGCCGCAGACGGAGCCCATCGACGACGAGCCGTTCGACTCGAGGGTCTCCGACACGATGCGAATCGTGTACGGGAAGTCCTCGGCCGGCGGGATCATCGCCTGGAGCGCGCGCTGTGCGAGATAGCCGTGACCGATGTCACGCCGCTTCGGGCCGCGCATGAAGCCCGTCTCCCCGACCGAGTACGGCGGGAAGTTGTAGTGATGCATGTAGCGGCGGTCGGTCTCGAGCGACAGGTCGTCGATCCGCTGGCCTTCCTTCGCGGTGCCGAGCGTGAGCGTCGAGAGCACCTGCGTCTGGCCGCGCGTGAACAGGCCGGAGCCGTGTGCGCGCGGGTTGACGCCGACCTCGACCTCGATGTGCCGGATCTCCTCGGTGCCGCGACCGTCGGGACGACGCTTGTCGACCGCGATCTTCTTGCGGACGAGGTCCTTGTAGATCGCCTCGGCGGCCTTCTTGACGTAGCTCTTCGTGAGGCTGTCCTTGACGGCCGGCGCGTCGCCTTCGACGGTCGCCGGGCCGGTCGGGAACGGCAGCTCGACCGTATTGACGATCGAGTCGAACAACAGGCCGCGCTTCGCCGACTTGAGCTCCTTGGAATCCTGCTCGGCGTCCGTGAGAGCCCGCAGGCCGCTCTCGAACTGCTCGCGCACGGGGCCTTCGACGGCAACCAGGCGCTGCTTCTCGAGCAGCTGGGCGAGGCTCGCCTTCACCTGGATCTGGCGCTGGATGTCCTCTTCGGTCGAGTCCATCGAGATCTCACCGGCGAGCTGAACGAGCAGCTCGTCGATGACGGCGGCCGCCTCGCGGAGGCCGACGCTCTGGATGCGCTCCCAGATCGTATGGCCGTGGGTCGACTCGATCTCGGCGGTGAGGTCGTTGTCGAGCCACTTCGCCTTGCCGGCCTGGCTGCGCAGGTCCTCCTGCGCCTCGCAGATCCGCTTGATCTCGCCGTGGGCGATCTCGAGCGCCTCGAGGAGGATGTCCTCGGGCACCTCGTCGGCGCCGGCCTCGACCATCGTCAGGCCGTCCTTCGTGCCGACGACGATCAGGTCGAGCGACGTCTCCGACCAGTTCTGCTGCAGCGTCGGGTTGATCACGAACTCGCCGTCCAGGCGGCCGATGCGGACAGCGCCGACCGGGCCGAAGAACGGCAGCGGCGAGAGCATCAGCGCCGCCGACGCGCCGTTGATGCACAGGATGTCGTGCGGGGTGACCATGTCCGCGGAGAGCACGGTGCAGATGACCTGCACCTCGTTGCGGAAGCCCTTCGGCCACAGCGGCCGGATCGGGCGGTCGATCATGCGGGCGGTCAGGGTCGCGCGATCGCTCGCCTTCCCTTCACGCTTGAAGAAGCCGCCGGGGATCTTGCCCGCGGCGTACATGCGCTCCTCCACGTCGATCGTCAACGGGAAGAAGTCGGCGCCCTCGCGGGCCTCCGAGCGTCCCACCGCGGTGGCGAGCACCATCGTCTCACCACTGCGGACGACGACGGCGCCGTCCGCCTGCTTCGCGAGCTTGCCGGTCTCGAAGGTGATCTCCTGGTTTCCAACCTGGACGGAGACCCGAGCCTGGCGCTCGGTCGCGATACTCATTCGATTGTCCTCCACTCTGCTTGTACGTGTGGAGGGCGGGAAGTTTGAGTCAGCACCGCGCGGGAGCTCACTCAAACCTCCGCCCTCCTGGGCTTCTTACTGGAGAGCTAGCGGCGTAAGCCGAGCTCCTTGATCAGGGCGCGATAGCCCTCGAGGTCGTGTTTCTGGAGATACGTCAGGAAGCGCCGCCGACGCCCGACGAGCTTCAGCAGCCCGCGGCGGGAGTAGTGGTCGTGCCGGTGGGTGCGCAGATGCTCCGTCAGCTCGTTGATGCGCTGGGTGAGCATTGCGATCTGGACCTCGGGGGAGCCGGTGTCGGCCTCCGCGCGGCCATGCTTCTTGATGATCTCGAGCTTTGCTTCCTTGGTGAGGGCCACTCGGCCTCCTCTGTCGTTGTCTCCCGGGCCCCCGCCGCGCCGCGCCTGAAAGCTGCGACGAGCCGGAGCAGGGTCGGCGGATAGGGTAGCAACGCCGCATGGTTCCTGCGTTTGAGCTCGAGGAGATCGTCCGCGACGCCCGTGCCAGAACGGGCGTTCCCGGGGTTGCCGCCGGGATTCTCGCCGACGGACGGGTCGTGTCGGCGGCGGAAGGCGTGCTCGAGCTCGGGCGCGAGGATGCGGTGCGGGCGGACACGCCGTTTCGGATCGCGTCGATCTCGAAGCCGTTCACCGCCTCGCTCGCACTGTCGTGCCTGCCGTTGGGCCACGCGCAGCTCCGAGCGTGGCTCAGCCATACCGCCGGACTGCGGAGCGAACGTGCCGAGCAGCTGCCCGAGGCGGCGCAGGGGCTCTTCTCCTATTCGAACGCCGGCTACTGGGCGGCGGGCGAGGCGAGCGCGGCCGCGTGCGGGATGCCGTTCGACCAGGCGATGCGGGAGCGGATCCTCGAGCCGCTGCGGCTCGGCGCCACCGGCTACGACGAGCCGCCGGCACCGGCGCGCGGGCACGTCCAGGAGGGCGAAACAGAACACCGCGCGGTGAGCGTCGACAGCTACCCGGCAGCACGGCGTCCCTCGGGCGGGCTCTGGTCGACCGTCGAGGACGTCCTGCGCTTTGCGGCGCACCATCTCGGCGGACGCGGGCCGTTGTCGGAGGCCGCGCGCGCGGCGATGCGCGAGCCGCAGTCGCACGCGCTCGGCGCGGGCTACGGGCTCGGCTGGTGGATCCGCGACGCCGGCGGCCGTGCCGCGCTCGATCACGAAGGATCCGTGGCGGGATATCAGTCGATCCTCCTGCTCGTCCCGGAGGAGCAGGTGGCGCTCGTCGTACTCACGAACAGCTGGCGGGGTAGCGGCCTCGTGCGCCGCGTCGTCGAGCAACTCGGTCTTGCGGCCGGACCTCCGGTGTCACGACCGGGGGTCAGACCCCGTGACGCGTCCGGGCTCGAGTTGACCGAGTACGACGTGGCGGGCCGGTATTCGCTCGACGACGCGGAGGCGCACGTCGAGGCGTCGGGGAACGAGCTCTATGTGCAGGAGACGGAGCTGGATCCCGTCACCGGGACGCCGATCGCAGGGCCGCGGCTGCGGGCGCGTCCGATCGGCGGCGGCGTCTACGGCTACGCAGGCGGCGGGTTGCTGAGCCATCGGCTCGACTTTCCGCGCGCCGGGATCGGCCGCATCGGCTGGCTCGCGATGCCGCTCCAGACGTGACGCCCGGCTGCGCCGCGGGGCATCCGGCGACGGCGGCTGCGGGCGCGGAGATCCTCGCGGACGGCGGTTCGGCCGCGGACGCAGCAGTCGCGGCCGGGCTCGCGTCATGCGTCGCTGAGACGGTGATGACCGGGCTGCTCGGCGGAGGCCACGCGATCTACCTCGACGCGGCGGCCGGCACGGCGCGCAATCTCGACTGCTTCTGCGCAGCCCCGGGGCTCGGCGGGCCGCAGCGCGAGGCCGAGCTGCTCCGGCTCGAGGTCCCGTTCGGCGAGGAGCTCGTGCACTACGCCGTCGGCCCCGCCTCGTGCGCTGTCCCCGGCGTGCCGGCCGGGCTCGCAGAGCTGTGGCGCGCGCATGGGCAGCTGCCGTGGCGGCGTCTCGTCGAGCCGGCGCTGCGGCTTGCGCGCGACGGCGTCGCGATGCCGCCGGCGCACGTCGCATGCCTACAGATGCTCGAACCGGTGATGACGATGCGCGAGGGCGCGCGGATGTACGCGCCGGGCGGCACGTTGCTCGAGCCGGGCGACCTCCTCCAACAGCCGGGCCTCGTCGCCGCGCTCGAGTCGCTCGCCGACGAGGGCGGCGCGGGCGCGTACACCGGCACGATCGGCGAGTCGCTGCTCGCGCTCTCGGCGGAGCGCGGCGGCCGGCTCACGCGCGGTGACCTCGAGACATACGCGCCGCGCTGGCACGACCCGGTCGAGTCGGCGTGGCTCGGCCTTCGCTTCCTCACTCGCGGCGGCCTGTCCGCCGTACCGGACGCGCTCGCCCGGCTGCGACCGCTGCGCGGGCTCGCGCCGCCGGCCCGTCTGCTCGCACTGGTCGCTGCGCTCGACGGCGCGGTCGGGCCCGAGACGCATACGACGAACCTCGTCACCGTCGACCGGCACGGCAACGCATGCGTGCTGACCACGAGCCTCGGCCTTGGCTCGGGCGACTGGCTCCCCGGCCTCGACCTGCATCTGAACAGCATGCTCGGCGAGGTCGACCTGCTCACGGAGCCACTCGAGCCGGGCGACCGCATGCAGAGCATGATGGCCCCGAGCCTCGCACTCGACCGCGACGGCCTCGTGCTCGCGATCGGCGCGGCGGGCGGCACCAGGCTCCGGACCGCGCTCGTCGGCGTCGCCGCCGCGATCCTCGACGAGGGCGTCGACCCGCAGTCCGCCGTCGAGCGACCGCGCGTCCATCCCGCGGGCGAGGTCGTCAACGCCGAGCCGGGCGCGGACGACGACGGTCTTGCCGCGCTCGAGGCCGCCGGGCGGACCGTACGCCGCTGGGCCGAGCGCCACCACTACTTCGGCGGCGTCAGTGCGATCGGGCGAACAGGTGCCGCCGCTGACCCTCGGCGGAGTGGAGCCGTGGCGCCGCCTCGGGGGGCAGCATGAGCGGGATCCAGCCCACGTAGGCGCACTCGGGGCAGCCGGGATTCTTCTCGACCGTGCCTCCGACAACGGGCTTCGAGTAGACCTCCCCGCACTCGAGGCACAACACCGTCTCGAGCACCCGGAGCGGAGTCACTGCCTGCGCGGCTGCCTCCACGTGGATGAAGACACCGGGGCTTCGGAAAACTTGTGGAGTTTGCGGGTTTTCAGACGGGTCGACGTCAAGCCGGGCGGACGGCGGCCCGGGTCCGCTCGACGTCGTCCGCGATCTGCGCCACGAGCGCGGCCTCCGACTCGAATGCCGCCTCGTCCCGCAGCCGCTCCCAGAGCTCGACGACGAGCCGCTCCCCGTAGAGGTTGCCCTCGTAGTCGAGCAGGAAGGCCTCGATCCGCTGCTCGGTGCCTCCGTAGTGCGGGTTCAGGCCGATCGAGAGGGCAGCCCGGTGTCCGAGCGCCGATCCCGCATAGATGCCGTGCTGCGGGACGAGCAGGCACGGGTCGAGCGCGAGATTCGCGGTGGGGAAGCCGAGCGTGCCGCCCCGCTGATCCCCGAGCTCGACGACGCCATCGACCTCCGCCGGTCGTCCGAGCAGTGCGGCTGCCCCGACGACGTCGCCCTCACCGAGCAGGCCCCTGATCCGCGTGGACGAAACACCGTCGAGCAGCGGCACCGGACGCACGTCGAAGCCGAGCTTCTCGAGCGTGTCGACGTTCCCGCCGCGCCGGTGACCGAACACGAAGTCCTCGCCTGCAGCGATGACCTCGGCACCCGCGGCATGGAAGACGGAGTCCGCGAATGCCTCAGCGTCGAGCGCGGCCAGGTCGTCGTCGAAGTGCAACAGGACGGTCTCGTCAACGCCGAGCTCGCCGAGCAGCTCCAGCCGGCGCTCCACCGTGCCGAGCATCTTCACGTTCCTGCCGAGCGTCGTGCGCGGATGCGGATCGAAGGTCAGCACAGTGCGGCGGAGCCCCGGCGCGCGTGCGGCCTCGATCACCCGGCGATGCCCGAGGTGCACGCCGTCGAACGTTCCGATAGCGATCGCCCGCCGCGCGGGCTCCAGCTCGTCGATGCTCCGTACGACCTTCACTCGGATCCCCGATGACGATCGACGCGCTCGAGCACGATGTCCTCGGCGAGCAGACTCCCGGGCAGGAACGCCTCGGGAGTCACGGCGTCGGCGACATCGAACGGCCCGACGGCGGTTCGCCGCAGCGTGCTGCAGTGTCCGCCGAGTGCGTGCGCGATCGCGCGCACGTATGTCCCGGAGCTGACACGCATGTCGAGCGTCACCGTCTCCCCCGTGTACCCGACCAGGTCGAGCGAGTAGACGGTCGAGCGCCGTAACGGCATCTCGACCTCGACACCGCGCCGCGCCAGCGCGTACGCGCGCTCGCCGCCGATCTTCACCGCAGACGCGGCAGGGATCGGCAGCTCGATCTCGCCGCGCAGAAGCGCGAGACGCTGCTCTAGCTCGTGCTCGTCGGGCGGCTCCAGCGACTCCACCACGTCGCCTTCCGGATCGCCGGTGGACGTGCGGGAACGGAGATCGATCTCCGTGAGGTAGCGCTTGTCGAGGCCGACGAGCTTCGGCGTCAGCTTCGTCGAATATCCCGATAGGAGCAGCAACAGGCCCGTCGCGAACGGGTCGAGCGTGCCGGCGTGGCCCGTGCGCGCGCGGGTCACGCGCCGGATCTGCGCGACGACCGCGAACGACGACGGGCCGGCGGGCTTGTCGACGAGCGCGACGCCGGCCGGTTCAAGCGCTCGCGGGGGCACGCTGGGCTACGAATCCCTGACGGATGAGCTCCGTGATCTCGTCGATCGACTGCTCGCTCGAGAAGCCCGCAGCCTGACGGTGACCGCCGCCGCCGAATATGCGGGCGATCGCCGACACGTCGAGCTCGTCGACGCTCGCGCGCAGCGAGACGCGCCGCACCGGACCGTCGTCGCGCGGCGGCTCGCGGATCAGCACCGCGAGCTCGGAGCCCTCGACGGCGCGGAGGTAGTCGATGATTCCCTCGGAGTACGGCTCGACGGCGCCGACCTCGCCGAAGTCGGTACGCAGCAGGTGCGAGACGATGATGCGCCCGCCCTCGAGCACGCGCGCGCGGTCGAGAGCGCGCGCGAGGAGCTTCAGCTTCGCGAACTCGACCGACTCATAGACCTGCTGGAACACGGCGTGTACGTCTGCGCCGGCCTCGACGAGCTCGGCCGCGAGGCGCAGCGACTTCGCCGTCGTGTTGGAGTACTGGAAGCGTCCGGTGTCGGTCACGAGCGCGATATAGAGCGGCTCGGCGATCTCAGGCGTGATCTCGACGCCGAGCTCCGCGAGCACGTCGCGCAACACCTCGCCCGTCGACGATGCGTCGGCGACGATCAGGTTCACGTCGCCGAAGCGCGTGTTGTCGTGGTGATGATCGATGTCGACGACGAGCTTCGTGCGCTCGACCGGCGCGAGGTCCGGCCCGATGCGATCCGCCTTTGCACAATCGACGGCAACGAGCACGCGCTCCTCGGCGTCGGCGGGCAGCTCGCGGAGGAGTCCGTCGAGCTGCATGAATGCGTACTCGCGCGGAACCGCCCCTTGGCCGCAGAGCAGCATCTCGACGTCCTTGCCGAGGCTTCGCAGCCCGAGCGTCATCGCGAGCAGCGAGCCGAGCGCGTCGCCGTCCGGATTCTCGTGTGTCACCACGAGAAACCGGTCGTGCGCGCGAAGCGTCTCCGCTACCGCCTGCAGGTCAGTCTGGTTAGCCGTCATCGTCGGGGGCCAGCTCGTCGATCAGCTGTGTCATCCGCACGCCACGCTCGACCGACAGATCGTACTCGAACGTCAATTCGGGGGTCCGCTTCATCCGGAGCTGGCGTCCGAGCCGCGCCTGCAACAGGCCGTGGGCGGACTCGAGCCCTTCAAGCGTCGCCCGCCGCTTGCGCGCGTTGCCGAGCACGCTCACGTACACCGTGGCCACGCGCAGGTCGGGGCTCGTGACGACACCGGTGATCGTGACGAGGCCGATCCGCGGGTCCTTCAGCTCGGGCAGCGCCTCCGCCACGACCTGCCTCACCGACTCGTTCACTCGACGCATCCGTTCGCTCATGGGGGATATTCAAGCCGGTGCACGGGCTTGTGCTGGTGGGGGTCGGTATTTGGTGCTTCGCGGTGGCCCTCGTGGGAGGCCTTCTGGGTCTCGTTCTCGGGAACATCCGGCTCCCCATCCTGCTCCTCGTCGGGTCGAATCCGGCCGCCGCGGCCGGGGCGAACATCGCCATTTCCGGGCTTGCGGCCGCCACCGGGTCGATCACCCATATCCGCGCTGGACGTGTCCACTGGCGGCTCGTGGCCTGGATGCTGCCGCCTTCGGTGCTCGGGGCGGTCGCCGGGGCATATGCCGCCGGGCGGCTCCCGGCCGAGACGCTGCAACTCGTGATCGGCAGCACCTTGCTCGTCTTCGGCGTCGACCTCCTCCGCCGCCGCAATGCGACGCAGCCGCAGCCGCGGGAGAAGCCGGACATTCGTGCGGCCGTCGTATCCGGCGCGCTGATCGGCGCGCTCGGCGGCCTGATCGGGCTGATCCTCGGGACATTGCGTGTGCCGGCGCTCATCCGCTGGGTCGGCGAGGACTACCTGCGAGCGGTTGGCACGAACCTCGTCGTCGGCGTCGCGGTCGGCGCCGCCGGGCTGCTCGGCCATCTGCCGACGGGCGTCGACTGGACGCTGCTCGCGGTCGGGGCGGGCGCCTCGATCCCCGGCGCGCTCATCGGGTCCCACTTCACGGGGCGGCTGTCGGCGCCGTCGCTGCTCCGTGCGATCGGCGTGATCCTGCTCGTCAGCGGAACGATCGTCATCGTGCGCGCCGTCGCCTAACGACGCCGGGAAGTCGTACGAATTCAGACACGGTGCCTGGCCCGGGCCTGACACCGGGGTTCGGGGCCGCCCGTCAGGACTCGTCTTCAGGGTCGACGAGGAAGCGCTCGACGAGGGCCACCTCCCACTCCTGGCCGCGGAGCCAGCGTTCGGCCTCGTCGAGGAGGCGCTCGATCTCGTGATGCTCGCGCGCGACGCACGCGACCGTAATCCGCGCCCGCTGCCACACGTCGTGATGGTCGACCTCCGCGACGGCGGCGCCGACGCGGTTCTGCAGCTGCGTCTTGGCCGAGCGCAGGTAGTGCCGCTTCTCCTTCAGCGAATGCGCCTCGGGGAAGTGCAGCTCACAGGTGAGGACACCGACGTAGCCGCTCGGCATGGCGTGATTCAATCGGATCGGTGACGATCTTCGAGCTGATCGACGACGGGGACGCCGAAGGCGTGCGCGAGCTGCTGGCGCGCGACCCAGGCGCTGCGGCGGCGCGCGACGAGCAGGGACTCTCGGCCCTGATGCGTTCGTTCTACCGCGGCGGCGGTGAGGTGCTCCAGGCGATCCGCGCCGCAGATCCGCCGCTCGACGGCTGGGACCGGATCCTCGTCGGCGAGTCCGACGGCCTTCCCGCACCGGACGCGCGCAGCCCCGACGGGTTCACGCCCCTGCACATCGCGGCATTCGCACACAACCTAGACGCGACACGCGCGCTACTTGCCGCAGGCGCCGACGCGAACGAGCTCGCGACGGCCTCCTTCGCACAGGTGACGCCGCTCGGCACCGCTGCCACCTTCGGGGCGGCCGAGATCGTCGGGCTTCTGCTCGACCACGGAGCCGACACGGAACGCACGTCCGACCACGGCAACACGCCACTGCATTCCGCCTCGGCGAACGGCAATCGGGCGATCGTCGAGCTGCTCCTCGCCAACGGCGCGAACGTCGCTGCGGCGACGGCCGACGGACGGACGCCCGCGGACCTCGCCGCGAACGACGAGATCCGCGCGCTCCTTACGACTTAGACGTCGGGCTTCGCGGCCGGCGCCGGCGCCAGCTCGTCGAGCGTCGTGCGCTCGATCTCGCGCGTCTCGAACGCCTCGAGGATGTCGCCTTCCTTCTCGTCGTTGAAGTTCTCGAGCAAGATGCCGCACTCGAATCCTTCGGCGACTTCGCGTGCGTCGTCCTTGAAGCGCTTGAGCTGGGAGATCGTCGTCGTGTAGATCACGGTGCCGTCACGGATGACGCGTACCTGCGAGCTCCGGCGAACGACGCCGCTCGTGACCATGCAGCCGGCGATCGTGCCGAGCCGCGAGACCTTGAACGTCGCGCGCACCTCGGCCTCGCCGATCGTCTCCTCGGTCTTGATCGCGGAGAGCTTGCCGACGAGCGCCTGCTCGATCTCCTCCGTCAGCTTGTAGATGACGGTGTAGAGGCGAATCTCGACGCCTTCCTTCTGCGCGAGCTCGCGCGCCTCCGCGTTCGGCCGCACGTTGAAGCCCACGAGCAGTGCGTTCGACGCGGACGCGAGCATGATGTCGTTCTGCGTAATCGCACCGACGCCCTGATGGATGACGGTCAGCCGCACCTCGGAATGCTCGAACTTGGAGAGCTCGGAGACGACGGCCTCGACCGAGCCGACGACGTCGCCCTTGATGACGAGGTTCAGATCGGCGACCTCGCCGGCCTGCATCTGGTCGAAGAGGCTCTCCAGCGAGACACCGCCGCTGCGCTGCGTGGCGAGCTGCTCGCGTCGTAGACGCTCGGCACGCCGCTGCGCATGATCGCGTGCGGTGCGCTCGTGGTCGACGACGCGGCCGAGCTCGCCCGCGGGCGGCGGCTTGTCGAAGCCGAGGATCTCGACCGGATCGCCGGGACCCGCCTTGTCGAGCTTCTCGCTGCGGTAGTTGTAGAGCGCGCGCACTTTGCCCCACGCGTCGCCGGCGACGATCGCGTCGCCCACCTTGAGCGTTCCACGATGCACGAGCATCGTCGCGACCGGGCCGCGTCCGACATCGAGACGCGACTCGATGATCGGGCCCGACGCCTCGGTGTTCGGATTCGCACGCAGGTCGAGCTCGAGGTCGGCGACGAGCAGAACCTTCTCGAGCAGCTCGTCGAGCCCCGTCTGCGCCTTCGCGGAGACCTCGGCGAACTGCGTCGTGCCGCCCCACTCCTCCGGCTGCAGGCCTTCCTGCGCAAGCTCCGCCTTCACTCGATCGATGTTCGAGTCGGGCAGATCGATCTTGTTGATGGCGACGACGATCGGCACATCGGCGGCGCGCGCATGCGCGATCGACTCCTTCGTCTGCGGCATGACACCGTCGTCGGCCGCGACGACGAGCACCGCAATGTCGGTGACCTTCGCGCCGCGCGCACGCATGGCGGTAAACGCCTCGTGACCCGGCGTGTCGAGGAACGTGACGCGGCGACCACCGGCTTCGACCTGGTATGCACCGATGTGCTGTGTGATGCCGCCCGCCTCGGTGTCGACCACGTGCGACTTGCGGATCGCGTCGAGCAGCGTCGTCTTGCCGTGATCGACGTGACCCATGATCGTCACGACCGGCGGACGCGCTTCGAGCGCCTCTTCGGGATCGTCGTACGACTCCGGCTCTGCCTCTTCTTCGCCGGCGTGCTTGATCGTGACCTCGCGCTCGAGCTCGGCTGCGATGAGCTCGACCTCTTCGTCCGTCAGCGACTGCGTCGCCGTCCGCATCTGGCCGAGGTTCATGAGGATCTTGATGATGTTCGGCATCGAGACGCCGAGCGCCTGCGAGAAGTCGCGGACGCTGACGCCGGACTCCACCGAGACGGGACCGGTCGGCGCTACAGGTGCCTGGCGGGGACCGTCACGGCGCGGAGCATCGTCACGGCCGCGGCCTCCCTGGCGCGGGTCACGCGGACGCGCCGCCGCGTTGTCGATGACGACGCGACGCCTGCGATTGCCTGGGCCGCTGCCGCCGCGAGGGCGGAGCGGGCGATTCGGTTTACCTCCGTTAGCCATTTGCCTCCTCGTAAGTGTAAAGACGTGCGAGCGCCGGATCGACCTGCACTCCCTGCCGTAATGCCCGAGCGAATCCCCGCTGCGCCTGAGCACGCTCGAAGCAGGCCAGGCTCCGGCAGGTATACGCGCCCCTTCCGGGCGACTCCCGGCCCTCGACGAGCGTTCCGTCGAGCGCGGTGAACCGCAACAGGTCGCGCTGAGGCGCGCTCCGGCCGCAGCCGACGCAGCGCCTCACCGGCTCGCTCATCTACGCCTCGTCCTGCGTCGCCTCCTCGACCGGGATGCCCGCGGGGACCTCCGCCAGCGGCGCGATCTCCGCGTCCGGCGACACCACGGGGCCGTCGTCCTCGACAGCCTCCGGCGCCTCGGCCTCAGCCGTCACCTCGACCGCTTCGGTCGCCTCGACCGTCTCGTCCTCGCCCTCGCCGGCCTCTGCGGCCTCGGCCGCAGCACTCGCGGCACGTGCCGCCTCCTCGGCGGCCTTGCCGCCGACGTAGTCGGAGCCGGAGCCCTCGAGCGACTGGTGCGCCGGCACGCCGCAGAAGCGGGAGCCGGGCAGCGACGCGTTCGGGCAGCGCTTGCCGTTCGCGAGGATCGCCGAGCAGCGGCCCGACAGCTCCTCTTCGCCACCGCCGCCGCCGAAGGCCACGTCGGCCTCCGCCTGCGCGAACTCGGTGTCGGACTGGATGTCGATCTTCCAGCCGGTGAGGCGCGCGGCGAGCCGTGCGTTCATGCCTTCCTTGCCGATCGCGAGCGCGAGCTGGTCGTCGGGGACGACGACCGTCGCCTCCTTGCCGTCGTCGTCGAGGTAGACCTCGCGGACGCGGGCCGGCGACAGCGCCTTCGCGACGAAGCGCGCGGGCTCGTTGTTCCACGGAATGATGTCGATCTTCTCGCCGCGCAACTCGGAGACGACCATGCGCACACGCGAGCCTCGCGGCCCGACGCAGGCGCCGACCGGGTCGACGCCCTGCGCGTGCGACTCAACAGCGATCTTCGAGCGGTACCCCGGCTCGCGTGCAACGCCGCGAATCTCGACGAGGCCGTCGGCGATCTCGGGCACCTCCAGCTCGAACAGCGTCTTGATCAGCTCGGGATCGCGGCGCGACAGGATGACCTGCGGCCCCTTCGTCCCGGAACGCACCTCGGTGATGACGGCCTTGATGCGCGAGCCCTGCTCGTAGCGCTCGCCGTCGACCTGCTCGGACCGGGGCAGCAGCGCCTCGACCTTGCCGAGGTCGACGAGCACGTTGTTGCGGTCGCCGGCCTGCTGCACGATGCCGGTGACGACCTCGCTGACGCGGTCGATGTACTCGTCGTACATCATCCGGCGCTCCTCCTCGCGGATCCGCTGGAGGATGACCTGCTTGGCAGTCTGCGCGGCGATTCGCCCGAAGCCCTCCGGCGTCACGTCCTCGCGCTTGATCTGCTCGTCCGGGATGTCGGTCCAGTCGACGTCGAGGTCGTCATCGGAGATGAGCGTGTGCTGGCGCTCGCCCGTCTCTTCCTCGAGGCGCTCGAGCTCGTCGAGCTTGCGCTCGCGGGCGTCGTCGAGCAGCCGCTCTTCGACGTCGGGGGGCAGCTCGATCGAGAACACGCGGAAGTCGCCGAGATCGTCCATCTCGACGGTCGCGTGACGGGACGCGCCCGGCGTCTTCTTGTACGCGGCGAGCAGCGCATCCTCGAGGGCGGCGACGAGCGCCCCCTCCTCGATTCCCTTGTCGCGCTCGATCTCGCGAACCGCTTCGATGATCTCCTGGCTCATGGTCTACCTCTCGTCGATCAGATTCCCCCGCACGATCGACTCGTACGGAATGTCTATGTCGGCGCCGTCGATGCTCACGGTCAGAGCGTCGGTGCCGGCCTCTTTCACTTCCCCCTTGAACTTGGAACGACCACCGACGGGCTCGGCGGTCCGGAGCGCGACCTTGCGGCCCACAACGCCGGCGAAGTGCTGCGGCGTGCGGACGGGCCGTTCGAGGCCCGGCGACGACACGTCGATCGTGTACTCCCGCAGGAAGTCGCGCAGCACGTCGGTGACCTGCTTGCAGAGCGCATGGTTGACACCGTCGGGGTGGTCGACGTACACGCAGAAGCGTGTCGGGGTCATGAGCTCGAGCGCCAGTACCTCGACGCCGGCGAGCTCGCTCTCGATGCGCGGTGCGACTTGCTGGAGCAGCGTGTTTTCCTTTTCGTAGGTCGTAGCCACAACGGTCTCTTTCTCGAAAAAAAATGGGCCCGCAGGGCCCACTTCGCCAAAAATCGGTGAAACGCGGTGAGCCAAGTGTAGCAAGCGGAATAGGCCGAACGGCCTATTCGGAGAGCCTCAGAAGCGGCTCGGCTGTCCTAATCGAGATCGCGGATGCGCGCGCGGTACTGGTTCGACGATGGGCGGAGCGAGCTCGCGAGCTTGTAATGCGCATTCGCCTCACGCTCGCGGCCCTGCTTCTCGAGTGAGCGGCCCAAGGCGTAATGGGCATAGTCGTTGACCGGCGAGAGCTCCAGCAGCGTCCGGAACTCGTGCTCGGCCTTGGCCCAGCGGCCGATGCGGAAGTACGCGATGCCGAGCGCCTCTCGGATCGATGCCTTCTCCGGCTCGCGCTTCTTCGCCTTCTCCAGCGCCACCGTCGCCTGCGCGGGCATGCCGCGCCGGAGGTGGGCGCGGCCCTTCTGAAAGAGGCTGTAGGTCGTCTCGCTCATTGCGGCAGGTAGGGGAAGTTCTCCTTCACCAAGTCAACCGGACGCGTCAAGTCCCGCGTCTTTCCGATCTCGATGCCCAGGATCGGCAGGTTCGACTCCAGCGCGCGCTTGAAGACGTCGGCGAGCTCGTACGGCGGCCCGGAGAGACCGTCGAAGAACGGGATGAGCTCGGGCCCGAGGATCCACAGGGGCGCACTGCCGACCTCGTTCGCCGGATCGTCGTCGACCACCTTCCGCACGAGACCGTCGACGATCAGCAGGCCGTCGCGGTGCGCCGGCACGGGAGGCGGATCGCGCCGGCCCGCCAGCGCGCCGGCGGCAGCCGACGCGGCGTACGCCTCGACGACGCGCCGGACGTCACCGGGTGAATAGACGGTGTCGGCCGCGGTGACGAGGAACGGCGGCTTGGCACCTGCCGCCAGCGCGCGCGTGACGGTGTCCGCCGAGCCCAGCACGTCGGGCTGGCGTACGAAGGTGACCTCGAGGCCGTACGCCGAGCCGTCGCCGACGAGCTCCTCAATTTGCTGGGCGAGATGCCCGGTGACGACGAAGGCGCGAGTACACCCGGCTGCGGCCAGCTCTCGCAGGAGTGTCGCGATCACGGGACGGCCGTCGATCGGGAGCACAGGCTTCGGCCAGCGCTCGGTCAGCGGCCGCAGGCGGGTGCCCTCCCCCGCGGCCATCACGACGGCGTGCATCACGGAGCGAATCCGAGCGAGCGAAGCGACAGCAGGCCGCGCACGCGCTCGCGCAGCGTCAGGCGCGCGCGGACGACGCGCATCAGTGCGCGCAGCTCACGGCGCGCGTCGCGTGCCGCGGGGCGCGCCCCGGCCGGCGGGCCGAACCGCGCCGCCGTCGCGGCGGCGACGAACCGATCCGGGTCGACCGCGAGCTCGTCCCGCACGAGCGCGCCGAGCTCGTGCAGCGTCGCGCTCCTCGCGGCATCGATTCGTTGATCCAACAGGAAGTCGGCGAGCTCCTGCCTGCACGCAGCGGCGACGCGCCGCGGGTCGCGCGAGACGTAGCGCGACCGGCGCACGGCGAGCTTCGTCGCGGTGATGCCGACGAGCGCGGCGCCGAGCACGATCCCGAGCAGGAGAAGCAGGCTGCTCTGATGCCCGGAGGCGGCCGCAGCCGCAGCGGGCCGCGCGTGCCGGGTGGCGGGCGTCGCACCGCCCTCGCCGTGACGGTGCGTGCTCTGCGCCGGGGTCAGCGGCGGCCCGGCGCCGACGGCGATCCCGGCCGAGCGGAGCGTGAAGCCCGTCGAGCTCGCGGAGTACGACGCGCCGATGTGCCCACGCTCGGGGCGCCCCGCCGACGGTGTCGGATCGAACGGCAGCCAGCCGTACTCCGGGAACCACGCCTCGACCCACGCGTGCGCGTCGTGGTCGGTCACCGTCCAGACGCCGCTCTTCGCGTCGTATGTGCCGCTCGAGAAACCGACGGCAACGCGCGCGGGAACGCCGAGGTAACGGAGCATGAGCGCCATCGCCCCGGCGAAGTACTGGCAGTAGCCCTCCCGCGTCTGGACGACGAACCCGACGAGCGGCGCCTCGGCGAACAGCGCAGGATGGCTCGTGTACGTGAAGCCGCCACGGGTGCGGAACCACGACTCGAGCGACACGGCGGCCGCATACGGGCTCAGCGCGCCCTTGGCGACCGAGAGCGCCGCCTTCTCGAGCGGAACGTATCGGGCGATCTCTCCATGCGCGTCGAGTAGCGCCGTCAGCTTCCGCGTGCGATCGGGCACCCCGAACGGCGGCACCGTCACGCCGGGCCAGACGTCGAGGGTCGCTCCCGGCTCCGTGAGGGCGGACGGATATCGCGGTCCCGTCTGGACGAGTTGCCGCGGCGTCGGCTGCGGTGCGTAGCTCCACACGGTGTAGGTCAGGCCGCGCGTGAGGCCTGACGGCAGATACACGAATCCGGGCGCGCGCTGGATCACCGGCGCATCGCCCGCGTCGAATGCCTGGGGTATGGCGCCGCCGACGAGCCGCGTGTCGATGAGCCCACCAACCGTCACGACCTGCTTCACCCAGGCGCCGCTATTTCCCGCGGCTGCAGGCGCGAGCACGTCCGACGATCGCAAGGGGCCTTCTGCCCAGCGGTCGCCGGCGAAGACGTCGAGGAGCGCCGCCCGCCAGTACATCCCATTGTTCGGCGCCTTGATCTGGAGCACCGTCGTCCGCTTGGCGGGAAAGCGCAGTCCGTCGTACTGCGCATCCCAGGCGTAGGCGACGCTGACCGGTGCGGCGGGTGCGGTGTAGAAGTCCCAGTGCTGCCACCCGACGAGCTCGCCCTTCGCGACGGCGGACGAGCTCGACACGACGAACGCCGCGAGGGCCAGCACGGCAGCGGCGGGGATGGCTGCACGCGGAACCCGCCTGCTCGTGAGGCCGCCGAGCACGACGAGCACGGCGAGCAGGATCGCGACCCCGCGGGCGAGGCCGCCGCTCGAGCCCGCGAGCGTCGCCGGCCACCCGGCGCCGAGGAGCACGACGAGCACGGCCGCAAGTGGACGCCGCAGGACGACCGCGATGCCGAGCGCGACAGCGAATCCGAAGATCGCCACGAGGACGACGCTCCGCATGTCGGCGTGCACGCGCGGATCGAAGGGCACAGGGTTGTCGTAGAAATCGAGGAAGCCGTCGCGGAATCCTGAGCCGACGCGGCCGAACGCTCGAAGCGGATGCAGCAGCGCGATCCCGAACGCGAGCTTCGCCACGGCGACGGTCGAGACGACGAACGCTGCGGCTCGCAACGACCGCCGTCCGGCGAGCGCAGGCGCGAGCGCGAGCAGTACGACGAGCGCCGCGCGCCCGAGGCCCACGCGCGGCTGCTCGAGCCCGACCCACGCCGAGGCGATGACGGCGGCCGGCACGATCGACACGAATGCCGTCCTACGCAACGCGAACCTCACGGGCGCCTAGCGCAACCGCAAGATCGTCGCCGCTCCGCACCACCGCGACGGGGATCCCGACGGTCTGGAGCCGGAGCAGTTGCGGCTGCGGCTCGGGCGATGTCTCCACGTAGACGAGTGACACGCCGCGCCGGGAGAGCGCTCGCTGCACGAGCCGGTCGACGAGGTGGACGTCGACCCGCGAGGTGACGACGACGAGCTCGAGCGAGCGGGCGGCCACGCCACCGTCGGCCTGGAGGAGCGCGAACGCGGGCGTCTGTGCCGTCGGCTCCGTTGCGGCGAGCAGCTCGAGCGCCCGGCGCCAGTGGGCCGCCGTCGCGATCGGCTGCGACTCGCGAGCCGCGGAGTTCACGACGAGTGCGCAGCGCCGGCTGCGCCGGTGATGCGCCTGGAGTATCGAGCCGGCCACACGGACCGCAACGTCGAAGCTGTCCCCCACCACCGCGCTCGCGTCCCCGTCGAGGAGCACCGCAACCTCGTCGCGCGGCGCGTCCTCGAGCTCCTTCACCATCAGCTGTCCGCGACGCGCCGTCGACCGCCAGTGCACCTTGCGCAGCGACTCGCCGTGCGCGTACTCACGGACGCTGTGCAGCTCGAAGCCCGTCGGGCGCTGCAGCAAGAGGCGCCGCCCCTCCTGCGCGTGCGCCCCTCCCTCGGAGAAGAGCCGCTCGAGATCGACGAGGCGCGGATAGACGACGAGCGCCTGCCGCTCCCCCTGGACGATCTCCGTCCGCGCAAGTGCGAACGGATCCTCGATCGTGAGCCGCACCTCCTCGAACGGGTACCGGCCCCGCGGCACGGCGCACAGCTCGTACACGGCGCGGTAGGCGCCAAGGCCGCTGCGGAGGAGCTCGACGCGCCGCTCACCGAGGCGTCCGGCCCGCTCGTGCGCGACGAGCGTCGGCGGCGGGACGGTCGACGTCGTCTCGATCAAGAGCTCGACGAAGACGTCGTCGCCCTCGACGACGTCGCGGGCCGCGCCGTAGCGGCTGACGTGCGGCGGCCGCGACGAGAGCCTCACCCACGCGACCGCGAGCGCAACGGCGAGCAGGAGGCCGGTCGCCACCGGATAGAGCGCGCGCGAGCCGAAAACCCAGGCGGCGGCGTACACGACGACGCCCGTGACGAGGACGGCGCGTCCTCTGGACGTCATACCGGGACGGGCGTCTTCTCGAGCGCTTCCGCGACGATCGCCTCGCCGCTGAGCCCGGCCGACCGTGCCTCCGGCCCCAGGATCAGCCGGTGCGGGAGGACGACGGCGGCGACCGCCTTCACGTCGTCGGGCACCAGATAGTCGCGGCCGTCCGCGAGTGCGCGCGCCTTCGCGACCCGGAGCAGCGCGATGCCGGAGCGCGGGCTCGCGCCGAGATAGAGGCGGGAGTCGGCGCGCGTCTGCCGCAGGAGCGCAACGACGTACCGGCTGAGGCTGTCCTCGACATAGACCTCGCGGGCCTGCTCGGCGAGCCGGATCACGTCGGCGGCGCCGGCAACGGGGTCGAGCGACTCGAGCGGCGGCTCGTGCGTCTGCTCGTCGAGCATCTTCGCCTCTTCGGCGAGCGTCGGATACCCGAGCGCGAGCCGCATCGTGAAGCGATCGAGCTGCGCTTCGGGCAGCGGATACGTGCCCTCGTACTCGATCGGGTTCTGGGTGGCGATCGCCATGAAGGGGCGGTCGAGCGGATACGTCACCCCGTCGACCGTCACCTGGCTCTCCTGCATGCACTCGAGGAGGGCGGCCTGCGTCTTCGGCGACGCGCGGTTCACCTCGTCGACGAGCAACAGGTTCGCGAACACCGGGCCGGGACGGAACTCGAACTCGTTCGTCCGCTGGTTGAAGACGTTGACGCCCGTGACGTCGGAGGGAAGCAGGTCGGGCGTGAACTGGAGGCGCGAGAAATCGCAGTCGAGCGAGCGTGCGAGCGCCTTGGCGAGCATCGTCTTCCCGACACCGGGAAAGTCCTCGATGATCAGATGGCCCTCCGCTACGAGGCAGAGGACGACGAGGCGCAGCGTCTCCGCGGGCGCGTGGACGACCCGCGCGAGGTTCGCCGCGATCGCCGCGACCAGATCCTCGGGCGCCGGGTCGACCGCTCGCTCAGCCAAGCAGGCGCTCCACCTCGTCGAGGATCGATGCCGCAATGTCGTCCTTCGAGGCCTTCGCGATCGCGCGCTCGCCCGCCGCCGAGACGAGCGTCACCTCGTTCTCGGACGACTCGAAGCCGATGTCGTCGCGTCCCACGTCGTTGAATACGAAGAGATCCGCGTTTTTGGATCGCAGCTTCTGACGCGCGCGCTCGAGCCCGGTCTCACCGTGATCCGCGGCGAAGCCGACGAGGAGCTGGCCGGGAATGCGCCGCTTGCCGAGCTCCGCCAGCACGTCCGTCGTGGGCTCGAGCACCACTGTCCACGCGGAGCGGTCCTTCGGCCGCTTCGTCGCGATTGCCTCCGCAGGGCGATAGTCCGCGACCGCGGCGGCCATGATCACGACGTCAGCGCCTGCGGCGCGGTCGAGCGCCTCGCGCTCGAGCTCGGCCGCGCTCGGCGTGTCGACGACCTCGACGCCCGGCGGCGGCCAGACCGCGAGGTTCGCGCCGAGCAGCGTGACGTGCGCGCCCCGGCGGCGCGCCTCGGCTGCGAGCGCAACGCCCATTCGTCCGGAGGAGCGGTTGCCGACGAAGCGGACGCTGTCGATCGGCTCGCGGGTGCCTCCCGCGGAGATCAGCACGTGCTTGCCGGCAAGCGGCCCGGTACCCGCGAGCAGCGCCTCGGCCGCGCGCACGATGTCCTCCGGCTCGGACATCCTCCCCACACCGAGCTCGCCTTCGGCGGTCTCGCCCTCGTCGGGCCCGATGAGCACGACGCCGCGCGAGCGAAGCGTCTCGGCATTCGCGCGGGTCGCGCCATGCGACCACATCCGCGGATTCATTGCCGGGGCGACGAGGACCGGCCCGCGATGTGCGAGCGCCGCCTCGGTAAGCACGTTGTCGGCGAGCCCGTGTGCGAGCTTCGCCAGCGTGTTCGCCGTGCACGGCGCGACGAGCAGCAGGTCGGCGCGGGTCAGATGGAGATAGACGTCGTCGCCGGGAGGCCGCCGCGCGAGCGCGCGGAAGGTCTCGGCCGCGACGAATCGCTCGGCGCCCGGCGTGACGAGCGGGACGACATCGTGGCCCGCGCGGACCAGAAGCCGGCAGATCTCGCATGCCTTGTAGGCGGCAATGCCGCCGGAGACCCCAAGCAGGACACGGGCCATGGCCCGATTGTGCCTACTTGCTGGGCTTTACGTATTCGTATGCGAGCATGCCCTCGGAAACTTCCTCCATAGCCATCGTGAGGTAGTTCTTCGAGCGCGACTCGACGAGCGGCGGCGGATTGTCGTCGAATGTGCCTTCGCCGAGCTGGTGGTGGTAGTTGTTGATCTGCCGGGCACGCTTCGCGGCCACGATGACAAGCGCATAGCGCGAGTCGACGTTTTGGAGCAGATCGTCTACGCGAGGGTGAATCATTGTCTCGGCATGGTACCTGCAGGTACGGCAAACCGGCGTACGAGCTCAGAAAGCTCTGCAACGGCCCGGTCGAGATCGCGGTTCTCGATGCGGAAGTCGAACCGGTCGGCGACGTCGAGTTGCTCCTTTGCGACTCTCAGCCGCTCGCCGATCTCACCGGAGCTCTCGGTCGCCCGTTCGTGGAGCCGCCGCTCCAGCTCCTCGATCGGGGCGGTGACGAAGATCGTGACGGCGTCCGGGATCCGGTCGACGACGCTCAGCGCGCCTTCCGTCTCCAGCTCGAGGACGCAGACCTTCCCCTGCTCGCCGATGCGATCGATCTCCGAGACGAGCGTCCCCGAGCGCTGGCCCCACGGGAACACGTGGTACTCGAGGAAGTCGTCGTCGGCGAGCCGCCGGTCGAACTCCTCGTCGCTGATGAAGTAGTAGTGCACGCCGTCGACCTCGCCCGGACGGCGGGCACGGGTCGTTGCCGAGACCGCGAGCTCGAGCTGCGGGAACTTGTCCAGCAGCCGCTCGATCAACGTTCCTTTGCCGGCGCCGGACTGCCCGGTGATGAGGAAGACAGGCAGCTGCTTAGCGGTTGAAGAGGTCAATCAGCTCCGCACGCTGGCGGTCGGAAAGCCCTCCGACCGTCTTCGACTGGCTGATGCGGCACGTGTTCAGGAAGCGCGCTGCCTTCACGCGCCCGAACTTCGGCACGGCCATCAGGATGTCGATCACCTTCGCCGTGGACACATATTCCGGGGGCGCTCCGAGGATCGCCTCGATGCGGACTATCCCATCCTTCAGGTCCTTCTTGAGCTTCGCCCGCCTGACCCTGACGTCGTTCGCACGTCTCAGTGCGTCCATGCGCTGATCGAGGGAGCGGACCGGCGCGTGTGTTTGCGTTTTTGTCGGGGACACGAGCGCACGATCATAACAACGAGTCGCCCGTGATCAAGCCGCGACGATCGACGCAATGTCCAGCCTTTTCTCGCCTTCGTGCGCGAGGGCGAAAACGTCGCCTGGCTGGACAACGCCAAGGGCCTCTGCGGCCTCCTGCAACTCGTCGCTCACGCGCGCCGGAGCGTCGGGATCGGAGAACAGAATTGTTCCCAGCGCAACGTGCTTGGCGCCGCACGCGATCATCTCGAGCATGTCGCGCCCAGTGGTCACGCCGCCCATGCCGACGATCGGAAGCTTCGTCGCCGCATAACACGCGTGCACGGCGCCGAGTGCGACCGGCTTGAGCGTCGGCCCCGACAGTCCACCCGTTCCGCGCGCGAGCACGGGCGCGAGCGTCTTCGGGTCGAGCGCCATGCCGCGCAACGTGTTCACGAGCGATAGCCCGTCCACTCCGGCATCGGCGACGGCGCGCGCGACAGCGGCGACGTCGGAGTGTGCCGCGGAGAGCTTTGCGTACAGCGGCAGTGCTGTCGCGGCGCGGCACGCGGCGACGATCTCGGCCGCAGACTCGGGCGCCTCGTCGACGTTCGGGCACGACAGGTTCAGCTCGATCGCCTCGACGTCGTCGAGCACCGCGCACGTGTCGGCGTAGTCCCGCGCGCAGAATCCTCCGACCGAGATCCAGAGCGGGACGCCGAGCTCGCGCAGCCGCGGCAGCGTTTCGGAGAGGAAGCGCTCGCGTCCCGGGTTCGCGAGACCGATCGCATTGAGCATTCCGTGCGCAGTCTCCGCGATGCGCGGCGCGGCGTTGCCTTCGCGGGGCAGCGGCGTGATCGTCTTCGTCACGAACCCGTCGAGGCTGCGTGCGACGTCGGGCGCGAGTAGCGCATCGAGGCACCCGGACGCGTTAAGCAGCAAGGAGCACCGGTCCTTCGACGCACAGCCGCTTCAGCTCGCCGTCGATCTCGACGGCACAGCCGTAACACGCGCCGTAGCCGCAGGCCATGGGCGCCTCCCACGCAAGCTGCGCGCCCGGACAGAGATCGCCGACGGCGTGCAGCATCGGCTCGGGCCCGCAGGCAAGAACGTCGTGGCCGTCGGGAATCAGCGACGTGACGAGCACCGGATCGATCGCCACCTCTGCGCCCGGGAGGAGCACCGCAGCCTCCGCGTGGCGCTCGCTGCGGAAGCCGAGCACGACCGGCGGGAACCTGAGCGCCTCCGCGAGGTACGGAAGCGGCGCCATGCCGATGCCGCCGCCGACGAGCAGCGGGCGCTCGACGTCGAGCCTGAATCCGTTGCCGAGCGGGCCGAAGACGCTGATCGCGTCGCCCCGCTCGAGCTCGCAGAGGGCTTGTGTGCCCGGCCCGATCGCATCGATCAGGAACGCGAGCTCGCCGGACGGCGCGAGGCAGAGAGACAGCGCGCGCGGTAGGAGGCGTCCCGGCGCCTCGAGCATGAAGAACTGCCCTGGAACGCCTGCATCGACCTGGCCGCGCTCCAGGCGCAGCAGCGCATACGGGCCGACGGCCTCGGTCGCGAGGACCCTAAGCCGTTCGCGTCTCGGCATCGATCCGCTCGGCATCGATTCGTTCTTGGAGCGAGAGTGCGCCCTCCGCCCGTGCATTCGCGATCGCGTGCACCGCCGCCACCGCGCCCGACATCGTCGTGATGCAAGGGATGCGCCGGCTGAGCGCCGCCTCGCGAATCGCGTATCCGTCGGACCGCGCCGCGCGTCCTTCTGGCGTGTTGATCACGAGGTCGCAGCGCTTGCGCCGGATGAGGTCGATCACCGTCGGCTCGTCACCCTCCGCCTCGCTGAGCTTGCGCACCGCCTCCACCTCAATTCCGGCGGACGCGAGCGCGTGCGCCGTGCCCTCCGTCGCGAACAGCTTGAACCCCAGCCCGACGAGCGTCGCCGCGATCGGCACCGCAGCCTTCTTCTCGGCGTGGCGGATCGACAGGAACACCGCGCCGCTCGTCGGCAGCGCGCGACCCGCCGCGCGCTCGGCCTTTGCGAGCGCAGTCGGCAGATCGGCGGCGCTCGCCATGACCTCGCCTGTCGCGCGCATCTCCGGACCGAGCACCGGGTCGCTGCCCGGGAAGCGCGCGAACGGCAGCACGGCCGCCTTCACGCTCCACTGCTTCGGCGGCCGTTCCTTCTGCAGGCCGAGGTCAGCCATGCGCACGCCCGTGGAGAGCCGGCACGCCGACGCCACGAGCGGAATGCCGGTCGCCTTGCTGACGAACGGGACGGTGCGCGACGCGCGCGGGTTCGCCTCGAGCACGTAGATGCCGCCGTCGGGCGTGATCGCGAGCTGCACGTTGAGCAGCCCGACGACGCCGAGCGAGCGCCCGAGCAGGCGCACGGTGCGCTGGATCTCTTCCGTCTGCGACGGGGTGAGCCCCGGCGCCGGCAGAACGCATGCGGAGTCGCCCGAGTGGATGCCCGCCTCCTCGACGTGCTGCATCACCGCGGCGATGTACGCATCCGTTCCGTCGCAGAGCGCGTCGACGTCGATCTCCACCGCGTTCTCGAGGAACCGGTCGACGAGCACCTTGCCGAGCACGGGAACCTCGAAGACTTCTTCGTCTGTGTAACAGACGCGCATCGCACGCCCGCCGAGCACGTACGACGGGCGAACGAGCACCGGATAGCCGATCTCGTTCGCGACACGCACCGCTTCTTCTTGCGACGAGGCCATCCCCCACTCCGGCGAGCGGAGGTCGTGCGCGCGGAGCAGGCCGCCGAAGCGCTCGCGATCTTCTGCCAGATCGACCGCGTCGTATTGCGTGCCGAGGATCGTGTAGCCGGCCGCTTCGATCGCGCGCGCGAGCTTCAGCGGGGTCTGGCCGCCGAACTGGATCACGACGCCGGCCGGGCGCTCGCGATCGCAGACGGCAAGGACCGACTCGGTGTCGAGCGGCTCGAAGTAGAGCCGATCCGACGTGTCGTAGTCCGTCGAGACCGTCTCCGGGTTGCAGTTGACCATCACCGACTCGTACCCGAGCTCACGGAACGTCGCGACCGCGTGGACGCAGCAGTAGTCGAACTCGACGCCTTGGCCGATGCGGTTCGGGCCGGAGCCGAGGATGACGACGCGCGGCTTATGGCCCGTCGGCGGCGCCTCGTCGGCCTCACCCCAGGTCGAGTAGTAGTAGTTCGAGGCGGCCTCGACCTCGGCGGCGCACGAGTCGACGCAGCGGAAGACGGGCCGCACGCCGCAGGCGAGCCGGCGTGCGCGCACCGCGCTCTCCGGCACGTCCGCAGCGTCGGCGATGTCGGCGTCGGCGAGCCCGAGCCGCTTCAGCCGGAGCCAATCGTCGGCGGCGAGGTCGCCGATCGAGGTGCCGGCGATCTCGAGCAGCGCCTCCTGGATCCGCCAGATCTCCTCCTCGAAGAACGGGTGCACGCCTTCGGGGACGTCGGCCAGCGTCTGCCAGGGAGTCGCCGCGCCCGGGTCGAGCTCGCGCGAGCGCATTGCCTTCAAGAACGCTTCACCGAACGTCCGGCCGATGCCCATCGTCTCGCCAACCGACTTCATTTGCGTGCCGAGCGTGCGGTCGGCGCCCGGGAACTTCTCGAACGCGAAACGCGGGAACTTGACCACGACGTAGTCGAGCGTCGGCTCGAAGCTCGCGGGCGTCGTTCCGGTGAGGTCGTTCGGGATCTCGTCGAGCGTGTAGCCGACGGCGAGCTTCGCGGCGACCTTCGCGATCGGATAGCCCGTGGCCTTCGACGCGAGCGCGGACGAGCGCGAGACGCGCGGGTTCATCTCGATGACGCGGATGTCGCCGCTGACCCGGTCGCGCGCGAACTGGATGTTCGAGCCGCCGGTGTCGACGCCGACGGCGCGCACGACGGCGGCGGCCGCGTCGCGCAGCTCCTGGAATGCCTCGTCAGGCAGCGTCATCTGCGGCGCGACGGTGACGGAGTCGCCGGTGTGCACCCCCATCGGGTCGAGGTTCTCGATCGAGCAGACGATCACGACGTTGTCGTTGCGGTCGCGCACGACCTCGAGCTCGAACTCATCCCAGCCGCGCACCGACTCCTCGACGAGCACCTGCCCGATGGGGCTCTCGCGGAGGCCGATCTCCACTTGAGCGTGCAGCTCGTCGCGCGTGTTCGCGAAGCCTCCGCCATGACCGCCGAGCGTGAACGCCGGGCGGACGACCGCGGGCGTTACGACATGCTCGATTTGCGCCAGGTCGGTGACGATGATCGAGTTCGGGACGCGCAGGTTGCACGCCTCGACCGCGTCCTTGAAGAGCTGCCTGTCCTCGGCACGGTTGATCACGTCGAGGTTGGCGCCGATCAACTCGATGCCGAGCTCGTCGAGGATGCCCGACTCGGCGAGCTCGCGCGCGAGGTTCAGCGCGGTCTGACCGCCAAGCGTCGGCAGCAGCGCGTCGGGCCGTTCGCGGCGCAGCACGTCGGAGACGCCCTCGAGGTCAAGCGGCTCGAGATAGGTGCGGTCGGCGAAGCCCGGGTCGGTCATGATCGTCGCCGGGTTCGAGTTGACGACGATCGTGCGGTAGCCGTCCTCGCGCAGCACCTTCAGCGCCTGGCAGCCCGCGTAGTCGAACTCCGCTGCCTGCCCGATCACGATCGGGCCCGAGCCGATGAGGCAGATGGTCTGGATGTCGGTGCGCTTCGGCATTACGCAGCAGCGATCTCGTCGACCCAGTGCTCGATCAGCGGCCAGGCGTCGTGCGGGCCCGGGCCGGCCTCCGGATGGAACTGCAGCGAGCGAGCGCGTAGCTCCGGGAAGTCGAGGCCCTCGACGGTGTCGTCGTAGAGCGAGACGTGCGTCGCCTCCTTCGCGTCGGACGCGCGCACGGCAAAGCCGTGGTTCTGACTCGTCACGAGCACGCGGCTGTCGCTGCGCTGCAGCACGGGATGGTTCGCACCGCGATGGCCGAAGGGAAGCTTGAACGTCTCATGGCCGGTCGCCATGGCAAGCACCTGGTGGCCGAGGCAGATGCCGAGGATGTTCGTGCGGCCGAGCAGATCGCGCACGGTCGCCGTCTGCTGCTGCAGCGGCGCGGGGTCGCCGGGTCCCGGCGAGAGCAGCACGCCGTCGTAGCCGGCGAGCTCGTCTGCGTCGACGTCGTGCGGGAGTACCGTCACCGCGGCGCCTGCAGCTGCGAGGCGGCGGAGCACGGAGCGCTTCACGCCGTAGTCGACGACCGCGACGTTCGCGCGGCCTTCGTCGGTGTAGCGGTACGGCTCGTCGGTCGACACCGCCTCGACGAGTGCGCGGCCGGCCATCGAGGGCTGTTTCGCGGCCTGCGCGACCGCTTCATCAACGCTGGTCGGCCCGGAGACGACGACTGCCTGCATCGCGCCGGCGTCGCGGAGCTTGAGCACGAGCGAGCGCGTGTCGATCCCGGTGAGCGCGACGACGCCGCGCTCGTGCAGCCAGTCCGTCCATGCCGGCCCGCGCGCCTCGCGCATGAGCACGGCCTTCGCATGCGCCTTGCGCGACTCGGAGCGCTCGTCGGCGACGCCGTAGTTACCGACCATCGGGGCCGTGAAGCACACGAGCTGCTCCGAGAAGCTCGGATCGGTCACCGCTTCCTGGTAGCCCGCCATGCCCGTCGTGAAGACCGCTTCGCCGCAGGCGAAGCCCTCGGCGCCGACGGAGTCGCCTCGGAAAACGGTGCCGTCCTCGAGTGCGAGGAAGCCTTTCACCGGGCGTGCACCAGCTGGTAGGCCGTCGCGCCCGCGGCGATCGTCATCACGACCGACCCTGTCAGCGTCGCGCCGAGGAGCCAGGAGTTCGCCGAGCGCGAGCGGAAGCCGTCGGCGCGCACATCCCACTCGCGTTCGAGATCGAGGAGCACGAGATTGGCGGTCGCGCCGACGGCGACGCGGGGCCGGTCGATGCCGAAGATGCGTGCGGGGCCGGTGGACATCCGATCGACGAGGGTAGCCAGCGACAGCAGACCCGGCCGCACAAGCCGCGTGTTGAGGACCGCGAAGGCGGTCTCCAGGCCGATGACCCCGAACGGGGCCTCCTCGAAGGGCGCGTCCTTCTCGTGCCTCGCGTGCGGCGCGTGATCGGTCGCGATCGCCTCGATCGTCCCGTCGCGGAGCGCGTCGAGCAGCGCGATGCGATCGCTCTCCGCGCGGAGCGGCGGGTTCATCTTCAGATTGGAGTCGAGCGAGCGAACCGCCTCGTCGGTGAGCACCAGGTGATGAGGCGTCACCTCCCCACTCGCGCGCACGCCTGCCTCACGCGCCCGTCGAAGCGCCGCGACCGACTCGGCCGCCGAGAGATGCATGAGGTGCAGCGGCTGATCCTCGTAGGCGGCGAGCGCGAGATCGCGCTCGACCATGATCGACTCCGCGACCGACGGGTAGCCCGCGAAGCCGAGCTCGGCTGCGACGGAGCCCTCGTGCACGTGACTGCCGTGCGAGAGGCTCGCCTCCTCGCAATGCAGCACGAGCGGCCGTCCGGTCACCGACGCGTACTGCAGCGCGCGCCGCATCATTCCCGCCGATGCGACGGGGATGCCGTCGTCGGTGAACGCGATCGCACCCGATGCGGCGAGCTCCGCCATGTCGGTGAGCTCGTCGCCCTTCTGGCCGCGCGTGATCGCGGCCATGAACCCGACCGGCACCTCCGCCTCGCGGCGTGCGGTCTCGATCAGCGCACCGAGCGTGGCTGCGGAGTCGACGACGGGATCGGTGTTCGGAATCGCGAGGATCGCGCAGAAGCCGCCGGCGGCGGCTGCTGCGGTGCCGCTCGCGACCGTTTCCTCGTCCTCGCGACCGGGAGTGCGCAGGTGCACGTGCGGGTCGACGAACGCGGGCGCGAGCACGAGCCCCGTTGCATCGACGACGCGATGGTCGCCCGCGTCGACTTCGGGTGCGACAGCGGCGATGACGCCGTTGTCGATCCGCACGTCGAGCGTTGCATCGATTCCTTCCGCCGGGTCGAGCACCCGCGCGCCGCGCAGGACGACGTTCTCGCCGTTCCGTTCCTTGACGTAGAGCATCACGCGACCTCCGCCGCTGCGAGTGCGCGCACGCCGACCGGGCCGCCGGTGAGCACGTCGTAGAGCACCGCCATGCGCACGACGAGACCGGAGCGCACCTGCGCCTCGACGAGCGAGTCGATCGAGTCAGCGACGCGGGGGTCGATCTCGACACCGCGGTTCATCGGGCCGGGATGCATCACCTTCTGGCCGGGCGAGAGACGCTCGGGCGTGATGCCCCACTGCGCTGCGTACTCGCGAAGGCTCGGCACGTAGTTCGCGCCTTGCTCCATGCGCTCGTTCTGCATACGCAGGACGTAGACGACGTCGGCGTCGCGGATCGCGTTGATGTCGGTCGTCGCCTCGACGCCGAGGCCGCGCGGCAGCAGCGCCGGCGGGCCGACGAGCGTGCAGCGGATGCCGACGAGCTCGAACGCTTGGATGAGCGAGCGCGCGACGCGGCTGTGCAGGACGTCGCCGACGATCGCGACGTGCAACCCTTCGAGGCGGCCGAGCTCCTGCTGCAGCGTGTAGAGATCGAGCAGCGCCTGCGTCGGATGCTGGTGCTTGCCGTCGCCCGCGTTGACGATGTGCGCGTCGGTCACGTTCGCGACGAGCTGCGGCGCGCCGATCTGCGGATGGCGGATGACGATCACGTCCGGGTCGTACGCGCCGAGCGTGAGCGCGGTGTCTTTCAGCGACTCGCCCTTGTCTACTGACGAGCCGACCGACTTGATGTTGAGCGTGTCGGCCGAGAGCCGCTTCGCCGCGAGCTCGAAGCTCGACGACGTGCGCGTCGACGACTCGTAGAAGAGGTTGACGATGAGCCGCCCCTTCAGCGTCGGCAGCTTCTTCAGCTCCCGCTCCATCGACGCCTCGAACGTGCGCGCGGTGCCGAGCAGACGCTCGACGTCGTCGCGCGTCAGGTCGGCGACGGAGAGCAGGTGGCGGCGAGGCGGAGGCTGCGGCGGCCTGAGCTCGTCGTTGACCAGGCGGATCGTCATCGGGTTTCCTCCTCCGGCGAGGACACGAGCAGGATGTTGTCGATCTCATCGATCTCGACGAGCTGCACCTGGATGCGCTCGGTGCGCGAGGTCGGCAGGTTCTTGCCGACGTAGTCGGGGCGGATCGGAAGCTCGCGGTGACCGCGGTCGACGAGCACGGCAAGCTGGACGCGCGCGGGCCGGCCGTAGTCGAAGAGCGCCTCGATGGCGGCGCGGATCGTGCGCCCGGTGTAGAGCACGTCGTCGACGAGGATCACGGTGCGGCCCTCGAGCGGGAAGTCGAGCTGCGTCGCGCGGACGAGCGGCTGCGGGTGCAGTGGGGCCTCGCCGCCGCGAACGCGCACGTCGTCGCGATAGAAGGTGATGTCGACGGCGCCGAGCTCGGGCGCCTCGCCGGCGCGTTCCTCGATCAGCCGCGCAAGCCGTTGCGCGAGCGGGACGCCGCGCGTCTGGATGCCGACGAGCGCGACCTCCCCGAGGTCGGGATTCGCCTCGATGATCTCGTGCGCGATGCGCGAGAGCGTCCGCGCGAGCGCGTCACCGTCGAGGACGGACTTGCCGGATGCCTCGACCGCGCTCACAGCGCAGGCAGCATCAAGGGAACGGGGACGTGCGTGGTCATTCGACTCCTTTCCGACCTCACTGGGCCGGGTTAAAGGGGTGCGTGGCTTCAGCCACAGTAACCTCTGCGCCGGATGGACGCGAATCTGCTCGAACGCTATGCCGATCTGATCGTCTCGGTCGGGGCCAACGTGCAGCCCGACCAGGTCGTCGCGGTCGAGGCGCTGCCCGAGGCGCAGCCGCTCGTGGCGGCGATCGCGCGCGCCGCATACGACCGCGGGGCGCGCTACGTGGAGGCGTCCTACTTCGACGCGGACGTGAAACGGATCCGGAGCGAGCGGGCGCCGGCCGGCACGCTCGAGTGGGTGCCGCCGTGGCTCGGGCAGCGGATCCTCCGGCTGGGCGAGCTGAACGGCGCGCGCATCGTGCTCGTGCCGCTCGTGCCTCCGGGGCTGCTGGACGGCGTCGATCCTGCCCGGGCAGGCCTCGACCGCCTGCCCCAGGTGTCCGAGTCGCTCCAGACCGTCGAGGATCGCTCGATCGCCTGGACGCTTTCGCCGTACCCGACCCTCGCCTGGGCCACGGTCGTCTACCCGGACGCGTCGCCCGGCGAGGCCCTCGAGCTGCTCTGGCAGGACATCGCGCACGTCTGCCGGCTCGACGAGCCCGACCCTGCGGGCGCGTGGAACGAGCGCATCGATCAGATCTGGCAGGTTGCCCGGCGACTCGATGCGCTCGACCTCGATTCGCTGCACTTCGGTGGTCCGGGCACCGATCTCACCGTCGGCCTCCTTCCGAGCTCCCGATTCGCGAAGGAAGGCGGCGCCTCGCACACGCGCATGGGCGTTCGCCACGTGCCGAGCCTCCCGACCGAGGAGGTGTTCACGACGCCCGACCCGGAGCGTACGAGCGGCGTAGTGACGGCAACGAAGCCGCTCGACGTCGCAGGCTCGCTCGTGACGGGGCTTCGTGTTCGGTTCGAGGGTGGCCGCGCCGTCCAGATCGACGCCGACGCGAACGCAGAGACGCTGCGCGCACGCTGCGCGGTCGACGAGGGAGCGGCACGGCTCGGCGAGGTCGCGCTCGTCGACGGCGAGGGCCGCATCGGCAAGCTCGGACGAACGTTCTTCACGACGCTGCTCGACGAGAACGCCGCGAGCCACGTCGCGCTCGGCGACGCCTACTCCGCTCCCGTCGCCGACCCCGGCGACCTGCCGCGGATCAACACGAGCGGCGTGCACATCGATTTCATGATCGGCTCGGCGGAGGTCGACGTCACCGGAACGACGAAGTCGGGCGGCACGGTGCCGATCCTGCGCGGCGGGGCCTGGCAGATCTAGCCGAGCGCCTCGCCGGCCCCACCTGCACCTTCCCCGGCATCGCTTTCGGATCGTACGGGTCGGGCTCCGCCCTTGATGAGCTGCGGAACGCCGCGTTCGGCAAACGGGACCTCGATCGAGTCGAAGTCGCGTGGCACGACGGTCTCCGCAAAGATCTCCCGCGCCTCGCGCGCGAGCTCTGACCCGAAATAGCGCGTCGAGACGTGGGTCAGCGCCAGCAGCCGGACGTCGGCGAGCCGGGCGACCTCGGCCGCCTCAGCGGCGGTCGAATGCATCGTCTCGCGTGCGCGTTCCTTCTCGTCGGCGGCGAACGTCGCCTCGTGGACGAGCACGTCGGCCTTGTGCGCGGCCTGCACGACACCCGGCGAGGGCGCGGTGTCGCCGCTGAGCACGACCTTGCGCCCGACGCGACCCGGCCCGAGCACTGCGTCGGGAGTGATGACGCGTCCGTCGGCAAGCGTCACCGGCTCGCCGCCCTGGAGCATGCCGCGCTCGCGGCCCGGCGGGACGCCGAGCGCATCAGCGGCGTCGACGTCGAAGCGACCCGGCCGTTCGTGCTCGACGAGTGCGTAGCCGAGCGCGGGCACGCCGTGGTCCACGGCGAACGTCTCGATGCGGTACTCCCCACGCTCGACGGAGTCGCCCGGATCGAGCTCGACGACGGTGAGCGGGTACCGAAGGCGGTCGAGGAACGGGCGCAGCTTCGCGAAGAGATCCTTCGCGCCGGACGGCCCGTGCACCGTCACACCGGTCTCGCCGCGGCCACGCAGCCCGAACGTCTTCAGCATTCCCGGCAGGCCGAGGAAGTGGTCGGCGTGCAGATGCGTGAGGAAGATCTCCTCGATGTCCGGCAGACCGACGACCGAGCGCTGGAGCTGCCGCTGCGTTCCCTCGGCGCAGTCGAACAGCAGCTTCTCGCCGCCGCGCCGGATCAGGAAGGCGGCCGGCGCACGCTGCGCGGTCGGCATGGATGCCGAGGTACCGAGAAAGAGAAGGTCGAGGTCCATCGCCGCGCGATTGTAGGCCGCGGTAGATTCCGCCAATGGCCGACCCCACCGTCCTCGACGTCTACCGCCGCGAAATCACGCCGGAGCTCTACCGAGAGATCCGCGAGCTCTACAAGACGCATTCGATCGCCGAGGACGCGCGCGACCTGCCCGGCCTCATCTCGACGCTGACGCCGGACTGCGTCTACGAGCTCGTGCAGAGCGGCCACCGCTGGGAAGGGCACGAAGGTGCGGCGCGGTTCTACACGCAGCTGCTCACGGCGTTCCCGGACATCCGCTTCGACCTGACCGACATCGTCATCGGGCCGCAGGGCGTCTGCGAGGAGGCCGACGTCTCCGCGACCCACGCTGCACCGTGGCTCGGCGTCGAGCCGACGGGCGAGCGCCTCGAGTGGAAGGTCATCATCTGGTTCCCGTGGGACCAGGACGAACATCTCTTCCGCGGCGAGAAGGTCTACGTCTCCGGCATTGCCATCCCAGAGTTGCAGAGCCCGACGCTGAGCCCGACGACCGTTTAGCCGGGAAGAACAATGGTCTGGCCTGGGCGGAGCGTCGCCGAGCGGAGATGGTTCCGCTGCTGGAGCTTCCAGACGCCCTCGCGGGTGTCGCCGGCATAGCTCGAGACGGCGATCGACCAGAGGGTGTCGGACGGCTTGACGACGTACGTCCGCTCAGGCCCGGCGCCGTGTGAGGCCCGGGCGACCATCCCGACGGCGAAGGCCGCGAGGACGAGCACGATGATGAGCTTGGCGAACATGTGTTCGTCATACTAGGGCGAACACCCGTTCGTGTCAAGCCGGACGAACCTGCAACTCCAGACGCACCTCGGGGAGCCGGCGGGCTCCCCGAGGTGGATACGTGTCCGAGATCGCCGCGACGAGCACGGCGCGAGACGTTACTTCTTCCTTTTCACCAGCAGCTTCGCCTGCACGGAGCGCAGCTGGACGGCGAAGCCGTACTTCGTCTTCGCGTCGGCCTTGTTCTTGAGGGCGACGACGAGGTAGTACGAGCCGACCGGAGCCTTGGCGTTCTTCTTCAGCGCAAGCTTCAGCTTCGCGCTGACCTTCTTGCCGGGCTTGACGGTCGTCGTGAACGAAGCGACCTTCGTGAGCTTCGCGTTCGCCTTGGAGAGGCTCCGAGGCGCGAGGTTGTTGAAGTAGAAATTCAGAAACGATCGCAGGATCGTGCCGGCGTCGCACACACCGGTGCACGCGATGAGCGAGCCGCTCATCGTGAGACTCGTGCCCGGGTGCATGCTCGCAAGCAGCGTGTCGAGCGAGGTCTGGGTCGACGCGAGGAAATTCTGAATCACGCCCGAGTACACGAACGGCGTCGCCTGCTGTTGGGCGACGGCAATCCTCTGCAACGCCGTCACGAAGTCCAGGATGAAGAGGCCGTTCAGGTTGCCGACCGTCGCACTGGTCGAGCTGCCGCCTGTGCCGCCGGTGCCGCCGGAGTAAGTGGTACCGCCCGAGGTCGAGCCCTTCGGCGTCCACGAGATCATCGACCCGCTGCAGGCACCTCGGCCGGCCGCAAAGTCGGACGCGACCTGCGAGTACGCCGACTTGTGCGCCGAGACGCCGGAGCCGCCCGCAGTGAGTAGGCCGCTCTGCCAGCCCCCGCCGAGCGAGTTGCCGTTGGCGTCCCTGCCGTCGCGATACTGCTCGTCCGCGAGCAGGAAGAGCTGCACGCTGACGACCGCGGGGTCACATGCGAAGTACTTCTCGGCCATCTTCTTGATGAAGTCGGCCTGCGTCTGCTCACTGATCGTGGCGACGTTCTCCTTGTTGACGTACTGCGGGTACTGCGTGGTGTCCGTCTGCCACCCGATCTCGTCGACGACGAGCGTCAGCGGCTTGACGGCCGAGATCGTCGTCGGCTGCCCCGTGCCGTTGAACGCGTCCCAGACGGCCTGCTTGACACGATCCATGTTCGGGATGCCGAACCGGTCGGCCACTCCGTAGCCGACGTCAGGGGAGTCGTCCGGAGCGCTCGGATTCGGGTAGGGATGCACCGACAATTGGTCCATGATCGGCGTCGTCCGGCCGGAGGCCTTGTATGCCTTGCCGACGTCGCGCAGGAACACGAGTGGCTCCGTAGACGCGCTTGTCGACGCGCGCGGCGAGAGGCCCATGCCGATCACGTTGGCAGCGGGGTCCGCCGCGTGGATGGTGTCGTAGCACTGCGCGAGAAGCGCCTCGTAGGCAGGCGCCGCAACGTCATTACCGGCGTCGTCCTTCTGCGGTGACCAGTAGAGCCGCGTGTTCGGCTCGTGCCAGACCACGAAATCGTGGATGCCCCAGACCTGCGCGACGGTTGCGACCTGTGCCGCCCAGGCGCAGAACTGCGTCGGGTCGTGCTGGGTCGCCGTCGGGGACGGCGTGCCCGCGTAGAGCGCAAGCAGGATGTGGACGCCGGCGGCCTGCGCCTGCGGCGCAGCCCGCTGGAGGAAGGCGAGCTCCTTGATCGTCGTCGGAGCCGTCGAGTCCCACGCGAGCGTCCACCGGTTCGTTGACAGGTTCGCGCCCTTTAACTCGCCGTAGAACCAGGCGCCGCCGTCGTCCGCGAACTTCGAGGCGTCGTCGGCGACGCCCCAGACGATCGGCGGAGCGGCTGCCGCGCGGGCGCCCGACCCCGATCGTCCCGTTGATGCCCCGGCGACTCCAGTCGCCATGAGCGCGCAGCCCAATAGAACGGCCGCAGCAATCCTCTTCACGTTATGCCCCTTCGTTGTCTAACCCGGTTACGTCTTCAGTAGATCGGCAGCGCGAGACAGCCGCAACAGGCCGACCGGCCCATCTTTCCCGACCGGCGGTCCTACCCCTCTTGTGTCTCCTACACGGAAAACGCGTCAAGGAGCTTCCCCGCGCCGAAGCGAACCGGGTCGTCCGCCGGGAGCCCGGTCTCGTCCTCGGCAGCCGCGATCGCAGCTCTGGCTGCAGCGTCGTCGAGATTGCGGGTGTTGAGCGCAACGGCCGCGACCTGTGCGGGACGGGCCGGCAGCGCGAGGCGCTCGTGGAGCTCCACCAGCTCCCGCAAGGGCGGGATGGGATGCGGCCCGCCGCCGACGCCTTCGATTTCCGTCCGCCCCGCCTCGTGGCAGAGCAGCAGTAGGTGCGGGACGCTGCCGTGGTAGAGGCCGAGCGTGACGCCGGAGTAGACGGGATGGAGGATCGCGCCCTGGCCTTCGACCCAGAGCAGCTCGCCGCCGCGCGCCGCGCCCTCGACCACGAGTCGCTCGGCGGCGCCGGCGATGAAGTCGGCGACGACCGCGTCGACGGAGATTCCCCAGCCGGCGATCGCGATCCCCGTCTGCCCGGTGGGGACGAACAGCGAGCGGATCCCGCGGCGGCGCGCCTCCAGGTCGAGCTCGAGCGCCATCGTCATCTTCCCGATCGCGCAGTCGGAGCCGACCGCGAGGACGATCGTCGCCTGGACGTCGAGGTTGGCACCGGTCGCAGTCGAGAGATCCGCCGGCGGGCGGCGTAGGTCGCGAAGCTCCGCCCCATTTCGGGTGGCGAGGTCGCGCAGCTCCAGATCGTCCGCGAGGAACTCGTGCAGCCCGTTCTCGACGTCGAGGCCGTGCTCGATGCAGCTGCGCAGGAGGTCGCGCCACGCCGGCGGGAATCGGCCGCCCTGCGTGGCGACGCCGACGAGCGCGGTGTCCGGCTCGAAGGGCAGCGCTTCGTCCAGCGTGCGGACGACCGGAACGCCTTCCTCGGTGTCACCCGGCGAGCGCTCGGAGTCGAGGATCGCGACGACGTCGTCGCGGCGATAACGGAGCACCCCGCGCATCGTCTTGCCGTAGTGCGGATCGGTGGAGAAGCCCTCCGCGAGGATCAGATAGCGGGTCACGCGCGCGTGACGCCGAGCCCCGGCAGCTCGGCGGGCACCTGGACGCCGGCGAGGAGCTCGACGCCGGGCCACGGATCGTGCGAGATGAGAATGTTGCCGTCGAGGTCGACGTGGTCGAAGAGGCTCGAGATGTGCGCGCCGGCCGCGATGCCGAGGCCCGACTCGACCATGCACCCGAGCATGC
>Ga0193728_1000074_pt1 | contig 41294 bp, 40 predicted proteins | sample U1c1metaG_FD_143037 | JGI IMG/M metagenome (GOLD analysis project Ga0193728, IMG submission 143037) | Soil microbial communities from a riparian zone of the East river system, Colorado, United States - U1c1 | ecosystem: Environmental > Terrestrial > Soil > Riparian zone | place: USA: East River... | reverse complement strand
CCGAACAGATAAGCGTCTACAGCTAGCATTACGAGAATTCCAACCCAGTTCAGCGGCGACAGGAGATGGCGTTCGAGCCAATCGTTCGGCGTACCTTTTCCATACTTGTCGAGCACGCCTGGCTGGCGAACCGTCTTTCTATAGTAGAAGGCACCCTTGAGAATGATGTTCCGAAGTCCTTCCACCAGCGGGCTGTGTGGATCGCCCTCGCGGTCGGCAAACGCGTGATGCTTGCGATGGCAGGCAACCCATTCCTTGGTGACGATCGCCGTTGATAGCCACAGCCAGATTCGCATCGGCAGCGCGGCAAGATAGTGCAGCTTGACGCCTCGATGGGTCTGAGCGCGGTGCAGGAACAGGGTGACGGACACATTGGTGAGATGTCCCGCTACAATCACGAACAGAATCGGCTTCCACCACGCCGTCGCCCAACTTCCAAAATCCGGCATTACTTACTCCGTTTTATCTAAGGCTTACAAGTTCAATCTACCCGGGCAGCACCCACAAACCAAACGACCACAACTTTATCTCGTAACGGGTCCCGGTGTGTTCGCGGTTGGCGGTTTCCCCCACGTGTCGTTTGAGGGATTCCAGTCGGGTACCGAGGGATCGGGCCAGAGTCGTACACCCGTGACGTTCCCACGGACCGGAACTACCGCATCAAACCGATTGGTGCGCGCCCAGATATTCACTGGAAACGAGAAGTCCTGAGTCGTTCCGTCGGCATAAGCAACGCGTAGACGCACCGGGAATGGAATCGATGTAAATCGGTGCAGCGTTATCGTTGCGAACGTTTGTCCGTCCGCAGAGTGCGTCGACACGCCGTCGATGCCTATGTCGAGGACATCTGTGGTATAGAAGAAGCTGCGCCAGAACCAGGAAAGGTCTTCGCCCGTCGAATTCTCGATACTTCGAAAGAAATCACCAGGCGTAGGGTGCTTGAAAGTCCAGCTTCTTATGTACTCCCTGAACGCATTGTCGAAGGATGCCGCTCCAACGACGTGGTTTCGCAGGGTCAGAAGAACGAGGGCCGGTTTTCTGTAACCGATCGCACCAAGAGCAGCCGGATCGATATTGTCCGGCGCGGTCATCAAAGGCGATTGCGCGCCGCTCGTTACGGCGTCACGCCAGTTTCGCAGATAATCTGGATAGGCGCTTTGGCCGGGGTAACGCGCCTCATTCGCGAATGCATTTAGATAAGTATTGAATCCCTCGTCCATCCAGGCGTACCGTCGCTCGTTCGACCCGACGACCATCGGGAACCATTCGTGCCCGTGCTCGTGATTGATGGTTCCGAAGATCGACGCAGGATCATCGTTGCCATAGTGCACCATCACGAACATTGGATACTCCATTCCGCCTACAGGGCCAGCGACGCTTGTGGCCTGTGGATAGGGAAACGGGAGAAACAGCTCCGAGTACTGCCTGATGGTCCATTGAGTCTGCTCGGCGGCATGTTCCCAGGCTGTTCCGGCTTTCGGGAATTCGTAATAGGCCTGGGCCAGAATTCCGTTCCAGCTGGTCGCGTCCCATCTGAAGTCGGGAGCGGCTGCCCATGCGACATCGTGAACGTTCCGAGCGCGGAAGCGCCAGGTTCTCGCACCTGGTTTTGGTTGAGTCTTTCCGGCGGCTGCCTCTGCCTGCGTAATTATCTGAACCACGTCGCTGCTTCCTGCCGCCGCGGACAGTCGTCTTCTTTGTTCCGAGGTCAGGACCTCGTTCGGATTCTGGAGAACCCCGCTTCCGGCGACCACGTATCCAGCGGGGACGGTAACCGAATAGTCGAAGTCGCCATATTCGAGATAGAACTCTCCCTGACCCAGATATGGGTCTGTATTCCAGCCCCGGACGTCGTCGTAAACCGCCATCCGCGGAAACCACTGTGCAATCTCGTAAAGCGCGCTGTCCCTTCCCATGCGATCCGATCCGTGTTCCGGAACTCTGAATGAGTATCGGATCGCGATCGTCGTCTTCCCCCCGTGTGGCGCCAGCTGAGTAGGAAGGTCGAGACGCATCATCGTGTCATTGATTCTAGGCCGAACAGATGCCCCGTTCACGCGAACGTCCGTCAAGTTGTAACCGCCTTCGAATCCTCTCACTCCCCAACGCGAATCCGCGGGGAACAGCGCCGAACCCTTGCTGCCGTTGCGGTAAAGATTCTGATCGACCTGTATCCAGACGTACCGGAGTGTGTCGGGAGAATTGTTCGTGTATCTGATCTCGACCGATCCGGTAAGCTCGGTCGTGCTCGTGTCGAGCGTCGCCACGATCGAATAGTCGGCGCGTTGCTGCCAATACTCGGGCCCGGGAGCGCCCCTCGCTGAGCGGTAGACGTTCGGTCCAGGCCAATCGATCCGGTTGGTCGTGGCGAATGGGTCGTCACGCTGCGTATCGAACACACGACGGGAGACCGGACCAGAGGCGGATGTGTCGCCGGTAGTTTCCATTCGCACCGGAGCAAGTACCACTGGTCGCTGCTGCTGCGCGCAGGCAGTCAGCATTATGAACAGGAAGGCGGACGATTTCACGTTCGGGCCGTTTGTTTGAGAGCGTTTTTGTAGCTGTAATCCACTGTTGAGCAACGTAAGGGCCATTCCACGGTACGTGTACCTTGCAATACCCGGCTGCTGCCGGTACCCTCCCCGCAATGGCCCGTCTGAAAGTCATGGAGACCCTCCTGGAGGGACGCGCGACACCCGAAGGCACACGACGCTTTCAAAAACGATTCGCCGGGAATCAGGCGGATCATTTCTATCGACCGATTTCAGGAGACACCGTCGTCTCCTCACTTGGTCTGGGAACATATCTCGGCGACTGTGACGACTCCGAGGACGCGCGATACACATCGACCGCGACCGCCGCGCTTGAACGAGGAGTGAATCTGCTGGACACTGCGATCAACTACCGGTGTCAGCGCTCTGAGCGTGCGATCGGACGAGCTGTGCGCGCAAGTGTGGCTAGTGGCGGAACAAGGCGTGAAGAAATCTTCGTTTGCACAAAAGGCGGCTACATCCCGCTCGATAGAACGCCACCCGCAACGAAGGAAGGCTATCGGGGTTTTCTGGACAGCGAGTATTACGGACCCGGAGTGATGCAACCCTCTGATGTCGTTTCGGGTGGACATTGTTTGTCGCAAGCCTTTCTGGACGATCAGATCGATCGGAGCAGACAAAATCTCGGAGTCGCTGTTATTGACCTTTACTACCTTCACAATCCAGAGCAGCAGCTTGATGTATTGCCTCGAGCGAAGTTCCTGACTGTCATGCGGGATGCGTTTTCGACACTCGAAAGCCAGGTCAGCCGAGGAGCTATCGACGGGTACGGGTGCGCAACATGGAACGGACTTCGGGTCTCCCCCGAATCGCGAAACCATTTGAGTCTCGAAGAGCTGGTAGGGATTGCGCGAGAGATTGCCGGCGATGACCACCACTTCAGAGTCGTCCAGCTTCCCATTAACCTCGCAATGACAGAAGCAGTGCGTCTGCCCACTCAGTGCGTCGAGAAGGATCGCGTGCCGCTTCTCGAGGCCGCGGGTCGCCTGGGTATCTCTGTGGTGGGAAGCGCCACGCTTATGCAGTCCCAGCTGGCGCGGGCATTGCCGCAACAGGTGCACTCCGCCTTTCCGGAGTTCGAGAGCGATGCCAGACGGGCGATAGCGTTCTCGCAGTCACTTCCGGTCGTGGCCGCTCTGGTCGGAATGAAAACGCTCGCTCACCTTGAAGAAAACCTCGCGCCTGCAAGCAATAATTAGGATTACGACGTTATAGAAATGGCTCAGCAAGAAGATGCACTTCCCATCCACCATCGCCCGGAAGGTGGTTTCAGAAATCCCTGGCCCTCCGCGGAGATGCATGGGTTCGTGGATTTCCTCAAATGGTCTTTCGTGGAGCGTCGTCGCAACCCTCGCCGACCTGACCCCGATCCCAGCGTCTTCACTCGAGCCACTCCGGATTATGTAGTCCCTCGCGCTGCACCCGAACGGTTCATAATCACCTGGATCGGCCACACCAGCTTTCTCCTTCAGATCGCGGGCCTCAACGTTCTTATCGATCCCGTCTGGAGCGAGCGAGCGTCACCCGTCCAGTTCATCGGGCCCCGGCGATGGGTCCCGCCAGCGATCGAATTCGACCGCCTGCCGCCAATCGACGTCGTGGTGTTATCGCACGACCACTACGATCATCTGGATGCTGCGACCGTTTCACGAATCGCGAGGCGTTATCCCGCGGCGGTCTGGTTCGCCCCTCTTGGAGTGGGGACCTTTCTACGACAGCGCGGCGCACGAGAGGTGACGGAAAGAGATTGGTGGCAGGAAGGCGCGCTCGGAGGGTTGCGTCTGACCTGTGTTCCAGCCCAACACTTTTCAGGGAGAACGCTGGGCAGACGGAACAGTACTCTCTGGTGCGGGTGGACTCTTCGTTCGGCGCACCACGCGGTTTTTTTCGCCGGCGACACCGCACTCCATCCCGAGTTTGGTGCAATAGCGAAAACCTTCGGGCCTTTCGACTTCGCGATCCTGCCTATCGGCGCCTACGAGCCACGGTGGTTCATGGGGGCGGTCCACATGAATCCGGAAGACTGCATAAAGGCGATGGATCAACTCTCGGCCGGCCAGAGCGGGAGTCGCCTTGTCATGGTTGCCTCGCATTGGGGAACGTTCAAGCTCACCGACGAGCCGATGGACGAGCCGCCCGCAAGAATGCGGGAGTTGTGGCAGGCAACTGGGCTCGCCAGCAACGATCTCTGGATCATGCAACATGGCGAGACGCGCGCAGTCGAATAATCCTTAACGCGACTGAGATTCATGCTTGCATGTAATACGGAATGTGACAGGGTTGTTGTGCGCGAATCTTGCTATCCGTTCTACGAACCCTCCTACGCGGAGCTTTCCCATGGCTGCAGCCAAGAAGTCCAGTCGTTCAAAGAGCGGTAGAAAGAAGTCGCGGTCCGGATCCTCCGGACGTAAGCGTGGAGGTGCAAGGAAACGCACAGCCAAACGGAGTTCCGGAAGCGCCCGCAAGGCGCCGCGTCGTGGTGGGCGAAAGGCCGCCAAGCGCAAGAGCGGCGGACGCAAGGCAAGCAGTCGCAAGGGAGGGGCGCGCAAGAGCCGCCCTCGGCGTAAGTCGCAATCCCCCGTGGCTCGGGTGAAGCGCGTTGCGAGCGGCGTCGTTCACCAGGCTGCAGACTTGGGCGAGCGCGCTGTCGACACCGTTACTGAGTTCGTCCAGGATCGCTTTTAGTTCCAGTGCTCTTCGACAGCCGCCTTTATCCGGTGGCGGCTGTCGTTTAGCGGTTGTCGTGCGTGCGCAACCACTTCTCGACTTCGGTGAACACGCGCTCTCGTCCGTAGTCGACCGTGATGATGTGTCCGGCGCCCTCTGTCCAGACGAGTCGCTTTTCCCTGGCGCCCAATCTCTGGAGCGCGGACTGCGCGACTTCCGGAGAGATGCGGGGATCTTCCCGCGACTGCACTATCAAAGTCGGAGCGGATACTTCGGGAAGTGCCTTCCGCGCGCGGCTCATGACCTTCGATAGCTCGAAGAGCGCGCGTCCCGTCACGGCACTGTAGGCCAGATTCTTTTCGCGCTCGATTGGATCGTGAATCGAACGGGGGTTCCTTCCATTCAACTGCCCGGCCAATCCTCCCCATAGCCAGTGTGTAACTGCCGCGGCATGAAGCAGTCGCGGCATTCCCAGGTAAGGAGCGATCAGAACCAACGCCGAAATGTCTCGCGCGTCGGCGGCGAGAATGACAGCGAGGGCTCCGCCCATTGATAGACCCGCGACGCTTACCCCGTTGCTCCGACTGCGTAACTCGACGAAAGAGCTCCTTGCCGCCTCGATCCAGTCGTCGGCGCGGGATCGTGTGAACGCTTCCATGTTGCGTCCATGGCCCGGCAAAAGCGGGACGAATGCGCTGTACCCAGCCTTTTTCAATCTGCGGGCAAGGAGAGCTAGCGTCTGGGGAGTGTCTCCAAAACCATGCAGGAGGAGGACCCCATGTGAGCCCTCCTCCCGCAAGTCGATCGTTTCAGCGCCCTTCAGTACCGCAGCTGTTTCAGCCTCGCGCCGGCGGACCATTCATCCTCATCAGCGGGATACTTCTCTCACAATGGGAATTGCCGAATCCCCGTTCCCATTCCCATTCCCATTCCCACCGAACGTGGATGTCAATGATGCGGGCTCGATCAGGAAAGTCATGCCTTTTCTCTCAGCGATTCCTGCCGAGACCAGTCGGCTCAGTGCCAACGCGATCGATTCCCGTGTCGCACCCACCATCTCGCAAAGAAGTCGATGGTGACTGTTCTCCAGCTTGAGGCGGCCGTCATCCGTCGTAAAGCTGCGATCGGTACTGAGATGCGTCAGCGTCGACATCAGACGCTGATCGACATTGAGCGCGGCCAGCTCGTGAAGTTTCTCGAGGAGATATGCTCGCTCTGACATTATCTGCGACAACAATGGAATCGTCTGGGCCGGATGCTCCCTCACGAAAGCGCGGAACTGTGCACCACTCAAAAACATCGTCTTGGTTTCTTCCGATGCGCTTGCGTCAGTGACGTAGTGACTATTCGGAGAGAGTCCTTCACCGCCGAATGTCTGTCCCGTCGTCGCGATGACAGGAACGAATCCACGCCCGACCTTTATTTTGTTGCGCAGAACGACGTGGCCATCGAGAACGATGAAGACGCCATCAGCTGGAGAGCCACGCTGATAGAGTGGAAAGCCGGGAGGCCAGCTCGCCTTCGCGCCGTAAGCACCAATGGGCGCTACTTCGTCCGGAGTGAGACGTGTGCGTCGCGCTGCCGTTTGCCCGTTTCTCGTCTGGTTGTCTTTCATTGGGCTCTCTTCGAACGATCACACAACGCAATGTCCGGGCCCGAACACAACAGCACGATTTCGCGATTCATGGTCTGCGTAGCAATTCCGTCGCCACTTGCAACGTCCGCGTCGCCGCATCAAAACGTTGGGCGAGATCTGTCAGCTCTTGCCCGACAACAAGTTGGTCCCCAGCCCGAATCGCTTCATTCACTGACGGCAAAACCATCGTCGCGTAGCCATTGTTCTCGTCGGAAGCGTAAATGAGATTTCTGAACCAGGGCCTGGTGACCAGACCTTTCGATCTTGTAAGCTGGCGTTCAGTTTCGACCAGGCTCGCATTGACTTGTTTCGCGGTTCCCGGGGCAAGCTGAGCCGTAAGAGCTCGGTCTCGTGCGGTGTTGAATGCCACCGCCGCACTCTCCATTCGGGTTATCGCCGCGGACAATCCGGCACTCGAGACGTTCCATCGCTTGTCGGCTATCGCCTGGTCGACCTGTGATCCGAATCGTCGCATCGTCCGCGCGAATTCCACGTAGTCATACGGAAGGATTTCCGCGTTAGCGATGCGCAGCAACATCGCCGCTCCGATGCGCGCCACCGTTGCATGAACGTCGAAAGTCGGATCGCCGAATTTCGTCATCCAGTGATACGAATCGTATGCGGAGTGATAGACACCCTGGGGACCTCCAAAACCCCAGTCGACAATCGGAATGCCCAGATGGTTGTAGAATCCCGCGAAGTCGGAGCCGCCTCCGGGATCGCCCATTTGTGGCTCGAGCGAATCCGCCACAAGGTTGGCTCGCTTTCTCCAGACGTCATAGACGCTGCCTTGATGGCTCGGGTCAGGAATCTCTTTCGCGACATCGCGCAGCAATCCGCGAAGTGATGGCGATCCACCGGCGCTGAAGTTCAGTCCCTGCGCGACATCATCCTGGTTGAGATAGGCAACGGCACTCTTGCTCAAACGCAGGGAATCCTCTTCGACGTACTCTGTCGACCCGATCAGTCCCCACTCTTCAGCGTCCCAGGTCGCAAACACTATCGTGCGCTTCGGACGCTTTCCCGCTTTTACCTGTTCGGAAATTGCGCGCGCAGCTTCAAGCACGCTCACGGTGCCGCTTACGTTGTCGGCCGCGCCTGGCCCCCACGCGTCACGGTGCCCGCCAATCATCACGATCTCATCCGGGAACTCGCTCCCGCGGACGATTCCGAACGTGTCCCAGATTTCCTTGTAAGGATTCGTCAATGCGTCCGTCGTCACGGCAATTCGCGCCTGCACCGGACCGGGGCCTACGTGATACCGAAATGGAAGTCCTCCCTGCCACGGCTGGGGAATCGATTTCCCGGTCAATCCGCGCAATAGCTCGGTTGCATTGCCATAGGAGATGGGCAGCACCGGAATGTGAGGAACTTCCATCTGGCTGAGCGGAATCCGTTTCGCGTTGGCCGTGCTCGGATAACCTGGCGTGCTCGGATCGCCGTTGGGATTCATCACGCTTCCTCGCTGAATCCCCTGAGAAGGTCTCATCGGACCCACCGGGTAAACATCGCCGCGCACAAAGCCGTCGTCTGCAGGGTCGCTGTAGATCATCAACCCGACCGCCCCGTGCTTCTCTGCTTCTCGCGCCTTGATGCCGCGGAACGAGCGGCCATAACGCGCGATTGCGATTTTCCCCTTCACTGATACACCCATCGAGTCGAGCTGCGCGTAGTCTTCGATCAGGCCGTAGTTCACGTACACCACTTCTCCACGCACATCGCCCGCTGCCCCGTACCCATTGAAGGGCATTACCTGCGGAAACGAAACCGACGTTGTGTCCTCGGGAATCGGACCCTCCTGCAGATTCAGCTCGGTCGGATTGGGGGAGATGCGCCACACACGAGTGCTCAGGGGATGTGGCATCCAAATGCGATACGATCGCACTTCGGTTTCCAACCCCCACGATTTCATCTGGCTCACGACGTAATCACGCGTCCTCGCCTGTGCCGGTGTTCCGGCCATATGAGGCTGCAATGAAAGAAACTTCGAGTGCGTGGACGCGATCGTTGGCGACGGGCGCGTGATGACATCCGCTTCCGCCGCACGTTCGGCAGTCGCCGATTGGGGAGAGTACCCGGAGGTCGTCTGAGCGCCGAGCGGAAGCGCGAACATCAGAGCTATCGAGAGTGCGAATTGTCTGTTCATTCCCTGCGGATTCCTTTATTTGGGGGTCAGTCGCGACTCGAGGTCTGCGATTCTCATTCGTCCAGTTGCTCGAGCGCGGTGGATATTGCCTCACGAAGCCTTGCTTCGCCCTCCACTCCCGGAGCAACTCCACCGGCGAGTGAGTTGAACTTGGACAACATCTCCGCGTCCACAAATTTCTCTGGTTGCCGCACGCCGAGGGACTCGAGCGAGCGAACTGCCAGGCGACGCAGCAGTAACAGGGTCGAGCTTTCGAGTTCCGCTAGGGATCGCGGGTCAGCAGGCTTCGCAACGAGTGCCCGGTCACGCTTGCGCTTGGGGGCATCGAGTAGAGACGAGATCGATCCCAGCTTTACCACGAAGGACCCTGGAGTATGCTCCCGCCATTCAATCACGATGCCACGCCTTCGCAAAGCCGGCAACAGTGCGACGATCGCGGCGCGTACGGCGGAGATCCCTCCGGGACTCTGGTTGCCACGCCCCGTAATCAGCAGCACCTCGTTCGCTCGGCTTACCTGTCGTTCGCGCAGCCATGCCTCGGCGCGAAAACGCGCGTCCGCGGCGGTCGGCAACGACTCGCGAAGATTCAGAATGTTCTTCGGCCCGAACTCGGCCTCGTCGAAAGCTTTCCAGACGGAATGTAGGGATACCTTACCGGATCGCATTCTGAAGTATATGACCGTCCAGCTTTCCCTGTGGTGTTCTGGACGTCTTGCGCTTCGTCTTTACTTGCACTGCGGTGGTGCGCCAGCAGCCAATCCGAACGCGGTTGTAACCGCTATTCTCCAGCCCTCTGACGTCTTCACGAAGATCCGTTCGGAGACGCCGCTCGACGTCGTGTCCTTTTGTGTCACCGTGTAACAGTACGATCCGTACACGACTCCCGGAGTGATCGACAAAACACGCAGATTCCTGGCGACCAGAGTGTCCGGCCACGTCGAATCGCGGCGCGCACTCCAATTGTTGTATCCGAGCTCCAGTCCCGAGGGTCCGTTACGCGCAAGCGTGCTGTTGTGAAGATACGTCGCCAGGTACCGAGCGCGATCACGCTTATGAATCGCGTCTATGTTCTCTTCGAACAGGCGTCGCGCCTCGATCGTGTCGGATGCGGGCGAAGATGATGGCGACGAATCAACATGGGCCGGTACGGGCGCACACCCGAGTGCGAGCAGGGCTACCAGCCAGGCAGATGAGATTTTCGTCCGTGCCATACATCTCTGCGGAAAATGGTCCCGCAATCTTAATCGGAGCCGCCATGATTGGCGACTCCGGTTTCCGCTACTAGCCGACGATGCTCTCGAGAATTTGAACACCGCGCATGAGATCATCTCGATTCATCACGAGCGGAGGGAGAATGCGCAGAGTGTGTTCTCCAGCAGTAAGTGCGAGCAAACCACTTTCCCAGCCGCGTTTCACGATGTCGTTCGCTGACTCGACTACATCGAGACCCCATATGTAGCCCGTTCCGCGAATCGCCCGCACCTTGCCGGAGCGTCTGGCGAGTGCGTCGAGCTGCTGTCCGAGCCACGCGCCATTGTCGCGGACGGATTTCAGGAGCGCTGGATCCGAGAGTCTATCCACGACGTAGCTCGCGACAGCGGCGACGAGTGGACCCCCGCCGAATGTTGTCCCGTGATCTCCCGCCTGGATCGTCGCGCCGATTTCTTCCGACACGAGAATTGCCCCCATCGGCAGTCCGCCGGCGATTGGCTTCGCAAGCGTCAGCATGTCGGGAACGACTCCAATGCTTTCGTACGCGAAAAAGTGTCCGGTGCGCCCGAGACCGCATTGAATCTCGTCGAAGATGAGCGCTATCTCCCGCTCCGCCGTCATCGCGCGGAGGCGCCGAAGGAAATCGGCATCGAGAACGCGCACTCCGCCCTCACCCTGAATCGGCTCGACGATCAGAGCTGCCACTGTTTCGCCATCGAGTGCGGTGTCGAGATCCCGAAGGTCGCGTTCGCAGATCGAAACACCGCCGGCCAGCGGGCGGAACGGAGCGCGATACGACGGACGATCCGTCGCGGCAAGAGACGCGAACAGCCTGCCGTGAAAAGCTCCACGCAACGCGATGATCTCGACCTTCGTATCGGTGCCGACTTTCCGCGCCCACCGCCTTGCGAACTTGAAGGCGCCCTCGTTGGCCTCCGCGCCGGAATTGCAGAAGAACACCTTGGATGCGAATGAACGCTCCACAAGCTTTGCCGCCAACTCCTCGCCTTGGACGGTTCGATAGAGATTGGAAGTGTGGATCAACCCTGCGCCAAGAGCGTCGTTGATCGCCTTCGCGATCCCGGGATCTCCGTAACCAAGCGAATTCACCGCGATTCCGCTTGCAAAGTCGAGATATCGCTTGCCGTTCGAGTCGATCAGCTCTACACCTTCTCCCCCCACCAGCTGCATCGGTGCACGCTTGTAAGTCGAAAGAAGTGATGATGTCTCGGCATCGGCCGTAGCAGCGAATACATCTTCGGCGGACAAGGTGACGGTCATAGGACAACGCTCTGAGATTGAGTGATGAATGTGCCGCGCTCGGGGTCATTGAGACCGGCGAGATCGCAAATCCTTACACGCGCAACTCCGGCCGCCAGCGCGGCCTCGGCAGACTCCAGCTTGGCCGCCATCCCGCCCACGGCAATGCGGTTTGCAATCAGCTCTCGGGCTGTCTCGATACTGAGGCTCGAGACTGTTTCGCCTTCAGCGCCAAGAACACCCTCCACGTCGGCGATGAGTAGCAGCTCGTCCGCTTCCAGCGCCACAGCGATGGCGGCTGCGGCATCGTCTCCATTTACGTTGAGCGCGCCACCTGTCGGGCTGGTCGCATTGTAGCCGACGGGCGATATCACAGGTAGGTAGAACGCGTTCAGCAAAGCATGGAGCAAATCTGCCTTTACAGAAATCGGTTGGCCCGCGAAGCCGAGAGATCGTGCGTCAATCAACTCCGCACCGATCAAACCAGCATCCTCTCCTGACACGCCTACTGCCGGCAAACCAGCGGTAACGAGAGTGTTCACGAGGCGCTTGTTCACAACGCCGGAAAGCACCATTCGGAGAAGCTCGAGATCCTCTTCCGAAGTGACGCGGCGCCCCCCCACGAATACCGCTTCCCTACCAAGCGCTCTCTGCATTGCGGACACTTCATCGCCTCCGCCGTGCACGACGCACAGTTCTCCGGGATTGGCCTCCCATGCATCGCGAAGGATGGTTGCCAGATCCGGATGGGCCTGGGCCCGCCCTCCGATCTTCGCGACACGCATCACGCCGGCAACCCCGCCTGCTCGCTCAAGCCAAGCAGAAGATTGGCGTTCTGGAGCGCCTGGCCTGCCGCGCCCTTTACCAGGTTGTCGATCGCGGAAATGATGATCAGCGTAGGTTGCCGAACGTTGGCTGCCTTGGCGATGCTCACGCGGACGACATTCCGACGTACGACGTCCCGGAGCGATGGCGGCTCGTCCGAGATTTCAATGAATGGCTCTCCGCGATAGCAATCGCGCCAGAGCGCCGATGGGTCGTTCGTATACTCGTTCACGGGTACGGTAATCGTCGCAAGAATTCCGCGAGCCACCGGAAGAAGATGGGGCGTGAAGAGTATGTCGTTATCCTTGCCTCCCAGCTCCCGGGTAACCGCCTGCATCTCGGCGATGTGCCTGTGTTCATTCCCCACCGCGTAAGCCTTGAAGTCTTCGACTACCTCAGCGAACAGGAGATCAGGACGGGCGGAATAGCCCGCACCCGTGACCCCACTCGCAGCCGAGATATTTATGGTAGCTCCTGGTACTACGGAGCCCGCCTTGAGCAACGGTGCGATCGCCAGCAGAACCGCGGTTGGATAGCAACCGGGGTTCGCCACGATCTCGGCATCCGGTATCTTCGCGCGCATCAGCTCGGTAAGCCCGTACGGGGCTTGGCCTTTACTAATTGCGTTCGCCGCCGCTCCTGGTCTGAAGTCCGATGAGAGATCGACAACACGAGCGCCATTATCGCGCGCATTACCCACCCACTTGGCCGAAGCGCCGTGCGGAAGAGCCGTGAACACGACTTCTGCCTTGTTCAGGGGAGCATCTTCTGTGGCGACATAAGTCACTTCGTTCGCCCCAATGCGCGCGCGCCGGCCGCGCTGATCGTTGGCCGCGGCAAACGCCAGCTCGAGCCTGGGATGCCGTGCGATCAAACCACACAGCTCCCGGCCCGCGTATCCACTCGCGCCGAGGACTCCGACCGGAACTTTATGCATAAGGAATGCATAACATTACACTCTGCGCCCGTCAATGATCCTGGCCCTCCGCTCGCGCAACGCGTCCTCCCGTGCTAAACTCACCTCCGTGGCCAACAAGCGTGAACGACACGATACGATCCTGGAGATCATAGGCGCCCGGGTCGTGAGCAGTCAGGAGGATCTCCGCAAACTCCTGCTCCAGCGCGGATGGGATGTGACCCAGGCGACGCTCTCCCGCGACCTTCGGGAACTGCGCCTCGCCCGCGTGCCAACTCCAGAGGGCGCCCGGTACGCGATAACGGACGGCAGCATAGAGGAAAGTCGGGCTGCCCTCGATACTCTCCTGCCGCAGCTTTTCCTCAGGATCGATGGCGTTGGCGAGATGCTCGTGCTTCGGACAGTTCCGGGTGGCGCGCAGCCAATCGCAGCAGCCCTCGACGGCGAGGGTTGGTCAGACATCCTTGGCACGGTCGGCGGCGACGACACAATCCTGATTATCTGCCGCTCCGTGGCTGCCCGGGAGCGCGTGCTGCGGCGCCTGAAGGCCTTGGCCGGGGAGCCCGGGTAAACTATTGACTGACCCCGGCCGACCGATTAAATATTCAGTAATTCTGAATACTTATTGAGGCGCCTGTGATCCGTACGATTGCCCTTGCCTACTCCGGTGGGCTCGATACCTCCATTATCGTCCCTTGGCTGAAGGAACGCTACGATGCCCGCGTTATCTGCATCGCGGCGGACATCGGCCAGGGAAACGAGCTGGAGGGCGTGCGGGCAAAAGCCATCGCATCGGGTGCCGACGAGTGCTACGTCGAAGATCTGCGCCAGGAATTCGTGGAAAAGTTCGTGTGGCCCACCCTCCGCGCTGGCGCTATCTACGGTCGGAAGTACCTCCTCGGCACCTCGATGGGGCGCCCACTCATCGCGCGCCGGCAGGTCGAAATCGCGCGCCAGGTGGGAGCCGATGCGCTCGCGCATGGGTGTACCGGCAAGGGAAACGATCAGGTTCGCTTCGAGCTGACCTATGCCGCCTTCGCCCCTGATCTCCCGATTATCGCCCCTTGGCGAGAGTGGGATATCCGGAGTCGCGAGGACGCGATTGCATATGCCGAGTCGCACAAGATTCCCGTCGCGGCAACGAAGGAAAAGATCTATTCGCGTGATCGGAATATCTGGCACATTTCCCATGAAGGGGGCGTCCTCGAGCAACCGGCGGTTGCACCGCCGGCAGACGTGTTCATGCTCACAACCGCACCCGAGAATGCTCCGAATGAGCCAGAAGAAGTCACGATCGGGTTCCTCAATGGAACTCCCGTCTCCGTCAACGGCGCCGAGCTTGATGCCGTGGACCTGGTTGGCGCTCTCAACACGATTGGCGGACGTCACGGTGTCGGCAGAATCGATCTCGTCGAAGATCGTCTCGTCGGGATGAAGTCGCGCGGCATTTACGAAACCCCTGGCGGGACTCTACTATACTCAGCGCATAGCGAGCTGGAGCAACTAGTGCTCGACCGCCGCACCCTTGCCGCCAAGGACAACATCGCCCCGCGTTACGCGGATCTGGTGTATGAAGGCCGCTGGTGGACGACGGAGCGCGAGGCGTATGATGCGTTTGTGAACGTCACCCAGGAGCGCGTAACCGGAACAGTTACGCTCAAACTCTTCAAGGGGAGCGCCTCGGTCGTTGGTCGCGAAAGCGACTACGCTCTCTACGACGAGCGTTTCGTCACCTTTGGTGAGGACGACGTATACAAACAGAGCGACGCCGCCGGTTTCATCCGCCTTTACGGACTTTCTGCGCGCGTACGAGCGATTCGTGATCAGGAGCTCGCGGCGGCCGAAAAGCGTAAGAGCGAAACGAAAGCCCAGAAGCCTGCGTCGCTGGCCATGGTTTGACCGGGAAGGAGGTCAGAATGTCGGACCACGAATCTCACAAGCTATGGGGCGGACGGTTCTCGATCCCCACCGCAGCCGCACTGGAAGCGCTCAACCGCTCAATCGGCACCGATTATCGTCTCTGGCCGTTCGATATCAATCTATCTCAGGCTTGGGCGGTCGCCCTCTGGGGAGCGGGAGTTCTCACGCTCGAAGAGAGCAAGAAAATCGAGCGTGGACTGGCACAGGTTGGGCAGAAGCTCGCTGCTGGCGCCCAACCGATCGCCTCAGACGAGGACGTTCACACGCTGATCGATCGGATGCTCCACGACGAGGTGGGCGACGTGGCGTCAAAGCTTCACACCGGTCGCAGTCGAAATGACCAGGTCGCGACCGCGACCCGCCTCTGGTCCATGGATGCGAGTGTCAAGCTCGATACCGCCGTTCGCACCCTTCAGCAGGTGATGTTCGATCACGCCGCGACACTCGGCGACGTGCTCATGCCAGCGTACACGCACCTTCAGCGCGCTCAACCCGTGTCCGCAGCACATTGGATGTTGTCGCACTTCTGGCCACTCGAGCGGGATCGGGCACGGATTGCTTCGGCATCACGTGCTGCGGCGGTTTTACCGCTTGGATCCGGAGCAATTGCCGGGTGCGCGTTCCCGATATCTCGAGTGCTCCTTCAAGGCAGCCTTGGCTTTAGCTCCATCTCGCAGAACAGCATCGATGCCGTTGGCGACAGAGATTTCGTTGCCGAGTTGCTGTTCGCGGTAGCGATGACGGCCACGCATCTCTCTCGGCTTGCCGAAGATTTGATCATCTACGGCTCGAGTGAATTCGGGTTCGTCCAATTTGGCGACGCGTTTACGACTGGCTCGAGCATGATGCCGCAGAAACGCAATCCCGATGCGCTGGAGCTTGCGCGTGGATCGGGCGCTCGCGCTATTGGCGATCTCACGACACTCCTTGCCACTCTCAAGGGATTGCCAAGCGGCTACAACAAGGATCTCCAGGACGACAAGCGCGTGCTGTTCGACGCCGTAGACACGATTCTGCTCGTACTTCCCGCTGTTGCCGGCGCCCTCCAGGAAATTCGCTTTAACCCGAGGCGAATGCGCGCGGCACTTTCGAGCAGCATGATGGCCACTGATCTTGCCGATTATCTGGTAGAAAAGGGCGCCACGTTTCGCGACGCGCATTCCTCCATCGGCTCACTGATTCGCGAGAGTGAGCGCGAAGGATGCGAGCTGGACGCACTGCCTCTCTCCTCGTTCAAGGCCGCGCATTCGTTATTCGATGACGATGTTCTCGAGTGGCTCGAGCCCGCGCGATCAGTGGCCCGGCGCGATGTTCCTGGTGGCACGGGTCCCGTTGCGCTCAGTGAGCAGCTTCACTCGGCGCGTGAGGCGCTTCGCCCGGTCACAGAGGCTGCCCGCGGGAACGAGCTGGTCCTTCGCGCAGTGTAGTCATCCGGTGAAGACGAAATGGGCGCCCGAGGGCGCCCATTTTTTGTGCGGGTCTGTCGAGAGGAAAGCAGAATCGGCAACTCGCCGACCCAAACGTCTCTAAAACATCAATCCCACAGTAATCGGAACGAATTGATAAACGCCGCCGTCGGCGGTGCTTCTCGAAATGCTGTGATATCGTGACTCGATGAACGTTGCGAGCGGACCGACGCCGAAGGTAGCTCCCAATCCCGCGTTAAAGCCGAGATGGTTCTGGGACTTTCCGTTGGGCTCAACCTTTGAATTGTAGAGGCCGGCGCCCGCGAGTATGTAAGCCTTCGCGCTCGTTCCTGGAAAAGCGTAAATCAGATTCGCCAGCGCTCCCATTACGCGAAAGTCGGAAGTGCTTGCGCTACTTCCTTGCGCGATAGTATCCGCGCGGCGCGTGAGGGTGTTGTAGATCGCGTCGAACCGGACTCCAAACGGCAAGTCTGCAACCCCCATCGCAAGCATTGCGATCCCGTTATAGCCGGCCTTTTGAGCATCGTTGAGCTTCCCGACCGGGATGGCTGTTCCGCCGCCCAAGCCGATTGCATACGTCTTCTGCGCTAACACGTGCGACGATGCCATGAAGGAAAGGCAAAGAGAAATCGGAATTGCCCTGAGGATCTGTTTCATGTTGTCGTATGCGGATTGTTGGGTCGACCAGGATCGTTCTGGGTGGGCAATATAATCCCGCGCCTCGAAGTTTGAACGAGAAGACGCCTGGGAAAATTCGCGGTAAGAGCGAACGGACTGTTGAAGGTTCCGGCTCCGAGGGTGCAACCCAAAGTTGATCGATGACGCCCTCCCAAACGACCATGTCAATCTATTTCTTTGGAAGGCTTGCGTTAATTATCCTTAGTTCGTAGGATAATTCATGGCCCGAGCTTATACCATTGCCACTGCTGCAATTACGCTTGAGATGCCCGCCAAGTGGCTTGATAACACACTTTCCCACATCAAGATCCCTGGAGTGCGCCAGGAGAAGCAGGGCATAGCTCGTCGCATAACGATCGACGGTTTGCTGGTCCTCTCGATTACCGCTTTGCTCATCAACGAGCTCGGATTTTCGCTTTCACGGGCCGCCAGGATGGCTGAAACATTGGCCAATAACAACGGCGTGTACTCATCACCCGGAGGTGTTGGTATTCACCTGAACCTTGAGGCGTTGAAATTCAAGCTGCTCGAACGACTCGAGCATGCTGTGGAAGTCGCGCCTATTCCTAAACGTGGACGCCCACCCAAAAACAAAACGGGGCGCCTCGACTGAGACGCCCCGCCAGATTGTGCCAGTGAAGCGGACTCGGCTTTAAGAAGCCTTCGTCACGTTCTCGGCAGCTGGACCCTTTTGTCCTTCAACGATGTCGAACTCTACCGCGTCACCTTCTGCAAGGGACTTGAATCCCGAGCCGGAGATCGCGCTGTAGTGAACGAAGCAATCCTTCTGCCCGTTGTCAGGTGTGATGAATCCAAAGCCCTTCGCGTCGTTGAACCACTTCACTTTGCCGGTCGTACGCATTCCCTACTCCTGGAAAATTGTGTCTTGGGGAGCTGAAACACGCCCGACCCTCGACAATCTGATACGCGGGTCTCTTAAACCCCGCATTGGACTTGAGCTCGAAACAAGGGCTTTCGCCCGTGCTTATGGCTCGACTTGGCGGAAAAATAGCAAGGACCGGCTGAGCAGACAATAGAGAATTCAGAGCCCTACCTTATGCACCCCGGTCACGAAATACTCGGTCTCCCCAAAACAGGAAGTTGGGACTCCCCGATGCTGTTGGTATGTGAGTGACACCTGTTTGCCGGCGTTTTGCTCGATTACATGAGCGATCGAGTCGTTTCGGACCGTAAAAGTGAAGATCTGAGGCATTGTTCCGGGCAGATTTGCCATCGCCAGCTCGCCTTCCCAGGTCTTACAGAGCCAACCTTTTTTGGAAATCTTCTGGATATAGCCTGCGCGTTCGCCCGACGCGTAGGTGTACCCAAGGGCAATCCACACCCAGAGAGCTGCAATGACTACGGGAACGAGAATCAGAATGAGCAATGCGATCAGCAGCTTGTTTCGCGTCTTGTGCGCCCGGACGGGTGCTGCCGAGGCATTCGCAGTTTCCGCGTCATGCGGAGTTTCCGGGGGAGTTTCCGGGGTATCAGCCATCAGGGCTCCAGTGAAGGAAAGCGGTACGGTGGTTCATGCACCGCTCGAAAGGGGGAATTAGCTTTCAAATTCAACACACGCAAGAACCATTGACCATAATCGCCCGCAGAAAAACCGCGACCGCAATGGTAGGAAGCGTACCTGTCGGGTCCGCCCATCCGATCGTTGTGCAGTCCATGACGAATACGGATACGGCCGATGCCTCAGGTACGGCCCTCCAAGTCGCTGACTTGGCGAGGGCTGGAAGCCTGCTGGTACGCGTAACGGTCAACAACGACGCCGCAGCCCGTGCTGTGCCAGAGATCGCGAGCCGGCTTGCTGACATGGGCGTCGCGGTTCCGGTGATCGGGGACTTCCACTACAACGGTCATTTGCTGCTTGTGAAGTATCCGGAAACGGCGAAGACCCTCGCGAAATACCGAATCAATCCGGGGAATGTGGGTGGGAAGCGGCGCGACGAGAATTTTCGAACGATCATCCAGGTAGCACTCGACAACGACAAGCCCGTCAGGATCGGCGTCAACTGGGGCTCGCTCGACCAGGACCTCCTCACGACGCTGATGGACGACAACGCGCGAAGCTCCGAGCCGCGTGCCGCGAAGGAAGTCTACATCGAGGCGATGATCCAGAGCGCGCTACGCTCAGCATTTGTGGCCGAAGAAATGGGACTCAGCCACGACCGCATCATCATCTCGGCAAAGGTGTCGGGCGTCCAGGATCTGCTGGAAGTGTATCGACAGCTGGCGGCTCGGTGCGATTACCCGCTGCACCTCGGTCTCACAGAAGCTGGGCTCGGCGCAAAAGGCATCATCGCCAGCACTGCCGCGCTATCGATCCTGCTCTCCGAAGGAATTGGCGACACGATTCGCGTATCCCTCACCCCGCGTCCCGGCGGGGATCGCACCGAAGAAGTCAGCGTCGCGCAGCAAATTCTTCAGTCGCTCGAGCTGCAAAGCTTCAATCCGCAGGTCACGGCGTGTCCGGGATGTGGTCGCACTACGTCTACGTTCTTTCAGCACATGGCGGAGGACATTCAGTCCTATTTGCGCGAGCAGATGCCGACGTGGCGCGAGCAGTACCCCGGCGTGATAGAGATGAAGGTTGCGGTGATGGGGTGCGTCGTGAACGGGCCAGGAGAGTCAAAGCACGCCAATATCGGAATCTCTTTGCCCGGAACTGCGGAGGACCCCAGGGCGCCGGTGTACATCGACGGCAAGCTGAGTGTCACTCTCAAGGGTGAGGCAATCGTTCCGGAATTCCTGAGCATACTCGAGCAGTACGTAAGGAAAAACTACGGCGTCGCTGCGACAGCTACGGTCGCTTAGTGCGCTAGCCGGCGAGTTCCTGGAGCTCGCTTGAAGCTTTGTCGAGTTCGGCCATAATCGGCGCGTCGAATCCGACTTCGCGGAGTCTTTCGTAAACCTGGCGGTACCATCGCCCTGTTCCAGCTCTGCCTCCACCAAAACGACTCCAGATCGTCTCAGTGTCGACTGTTCTCCTCAGATCTGCGACAATCGACGACGCATTATGAATCTTGTCGGCGGCGCAGACCCAGCGCGCTTCTTCGCTCGCGCCTGACAGCCGCTCCAGATAATCGGTCTTGCGATCATCGCCAGATAGCTCCACTCCGTCATCGTCATTTCGCCGATAGGTGACGGCCAATACGGTGTCCAGGACCTTTGCGCCGAACTTGTCACCGATGCGTTGTTCCAGCATCTCGCGCGAATACCCGTCGCGAACGCAATCCTCGATCACATCGTGAAGGATTCCCGCGACGACTGTATCGGTGTCACGGCCATATCGGGTGAGAATCAGGGCGACGTTGGCGGGGTGCGTGAGATAGGGAAGCCTTGTTCCCTTTCGCACCTGGCGGTCGTGATGCTTGGCCGCGAACGCCAGTGCGTGATTGATCACGTCGGAGTAGCCGTTGACTGTCATTCTCGCATCGTCGCAAACCAGGACACTATACGCTCAAGCCCCTGTTGGTCTTCCGTCTTGAACGCATCCAGCCTGTCAGAATCTACGTCGAGGACTGCGATTAAATCACCCCGCGGGCCGAGAACTGGAACGACGATCTCGGATCGGGCTCGCGCATCGCAGGCGATGTGACCGGGAAACTTGTTGACATCCGGAACAATGACTGTCTTCATCTCCGCGGCAGCTGTCCCGCATACGCCTCGACCAAATGCTATATCCAGGCAGCCGAGACTTCCCTGATACGGCCCGACGCGAAGAAGTTGGCCAGGAACGATCACCCGATAAAACCCCGTCCAGAGATGGCCGAACGCGTGATGAATCAAGGCCGCGATCGTGGCCATCGCGGTGACCTCGTCGTTGACGCCTTCGAGAATGGCATCGCTGTGTCCCTTCAACTCGGCATAAGCCCGAGCCTTCGGGACGTTCCTCAGATCGGGTATTGTTTCTGCCATTACCTGCTACCGAGCTGTGGCGAGCTCCGGCTGAAAAGCTCCTGACTGTCGCGTGGCGCCAAGCATTTCTTCGCGCGTTTCCAGCTGTGGCATTTCCGCATCCCAGAGAACGAGTCCGTGAATGCGCATATCAGCTCCGCGAAGACCGGCTGCAGCCGTCTTGAGCCCCTCCGCGGTAGTGTGGGCGATTCTCGCACAGAGTATTACGTCCGGAGCTGGAATGATGCTGCTGGCGCTCCGCTGAACGTAGCTGGTTGGAGCTGCGATAATGATGAAGTCGTAGCGTCGCTGCATTCGAGCCAGCTCTTTGCGCACTTCTTCGACGACATCCGGCTCGGGGAAACCCGAGCGGCGGGTCCCGCTCGGAAGCACATCTAGCGGGCGATCTCTACCGATAGTCGTCGGAACTATGGCTTCGGGCCAGGCCGCGGTGCCGGTGATTATTCCGGAGAGCCCGGGGTCGGGGCGAATCCGCAGAACACTTGCGACACTACAGGTAGTCGGATCGACATCTACGAGTAGAGTGCTCCTCGCCTCATAGGCCGCCGAGGCGGCGAGGTTCGCGGCGACGGTGGCAACAATACCAGGATCGTCTCCGGTAATCGTGACGATGGGAACGCTCGCTTCGACCGATGCGATGTGCAGATAGAGAGTTCTGTAGCTCTCGGATACGACGTCAATCAGTGGCGGTGCTTCGACATCCGCCTGTCGTCGACTCCGTTCCACGACGACCTCGGGCGGCTTGATTACTGTAAGAACGCGGGCGCCGCTTATCTGCTCCGCCTCCCGGGGGTCGGCGATATGCGGGCGTTTCAGCTCCGTTCCAAACGATGCCGCAAAGCCAACCGCGAGTGCGAGCACGACTGCGGCTGCCAGCATCGCCCACGGTGGAGCACCTACGTTTGCAAGCTCGCGTGCATGGGCCGACTCACGATCGATGCGGCTGTTCTTCTGGTTTATCTTGTCCACCTGTTTGACCGCAGTCATGTAGTTCTGTTGAGCGGTTGCGCGTTGTGCGACAAGCTTCAACGTGTCGACGGTCAGTACGGGTTTGACTACAGGAGCGGGAGTTGGGCGAATCAGCGCCAGTTTCCCCCTTACTTCGCCGCGCTTTGCATCGGCAATCCCCTGTATCTGACGACCGATCGCGTTTGCTCTCGATGTGAGGGATAGATAGACCGGATCCACTCCTCCCACCGCTCCGAAAGCATTCCGGTCACGTTCGATGTCAGCCAGGGAATCGAGCAGTACGCGCACTCTCGGATCGGCAGCTACGACCGGTGACGCAGCCAGCGCACGATATGAGGTGGGAAGGGGAGCGTTCTCGGCCCTGTCAATCAAGCGATTGAGCGTTGCGAGCTCGGCGCTGAGGGAATCTCGTTGCGCGCGAACTGCGGGAGGAAAGGTATCGATGACGGCCGCTGGCACTGGGGTCATGGCGATCCGTGTGGCATTCAACACGGAATCAATCGCGGTGAGCTCTGCCTGGGAGCGATCTCTCGCCGCAACTGTCGGCATCGAGTCCGTTCGAGCTTCGATTTGCGCTGCTACGGCGAGTGCCCTTCGCGACGCATTTCTCGGAACGAGAACGAATGCGATCAACGCTCCGATGAAAACCACGCCCCCGACGATTCCAAATACCATTACCCGGCGAAGCGCATTCCTGGCGCGTGCTGCCATCCAGAGGTAGGCAGGGCCGCCGCTCATCCGTGCAATGCTATGAACGTTCATGCGTCAAAGATTCACCGAGTATGCCGCGCGCGCGAGAGGCTTCTGTGCCGAAGATCAACCCTAATTGGGGCCGAGACCGCGCTAATGGACCTCCAACGACGCAAACTAAGCGCCGCCCATATCACCGAGATGACAAAACGGCGGGGCCAAACAGCCCCGCCGTTCTTTCATCACACCAATCAGCTTACTGAACCGTAATGACGCCCTTCATGTTCAGGGCAAGGTGCGGAACGCAGTGATATGGATACTGGCCGGGCTTGATCTTGGCAAACGAGACCGTGATCGCGTCGCCGGGATTCATCTTCATGCTGCTGGAGAGCTCGCCCATTTTATCCGTGCCCATGTTCGCGTCGAGCTGGGCTTTTACGTCGGGCGGAACCGTGGCGGGGTCGAACGCGACGTTGTGCGGACCCATGCTCACGACGACGAATTTGACGCCGTCTCCTTCCTTGATCGTGAAGTTGGCGGGCTCGTATCGATAGCCCTTCGCATCGCCGACCATATTCACCGTCTTGATTGCGCCGGTAATCGGAGCCATTGCGACAGCGCCGCCAGCAGGGGCGGGCGTCGTCGAGCCGGTGCTGGCAACAGTCGTCGTGGTCGTCGAGCTCGTATCCACCGCGACGTGCGTTGTGTCAGCCGGCTTTTTTTCTCCGCCTGCACAAGCACCGAGCGTAATTACTCCAACTGCAACCGCAAATCCATTGAACCGCATCTTTTGAGGCCTCCCAGAGCCGTACGGTGGTGCACTTACAAGAATAGTTTTATTCACTTCAGAGATTGTGAATTTATTCACAAGCTCGCCAGGATGCAATCAATTCGACACCTTCGCCCCTCATGATCGATCCCTTGTTCCAGCCGCGCGCTGGATGATCGCAATTCCTGCGCTCGACCTCCGAGGCGGCGCCTGCGTTCAGCTCGCTGCAGGCTCATACGATCAGGAGGTCATTCGAATACCTGATCCTGTGGGAGTCGCCTTAGCGTGGAGGCAGTACGGCTTTCGGCACCTTCACCTCGTCGACTTGGATGCGGTCGCGGGGCGTGGGAACAACCAGCCGGAAATTCAGGCCATTCTTGGAGCTACCGACGTCGAGGTGCAGCTGGGAGGAGGAATACGCAGCAGGGAGCTCATTCAGAGCTCCCTGGATGACGGCGCGCAACGCGTAATCATTGGGACCCGTGCGCTGGAAGACCCCGACTGGCTCGCGGAGATGAGCGGCATCTTCCCGGGCTCCATCGTCGTCGCCGCGGATGTTCGAGACCGGAAGATTCTGTCTCACGGGTGGACGCGCGTGCATTCCAAACTCGTCCTGGATCTGATAGAGGAGCTAAATGGGCTTCCGCTTGCGGGTGTGCTCGTAACGGCGGTCCATCGAGAGGAGGCAATGCGTGGCACAGACTTGCCACTGATGGAAGATGTCGCGGAAAAGGCGGATTTTCCGGTTTTTGCATCCGGTGGGCTTGGAAGCATTAACGACTTACGCGCCCTTTCAGATCGCGGTGTCGCCGCTGCGATCGTCGGGATGGCGCTTTACACCGGCGCCATGGATCCATGGACGGTGGCTGAGGAATTCGCGGAATAGCCGAATTAATCTCGGCCCAGCGCTGACGACGCGTTGACTCCCTTGAGATTTGGTCGTTAGAAAAGACTGATCGTGCGCGGATCTACCTTTGACGGATCGCCGACGTACGCGAAGCGGAATCCTTTCATGTACTTCCTCGCCACTCTCTGAACCGCCTCTGGAGTTACGCTCTTCAGCTCGTCCACAAATCGGTCCGCCTCGCGGTAGTCGCCCTCGTAAAGTTGCGATCGCGCCAGAAAGTCCGCCTGTGCGGCGTTTGTCTCGTTATCGAGGAAGTACTCCGTGATGAATTGTTCCTCGAGTTGCTTGAGGCCCATAGGGTCGAGCATTCCCTGCTGGAGATCCACGATCGCCGCATGCATCAGCTTCAGGGTTGTGTCGGGTGAAGCCGTCGAGACGTACAGTCCCCCCGTCGTCGCTGCACGATCGACAAAGGGCGCATGCACGTCGTAGGTGAGATTCTGTCGGGTCCTGATCTCGGCGAACATGCGTCCCGTCAGAACGGAGGTCGCGACCCTGAGGGCCTGATAGTCCTCCCCGCTCGCGAGCGGTCCGCTGTAGTAGCCGAGTATGTAATTCGTCGGTAGCTGGCGACGCTCGATCACTACCGCCGTCGGCGCATCAAGAATACGCGGAGGCGCGGTCCACTTGTAGCTTCCACGAGGAAGCTGTCCGATCGACTGGTTCACAAGACGCTCGATATGGGCGCGGTCGACGTTGCCCACAATGACCAGCAGCATTCGTGATGTCACGAATTGGGTGCGGAGGTATTCTCGCAGCGCCGCTGAGTCGACAGCCTGAATTGACTTCTCGTTGCCGACAACTGAGACCGAGTACGGATGGCCGACATACGTAATGCTGTCGGCGAGATAGTCGGCAAGTGCGTCCGGATCATCTCTGCGTTGGCTGATGCCAGACAGGTACTGAGCCTTCACCAGATCTATTTCCGACTTGGCGAGTTTCGGATGCATCACCCGATCGGCAAAGATCGACCACGTGGAATCGAATACCTCCGTACTCGATCGGATTCCGAACATCGTCCAGTCGGCGCTCGGAGCGACGACAATCTCGCTTCCCAGGAGCGACATCGCGCGGCGCAGCGCGTTTTTCGGATACCTCTGCGTTCCGCGCTCGGAGACGTCGAGCAGAATCGGCTCGATTCCGGCGTTTGCATCCGTGATCTGCCGGGAACCTCCCAACAGATAGAGGTTCGCCGCGACGACATTGTTGGCGTCGTTCTGGCGCAGGATGACGTGCACGCCAGATACGTCGAAGCTCGTGGTGGCGGTTGCGAGCGCCAGTGCAATTGAGAGTAGCATTAAGGCGTTCCCGCCATAACCAGATCCGCCGGCGCAAGCTTCAGCGACTGGCGGGCATCAGGCGCGATGAGCACTCCAGTAATGTGCGGCTTCCCAAGGATATAGCGTCGCGCGTACGCGCGGAGATCTCCGATTGTCTGCTGTGCCATGTAATCAACATACCCCATGTAGTACTCGAGGCTGGCCACGCTCCACCAGAATCCCAGAGTGTGGGCAAAGCCGGAAGCGCGTTCCCGATCGAATGCGGACGTTACAGCGCGGTGAGCCTTCACCGCTTCGAGCTCGTCTGATGTGAAGTAGCCCGGCGTGTCGAATTTCGCTACCTCGCCGTACAGGGCCGCGAGTGCTTGGCGAAGGTGCTCAGGAGATGTCTGCCCGCTGATTGTAATCGGCCCAGTGTGATTGAGCGTGTAGTAGTTGACGCCCACTGCTTGCCATAATCCGCTGTCGACGAGCCGCTGCTGGAACTGCGATCCGGGATCGTTCATCACATCGGAGAATACATCCGCTGCATAGGTCGATTTGGGATCCTGGCCAACGCTCGGACCCTGCCATTGCACCTGCACGGTGACGGCACCGACAGAAGCCTCGACGACCACCCCTTCGCTCTTCTGAAGGGGAGGAATCGGCGGAATCGGATCGGCGACGAACGGATCGGCGCCCCGATTCCAGCTTCCTAGCGCCCGGTCGGCGAGAGCAAACACGTTAGCCGGATTCACATCCCCGGCGACAATCAGAGTCGAGTTATTGGGGATGTAATACTTGTTCTGAATGAACCGCATCTTCTCGGGCGTGGTGGTCTGGACGATTTGCCGGTCGCCGATCACGTCCTTTCTGCTGAAGTTGCCCGGATAAAGCTTTGCATCTGCCTGACGCGAAAGCTCGAAGAAGGGGCTCGATTCGTTTCTGTCGTACTCGCCGATAACGACTTGCCGCTCTCGTTCGAGTTCGTCGCGCCGAAACAACGGACTCCGCAACGCGGTCGCGAGGAGATCAATTCCATCACCCAGCTTTTCCGCCGGGACGGTCATATAGTAGTTGACCCTTTCTTCCTGGGTTGTTCCGTTGAACACTGCCCCCAGATCCGATGCTCTGTCCCAGAATTGATTGGGCTCCGGATACTTCGAGTTGGCGCGAAAGAACATGTGCTCGTACATGTGAGCCAGTCCTTCGTACTCGGGCGTCTGTGTAAACGAGCCGTTCTTTACGTCGATCTCGATCGTCGCTAAGGGAACGCCGTGGTTCTCGACCACGATTACCTCGAGCCCGTTAGCCAGAACCTTGCGTTGAATGATCTTCTCGAGCTCCGCTCGCTGGCCTCGCGCCTGCACCGGGGCGAGCGCCAGTGCGAGAAGCACAAGAGTGGCGCAGTGGCGCAGGACACCTTTTCTTTCGGACATGTCAGATTCTGTGAAGGCCGGCCCGGATGCTTACGGGCAATTGAAAACTCGGTTGGACGCCAAGAGGCTCAAACGAAATGAGCCTCTTGCTCAGTACACCACATTCAGGATTGGTGGTCCCGCTGATCTCTTCTACGATGCAACATCGGTCGATGACTTGGCAGGGGCAGTTACTGCCGCCCGCGAGCTCGGACTCGATTACTTCGTGCTCGGACTGGGCGCCAATATTCTCGTCGGCGACAAGGGCTTCCGTGGCTTGATCATCCGCAATACCTCGAGCCATCTCGAGTTTCGCGATGACGCCAGGCTCTGGGTCGAGAGTGGTGCGGTGATGGCAAAACTGATCCCCCTGGCCGTCGAGCGGGAATTGTCCGGCCTTGAGCACTACGTTGGAATACCGAGCACCGTTGGGGGCGCTGTCTGGCAGAATCTGCATTTCCTCTCACCTGCCCCCGAGCGCGAGAGAACGATGTTCATCGCCGAGGTCTTTGAGACGGCCGAGTTGCTGACCTTCGACGGAAAGCGGAAGACGGTAGACAGGGAGTACATGCGGTTCGGCTACGACACCAGCACACTGCACAAACAACGGGACATCGCGTTGGCCGTGACCTTCCAGCTCGAACGTGGAGACAAGGCGGTCATGCATCGAATCATGCAGGAGAATCTGAGTTGGCGTGGCGGCAAGCATCCGTGGCTCGAGTATCATCCCAGTGCCGGCTCGATCTTTCAGAAGATCGAAGGGGTCGGAGCAGGCCGCCTGATCGATCAGGTCGGACTGAAGGGATTCCGCATCGGCGATGCCCAGATTTCCCATATCCACGCCAATATCATGGTCAATCTCGGCAAGGCCACCGCAAAAGACGTCCGAGAGCTCATCCAGCTGGCGCAGGACAAGGTGCGGGAGCGGTTCGACCAGAATCTCAAAGTCGAGATCGGATTTATCGGCGAGTTCTGATCGATTTTTCTCGGGCGACCGAGACCAATCAGGTCGCTGAGAGCTGTTCGGCCTGTTCCGTCACCTTGGTCCACTTTTCAATCGCTTTATCGAGCTTGCGCCGCGCTTCGTCGAGCTGCTTCCCGGCTCGCAGAGATTTGTCGGTTCCCTCACGAGTCGTGTAGAGCTCTGGATCCTCGAGGAGTGCTGTAAGCTCCACGATCTTTTTCTCGAGGGCAGCAACCTCTTTCTCCGAGGTTTCCACTCGCTGGCGCACCTCGCGAAGCGCGGTGCGGTTTTCGACCCCCTGCGTTTCGCGCCGTTTGGTTGTTTTGTGCTCTTTGACCCGTCGCAGCGATTCCTGCTCCGCAGCGGTGACCGCAGCCGCGTGCTCGCGTTCCCGGCTTTGCTCCTCCCATTCGGTGAAAGATCCCGGGAAATCGGTGACGTGACGCTCGTGAAGAATCCAAACCCGCGAGGTCAGCGCTTCCAGCATCGCTCGGTCGTGGCTCACCAGCAGAATCGTTCCCTCGTACTCCGCGAGGGCGTCTTCCAGCGCTTCAACTGATTCAATGTCCAGATGATTTGTCGGCTCGTCGAGCAGTAGGAAATTCGCCCGGCCGAGAACCATCATTGCGAGCGCTACGCGGGCGCGTTCCCCACCCGATAGTGTGTCGGCCCGACGTTGAGCCTCATCGCCGGAAAACCCGAACCTGGCGAGATGACCCTGAACCATGCGGCGTTCCCACTGTGGCCTGAGATCGCTTATGACGTCATAGAGCGTCCTGTCGAGCGGCACCTGCGCCATATCCTGTCGGTAGTAGCTGGGCTCGACGGATCCGCCAATCCTCAACTCTCCGCTCGAGATATTGCGCTCACCCATGAGCGCGCGGAGGAACGTTGATTTGCCGCTGCCGTTCGGACCGACGAAGCCAACGACATCGCCGCGCTGAATTGTCGCGGTGAAGTCCGAGATCAAGGTTCTTCCTTCAACCCCCAGTGTCACGCCACGCGCTATGGCCACCTGATCGCCGCCGCGGGACGAGACGTCGAGCCGCAAACCCAGAGCGCTTCCCTCCTCCGCGGTGGGAGCGCTGAGGCGCGGAGCTCGGTTGAGTCGCTTGCGCCGCCCTTTGGCCTGTTTCGTATTCTGACCGGCAATGTTGCGCCGGATGTAGTCTTCCTCGTCCGCTATCACCTTGCGCTGCTTGTCGTACGCTCGGCGTTGACTCAGCCTCCGTTCCTCCCTCTGGACGATGAAGGACTCATAGGTTCCAGAGTACACGACGGCACTGCCACCCTCGAGATGAAGCACGTGATCGACGACGTTAGCGAGAAAAGCGCGGTCGTGGCTGATCAACAGAACCGTTTTGTCCGTGTTCCGGAGATAGTCCTCCAGCCAACGCGTGGTTTCCAGATCGAGATGATTCGTCGGCTCGTCCAGTAGCAGGACATCGGCGGCACTTACCAGCTGCCTCGCCAAACCAAGCCTTCCGCGTTCACCGCCGCTCAATTGTTCGAGCGGCTGGATACGCGCCTTTTCGGCATCGAATCCGAGTCCCTGCAGAACAGCATCCACTCGTGGAGTGAACGTGTAGCCGCCTTCGCGATCAAATCGCTCCAGGTCGCGATCGTACTTGGCCATCATTTGCGGGGTGGCAGCTTCACCGACCTCCGCCAACTTGTTGGCTTGTTCTCCAAGCGAGATCTCGAGTGCGAGCAGATCGGCGAATTCTCCGGCGCCCGCTTCCCATACAGTCTTCGCCCCGCCAAAATCGCGATGCTGTTCGAGCAGACCGAAGCGCAGTCCGGGCTGGCGCGTTACAACGCCTTCAGTTGGCTGGTGTGTTCCTGTGATCAGTCGGAAAAGCGTCGTCTTGCCGCTTCCGTTCCGGCCGAGAATCCCCCAGCGATCACCCTTGCCGACAGTGAATGTTATTCCCCCGAAGATTTTCGACGCGCCGAACTCGACCGCGGCATTCGAAATTGCGATTTGGGTCAAGAACGCAACACGCTCGAACACGCCGCAAGACAGCGCTCGAGCGATTCCATTGTGTGGTCACCCATGTGGCCGATTCGGAACGTGGAGTTCTTCAACTTCCCATAGCCGGTTCCCACCACGATTCCGCGCTTTGCGACCCCGGAAGTGAAATTGTCCGCGGGAACTTCAGCTGGAAGTCTGATTGCCGACACGGTCGGTGACTGAGATCCGAGAGGTGCGATATTGACCAGTTTTTTTCCGGTTTCGTCGCTGATCTTGGTGATCCATTCTTGAGTCCGCGTGGCCATTGCCTTGTGCCGGAGCCACCGATTTTCGAGCCCCTCTGATGCGATAGATTTGGCCTGCGCTTCCAAGGCATAGAGCAGGGTGAGCGCGGGCGTGCTTGGCGTCTGGTTTCGCCGAGCATATGCATCCAGTTCTACGAGGTCGAAGTAGACGCCGCGACCGTGAGTACCGTTTGCCTGATCGATGAAGCTCGTCGAAGCGACAGCGAAGGAAAGACCGGGTGGAAGAGCGAGGGCTTTCTGCGACCCGGTCAGGACATAATCGAGCTTCCATTCATCAAAACGGAGCTCAGCTCCCCCGAGTCCGCTTACGCTGTCGATCAGGCAGACGATACCGTGACGATGAGCACAATCCGAGACCGCTCGCACATCGTTCAAGGCGCCAGTCGATGTCTCGGAATGAACCACGGTGATCGCCGAGTACTTTCGCATCGAGAGACGCTCATCCAGTTGCGGAATCGCGTGCACCTGTCCCCACGCTACATCGTAGCGATCCACGTCACGCCCGCACATCGATGCGATGTGGGCAAATCGCTCCGAGAACGCTCCGTTCACCAGGCAAAGAATTCGTCCCGGAGGTGCGCAGCGAATCGCACCCTCCATCAATCCGGTCGCGGACGATGAGCTGACATAAACCGGACGCTCCGTCTTGAAAATGGGACGAAGGCCCTGCTGAAGCCGCTCGAACAGCTTCTCGAATTCCGATCCGCGATGTGGAATCATGGGTTGAAGCATCGCTGCCATGATTTCTTCACGAACTTCGGTCGGTCCCGGCAGAAAAAAGGTGCCGAAGGTCTTTGTAGTGCTCATTCCAGTATGAGTTCTCTCAGTTGGTCGAAATTCTCGATCACGAAATCGGCGCGCTCGATCACGGGTTGACGTCTCGTGAACCCCGTAAAGGCGGCGAAGGCATCAACGACGGGTTTGATTTCGGAATCCGTCATGCCATCTCCGACTGCCAGTATCGGACCCTCGAGGCCCATGTCACGCACAGTGGTCCGTTTGCCGGTTTGCTGGGTTAAAAGGGACTGCTCGTCGAATCCGGCGTAACCTCCCACGTCGTCGAAGAATACGGACACCGCGTGAACATTCTTTTCATCGACCCCTAGCTCCTTGGCGAGCGGCAATATCGACTCCCGCAGTCCGCCGCTTACCATCACGATCTTGATCCCACGTGCTCGCATGTCGGTGAACGTTTTCAGGGCGCCGGGCGCGATACGAGCGATGTATTCCTTCCCCAATTGCTGGAGCTCCGCCATCGTCGGCTTTACTGCGCGCATTCGTTCCCCATAGACTTTTTCGATTGGCAGTTTCCCTTCCATCGCGCTTTCCGTCAGAGCTGCGCTCCAGGCTTTGACTTCGGGCCCGCGCAACGCCGCGAGCCAATCTATTCCCTCGATATCGCTCAATGTCGAGTCCACATCGAAGACGACGGAATTGAAGCGATTCAAAGGATGTTCCCGGGCGCGAGAATCCCGAGAGGGTCCAGCTCTCTCTTCACCGCCGTCATCATTGCGATCTGGAGCCCATTCATCTGGAGCGGAAGCCACCTGCGCTTGATCTTCCCTATCCCGTGCTCAGCCGCCACCGTGCCACCCAGCGCGAGCACGTGCTTCAAGGTTTGCTCCACCACTGCTTCTATGGTAGCAAGCTCTCGCGAAGTGCGAGCAATGAAATTCTGATGAGGGTGTCCATTGCCGGCATGACCGTAAATCACCGCCTGCTCGATGCCATTGTCGCTTGCCAATGCGCGCGCGGTTCGAACGGCTTCGCCGACCTTATGGTACGGCACTGCCCAGTCGGTTGACACTTTTCTCCCGCCCGCATGGCGATGACTTGCGCCACGCTCGTTCATCGTCGATGGCACGCTGTGACGAAGTTTACGAGCTTCTCTCAATCGTGATTCCCCGTCGAATACGATCGGGTCAAAGTCGCTGGCTTGCGATTCCAGAAGCTCGCCCCATTTGCCGAGGGTCGACTCGAGATCGTCGACGACCTCTTCTTCAACGTATATCATCGCCATCGCCCCGGTCGGCAGCATTCCATCCTGAGCACCGGTACGCACAATTTCAATTGCCTGATTATCGAAATACTCGATGCATCGCGGCGTGACTGTCGGGCTCTCGCGGGTCGTCACCACAAACTTCAGAGCTTCCTGCTCCGCTTTGAAGAAGATGGCAAGGCCAACGACGTGATGTGGAAGTGGCAACAACGCGAGTTCCGCCTCCACGACTATTCCGAGCGTGCCTTCGCTGCCGATGAACCAGTCGATAGGGTCGTGGGCGAAGGCATACCCCACAGTGTTCTTTTCGAGATCATTTCTGCGAAATTCTGCTATCTCGCCATTTGCCATTACGACCCTCAATGCTTTCACGTGCCTACGCGTCGCACCGTACTTGTACGTGCGAGCCCCGGACGCATTGCAGGCAATCGCTCCGCCGATCGTGGATTCTTCCTCACTGGTCGGGTCGGGTGCGAAGAGGAGACCAACCGTCGCCGCCGTTCTTTTTATGTCGCCTACGAGCGCTCCGGGTCCGACCTTGATCGTTCGCGTATGTTCGTCGACCGCCGAAATGCGATCCATCAAGCGAAGAGATAAAAGCACGCCGTTATCGGTGATGGACGCGCCTGTCGTGCTCGTCTGCGCGCCCGCACAAGTCACCGCTTTCCGGTCGGCGGTTGCTTGCCGCAACACCTCGACGACTTCCTGCACCGACTCGGGTCGAGCAACCAGCTCGGGAATCAGGTGAAGGCCGGAAGCGTCAGCCGAATAGGCTTCCCTTACACTCTTATCGCTGCTTAGGCTGACACTCACCCTGGTTGAAAGCACACGACGGCTGCAGACGACACGTCGGGAAGCCGGAGCAGCGATTCGCGGATGGTCTCGCTGACATCTCCATCGACCGAGACGGCGGCAAGGGCCTGGCCTCCCTGTGCCAGGCGAGCCTGATGGTATTCCGCGATGTTGACACCAGCTTCGCCAAGCAGGGTTCCCACGCGGCCGATTACGCCTGGAACGTCATTATTGGTAAGGATCAACAGCGTATCGCGGGGTTGGATATCAACGTGGAAGGCACCGATTCGCGTGAAGCGCGCCGCTGCGCCCGGCTGCGCGGTTCCGGCAATTGCGATCTCCTGCATGCCGCCGCTCAGCCTGATCTCAATCGCATACGGATTGTCCTGGACGGGAGTCTCCGTTGTAGAAAGATCTATCCCGCGAGCTTCGGCGATCGCGCGGGCATTGATGAGATTGAGGCGTTCCTGTTCAACGGAACCTTCCAGCAGCCCACGTGCAGCGGACGCCAATAGAGCGCTTTTCGCGGCTGAGAACGCGGAGCCGGAACGGACATCGATTCGTTGAACCGCGCGCGTTCCCTGAGTGGCCAATATTGCTCGCCCTACAGCCGCTGCTCGGCGCGCGAATGTCAGCGCAGGCTCGACATCTGCCCACTGTCCTCCCACATCCGCGACATTGATGGAGCGCGACAACTCTCCGCTCAAAAGCGCATCACGCACGGCTACACAAACGTCGACTGCGACGTTGCGCTGGGCCTCCGTAGTCGATGCGCCGATATGAGGAGTTAGCAGTACGTTCGGAATATTTCGCAGCGGATGGTCCGCGGCCAAAGGCTCCTTTTCGTAAGCATCGATTACGGCCCCGAAAAGATGGTTGCCGCTGCCCAATGCCTCCACGAGTGCCTTTTCATCGACAATACCGCCGCGAGCCATGTTCACGACGATAGACCTCTGAGGAAGGCGCGCAATTTCTCGCCGACCGATCATCCCCTTCGTTTCATCGGTCAAAGGAGTATGAACTGTCAGGATTTCCGCTTGCTCGAGCAGTGCATCGAGCGTATTGAGCTCCTGAACGCGTAGAGCCTCGAAACGGGATTTCGGGATGTAGGGATCATAGGCGACCACGTTCATTCCGAACGCACGGGCACGGGTCGCTACCTCTCCTCCGATACGCCCCAACCCAACGATGCCGAGGGTTCTACCCTTCAGCTCCGAGCCGAGCAAGGCCGATCGCTCCCACTTGCCGGCGTGCATCGAGCTGTCTGCTCGCGGGATGTACCGTAAGAGGGAGATGACCGTTCCGAAAAAGAGCTCGACTACGGCGATCGTGTTTCCGGCGGGAGCGTTGATGACGGCGATGCCCAGCGCTGTCGCTGTATCGAGCGCAATGTTGTCGACACCGACGCCGGCGCGACCAACGACTTTCAACTTGCGAGCCTTCTCCAGCACGTCGGCGGAGATTCGAGTGGCGCTACGACCTACGATCGCGTCATAATCGGCGATGCGGGCAAGCAGCTCCTCTTTCGGCAGCGTCGGCACTTCATCCACGACGATCCGCGGGTCGGCCGACAGGAGCGCGACACCTTCGGCGTCGATCTCATCGGTAACGAGAACGCGATAGGTCACTGTACTTGGAATTGGATTGAGCTGGTCGCTGAGGGAGGCGCAGGGCGAAGGTTCAATATCGCTTGCCCAGCCGCGTACCCACAAGCGACGGACCCCCTATCGTCCCAGCCAGCTTTTCCACGTAGCTTCGTCCGCGCCAATCACGACCTGGTTCGCATTTCGGACAAGCGGAAGACGGAGTAAAAGCGGCTCCTCGGAGAGTTTCTCGAGCCAGCGCTCGTCCGAAAGTTGCGCGTAGCGGAGGCCGAGCTCGTCATAACGCTTCGAGTCTCGATCGAGAAGCGCAGTCACGCCAAGTTTCTGCGCAAATCGACGAAGTTCGCCGAGTGAAGCCGGGCGTTCCAGGAGGTCGACGAAGTGGGTTTTGATCCTTCGCTCCGAGAAGAAGCGAAGAGCCTTGCGGGTATCAGCGCTCTTCTTAATTCCAAAGATCTGTACTTCCAAACTTTCTCCCGGTCGTTCCAGGAATTTATGAAGCTCCAACCGGCTGAGACGGCTGATGGCGCCTGAAATAATCTATTCGCCCGCTTGGTGGATTCCCGGTGGGCATCTCCAGACTCTTTGGGGAAAGCTATTCCGCCGACAGGTTGTCGCCCCGACTGTCCTCGAGCGTTGGGACACGCCGGACGAAGATTTCGTCGAGGTGTATCGTTTGCAGGCCGCTCGAGGCGTACCTCGCGTCTTGTTGCTTCACGGTCTCGAGGGGACGATTCGCTCGCATTACGCGCAAGGTCTGCTCAACGAAGCGGCAAGGCGCGGTTGGGGCGCTGATCTCCTCATTTTCCGATCGTGCGGCTCAGAGCCGAATCTTACTCGCCGTTTTTATCATTCCGGTGAAACGACAGACGCCGCGTTTGTTCTGGACCGGATTTCGCGAGAGCATCCGACATCACCACTCGCCATCGCTGGGGTTTCGCTTGGCGGCAATGTTCTTCTCAAATTGCTCGGCGAACGGGGCACAGACCTTCCTCCACAATTAAAGGCCGCTGCTGCTATTTCGGTCCCCTTTGATCTTTCTCGCTCTTCTCGACGAATCAACCGGGGATTCTCGCAATTCTATCAGAAATTCTTCCTCAGTTCGCTTCGGCGAAAGGCACAGGAAAAGGCCGAGCGGTTTCCCGATCTCGCTCCGGCGGACAGGATCTCGGGACTACGAACGCTCGAGGATTTCGACAACCTGATCACGGGTCCGTTGCACGGATTTCTCGACGCGGAGGACTACTACCGAAAGTCGAGCTCGCTGCCGTGGCTGGAACGCATTAGGATCGATACGCTACTATTGAGCGCAGTTGACGACCCCATGCTTCCACCCGAAGTTCTCGACGAAGTCCGGCACGTAGCGCGCCGGAACCCGAACCTTCACCTTGAGTTTGCGGAAAAGGGTGGTCACGCCGGCTTCATAGCTGGCTCGTGGCCGTGGCGCCCATTTTATTATGCGGAATACCGCGTTGGAGAATTCTTCGCGGAGCAGTTCGACAGTGCTTCGGAATCTCGGCAACCAGCCAAACAGGAGACTCGGTGATATGCGCAATCAAGTTGAGGCAATGAGACTCGGACTAGTTCTTTCAATCGCTGGCGCTGCGGCGTGCACGACCAGCAAAATGGTCCCGACCACCGACTCGCATACCGATCATGCCGCGCCAGCTCCAACCATCGCAGCTGTCGCCGCGCCGAATGATCCGCGACTCCCTGCTGACGCCTCCGGTGCACTCGCCCGACTGAACGCCTCTCCCCGCCACGGTGAGTATGCCATCGTGCACACGGGTGGTGGAGATAGCGTCCGCGTCTGGGTTGTCTATCCCGAGCGTAGCACCAAGGCTCCGGTGGTGGTCGTCGTTCACGAGATCTTTGGCCTCTCGTCCTGGGTCCGGGGCGTTGCTGACCAGCTCGCCGCCGATGGTTTCATTGCCATCGCGCCCGACCTTCTGACGATGAAGAACCTTCCCGATGGCCCGGACAGCGTCCTGGCGCCGCTGGCCACCGCCGCAATAAGAACCCTCGATCCCGCCTGGGTTCAAAAACAGCTTGATGCCGTTGGTCAGTACGGAATGTCGCTCCCATCAGCCCAACAAAAGTATGGAATCGTCGGTTTCTGTTGGGGCGGTGGTGTCTCCTTTGCGCACGCGGCTCATGCTCCAGGTCTTGGGGCATCGGTTGTCTACTACGGGGTTGCCCCCAGTGCGGCAGATTTACCTTCGGTCCGCGCTCCTGTCCTCGGATTGTACGGGGGAAGCGACGCGCGCGTCGACGCCACCATTCCACCGGCTGATTCCGCACTTCGTTCTCTTGGCCGTACCTATAGCTACAGTATCTATCCGGGTGCTGGTCACGGATTCCTGCGGCAACAAACGGGAATGAATGGAGCCAATCTGGCGGCTGCTCGTGCTGCGTGGCCGGCGACGATAACCTGGTTCAAGAAATATCTGGGATCCTGAGGACGAAGGATTCTGATTCAATCGCAAAAACATTTACCCAGCCTGTGACGATTCTTCCAGTTGTGTTTCTCGCCGCACTCATTGGCGGCTTATTGCTAGCTGTGTTCGCAATGCTCAACGGCGTACAGCGTGTACGTCGAAGTGGGTCACGGACGCCCTCGGCTTTTTTCAATCTTCCGGCGGTTGCAGCATTTGCCATCGGTCTTGGCGCAGCTGGCTACCCGCTCGCCTCACGCACAGTGCTGCCGGTGTGGGGCATTTTATTGATAGCAATCGCTGCTGGGGCGCTCGCGATCAGCGGCATGATCACCCTGCTAGCCCAATGGGCCTTCCGCGGGATCTCGGCGACTTCGGTCGACGAGGAGGAAATCCAGGGTCAGCTCGCGGTGGTAACCCGTGATATCCCGATATCCGCTTCGGGAGAGATTTCGTACGAGAATCATGGCAAGGAGGTCAGAGTCCCCGCTCGGGGCCTCGGCACAAAACCACTGATTGCTGGCGCCGACGTCGTTATCGACAGAATCGAAAATGGTGTGGCGTTTGTCGAAGAATGGGCGGTAGTTGAACGGCGTCTCTAGGTCCGCATCTCTAGGTCCGCGTTTCTAGGTTCCGCGTCCCTTCGATCCGCGCACGTAGATGCTGAGCCATTCAGGCCAGTTGCCGCTTAGCTCAAAGAAATCGTCGAAGTAGGTCAAGCCACTCTCCTCGAGATCTGCGATTAATTCGGGAAGCATATCTTCCGACGGCAAAGGTCCGAGCGCCACCAGGCCGTCCTCCACGCGGAATTCGTCGTCTGTAAGACCATAGCGCTCGTCGATAGCTTGACGACTCAACCCGCCACGTTCGAACGCACTTTGACGAATGAGGATTACGGCGCGGTCGTGAGAAAGCTCGAGAGGCATGAATTAGATTGGAGTGGGAACCAACGGCAGGACAAGGGCTCTCTTCATTCCTAATGTATGTCGCAATCGCAAGGTTTCGAAACTGAATTCGACGTTGTCGTAATAGGCGCCGGCCATGCTGGGACGGAAGCAGCAGTCGCTGCTGCGCGCCTGGGCGTGCGCGTTGGCTTGATCAGCAGTTCGCTCGAGACGATCGGCCAGATGTCATGCAATCCGGCCATCGGAGGTGTCGCAAAAAGCACGGTTGTTCGCGAGGTCGACGCGTTGGGTGGGATCATGGCGAAGGCCACCGATCTTGCGATGATTCAGTTTCGGATGCTGAACCGGAGCAAAGGCCCTGCCGTATGGGCCCCCCGCGCGCAATGTGATCGCGGGCTTTACCGCCGAGCTGTGAGATCACTTCTCGAACTCGAGAGAGGACTTCAAACTGTTCAAGGCACCGTGGCGCGTCTCATTCTGGCGCCGAACGATCAGCAGGTACTAGGTGTCGAGACGTTGGAAGGAAGACGGTTTGGCGCAAAGTGCGTTGTGATCACCACCGGGACTTTCCTGCATGGTCGGATTCATATCGGCACCGAAACTCGTCTTTCCGGCGGACGCGCCGGCGAAACCGCGACTACGCATCTGGCCGAGCAGCTGGAACATGCCGGCCTGACGGTCGCCCGCTTCAAGACTGGAACGCCACCGCGGATTGATGGCCGCTCTGTGAACTATTCCACTCTCGAGATTCAAGAGAGCGAGATCGAGCGGTTCGATTATTCGTGGTCACACTTCTGGAATGACAGGCGCGCTCGCGGCTCCGTCACTCGACACCCTGCTCAGATGCCTTGCTGGACGACGTATCTCGAGGCCGAGGGGAAGCGAATCATCAAAGAGAACATCTCGAAGTCGGCGATGTATGGCGGAGCAATCGAATCCCGCGGCCCGCGTTATTGCCCTTCAGTCGAGGACAAGATCGTAAAGTTTCCCGACGCCGAGCGTCACCAGATCTTTTTGGAGCCCGAGGGACACGACACGTCGGAGCTCTACGTGAATGGTCTGTCCACCTCGTTGCCTGCTCCCGTGCAGCTCGAGATCCTGAGATCCATTCGCGGATTGGCCGATGTAAGAATGAATCGGGCGGGATATGCTATCGAGTACGATTACTATCCGCCGACTCAGCTTGACGCATCTTTGCAGGTCAAGGCTGTTCCCGGTCTCTATTTCGCCGGGCAGATCAACGGCACGACCGGGTACGAGGAAGCTGCGGGACAGGGAATTGTTGCCGGTCTCAACGCCGGCCTGGCGACTCTATCCAGACCGCCAATCATTTTGGGTCGAGAGACGTCGTACATTGGCGTCCTCGTTGACGATCTGGTGACTCGCGGTGTGGACGAGCCATACAGGCTTTTTACATCTCGCTCGGAGTTCCGACTGACGGTCAGGCAGGACAACGCACTCAGACGTCTCGGAGCCATCGGCAAACGGCTCGGGATTTACTCCGAGCTGGAGGACACGATTATCAATCGGCGACTGGAGCACGAGGATTCCGCATTGCACATCGCCAAGACGACGAGCATAGGACCTGATAAAGCAGCGCCAATTCTTTCCGCGGCCGGCAGCGCTCCGCTCGCACACGCCGTGAAAATAGTCGACCTGGCACGACGTCATGATATTCAACTCGCCGAGCTATTGAAGGCTACAAACACGGGAGGCGACCTCGACGCTGAAGCACTCGTGACAGCAGATCTGGAGATCAAATACGCTGGGTACTTCGAACGCGAGAGAGCACAGGCAGATCGAATGCGCAGAATGGGGGATTTTGCTCTCGACTCGGATCTGGATTACGCGGACATGCGGTCGTTGTCGTTCGAGGCGCGCCAGAAGTTGGGAAAACTCAGGCCTCACTCACTCGCCCAGGCGTCGCGAATTCCCGGTGTGAGTCCGAGCGATTTGCAAAACCTCGTGATCGAAATCGAGAAACGCCGGCGTTTGGCGGCTACGCTGTAACAGCTACACGCGTCGAGCTCCATTCAATTATCAGCACCGCTGAGGCGATGAGGATCCCGCCAATCAGGGTCGATATACCAAGCCGACTGCCCAATACTACCGCTCCAAGTATTGCGGTGAAGAATGGTTCTACTGTAGCAATGATCGCCGTTCGTACCGGCCCGAGTACCGCGAGACCTTTGATGAGTGTCGAGAACGCAATCACGGTCGAGACCAAAGCCAACAGGAGAATATTGGACCAGACGGCTGCACCAGTAGGCACGATCAGTTCGCGAGAAAAGACTGCTGCAAACACAAACGAGATGGCTGCGCCGGCTATCAGCAGAAAAGTCGCAATCAGAGCGGGGATGCCTTCCTGCAGGTGCTCGAGGGCAGGCAGATACCCGGAGTAGAGCAAAGCCGAGGCGAGAGCTAGCATCACGCCGATCGGGTTGAGCCGTTCCGTGGGCGTTCCAACCATGATTGTCACGCCCGCCAGCGCGAGCACCAGGGCAGACACCCGAATCGGGGTCAATCTTTCAGTTCTACGAATCGCCGCGACCATCGCTACCCAGGCCGGGTAGGTATAGAACAAAAAGGCGAGTGGCCCAACCGGTATGTACTCGAGCGCGTGAAGACTCAGATAGGTGATCAGCGCCTGACCGACTCCGCCTATCAGCATGAGTTGAAAATTTCGTCGTTTCCCAATTGTGGCGATCTGGCGCGTCGGCACCACCACTCCGAGAAACAAAGCTCCGAGCACGTAGCGCCAGGCCATTACGGGGAGAAGAGGAATACCGGTGCTCGTCGTCAGCACGGTAAGGACGGAAATGGAACCGAAACTGAGCGCCGATATGACGATCAGCATCGTGGCGCGGCCGATCGAAGTCTCCGGTGAATTCATCGAACGAATGTAGCTTTACCCGATATTCCGGGCCATTTTTCGAACGCCCACTCACGTCCGAACCGATGCGTTCCAAATGACTACTCCGTCGCTCGCCGGACAAACGGCACAGGCTGCCTTGCCCGCGCAGGAAGAATTCAAGGACCTCGGGTTCGGCGCCGAGGTAGCGAGAGGCACACACCGTCGCCTGCTAAATCGGAATGGTGGATTCAATGTAGTCCTTGATGGACTCAATCCACTCTCT
>Ga0193728_1000073_pt1 | contig 41595 bp, 32 predicted proteins | sample U1c1metaG_FD_143037 | JGI IMG/M metagenome (GOLD analysis project Ga0193728, IMG submission 143037) | Soil microbial communities from a riparian zone of the East river system, Colorado, United States - U1c1 | ecosystem: Environmental > Terrestrial > Soil > Riparian zone | place: USA: East River... | reverse complement strand
CGACTGCCTTTCAACTACGAGCTGCCGTAGGAAGCTCGTCTTGCCGGCACGGCGCATACCCGTTACAGCGTGCGCCTCATTCCGAAGGTTCGGCAGCACGGCGTCACGGCGAGTCAGCGTGGTGACTATGGCGGGTGCCAGGGCCGTGTTGAGCTTTTCCTCCAGTACCGGGTTCAGCGTCATTGCCTAGCGGCCTCCATTGTGTCCTTTTAATAAGGACACCATATCAATTATCCGTACTTTTCACAAGGACACAATAGGAGACGGTAATTGAATCTCCGGGACGGTAGGAGGTCGCCTACGCATCCGTCTTAGCTCTTGGGCTGAATAGCGCCGATCTTTCGGGCACCGCTTTTGCCCATGGTTAGGTGGTTGCGTATCGGGTAAAAAAGATACCATTTATGATCAAATGGCGCCATTATTACCCATCATGAAAACGCGTGATCTCGACGCTGCACTTCAGGCTTTTCGAGATCGGGGCGGTACGCTGCGAACCCGTGATCTGATTGCGCAGGGCGTGCATACCGACGCTCTGTACGCACTGCGAAAAAGTGGCCAAGTCATCGGTCTGGGCCGCGGCCTGTATCGCCTGGCCGACGCCGATGAAGCCGATTATCCCGACCTTGCCGTCGTCGCCGCATGTGCCCCGAACGCTGCTGTCTGTCTGATCAGCGCGCTTTCTTATCATGAGATCACCACCCAGATTCCATCATCTGTATATCTAGCTGTTCCAAGAGGCAGCTACCACGGCATAAAGCTACCGACGCCTGTTACCGTATATCGCTTCGATGCGAAAACATTCCAGGAAGGGCTCGAGACACATCGAATCGCCGAAATGTCACTGAGGATCTATAGCCCTGCTCGCACCGTGGTGGATTGCTTCAAGTTCAGAAACAAAATCGGGCTGGACGTTGCGCTCGAGGCGCTGCGCCTAGCACGACAACGAAAGCGGGTGCAGAACCGCGAACTGCTGCGCTATGCACGGCTGCTCCGCGTTGAGCGTCCGATGTCGCCGTACCTGCAGGCCATTGAGTGAGCCGAGACAAACCAACCAATCTCGTGGCATCAGTGCTGGCCCGGCTGAGGAACAATTCCCTGTCGGCCGGCCTGCCCTTTCAGCAAGTACTCCGGTCCATTGTTCTCGGCGAAAGATTCGACAAGCAATGGAAAGCGGGAGACATTTGGTTGGCAATGGAAAGTGCAAAGCATTGAGCGAGCAAACAAGATCGCTACCCGCTACGGATATGCATTCTCGCCACAGAGTTGGCTCACTAAGTAGACCGCGCGGTCAGTCAGCGAAGCTTGGCCCTACTCGGAGAGACTGATGAGGGCCGGCGGGCAATCGCCCGCCGGCCATTGGCGTGAAGGAAATTTAAGGCGTGACCTGGGTCACGAACGTCCCCCAATTCGCATTCACAGTGCGCGGCGCGTTGGGGATATATTCGCTGGCCATCCAGATGTTGCCGCTCTCGTCATCCGCGACTGCCGCGCCGTAGTCGCCCCAGCGTCCCACACGGGCTCCGCCATACCCCGAAAAGCCGTCGTCCGGCAGAGCGCCTGCCGCCGCAATCTGGATATCTCCAGCGCCTTTCACGGCATCAAGAGTCGCAAACGCAGAGCTCGGGAAGAAGTCCGGGCCCACGAGGGTGAAGCTGATCACGCCCTTGCCGGCTGCGTTGACGCCGATTGTAGGATAGAGCAGGTTCTCCTGATTCGCGGCCACATACCCCTGGTTCGCAACCGTCGCCGATACCGATTCGGAAGTCGATGCCGGTGAGAGAATGAACCACGCCGTTCCCGTGCGGACAGGTCCATTGTTCGGCTTCACGACGGAGTTCAGGGCCGTCCACAACTTGCCGCCGGCAAACACAACTTGCTGTAAACGATCGTCATTGGACGCGACCAGTTCCTCGTGTTCGCGAAGCGAGTTCGCCAACGGCGTGGGACCCGGCTTCTGCTGAGCGGACGGGGGCGCGCCGTAGACCTCGGTATTCACCACCGCGTTGCTGAGATGGAGTGCGGGCGTCGCGGTGTTGAGCGAAGCCGTGTTGGTCAGCGCCCAAATCACCAAGCGATTATCGAGCGAGTTGTTAAGGTCCAGGGCGCTGACGAAATATTCCGTCCCGCCGTTGCCGGCGGCGAAAGCGCCGCCAGGTGGCGCGCTGGCTGGCTGAATGCTGAACGCAAAGGGAGCGTCGGCCTCGGTGAGCTGGTTGAAGTGCACTACCGTCGCGATGGACCCCGCGGCGAGCGCGGCTTTGGGTATCGCGTAGAGCTGCGCTCCACGGAAGTTTTCGGTGTCGAGGCTGAAGGAATTCGTGGCGATGTAGAGGCCGTTCGCGTCGGCGCCCATCAACGGCTGGTCGCCAAAGCATGGGCAAGTCCCGAACTGGCCTCCGTCTTTGGTCGTATCGATGGACAGCACCGTCCACGCGCCAGTCGGATCCTTCGTCACGGCAATGACGGTACGCGTCTTGGCCGCCGTTCCCTGCAGGAAGGCTCCGCTGGCTGGGTCGGTGTCGATTTCCAGCTCGATTGCAAAAAAAGTCTTCGTGTCCTTGTCGAAGTAGATTCGCGGATCGCTCAGGAAAGGCCCAAAAACCGGAGGGGTACTGGTGCGCACGATTTCCGAAGGAAACCCGAAAAAGCGGTTCAAGGCCATGGGACCAGCGAGAATAGTTCCGGCTTTGTCATAGACGGTAATGGCATTGTTAACGGCTTCGACCACGACTCCGTTCCCAACGGCCAGCCCCTGATCCGGAGGCTCCAGACTAAACTGATTCCCCTCGTCCGCCAGGCGCTGATCGAGGTGCGAAATTCCGTTGAATCCAGTCACCGAATTGGGAGTAACGATGGTGTTGGCAGCCGGCGTGGGGACGTGGTCTGCCGGCACTCTGGATGGCTTGATCGTCCCAGAAATTTGCGGCTTTGTGGTGTCCTCGTCCAAGCTCGGGCCAAATTCCAGGGAACCGGCGCTCTGGCCGCTTCCGGAAACTCCGGCGGATATTGCCGTCACCCCCTCAAAGTGCAATTTCGCGGTAGCGACCTGTGGGCCCGCTGCACTCTGACCCAATACGATCGGGACCCCCCACAGGCCAAGAGCCACACTACTCGCTAGAATTCCGAACCCCCCAGTCATAACTCGCTTCTTCGTTTGAGATAACATTATGGTCCTCTCCTTTAGTTACCAATGTCGCAACGGCACGCATCAGCAATCGCGTGGGTCGCCCGTGAAGTTTTTTTTGGAGCCAAATTACCCTTCCGATCTAGGTCTCTGGCTGATTCAACGATACGCTCCCCCCATCTGATCGACAAAATAGAATTGCCGCACGCGACCGCGCAATGGAGGCTGAGTTCCGGCTCGAATTGAACTTTTTACAACTGCTTGCGGTACTGCACTGCCTGGTGTCAATTTAGGTGTCACCGCCCATAAGCCATAAAAAAACAAGCCGATTGCGCATGTAGACGGCGCAAGATTCGCAGGATCAGTACTCTTTGCGCGTCTCGCTTAGCCGCTCCCAACGATCAGCGGGCCCCAGGCGGTCGGCTCCCTGAAACGGCAGTACCCACCCGGGATACTCGAGGGGAAGGGCGCTGACCTGATCCAGCTGTTTAAGCTCGTCCGGTGTCAGTGTGAGTTGGACCGACGCGAGATTGTCCTGAAGCTGTTCGACGCGTTTCGCACCAATGATGACCGAGGTAACCACCGGCTTTGCCAAGAGCCACGCGAGCGAGACTCGTGCAGGACTACATCCGTGTGTTTTCGCGATCGGAGCCATCACCTCGAGGATCCTCCAGGTCCGTTCTTTGTCCACGACGGGAAAATCGTACTCAGTGCGACGCGACCCCGCGGGCTTCTGGTTCGTCCGGCTGAACTTGCCGGAAAGCAAACCGCCGGCAAGCGGACTCCACACGAGCAGCCCAACCTTCTCGGATTCCAGCAAGGGAACGATTTCGCGCTCGATATCGCGGCCGGCGATTGAGTAGTAAGCCTGCAGCGTGTCGAATCGGGCCAGTTCCTTGAGCTCGGCGATGCCGCGGGCTTTCGCGATTTTCCATGCCTGCCAGTTAGAGCAGCCGATATAGCGAACCTTTCCGTGCTGCACCAGCGTGTCGAGAGCGCGAAGCGTCTCTTCCAGTGGGGTCACGGCATCGTTGCCATGGATCTGGTACAGGTCGATATGGTCGGTCTGCAGACGACGGAGACTGGCCTCGACTCCGTCCATGATGTGGCCGCGAGAAGCTCCCACGTCATTCCGCCCTGGGCCGACTCGGCTATAGACCTTCGTCGCGATCACGACATGTTGCCGCGCGACGTTTAGATTCTTCAGTGATCGACCGAGAATCTTTTCGCTCTCACCCTCGGTGTAATTGTCCGCGGTGTCAAAGAAATTGATGCCACCGTCAATCGCCGTCTTGACCAGTTCATCGGCCCCGACTTGGTCAACGGCGCTGATGCCCTTGAAGAGCCCCCTGCCGTCCCCGAATGTCATGGTTCCGAAGCAGAGTCTTGAAACCAGGAGCCCTGTATTGCCGAGTGTTGAGTATTCCAAGATGCCCCCTCAGTTGCAGCCGACATTGGCTTTGCCTTAAATGCGAGGCATAGTTGTAACTGTGGACCACACTCCACAGTCAAGGGGTGCCTGCCTATGCTGATCTCAGAATTTGCTCGGGTAACTGGACTCACCCGCGACACGGTGCGCTTCTATGCGCGCCTTGGCCTGCTACAACCCAAGACGAACGGCAAGGGTGGTCGCCATCCTTACAGCGTTTTCACGGATGAGGACATTCAAGCGGCAGAGATGATCCGGATCGCGCAATCTCTCGGCATGTCGCTCAAGGAAATCGCGGCCTTCACTGAGGAGCGCCTTAAGGGCCACCTCACAAGCGAACGCAGAGTTGAGATCATGAGCGCGCAACTTGTGAGCCTGGAGGCTAAGGCGACCGAACTGCAACTGATGATCAGCTATGTGCGCGCGAAAATCGATTGGCTGTCCCTCGGTGAACAAGGGCAGCAGCCGGATTTTGGTAGTTATGCTCGGGGCCGCTCACAGGCCACTGGGGACAGAATCGTCAAACCCCTACAGGCTATTCGGTGAGTGCAGCGCGTCGGCGGCTGCCGATTTTCTGATACGCGTTCTTGCCTAGCAGATTGCAGCATGAGCCCGGCGCACAACGGTAAGGGCGACATCGCCAGCCGTGGGCCATCGGTGAGTGCAGTGGGCGCAGGGTTTGAGGCCATGCTTTTCCTACGCCAAGCCGGTGCCGCGATCATTCTCGTCATGCTCACGCTCGGCACCCAGAGTGCAGGGATGGCGGGTCTTATCGAGTGGGCCAAATCTCATTTTGCCAAAGGCGCAAATGGCATCTGACGCGGAGGCAAGACTGTGACGATTCGAGTTGTTCGAGACCGGCAGGCGATGATGCGCCATCAAATTCAGATCGGAAGAAATAGTCTTACTACCGACCTCAGTAATGAGTCGGGCGGCGAGGGCTCAGGACCAAGCCCTCACGATCTCTACGACTCTGCGCTGGGCGCCTGCAAGGCAATGACTGTACTCTTGTATGCGAAGCACAAAAATATTCCGGTGGAAGGCATTGAGGTTTCCATCGGGCGCGACGCGAGCCAAGAACGCGCAGGCATCTATCGCCTCAGTGCGACGCTGACGTTGACCGGCGCCTTGAGCACCCAGCAGCGCGAGGAACTTCTCCGCGCAGCGCAAAAGTGCCCGATCCACAAGCTCATGACCGAGGTCACCACGGAGATATCAACCACGTTATCCCCATAGAAGTCGCGACACCCGGAATTCGCGGACAAGAGCACCCTCTGACATGTGTTCATGTACTGAGGTTAGGCGCCGATAATCCGCGGATGCGATAGAAGGCGTACCCGATGAGGTTGGTCAAGAGAATGGTGCCGGTGATCTTGATGGCGAAGTGAAGGGGATTGGGGACGTCGACAAAGGGATAGACACTGGTGGCGCAGGTAAAGAGCGTCGCACAGAAGCCAACGACACAGAGCACAGCGACCCAGGTTGGGATGCGCGCCCGAACGAGCTTTGCGCCGATCAGGGGGATGGCGAACATTGCCAAATACGCAAGGCCGTACAGGATATTGGACGCATTGTTAAGGACCGCGAAGGCCTCGGCTGCACGCACGCCGGCGGAGGCAAGAACGAGCAGCGCGGCGACGAGAATGGTGGCGACGAGAATGGAGTTGGTTGGGGTGCGGTAGCGCGGGTGAAGACGTGAGAACCAAGGTGGAATGAGATGGTCCCATCCCGCGACCATCGGCAGCCGGGTAACGCCGGTGAAGATGAAGCTGGCGGCACCGAGAATGCGGATCTGCAGAAGGAGAATGACGAGTCGGGCAAGGAAGTTGGCAAGGCCGGAGTCCTCGAATGCAAGGCGAAGCGTCTGCGGAATGGGCGCGATGTAGTTGATCGTCGTGCCGGTAAGCTCGTGGAAAGCAAGCACGGAGGCAGTTCCGAGCGTGAACATCAGAAAGATAATGGGCGAGGCGATGAGGATGGAACGGCCGATATCGCGGCTGGGTGCCTTCGACTCGCCGGCCATGATGGCGACGTACTCAATGCCGGCTGCCGCGAATAGCGTCTGACCGATGAGGGCGAGCGAAGTCGCGTTGAATGCGGGAAGCTGCAGATCGAAGGGCGCGAAATGGATAGGCGCATGATGCCGGAGCGCCCAAAGCGGTGCGAGGATCAGCAGCGCGAACGCAGCGATCATGGCAATGCCGGAGATGTTGTGAATCCACTTGCCGATGGCGAGGCCCCGGACAGCGGAGAGCGCCAGCGCGATGAGTACGCCGGCAAGAAAGCAGAAAACGACGAAGTGGTTTTCGGGAATCCAGGCGGCGCGCGGGCCGACCATGTAAGCGAACTCGCTGGGGATTTGAAACAGGATCGTGGCGATTGTGGAAAGTGCATAGGCCCAGATGTTCCAGGCGACGAGAAAGCCTGTTGTGTCGCCAAACGCGCGGCGGGTCCACACGTAGAGGCCGCCTTCGAGAGGCATCTCGCGATTTAAGTGATAGACCGCAGCGGCCATGGGCAGGTAGAAAGTGCCGAAGGCCAGCAACCAAACGAGGGTTTGCGCATGGCCGAGACCCGCGGCGATGCCTACCCAGGCGCTGCCCACGACGGTGAGCACCTGCGACAGTACGAGATCGCGAAGGTTGAGCTGGCGCGGAAGGTGCTGGGCAGCGGTGGAACCGGTAGCGGAGGACTGTGTATCGCTACCCGTTGATGACATTGGCGATTGTCGAGTCCCAAACGCTCCAGGGACTCGTGACGATACACTAACCGAAAGGCATTCGCTCACGGCCCCGCCCACATAGACTTCGCGATTCGGCTAGGTCAAAGCTAAACGTTTGGGTTCGCGCGTCTCCAGGTGATGGTCGCCATCTTGAGGCTGCCGTTGAACAGCAGCGGGCGGCTGGGACTGAGGTGCAGCTCCTTCTCATCGAGTTTGACGATGCGTGCCTGCCGTTGGCCCTTCCAATTCGGGAACAGGCTGACGAACATCTCGTGCTCGACGGTCCGGCCGGCTTCATCGACATAGTACGGACCGGAGTACGCGAGATAGCTGAGACCGGCGGCCACGTACTCTTCGGGTTTGCCCCTGTACATGTCGCCGCTCTCGAAGTTCGGGCGGTTGGCCGCGCTGAGCTGGGCTGACATATAGCCGTCCGGCGTGTAGAGGATGAGCCCCTCGGGCTTGTCGCCCAAGGGAAGATCAACCACGCCAGTCTTGATGTCGGTCTCGACGCTGGAGACGAGCCGCCACGCGCCGATCAAGGATTCGCGAAGTGATCTGCTCGACGCGACTCCCGCCAAGGCGGGGGTTACGCCGGTTGTCCCGAGAGCCGCCGCTGCGGCTAAGAGGCTCGCGTGTTTCAAAACCGTTCTCCGATTGATGTTGGGCATGATTTCAGACCTCAACAGGCCGCTCACGCTCGATCGAGGCCGCGATAAAGGCCGCGCTCAAACTCACCGTAGAGCTTGACAATGCTTGCATCATAGAAGGGCAAGGTCTGCGTAAAGATTGTGCCGGTAACGCGCTTGACAGGGTCGAGCCAGAAGTAGCAGTTGAGAAGCCCCGCCCAACTGGCACTGCCGGCGCTTCGGCCAAATGGTCCGGGCTGCGTGTTGATGTCGAACGACAGGCCCCATTTATGAACCATTCCTGGAAATTCATCGAAGCTGTTTGAATACGCCGGCTGTGCCGTTTTCATTTCGACGACCTGCAGATCGCCGATGTGATTCTCGTACATCGACGCGACGGTTTCCGGCTTCAGGATCCGGGCGCCGCCGAGCGTACCGCCGCGCAAAAGCATTTGCAGAAACCTCATGTAATCGTGAGGCGTGCCGAACAGGCCGCCGCCTCCGCTGAAGAATTCGGGGCGCTGAGCCATCTCAAACGGCGCAGGCTTGAGAGACCCGTCGGACTGACGGTTATACATCGTCGCCACGCGCCGCCTTTGGGCGCTGCTCATAAGAAAACCCGTGTTGTTCATGCCGAGCGGAGCGAAGATGTTTTCCCGAAAATAGACTTCGAGTGACTGGTCGCTGATAGCTTCCACAATCTTACCGGCCCAATCCATGCCGATCCCATATTGCCAACGATCACCCGGATCGAACTCCAACGGCGCGGCGAACGCACCGTTTCTGGAATACGCAATATCGGGCATTCCGGTAACCTTCTCGTATTGGGTGAGGCCTTCACTCCAGACAGAGTACGTAAAGCCCGAGGTATGGGTGAGCAGGTGTCGTACGGTGATCGGGCGTTTGGCCGAACGAAGCTTTGGCTGTCCCCCGGAATCGAACCCATCCAGCACCTGCGGTGACTTGAGTTCGGGGAGGATCTGGCTCGCCGGTTGCTCAAGTTGCAGCTTGCCCTGCTCGATGAGCTGCATGCAGGCGGTGGCGGTGATCGCCTTGGTCATGGATAGCAGCCAGAACACGGTATCCGCTGAAATCTTCGAGCCGGCATTCATGTCGGCTTGGCCGAATGCACCCTCGTAAACGACGCCCTTCTCGGTCGCGCCCAAAGCAACAACACCGGCAACCGTCTTGCTTTCGGCTGCACGCCGAAGCAAGCCGTCGATTGGTGCGAATGCCGGGTTGTGAGTTAACCCGTCTTGCGCGTGTCCCGGCAATACTTCCGAGGCAGCTGCACTATTGTTGATCAGTCCGCCTAGTGCGGTGGCGGCGACCAGGCCCGAAGCGCTACTTAGCACGTCGCGGCGAGTAAATTTCTGTTGCATGGCACGGTGTTCCATCAATTTTTTAACATTGTCCCACTCGCCGAAATCGCGATGAAATGCCTGAAGTCCCGGCTATTTCGTACGAGCTGCGCTTCGGGCAATAAGCTAGTCGATGAGCTGATGGCGCGGAACTGGGCTCGGCCTTATATCGCTTATTACTGCTGGTATGAGGGCCAGTCAAAGGCCCACCACCGCGCTTTGCATGGTGATGGTCTTATTGCGACTCGTATCATGGCGAGACTTGCTGACCCGGTACCTCGGGATCCTGGATGGCGCCGAGGTTGCTCATGGCAGGATCGGCGCCAACGACCTCGGTCAGAAATTCGATCACGGCGCGGGTACGCAGCGGCAGATTGCGCCGCGACGGGTACACCACCGAAAGCGGGAAACTTCGAGGCGGAAATTCAGGCATGAGCACCTGCAAGCGCCCCTTCTGAATGTCTTCCAAGGCCAAAATATGTGACACGAGCGCGATGCCGCGTCCGTTCAGTACGGCGCGATATACCGCTGTCGCATTGTTCGCTCGCAAGCGGCCACGTACAGACACCGAGACATACCCTTCTGCCGATGAGAACCACCAGACATCGTCCTGTCCCCAGCGGTGATAGACAATACATTCGTGTTCCTGCAAGTCTCGCGGATGTGCGGGCGGGGTTCGCCCCTGAAGATACCGCGGAGCAGCCACCAGGAACGCCGTTGTGGATCCGATGCGTCGTGAGATAAGCGCTGAGTCTGCGACCGGACCAAGCCGAACCTCGAGATCTATGCCCTCCTCGACCAGGTCAGAGACACCGTCGCGCAGGACAAGATCGATCGACAGGTGCTCGCATCTGTCAAGCAATTGGCAGATGCGGCTGCTTAGGTAGAGACCGAGTGGGACTGGAAGACTCAAGCGGACCCGGCCGACCGGCTTGCTTCGGCCTCGGCCCACGGACTGTTGCAATGCCTCTGCCGAATCGATGAGTTGCTGAGCGGAGGGAATCAGGTCACGCCCTTCCTCCGTTAGGGTGACTGCATGCGTGCTCCGGTGGACCAGTCGAGCGCCAAGTTGCTCCTCCAGCCCGCTTAGCTGCCGCGAGATTGCCGGTTGCGTGACACCGAGTTCCGCCGCAACGGCTGAGAATGAGCCGGTATCAGCTACCCGTAGAAAGGTGCGAAGAGCAGCAATCACATCCATGGTCATCCCGGCGTTATCAGCGATATGAAGCGATCGTAGCGCTCTACTGCGCTCGTGGACAGCAAACCCGAGTGCGCCCATCTACTAGAGAGCCATCTTTAGCCCTTTCCCCGGGGTATAGGGGCCCCCGAATGATCACCGTAGCTGCTTCGGCAATTCGAGTTTAGTCCTACGCCGACCTTGACATTCAACATAGATTGAACGTCTACACTCGCAACGATGCGATTCTTCTTAGAGATTGACGCACGCCGAACCAATCCCGAGGAACGACAGATAATGGATTACGATAAATATTCGCGTTGGCTGAGCCGACTGACACTGGCGGCAGCAATCATCATGATCGGCCGGGGCGCAAGCGTTCTCCTGAGCGAACCGGTCACCGCTTGGTTTGCCATCTCGACGACGGCATGGATGTTGCTTCTGTTGATATCCGCTCTGTGGCAGCAACGCGGCTCCTTCATCGCCATTGCGGCGTTGGCGTTGGCCACCGCCGTGGTCTCGCGCCTGTTCAGCATCCTACGTTTGCAGCCTCCAGCAAGCATCGCCGGCTTGAAGCCTGATGATCTTGACCTCCTGGTCGCGACCGGCCCCGGTGTGCCGGGTTTCCAAGCCCTTGGTTGGTTTCTGGGCGCCTTAGTATTTATCCAATTTATCCTGCGCGCCGCGTCGGTCAACTCGCCGTCGGCATCGCGGGAATCCTGGCGCAATGTCGCGGCACTGACATTCATCAGAATTTATGTCGGCCTAATGTTCGTCCCTCATTTTGGGAGTCACATCCTGGGTGGACCGTACCAATTCAAGATCTACACCCTCTATTTTGCGAGCCTCGGCCTGCATATGCCGGCGCTCCAGGTTCTACTCGCCGGATCGGTTGAGCTCATTAGTGCAATCGGCCTGGTATTGGGACTCTTTACCCGCCCCATAGCGGTGCTGGGATCAGCCTATTTGCTGCTGTCGATGCTTTGGGGCGGGCATTTTCAGATCGGTTATGTATGGGCCTTGCCGGAAGGCGGTTACGAATTCGGCGTGTTTTGGGCCGTGATGATCGCCTTGTTCGCGGTGCGGGGCGGCGGGCCGTTGTCGGTCGATGATGCCGTACGGCAAAGCGATTTTCCAAGGCACTGGCCGCGGCTCCGTGCAGCGCGCCTTCTGTTCCTCTAGTGGCCCGGGTCTTCCAAGAAATTCGATGGCGATCTTGCGCCTGGCCGCTGGTTATCGCCATTTTTCTCATGGTTACCCCTCCCGTTTCGGCGCGCGACGTGCGCGTTGGCGTACTCATCGATGGTCCCGCGGCGCGGGAAAGCATCAGCGCGGATGCTCTCGAGCGTGCAGCGGCTGAGGTTTATGGTGATGGTCTTACGCTTAGCGTCGCGCCCCAAACACGCCTGGATGGTAATTGGAACGTCGCAGCGCTGAACGAGGCAATTGACCGGCTCGAAGCCGATCCCAAGATCGACGTTGTCGTCACTTTGGGCTTCGCTGCAAGCCACTTGGTCGCGCACCGGGTTCTTTTGCCGAAGCCCACGATAGCAGCCAACGTCGTTGACCCGGTGCTTCAGACGTTTCCTCTGAAGTCCGGCACGAGCGGCCGTCACAATTTCACGTATGTGACCACGTTCAATCGGGTCGAGGATCAGATCACCGAGTTCCATCGCATGATCGGCTTCTCGCACTTAGTCGTCTTGGCGGACCCGCTGTCCCTTCAGGTGGTGCGCGAGTTGCAGCTCAAGGCGACCCAACTTCAGGCGAGCACCGGCGCGAGTATCGTGTTGCGTCCCGCCGTGAATCTTGCCGATGCCCTCACCAATCTGCCTACCGGCACGGATGCGGTCTACGTTGCACCGCTGATGCGGCTGCCGAACGAGGATGTGCGCGCGTTTGCTGAGCAGCTGGCGCAGCGGAAACTCCCCAGTTTCTCGTACCTTGGTCGAACCGAGGTCGAGCAGGGAATTCTGATGACAAACTCTTCCGATGTGGACCGAACGGAGCGCCTGGCGCGGCGCATTGTGCTCGACATTCAGCGAATCTTCCAGGGTAACGACGCCGCCGCCATGGAGGTCGGAATCCAGAGTGAGGAACGCCTCGTCATCAATATGCATACCGCCCAGCTCATCGGTTTCTCAGCCCAGTGGGATGATCTGACCGATGCGGTGCAGCTGAATGCCGCCACCGGTCAGGAGCAGCGACCGATCAATCTTCTACAGGCTTTGGATGCCGCTCTACGAAACAATCCCTCGCTGCTCGCTTCGCAGCTAGGAGAGGATGTTGCCGAGGATCAGTCGCAAATCGCGCGCAGTCAATTGCTGCCGAGCCTCGGCGCCAATGTGTCCCACACGCAGATCGATGCCAGTCACGCCAATCCGTTGCTGCTGGCCCAGCGCACCAGCGAAGCCGGCGCCACGGCGCAATTGCCGCTCTACAAAGACAGTGCATGGGCCGGCTGGTCCGTGTCGCGGCACCTGGCCGCGGCAGCGAATGAGCAGGCTCGTCAGGATCTGTTGGATACGATGCAACAAACCGCCGCGGCATATTTCAGCGTCCTGCGAACCAAGTCCACCGCGGGTGTACGGCGGCAAAATGTCGAAAACACGCGTCAAAATCTGGAGACTGCTCGCGCCCGCGAGGCGGTCGGACTGTCGACGCGATCGGATTATTTGCGGTGGGTGGCGCAAATGGCCAGCGCCCGCCAGGACCTGCTCGCTGCGGAGGCCGCCGAGCGGCAAGCTGCCGTGGAGCTGGGCCGGCTCATCCATGACGACGGGTCGCATCCGCTTGCGGTCGCCGAGGCAGGCATAGAAGAACCTCTCAAATGGATCGCGAGCCCCCACACCCGGCGATATCTGGACACACCCGCGAAATGGACGATATTCCGCGAGTTCATTCTCGCCCAAGCGCGCGAGTACTCGCCCGAGATCAAGCGCGTCGATGAACTTCTCGCGGGGCAGGAGCGCGAAGTCACCTCATCGCGGCGCGCCTTCTTTGTTCCGGACTTATCCGCCGTCGGGATCGCCGCCGATCAATTCAGCCGCGGTGGCGTGGGCTCCGAGCGCTCACCGTTGACGCCGAACAACACGGCGTGGTTCGTCGGTGTTCAGGCCACGATTCCCATTTTCTCCGGGGGCGCGCTGCGGGCAAGATTGTCGGAGAGCAAACATCAGTTGAAGCAGCTCGACGCACAACGCGCCGCCACTTTGGACGCCGTCGATGCACGCGCGCGCTCGGTCCTTGCACGCATTCCTTCATCGTATCCGGCAATTGCCCTGTCGCGCGCGGCGGCGGCTGCCGCTCGCGAGAACTACATCAAGGTTGCGGATGCCTACGCCCGCGGCGTGGTGTCGATCACCGACCTCATCAGTGCACAAGACGCCTCGCTCAGTGCGGATCTGGCTCAGGCTCAGGCGACCTTTACCTTCCTGACTGATTTTACAGACACGCTGCGTGTATCGAACAGCTTTGACGTACTCCTCGATCCGCAGACCCGCGCACCGTGGTACGACACGGTCGATGCGTGGTTTGACGCTCACGGTCTGCCGATTGCCGCGCACTGACGGGTTCAAAAAAAGCAAGGACTCCTATGAACACCCAACACATCAGCTGCAAGAGCGCATTCGCGGCGCTTTGCGTGTTGCTGGCTGCGTGCCACGGCAAACACGAAACCGGCGAGGAGATTCGTCCAGTCAGAACCCAAGTCGTGGGCAGCGGACAATATGGCGATGCGCTGACCTATACCGGTGAAATCCGCGCGCGCCACGAATCCGATCTTGGCTTCCAAGTTGCCGGCAAGGTGATTGCTCGCCCGGCAGAGGTGGGCGCGGCCGTCAAAGCAGGCACCATCCTGGCTCAGCTGGATCCCACCGATGAGAAGGTTGCGCTCGACTCGGCACAAAGCGCCGTGAACGCGGCGAGCGCAGAAGCGGCCCGCGCCTCAACCGAAGAAGCGAGCTATCGCCACCTCCTTGAGCGTGGACTCACCACGCGTACACAGTACATTGCGCAGCAGACCGCTTCGAAGACAGCGCAGTCGCGCCTGCAGCAAGCCTCATCCGACCTGGATCTGCGGCGCCGTCAGCTCAACTACACCACCTTGCGCGCGGATCATGACGGCGTGATCACGCGCGTCTCTGCGGACGTGGGTGCGGTTCTCGCCCAGGGGCAAGCCGTCGTGACCTTGGCTCAGCCCTCGGAACTCGACGTGGTATTTGACGCCGCCGACAACCAGGTGGACGCGGTTCGCAATGCCAAGACGGTGTCGGCAGCGCTCTTGTCGGCTCGAGATAAACCACTGACGGCGGTGGTGCGCGAAATAGCGCCCAGCGCCGACCCCGTCACCCGGACTTACCGAGTGAAGTGCACCCTGCCCGCTCAGCCGCCCGGTTGGCGCTTAGGGTTGAACGCCATCGTCACTCTCCCAACGGGCCAGACAGTACAGGGCATCCGCATTCCCGCAACAGCGCTGTACGAGAAGGACCGCAAAAGTGCGGCGTGGATCGTGAAGAGCGATCAAACCATCGAACTGCGCCCGATCGTCGTGGCGCGTTACGACACGGAGAGTGTCGAGGTATCGAGTGGATTGAAGAGCGGCGAGCGCATTGTCACGGCCGGTGTGCACAAACTGCTCCCAGGGCAAAAGGTGAGTTTGCTGCCGGAACCCGGAAAATGAATTCGTTCAACGCCTCCGCCTGGGCACTTGAACACAAGTCATTTGTCGGATTCCTGATGGTCTTGCTGTCCGTGGCCGGACTGTTCTCCTACAAGCACCTCGGCCGTGATGAGGACCCGCCATTTACCATCAAAGTGATGGTCGTGCGGGCGGTCTGGCCCGGCGCCACAGCGGAAGACACGGCGCGCGAAGTGACGGACCGGCTGGAGAAGGCGTTGCAGTCGCTGCAGTGGATCGATTACATCGCCAGCTATTCCAAGCCCGGCGAAGCCACGTTGATGGTGAACCTCAAGGACCAGACTCCTCCCGGCGCGGTTCCCGATCAGTGGTATCAGGTGCGCAAGAAAATCGCGGACATTCGGCAGACTTTGCCGCAGGGCACCCAGGGTCCCTTTTTCAACGACGAATTCGGCGATGTCTATGCCGTCGTCTATGCGTTTACCAGCGATGGATTCACTTACCGAGAGCTGCGCGACACCGTGGAGTCGGCTCGCTCGGAGCTGTTGCGCGTTCCGAGTGTCGGCAAGGTCGACCTGATCGGCGTGCAGAACGAAGTTGTCTACCTCGATTTCTCGACGCGCGAGCTGGCCGGGCGCGGCATCAGCACCGATCAGCTGGCGGAGTCCTTACGCGCGCAGAATGCGGTGAACGCTTCCGGCGTACTCGAAACCTCCCTCGATCGGGTGGCCGTGCGCGTGAGCGGTCAGTTCAACAGCATCGAGAACATCGAGCAGTTGAGCATCAGTGTGAATGGCCGCTTGGTGCCGCTGCGCGATATCGCCAAAGTAACCCGCAGCTACGAAGACCCGCCCACCCCGCTGTTCCGCTACAACGGCGAGCCTGCCATCGGACTTGCGGTGGGAATGATCAAGGGCGGCAATATTCTCGAGGTCGGCAAGGGCATCGAGGCCACCATGCACCGCGTGACAAGAGGCTTGCCCATCGGAATCGATCCGCACTTGGTGGCGAACCAGCCGCAGGTGGTGCAGGAATCCGTGGGCCACTTCACTCGCGCGCTCACCGAGGCCGTTCTCATCGTGCTGCTCGTCAGCTTCTTGAGCCTGGGACTGCGTGCCGGCATCGTCGTCGCGGTGTGCATTCCGCTGGTGCTCGCCATCACATTCGTGGCGATGGGTATTGAGGGCATCAGCCTGCAGCGCATTTCATTGGGTGCACTGGTCATCGCGCTAGGCCTTCTCGTTGACGATGCAATGATTGCGGTAGAAATGATGATTCGCAAGCTCGAGGAGGGCCTCGATCGATTCAAGGCGGCCACGTTTGCCTATACATCCACGGCATTTCCTATGCTGACCGGCACGCTGGTGACAGTGACCGGATTTCTGCCCGTTGGGTTTGCCAAAAGCGGCGCAGGAGAATACTGCTTCACGCTCTTTGCGGTCGTCGCCATCGCGCTCATAGTTTCCTGGCTGGTCGCCATCATCTTCATACCCTACCTGGGCAATTTTCTTCTCAAGGAGCGGGCTGCCCACGAGGCGCCCCATGAAGAGGGCCGGATGACGCTGCTGTTTCGCAGACGCCTGATATGGGCGTTGCGGCGGCGCCGATGGGTGGTCGGGGGCACGGCGGCAATGTTCGTTCTCTCAATTGCTGCCTTTACGTTGGTGGAACAGCAGTTCTTCCCGGCTGCCGACCGAGCCGAGCTGTTGGTGAGTCTTACCCTGCCGCACAACGGATCAATTGCCGGCACGCAGAGCGAGGTTAAGCGGCTGGAAAAGGTCCTGCTGCAGGACCCGCAGATCGTTTCCCACAGTTTTTATGTCGGCGCCGGTGCCGTGCGCTTCTACTTGCCGCTGGATGTGCAGCTCGAGAACGCCAACTTTGCTCAAGCCGTGGTGGTAACCAAGAGCTACGAGGTGCGCGATCGCGTGCGCGATCGGCTACAGAAGGTACTCGACGAGCAATTTCCCGCGGTCCTGTCGCGAGTCGAGCCGCTGCAGCTTGGACCACCGGTCGATTGGCCCATCCAATATCGGGTCGGCGGCCCGGACATCGGCACTGTGCGGGCATTTGCAGACAAGGTCTCGAGCGCCCTGAGTTCGAATTCGAATACCCGCACCATCAATTTCAATTGGTACGACATGGGTCGATCGGTGCTGGTCACGATTGACCAAGAAAAAGCGCGGCTGGTCGGAATGACTTCCGAGGAAGTGGCGAAATCATTGAACGACGTCTTGTCGGGGCGCACGGTCACCCAGTTGCGCGATGATATCTATTTGGTCGACGTGCGTGGGCGCGCCATCGACCAAGACCGCAAGAATCTTGGCGCACTTCGCGACTTGGTGATTCGATTGCCCACTGGTAACTCGGCGCCGCTGGCGCAAATTGCCAATTTCTCTTACGGACTCGAGGAACCCGTGGTGTGGCGCCGGGATCGGCTTCCGACCATCACCGTGCAAGCGGACATCATTCCGGGAATTCAAGCGGCGACTGTCAATCAACAACTGAATGATTCCATCGAGAAAATTCGTTCCGCGATGCCGCCCGGCTATCGGCTGGAGGATGGGGGAGCCGTTGAGCAAAGCGCCAAAGGTCAATCCTCAGTGCTTGCGGTGATTCCCATCATGTTCATTCTGATGTTGTTCATTCTCATGGTTCAGCTGCAGAGCGTGCAGAAACTTGCGATGGTGATGCTGACGGCACCCTTGGGACTGATCGGCGTCACACTGGCGCTGCTGCTCTCGCACAAGCCCTTCGGATTTGTCGCGATGCTGGGCGTATTTGCGCTCACCGGCATGATCATTCGCAATTCGGTCGTGCTCATCGCGCAAATTCAGACTAATGAAAATGCGGGCATGGACCGTTGGAATGCCATTGTCGATGCCGCCGCACACAGACTGCGACCCATCCTGCTGACGGCGGCCGCTGCGGTTCTCGGGCTGATTCCGATTGCCGGAGAAGTGTTTTGGGGGCCAATGGCTTATGCGATGATGGGAGGCCTTCTCGTCGCCACGGTCTTGACCCTCTTTTTCCTGCCCGCACTCTATGCGATGTGGTATCGCGTCCCGGTCGCGCGACACGCTACAGGGTAGCCAGATTCGCGGAAATGACGTCGAGAAATACACGCGTTTTTGTGGCCAGATGTCGCCTCGAGGGCACCAGCGCATAGATCGGGGCGGCGGCACTTCGCCATTCGGGTAGAACATGCTCCAAACGTCCGGCATCGAGATCGGCGACCACATCTACTCTCGATTTCAGCATGACTCCCTGCCCTGCCACCGCCCAGTCGCGCACTGCGTCGCCGCTATTGGCCCGGAGACGGCAACGCGGCATGAAGTCCACCAATTTGGCGTCCGGTCCTTCGAGCCGCCATGCTGCTGTCGAATCGTCGTACCGCAGACAATGATGATTGTTGAGGTCGCCAAGAGAATGGGGCCGGCCGCGGCGGTCGAGATAAGCAGGCGCCGCGACCAATATCCGGCGATTATCGGCGAGCTTGTGCATGATCGCGCTGCTATCGCGCGGTTGGCCGATGCGCACCGCGATGTCGATGTGTTCTTGCGTCATGTCGACAAGACGATCTTCGAGTTTCAGCTCGATGTCGAGACGCGCATAGCGTTCGATCAACTGCGCGGCCAACGGAATGAGATGAATGCGGCCGAATGAGACCGGTGCGCTGACGCGCAGCAATCCATGCGGCTCCTCCCAGCCACTGGCCATGCGCGCTTCGGCCGCCTCCAGTTCTTCCAGCATGCGATCGACATGAGGCAGCAGTGCAAGCCCCTCATTGGTAGGGGAAAGTTTGCGAGTGGTGCGATTGACCAACCGCTGCCCCGCTCGCCGCTCCAACGATGCGAGGCGCTTACTTACCACCGCAAGGCCGACGCCCAAATCGCGCGCGGCGGCAGACAAACTGCCGCAGGCCAGAATTCGCTGAAAAGTACGCAATTCGTTCAAGTCGTCGAGCATATTATCAACCCTTGTTCCAGAGTATATCTCCTTTTCGATTGATTCTCATCTCACAGGAAAGCGCTGATACTGGCGCCGTCCAATCAGTCAACCAACGAACGCCATGGCCATCGTCAAACCCGCTCACTACAGCATCCGCACAGCCGATCTAGACGCATCGCGGCGCTTTTACACCGACGTGCTGCAGCTTCGCGCCGGGTTTCGCCCGCCGTTCAATTTCCCCGGGTTGTGGCTGTACCCCAACCAAGACGAGTCGGAATTCGGAGCTGTGCATCTGATCGAACAGCGCGATGAAGATCCGCAAGGAAGTGGATCGGTGGATCACATCGCGTTCCTGGCAACCGATTGGCCCGGCATGCGCCAACGATGCGATGCGTTAGGTGTGCCCTACCGGGTGCAGCGCGTGCCTTCGCTGAATTTGATTCAAGTGTTTCTGGTTGACCCCTCGGGCGTGACGATCGAGCTCAACTATCGCAGCAACAACACCGAACTTTCAAAAGGAATTTCTCAATGAGTAAATTTTCCCATTTGACCTATCGTGGTTCGTACGCCCTTGTCACAGGCGCTTCAAAAGGAATCGGCAAAGTCTTTGCCGAGGTACTGGCCTCTCGCGGAATGAACGTTGTACTGGTGGCGCGTTCCAAAGACCTGCTGTCCGCATACGCGCAGAGCCTCTCGGAAAAGTACGGGATTCGGGCCGTCGCAATCGGCGCTGACTTGGCATCCCCCCGCGCCCCATTTGATATTCAGACCGAGTTGGCGAGCCAAAATATCGAGATCGATCTGTTGATCAACAACGCTGGGTTTGGTCTCAGCGGCAGCTTTCTCTCGCATGATCTGAAGCAAGAGGAAAAGCAGATTCAAGTCAATGTGCAGGCGCTAACTGCATTGACCCACATCTTTGGCAAATCGATGGCTGCCCGAGGCCGCGGCGGCATCATCAATTTGGCGTCCAACTCGAGCTTTCAGCCACTCCCTTATATGGCGGGCTACGCCGCGACCAAAGCCTTCGTGCTTTATTTCAGCGAGGCGATCCAACACGAGCTCGCAGCAAACGGCGTGCACGTCATGGCCTCCTGCCCAGGCCCGACGGCCACGAGTTTCTTCGACGGGACTTCGACCAACATGGCGTCGCGCGACTTCGACAGCTCGTTATCCGTCGTAGAAAAAACGCTTGAATCGTTTGATCGGGGAAAATCTGTCGCCTACCCGGGACGCGCCAGTGTGCGGGTTGCCACATTGCTCTCGCGCTTCCTACCACGGTCGCTTGTCGTACGAATCGCAGCATTGGCGACCGACAAAATGGGCCTGCATAACACGCATCACCCTCGCGAGGATCGTCTACTGGCCATTGACCCGGACGTCATGCCTCGCTATCACAAGAACGGCTAGTGTGGACGGCGAGCAAGATGCGCATAGGCGTCGTAATCAGGTTATTCGGAGTAACAGCCTCCAAGGTTAGGTTTCTCGAGGCGCAGGGGCTTTTGCATCCGGGTCGCACTCCTGGTGGATATCGACATTACAACAAGACGGCTGTAGAACGGCTCTCCTTCATTCTTCAGGCGCAATCCTTCGGATTCACAATTGAGGAACTCCGTCGTTTTTTTGCCGAAGGCGGAGGCGATCCATTGCGATGTGAGGTCGTCATCGAACACATGACAAAAAAATTGGACGAGATCCATCGAAATATCGACCGTGCGTGTGCAACACGTGATCGCCTAATAAACGGTATCAACGATGTGAAGACAAGGGCTCAGACACGGGAGCATCAAACGAAGACGCCCGCCGATCGGAGGTATCGATAGTGAGGCCGGCAACACTGCTGTCGGTCAGAAATCCTCTGCGGTGCATCGGTTATGGGATGACTCGGCGTTTTCGTAGACTGGTAAAGAATTCCCTGAACATTTCTTCTGTATCTATGCAGTCATGGAAGCCGGCTCGGCGGGCTTTGATGGTGCTGGTGATGTTGTCGAATTCCATGACGCGAAGTATGGCGTCAGCGAAAGGCCAGGAGGAGACCTGTTCATAGGGAATCGGCTGCAAGCCGTGCTTGCGGACAATCGCATCCCAGATAGGTTTCTTGTCGGCCATATACACGGTCAAGGGCGTCGGGACCGGGTCGGCCGCCGGCATGTCGAACATGGCCGCGATGCGCGGCCAGAGATGCCGCCATCGGAAATAGTCGCCATTGGTGATATTGAAGATCTCGTTTCTGGCTGCCGCAGTCTGCCCAGCCCATATCGTGGCCTTGGCGAGAATATCGGCAGAGGTAATCTGGTACAGCACTCGATAGCTCTTCTCCGTTCCCGGAAACCTGAGCGGCAAACCAAGTTCCTTCGAAATTGCTGCATACACGGCAATAGACATTCCGAGATTCATCGGGTTGCCAATACCAAAACCGACTGTCGCCTCAGGACGAAGGGCCGTCCAATGCCATGATTTTCCCTTTTGCCGCGACCTGAGAAAGTCCTCCTGGTCATAGTAGAAATTCGGCGGCATCAGCCGCGGATCATCTTCACGGGCCGGCGTCTTGAAGGGCCCCAAGTCGGCCCCATAGGCTTTGCCTCCCTGATAGAAAGTAACCTGCCGCAACGATGGCGAGGTCTTCTCAACAACATCGAAGAGGTTTTTGACGATGGCCACGTTGACTTCGCTTCGTTCTGCGGCAGTTGGCTTTTCGACGTAAGCCCCAAAGACGACATGGGTAAAGTTGATCTTGCCAAGTTTGCGCTGCAAATCGCCTGGATCGAGCAAGTCTCCGATTATTTCAGTCACTCCTTTCGGCAGAGGCGCCGAACGCCTGGACAGTCCGTATACCTGTGCACCAGGAACAGAAGCCCAATGTTCGCCGGCGGCGTGGCCGCTCACACCGTGAACACCGGCGACAAGAACAACGCTCTTTAACGACATGTATTTCCCCGATAACAACGTGCGCGCATCCTATTGCGGCACTGTGGAAGAATAAATTCGCACCACGCCGCCATCATGATGCCAACAACAAACGCCAATCGTTGTAGCCAGCGTAAACAGGCCTTTATGCCCACACTCTTCCTCCATACATACGCAATGCGTGTCCTCTAGCTCGCCTGCACCCGTGGATTGAGAGAGTAGGTGCCTGTCAAGACCGCCTTAGCCAGCACATGCCCAGCCAGCGCGGCTCTGACGCTGGGGCCGCTCACAAGACCGTGAACCTCCAGCCGTGACAAGTCGATTGCGTGGAGTGCAAAGACGTAATGATGAATCAGTGAGTCATTCCATGGCGGGCAGGGTCCATCGTATCCATAGTAGTCGCCGCGCATGTCGGCGTCGTTGGCGAACCAACTCGTATAGTCGTTGATGCCGTGGCGCAGGCCGTATGGCGCGACAGGGCCCGGTTTACCGCGCGGGGTCACGCGGTTGCTGTGGGTGCCCGCTTCGATCACGCGCGCCGTCGCGGGAATATCGATCAGGACCCAGTGAAAGAAATCGACACGCGGCAATGAGGCCGGCACTTCCCGGTTCTCCTGATTCACATCGTCGCCTCTGCTCGGTACATCATAGTCATGGCAAATCAGCGCAAACGAATTCGTGCCATCGGGCACATCTGTCCATGCCAGGTGCGGGTTGCGGTTCGTGCTGAGAGTGATGTGACTGGTAGGATGAATCGCCGCGAAGGCAAATTCGCTTGGGATGGGCGAACCGTCGGTAAAACTGCGGCTTTTCATTTGCATGACAATCTCCTTTTGCGTCGTGCGCGGAAAGAGCAGAGAACCTGTTCGGGGCCGACACCAAGTCCTTTGATGTTTCCTGTGTGGTGTCCACTATGGGCTCACGGTTGCACCCAATCTTCCGGCAAGAAGCGTGCCCGCGATCGGATCGGTTGTCTCAAGGTGAGTGCGTTGTTCAAGCGCATGTCGCTGGGGTTGATCGCCGTGAGAGTTTTCTCACTCATGCCGACGAGCCGGGCAACCCTGTCACGGAGGCCGGACCTCGTTGAAGTATCGGAGTGCTGTCCCGGTGCGCCAGAACCCACTTCGCAATCTCATCCTTTCGGGCGAACCAGACGTCACCCTTTGACGTTGCATAAGTAAGAAAACGATCAAGCACCCGAATACGGTTGGCATGGCCATTGATGCGGTCATGCATGCCGATCAACATCAGCCGTCGGCGCGATGCACCCTCTTCATAGAGCTGGTCAAATTCATCCTTGAGGGCCTGTTCGTAGGCCATCGGATTGTAGTGCTCGAACGGAAACGAGGAGATGTCGTTCATATGGAATGTATAGGGCACCGTGACGAAGTCCTTGCCCTTGACCGGAATGATGAAGGGTTCGTCGTGGCTCGGCTCATCGATTTGATAAATAAAACCGAGTTCTTGCAGCGTTTCGAGGATATGAATCGAGCTGCGCATCCAATATGCGTTCCACCCGATCGGCTGCTGGCCCGTAATCCGGTGAATTGTCTCAACGCAGTCTGCGATAAACCTCTTTTCCTGGTCACGCGGCAGATTGTAGGAATTTGACCAGATGCGACCATGCGCTGCCGCCTCGTGACCGCGCCTAACAATTTCCTGCGCAAGGTCGGGGGCCTGTTCGACGGCCTTGCCGATCATAAAGCTTGATACTTTAATCTTGTGCTTATCAAACAGATTCAGCGCACGAGGAATGCCTTCGTAGTAACCATAGGCAAAGAAAGCGTTTGTCGGAAGATCCGGAACGCCCTTCTCGATCGGTTCAGGAATGGGTCCGCCGGCGCCCGAGATGGGCTGACCACCGCCCTCAAACATCAAGGAAATGCTCACTGCCAGCCTGGCCCCGTTGGGCCAAAATCCTTTGCTTGAATTCATTGGATTCTCCACGTTAGAACCACGAAGCGCAGGTCTGGGGCCGTCAGCTGCTGCCATCGGCGTGTCGAGCATCGCACCCGCCGCGAGGAGTCCCGCCGCGCCGCCGGCGCGCGCGAGAAATGTCCGGCGGCTACCTTGTTCCAACATAGTCGGCAAGCCGCCAGTGGCTTGTTCTTGATTTTTCTTCACGGGGGTTTCCTCCTCATTCATCGACAAGTATCGACCCCTATATTTTGAGTATCGTCGCAACTTTGGTAGCGGCCACCAGTCACGCGTTGCCAGCGGGCGCACACCCGCACTCTACACATTGAATATATGTTTAAGGTCAAGTGCCGCGTGGAGAACAGGCTAATCGGGCCCCTCTGCTCGCCTCTCGATTCTTTATATCTATCGAAGCAATTGAATAAATCAATTAGCCGTACCGTGGCATGACCATAGAATCGCCTTCATCTGTCGTTGCGTTCGCTCGAGGAGAAGTACATGAAGAAAAACTATCTAGCGGTGTCGCTGATCGCAAGCGCGGTCGCCATGCTGCCCTTGCTATCAACCGTTGCTGTCGGCGCTGAGGGAGATCCGCGGCCAAACCAGTTCTGGTGGCCCGAGCAATTGGACCTGTCGCCGCTGCGACAGCACGCTACCGAGTCCAATCCGCTGGGAGAGAACTTCAACTACGCGAAAGCCTTTTTGAGTCTCGACCTCCAAGCCGTGAAGCAAGACATCGCAAAGGTCCTGACGACTTCGCAGGATTGGTGGCCGTCCGACTACGGCAACTACGGGCCGTTCTTCATCCGCATGGCCTGGCACGGTGCCGGGACTTACCGTACCGGAGACGGTCGCGGTGGCGCGAGCGGCGCTCAGCAGCGATTCGAGCCGCTCAACAGCTGGCCGGACAATGGGAATCTCGACAAGGCGCGCCGCTTGGTGTGGCCGATCAAGCAGAAATACGGAGAGAAGCTCTCCTGGGGCGACCTTATGGTCCTGACCGGGAATGTCGCGCTGGAGCAAATGGGCTTTCAGACCTTTGGCTTCGGGGGCGGACGCGCGGATGACTGGGAGCCGGACCTGGTCTACTGGGGCCCCGAGAAGAAGTTTCTCGACGGCGCCGAGCGCTACAGCGGCGACCGGAAACTGGAAAAGCCTCTCGGGGCGGTGCAGATGGGATTGATTTACGTGAATCCGGAGGGTCCGAACGGTAATCCGGATCCGCTGGCCGCCGCCAAGGACATTCGCGAGACGTTTGGCCGCATGGCGATGAACGACGAGGAGACAGTTGCGCTGATCGCAGGTGGTCACACCTTCGGTAAGGCACATGGTGCGCACGATCCGTCCAAGTGCGTGGGACCCGCGCCCGCCGCCGCCGGCGTCGAGCAGCAGGGACTCGGCTGGCAGAACAGCTGCGGCACGGGCAAGGGGGACGATGCGGTCACCAGCGGCCTGGAGGGCGCATGGTCGGCAAGTCCGACCAAATTTACGCAGCAATACCTGGACAACCTGTATAACTTCGACTGGGTGCAAACCAAGAGTCCCGCCGGAGCGATACAGTGGACTCCTGCGAACGGCAAGGGAGAGAACCTTGTGCCCGACGCGCAAGATCCGAACAAACGACATGCGCCGATCATGTTCACGACGGACCTGGCGCTCAAGTTCGACCCCAGCTACCGCGCGATCACGACGCGCTGGAGACAGCACCCCGAGGACTTCAAGCTCGCGTTTGCCAAGGCGTGGTTCAAGCTGACCCACCGCGACATGGGCCCGCGCGCTCGTTACCTCGGTGCGGAGGTTCCGAGCGTGGATTTGATCTGGCAGGATCCACTGCCCAAGGCCGATTATAAGATCATCGACACGGCGGATATCGCGGAACTGAAATCCAAGATCCTCGCATCCGGCCTCACCAGCGCCGAGCTCGTCAGAACCGCTTGGGCGTCGGCTGCCACATTCCGCGGCACCGATGAGCGCGGCGGCGCGAACGGCGCGCGAATTCGTCTCGCGCCGCAGAAGGATTGGGACGTGAACAACCCGCGAGAACTGGCCAACGTGTTGCGGCATCTGGAAGGCATCCAGAAGGACTTCAACCACGCGCAAGCCGGCGGGAAGAAGGTTTCACTCGCTGACCTGATCGTACTGGGCGGAGGCGCCGCGGTCGAGCAGGCTGCGAAAAAAGCAGGCTACAATGTGAACGTGCCCTTCACGCCGGGACGCACCGACGCATCGCAAGACCAGACGGATCCGGTGTCCTTCGCCGTGCTCGAACCGACCGCGGACGGCTTCCGGAACTATTTCGGCAACAGCGTGAATCGCGCTCCCGCGGCAATGCTGGTCGATCGGGCGAGCAATTTGACGTTGACCGTTCCCGAAATGACCGTTCTGGTCGGCGGCTTGCGGGTCCTCAACGCGAATGCAGGACAAACGCAATACGGCGTATTCACGGATCGGCCGGGGACTTTGACGAACGACTTCTTCGTCAACCTGCTCGATATGTCCTACTCGTGGAACAAGGCCGCCTCGTCCGAGGGCATCTACGAAGGGCACAATCGCAAGACCGGCGCGCTCAAGTGGAAGGCGACCCCGGTTGACCTGGTGTTCGGTTCAAATTCCGAACTGCGCGCCGTGGCGGAGGTCTACGCCTCTTCCGATGGGCAGGAGAAATTTGTGAAGGACTTCGTGAAGGCGTGGACCAAAGTGATGAGCCTCGACCGATTTGGCGTGACTTGAGATTGACTTGATCAGCGGGACGCGCTTCGAAACCTTGAAGCGCGTCCCGCGTCGACGAGCGCTGGCTCTGTGTCCGGACCGCCGCCACGGGAGAGAGAAGTCGCAGCACCGGTCCACTCTAGGCGACAGCAATACGTCTCTCGTGTTTCCTTTGGCCCTGATGCCACATGACACGGGCACTTCATCTAGGTCTGCGCCGTCCAGGGATTGATTACATCAACGCCACAGTCCTCAAAGTCCTGCACGTTGCGCGTAGCAACGCTTGCTCCTCGCGAACGAGCCATTGCGACAATCATGGCATCGAACTGGCTGATGGGTTTCCCCGCCGCTCGTCGCGAGGCGGCGATTTCCGCGTACATGTCCGCAGCCTCGCTGTCGAAACTTAAGACTTGATCGGCGAAATCTGCATCAAAAATTTTCCTTGCGGCATCCCACAGTCCTTGCCGCCGTTTGCCGTCGGCGAGCAATCGAATGCCGTAGAGAATTTCGCCCCGGGTTACGGTGGTAATGAATAAGGACGCGCGCGGCTGATTCGCCAGCCAATCCAGGACGGACGGTTGAGGCACCGGTCGCAGCGCCTCAGAGAGCACGTTGGTATCAAGAACGATCACGTATCGAAATTCGTCGGCTCACGTATGGCTTCGCGAGGTGCAATTTCCAACTCCGCGCCTCCGAATGGCTCGATACGAGCGCGAATGGAATCCACCAGAGATCCCCTCCGCGAGCGTCCAGTTGCCAGCGCGGTGCGAAGAATGTCGCGTGCTTCCTCCTCCATTGAGCGTCCATGGTGGGCTGCCCGCACCCGAAGTCGCGCCTTGAAGCGCTCATCTATGTCCCGGATTGTTATACTCGCCATACGTTCTCCAACAATCATTGATTGCATATTAAGCATTGATTGCATTGAATACAACCTGGGATCCCGATTCTCGCCGATGTTGGGGATCGAACCAGACTACCGCCCCAAAATCGACGCACTAAATGCTCGCTTCCCAGCGAGGCTGACGTGCTGCACTGCGACATCACATTAATTTTGGCTTTAGAGGTAACCAAATAGGTTCCAATCGCTCTTGTACCTAATAGGATCAAAAGAATTGGGGGAGCTCCTATTGGCAGAGGCTGAAAGCGCGCAAGAATTGGTTACGGGCCTCGTCGCAAGCCATGGAACGCAATTGCGCCGCTTCGTGTTCGCCCGCGCGCGCAATGTCGCCGATGTGCCGGATATCGTGCAAGAGGTATATCTGCGCATGCTGCGCATCTCCAATGCCGATTCGATCCGCTCTCCCGAAGCTTATCTTTTCACGGTGGCGCAACACGTGGTTCAGCAACACACCATGCGCCAGTCGGCAACGCCGCCCACCATCCAATTGGCGCAATTGCTGAACGAGCCGGCCACCACCCACGATGCCGACCCCGGGTTGGCTCTGGAGGCGCAACAGTGCCTCGAGGGGATGCAGCTGGCGCTCGAGGAACTCTCGCCAAAAGCGCGCGCAACCTTCATGCTTCATCGGCGCGACGGGCTATCGTTCGACGAAATTGCTGCCCGCCTGGAGACTTCGCGCCCGATGGTCAAGAAATATCTAATGAAAGCCCTATTGCATTTGCGACTGCGTCTGGAACAGGCCTGAACAATTATGGAACAGCGTATCAAGCTCAATACCCAGATCTACGAAGAGGCCTGTGCGTGGTTCATCGACAGTCGCGCCGGCGACCTCGATGAAGCGGCACGCTATGCATTCGACTGCTGGCTGCGAAAATCGCCGCAGCACTTGAGTGCATATTTGGAACTCGCCGCAATATGGAACGAGGGGCCGCACCTTGATCCGGAGGGAAAGTTTGACCGCGACACACTCATTGCCCAGGCGGCGATGGATCGCGACAACGTGGTTGAATTGACCAATTCCCGCAGCGCGGAGAGCTCGAGGTTCGACATTGCCGCACGAGCAGCACCGGCGTTTTTTCCAAATGCTGCGGAGCCGGCGCAGGCCCCCGCTCCTCACGAGCAACGCCGATGGGGGCGACGCCGGCGTTTGGGCGCGATCGCAGCTTCGATGGCCTTGATAGCCATTTCCGCGATTCTCTTTCTGCAAAATTTTCGTGCGCCCACCTACGCCGCGGCGATTGGTGAACAGCGCTCTCTCACCTTCGCGGATGGATCAACCGTCGAGTTGAATTCGCGGTCGAAGATCGTCGTGCGCTACTCGAAACAGGAGCGTCGCGTTGAGCTTCTCCAAGGCCAGGCACTATTCCGCGTGGCGAAGGATGTCGCACGGCCATTCATTGTGAAGACCGGCGCCACCCTGGTGCGCGCCGTCGGCACGGAGTTCGATGTTTACCAGAAGCGCGAGGACACGGTCGTAACCGTCGTCGAAGGCCGAGTGGCCATCATGACCAGCCACGCTGCTGCACTCGCCGACCATGACGTTCCGGCGGCCGCCCTCGGATCGCGTCAGTCCAACTTGGAGTTTCCGGCAATCGCTCCGGGGCAGATCGGCAACATCCTGGTTGCGGCCGGCGAGCAGCTCACCGTCACGCCCAAAAGGATTCAAATTGCGGAGCACCCGAACATCGCCAGTGCGACCGCGTGGACCCAGCGGCAACTGATATTCGAGTCCGCCTCATTGGCCGATGTCGCGGATGAATTCAACCGTTACAACGAGAGGCAGTTGATTGTCGGGGATCCCAGGCTAGAGACATTTCATGTCAGTGGGGTATTTTCATCGACGGATCCGGCATCGCTGATTCGCTTTCTGCGTGCACGCCCCGAGCTGCGCATCGTTGAGACGGGGTCCCAGATTCGAATTGAGAAAAATACTTCATAAAGAAGCAAACGATCGATGCTTCAAGGCTCATCTCCGGCATGAGACCGTCGCAACATCAGGTTAAGGCTGGATCAAGCTTGACAAGGCGCATGAGCGATCTTGCCTGTCTGAGCATCGGAGCCGCCGCCCTTGCTCTTTGCATCAGCGGACAGTCCGTGGCCGACAATGTTCATGCCTCCATCAGGAAACCGACCAACATTCCCGCCCAAGACTTGGGCCCTGCCCTGCAAACCCTCGCCAAGGATCGGAATTTTCAGATCGTTTACGTATCGGAGCAGATCAACGTTTTGCGGACCAAGGGCGCGAGCGGGGAGCTTACGTCGGAGGAGGCGCTTAGGCAGCTGCTCAACGGCACCGGATTCACATTTAAATACCTGGATGAAAAGACCGTCACGATCGTCCCGGTTGGGACGCATACTGATCCAGCAAAGTCGCCGGCAGCGAGCACGCCGGCGGGCTCGGCCCCGGCGGTGGCGGTGGCCTCAGCCCCGGCGGCGGCAGACGACATGCCACGCGAGGGGAAAAAAAGCTTCTGGAATCGACTCCGATTGGCTCAAGTTTCGACCAATCAATCGGCGTCACTCCGACCTGACGGATCCGCCCGCGCCAAAGTCTCGGATGGTTCGGGCGAAGAGGCCAAGCTCGAAGAAGTCGTCGTCACCGCGACCCGGCAAGCCAGGCTCCTCAGTAGCGTACCGATCAGCGCCAGTGCATTCTCGCGCAAGAGTTTGGACGCTCAGGATGTCAAGCAAATCGACGACATCGCTATGATCACGCCCGGCGTGACCTTTACCCGGGGCAACAGCGGCAGCACTCAAATCGCCATTCGCGGAATCAGCTCCGATAGCGGGGCTTCCACGACCGGTGTCTACATCGACGATACCCCGATTCAATCTCGCGTCATCGGTTTTTCCAGCACCACCATATTTCCGAACGTGTTTGATCTGGAGCGGGTAGAGATTCTGCGTGGGCCGCAGGGAACCTTATTCGGCGCGGGATCCGAAGGCGGGACCGTCAGATTCATCACACCACAGCCCAGCCTCACTGAATACACCGACTACACCCGGGGCGAGTTGGCGTTTACCGAGCATGGCGATCCTAGCTTCGAGGCACGCGCGGCGCTTGGCGGCCCCCTGGTTGAAGAAAAAATTGGCTTTCGCGCCAGCGTCTCGTATCGGCGCGATGGAGGCTATACCAATCGCGTCGAGCGCTTTGGCGGCGCCTTGATCGCCAAGAACGATGACTGGCAAGACTCCTACAATGCGCGCTTGGCCCTCGCCTTTCAGCCCGTGGATCACCTGCTCATCACGCCGTCGTTTTATTACCAGAATATCTATATCAACGATTCGCAGACGTACTGGGAGTACCTGTCGAACCCCGGCAAAGGGCAGTTCAACAACGGCGCGCCGGTGACCGCGCCCTTCCAAGCAATCAGCTCTCTGCCGGCTCTCAACGTCAACTACGCCACCGAGTATTTCTCCATCACCTCCAACACGTCGTTCTACGAGCAAGACAATCGGAATAATCGGGACTTGTCGGCATTGATCCCTAACGATTTGGGAGTCATGCTCAGCCCCACACACCCGGTTCCGGGAGATCCTGACTATCGCAGTCAAGATCTATTCATTACTTCGCAGAAGGCCTTCACCCAAGAGGTACGCATTCAGTCAAATAATTTCGACTCGCGCTTCACGTGGTTGGCGGGCGTGTTTTACCAGAGTGAGCATCAGTCGTCGGATCAGTATGTGCCCGACACGCCGGCGGCTTTTGACCGACTCGTCGAGGCCGCGCTGGGTGGAACGACCCAGCAAATCTTCGGGATGGGTCTCGCCGACGGCGTGTACAGCTACAGATCCATCATCAATTCCTTCGACAAACAGATCGCCGCCTTCGGCGAGGCCAGCTTCAAAGTCGTTGGCGGTTTCACTCTGACGGCGGGTCTGCGAGTAGAACGATCGACGTTCAGCTTCACGAACAGGAGCGATGGTCCATTCAACGGCGGTCTCACGGTGGTGAACGGCAATGAGTCGGAAACACCGGTGGTGCCGAAGTATGGTGCTTCCTACCAGATCAATCCCGACAACTTGGTTTATGTGACGGCCACCAAGGGGTTCCGCACGGGCGGGGCCAATCCCGCAATTCCGGCGCGTTGTGACGCGGATCTTGCCTTGCTCGGTTATAGCTCCGCGCCGGATACTTATAAATCAGATTCGGTCTGGAGCTATGAGGTCGGATCCAAAAACCGCTTGATGGGAGGACGCCTGCGGTTGGAATCCAGCATCTTCGATGTGAAGTGGAGTGGGATTCAACAGCAGGTCATTCTCGGTACGGGCTGCGGCTTGAACTTCGTGGCCAACTTGGGCAAGGCCACCAGCAAGGGGTTTGATTTTCAGGGCGAGTTCCTCATCACCGATCACCTTACCAGCGGCCTTGCCGTAGGCTACAACCATGCGGTGTTCGACCAATCGCTGCTCTCCCCGCCTGATCCGGTGACGGGGATTCGCCCGGTGATCGCGCGCAAGGGGGACTCTTTAGGCGTCAATCCCTGGACGGTCGCGATGAATCTGCAATATGACTTCGTTGCCTGGGGACGCAATGGATATGCGCGTGTCGACGATCAATTCGCGAGCAGACAAACGACCCCGACCGCGGCCGAGGATCCCGGCAATCAGACTTATGCGTCGGGATTGGTGAAGCTGCCTCAGACGAACCTGCTTTCACTTCGCCTCGGTACGCGGTTCAACAACGGCGTCGATCTTTCGCTCTTCGTCAAGAACGTGTTCGATTCTCATCCTTTGCTGAGTCGCAACCAAACGGGGTCCAATCTCGATCTGATTTACGCGGACCGCACGTTCCGCCCACGCACCATCGGCATCACCATCACTTCAAGGCTTTAACACGTCCGGCGCTCCGCGATGCGGCCTCCCGAAGACCGCGCGCCGCCGGCTGGGAGAATCAATGTCAAAAAATTTACCGGTCGGATCATCGTCACGCATCCTGGCAGCAAGTCTCGCCGGCACCGCCATCGAATTCTATGACTTCTTCATCTACGGTACGGCCGCCTCTCTGGTCTTCGGCAAACTGTTTTTTGCCGCTGCTCCGCCATCCGCCCAACTGCTTGCAGCCTATGCATCCTTCGGCGTCGCGTTTCTGGCCCGTCCCATTGGCGCGCTTGCATTCGGCCACTTTGGAGATCGCGTCGGTCGAAAGTCGACTTTGATTGCCTCTCTCCTGCTCATGGGCACTGCAACCATGGCGATTGGCGCGATACCCACGTACTCGGACATCGGTTGGCCTGCGCCGATCCTGCTGTGCCTCCTGCGATTCGGCCAGGGCCTGGGGTTGGGCGGCGAATGGGGCGGCGCTGCCCTGCTGGCGATTGAGAATGCGCCACCGGCGTTTCGCGGCAGATTCGGCATGTTTCCTCAGCTGGGTGCGCCGGTGGGCTTTTTTGCTGCCAATGGATTCTTTCTACTGCTCGGCCTCGTCTTGAGCCCTGCGCAATTCCTGGCCTGGGGTTGGCGGATTCCGTTCCTCGCAAGCGCGGTACTGGTCGGCTTGGGGCTTTGGGTCAGGATGCGGTTGACCGAAACTCCGGTGTTCGCTGCCGCTCTGAAGGAAGGGTTACCGCCGCGCGTACCTGCTGCAACGCTGCTGCTGAATTTTCCAAGGCAGACCCTGGCCGGGACGCTTGCGGTGGTGGCCGCGTTCGCGATCTTTTACCTAACCACCACATTCACGTTGGGATACGCCACGACGACGCTTGGCTATGACCGCCGCGAATTTCTGGGTGTCTTGCTCGCCGCAATTCCCTTCCTTGCCGCGGGAATACTGTGCTCGGGCTATTGGTCTGACCGCAGCGATCCACGCCGCGTGCTGATCATTGGCTGCGGTGTTGCAGTTCCGGTGGGTCTGCTGCTCGCGCCGCTACTGACCAGCGGATCGCTCGCGGCAATTTGGTTATTTTTGTCCACCGCGCTGTTCGTGATGGGTCTGCTCTACGGTCCGCTCGGAGCTTGGATGCCAAGTCTGTTTCCCGCCCGCGTCCGATATACCGGAGTCTCCGTCGCCTTCACGGTGGGCGGCATTCTGGGCGGCGGCATTGCGCCGATGGTCGCGCAATCACTGGCAATTCGCGGCGGCCTGCAGTGGGTGGGCCTCTACTTGAGCGCCGCTGCGCTCATCAGTCTGCTCGCGCTGTTGACGTTGGGACACGACAGACCGCGAAATCGAATTGCAAAAGAAACATTCCTCGAGAGGTAACCGATCGATCGGCAATGACTCTTCTCCAACATGAGACCGTCGCATTATCGGACGACGGCCATACAAAGCCTCGAATGAGGCAGGGGGGATTTCATGCGCCTGAACGTCCTGACTGCGGCCGTTATTATTTCTATTGGTGGTCTTGGCATAGCTGATCATGTTCGCGCCGACGGCGCGAGCGCGGAGCTCGATGAGGTCGTTGTCACTGCAACCCGGCAAGCCAGGCTCCTCAGCAGCGTGCCGATCAGCGCCAGCGCGTACACCCAGAAAACGCTTGACGAACAGGGGGTCAAGCAAATCGATGACATCGCCCTGATCACGCCCGGCGTGACCTTTAACCGAGGCAACGCCGGCAGCACCGAGATCGCAATCCGCGGTATCAGTTCAAATAGCGGAGCCTCGACGACCGGCGTTTATATCGACGATACGCCGGTCCAATCCCGGGTCATCGGATTCTCCAGCACCACCGTATTTCCAAACGTGTTCGATCTGGAGCGCGTCGAGATCTTGCGCGGACCGCAGGGAACTTTGTTCGGGGCGGGATCCGAGGGCGGCACTGTTCGGTTCATCACGCCGCAGCCGAGTCTCACTCAATTCAGCGACTATGTCCGCAGCGAGATCGGGTTCACCGAGCATGGCGATCCCAGTTTCGAAGCGGGCGTTGCGGCGGGCGGTCCCATCGCCGAAAATACGCTTGGATTTCGCGCCAGCGCGTCCTATCGGCGGGACGGCGGCTATACCAATCGCGTCGAGCGATTTGGCGGGGCATTGATCGCGAAGGACGACGATTGGCAGAACTCTTACAACGCGCGGCTGGCGTTCGCCATTCAGCCCATCGACCACTTGCTCATCACGCCATCGTTTTACTACCAGGATATCTATATCAACGATTCGCAGACGTACTGGGAGTACTTGTCGAACCCCAGCGAGCACCAGTTCAACAATGGCGCACCGGTCACGGCTCCCTTCAAGGCGGTCAGCTACCTGCCCGCGCTCAACATCAACTACGCGACCGACTATTTCACCATCACCTCCAACACCTCGTTCTACGAGCAAGACAATGAAAATAATCGGGACTTGTCGGCATTGATTCCCAACGATTTGGGGATCGCGATCAGCCCCACGCACCCGGTCCCGGGAGATCCGGATTATCGAAGCCAGGATCTATTTGTGACCTCGCAGAAGGCCTTCACCCAGGAGGTGCGCATTCAGTCGAACAATCTCGACTCACGTTTCACGTGGTTGGCGGGCGCGTTCTACCAGAGCGAGCATCAGTCATCGAATCAATACGTTCCCGACACGCCGGCGGCTTTTGACCAGCTGGTTCAGATTGCGCTCGGAGGAACGACCCAGCAGATTTTCGGGATGGGGCTCGCCGACGGGATCTACAGCTATCGATCCATCATCAATTCCTTCGACAAGCAGATCGCCGGCTTCGGCGAGGCCAGCTTCAAAGTCGTTGGCGGCTTGACGGTAACGGCGGGCGTCCGAGTACAACGATCGACATTCAGTTTCGTCAATCGGAGCGACGGCCCCTTTAATGGCGGTCTTACCGTGGTCCCTGGGAATGAGTCCGAGACGCCGGTGATACCGAAGTATGGTGTTTCCTACCAGATCAATCCCGACAACTTGGTGTATGCCACGGCGGCCAAGGGTTTCCGCACGGGCGGGGCGAATCCCGCGATTCCGGCGCGCTGCGACGCGGATCTTGCCTCGCTCGGTTATACTTCCGCGCCGGATTCTTATAAATCGGATTCCGTTTGGAGCTACGAGGTGGGTTCGAAGAACCGTTTGATGGGTGGGCGCCTGCGGTTGGAATCCAGCATCTTCGACGTGAAGTGGAGCGGCATTCAACAGCAGGTCATTCTCGGCACAGGTTGCGGTTTGGACTTCGTGGCCAACCTAGGCAAGGCAACCAGCAGGGGTTTTGATTTTCAGGGCGAGTTCCTCGCTACCGATCACCTGACCACCGGCCTTAGCATAGGCTACAACCATGCGGTCTTCGATGAATCGATCTTGTCCCCGCCCGATCCGGCGACCGGAATTCGCCCGGTACTGGTACGCGCCGGAAATTCCCTGGGCGTCAACCCATGGACCGTTGCGATGAACGCGCAATATGACTTCGTCGCTTGGGGACACAATGGCTATGTGCGCGCCGATGATCAATTCGCGAGCCGGCAGACAACCCCGACGCCGTCAGAAGATCCCGGCAATGAGACCTATTCAGCCGGGTTGGTCGCGATGCCACAGACGAATCTACTTGCCCTGCGGCTAGGCGTCCGATTCGCCAACGGCATCGATCTTTCCCTCTTCGCCAAGAACGTGTTCGATTCTCATCCCGTCTTAAGCCGCAATCAGACCGGGTCCAACATCGATACGATCTACGTGGATCGCACCTTCAGGCCACGTACCATCGGTATCACCCTCACCTCGAGGCACTAGCACAAGCAGCAATTCGACGAGGCAGGTTCTTGTAGACTGACGGGCGCGGGCACATTCATTGCGAAATGGGGAAATTGAAAATGACTGGTTCTAATCTGAGGTTTCTACTGCCATTGATTCCAGCCGCCTTGCTGACGTGCGGCGCGTTGCCCGCCGCCGCGGCGAGTTGTGAAGATCTGGCGCGGGTCGCGCTGCCGAACACCACGATCACGCTGGCCCAATCCGTTGCAGCCGGGGCTTTCACCCCGCCCGTTCCCTCCTGGGCCAGTGCGTTCATGCGGTCGACGCCGGTTCCGGTGGCCTTTTGCCGGGTTGGCGGGAACATCCGGCCGACTAAAGATTCGGATATCAAGTTCGAAGTATGGCTTCCCGTCTCCGGCTGGAGCGGCCGCTACGAATCGGTCGGCAATGGCGGCTTCGCCGGATCTATTCGCTATGACTCCATGCTCAACCCTCTACTCGGCGGTTCCGTAGTCGCTTCGACCGACGATGGCCATGACGCGCCGGCGATTGGTCCTACGAGCGCGGATTGGGCCTTCGGCCATCCGGAAAAAATCATCGACCATGGCCATCGCGCGGTCCACCTCACCGCGGTAGCGGCCAAGGCCATTACCGCCGCGTTCTATGGTCGCCCGGCGGCACATTCCTACTTCGTGGGATGTTCAAAGGGCGGTCAGGAAGGGTTCATGGAAGCGCAGCGTTATCCCGAGGACTTTGACGGCATCGTCAGCGGCGCTGCCGCGAACCAATGGACGGATCTTTTTTCAAGTTTCATGTGGACCGAAAACCTCAACTTGGCGAATCGAGAGAGCTATCTTTCACCGGACGACCTGGCCAAGATCGGCACCGCCGTCTCTGCGGCTTGCGATACAGGCAGTGCGAAGTCCGGGTTTGTCAGCGATCCGCTGCGATGCGAAGTGGCGCCCGCCTCGATCGGGCTCACGCCCGCAAAGCTGCGAACCTATCAGTCCATTCACCAAGGACCCAAGGATCGCTCCGGGAAGCCGACCTACGCGGGCCAGGCCTATGGCGGCGAGAACCCAGGGTGGGGCGATACCATCAGCGCCAACAATTTTGAAGCCGCAGAAACGGAAGCGCAGATGAGCATGTACGGCGCCAATTTCTACAGAAATTTCGTTTACCAGGACAAGAAATGGACCTTCCACGGCTTTGACATCGAGAAGGGACGGGCTGATGCCGAGAGGATCATCGGACCCATCATGAATGCCGGGGACGTGCACTTCACGAAGTTCAAGGCGCGCCACGGGAAGTTGATTCAATATGCCGGCATGGTGGATTCGATCGTCACGCCGCTGAGTTCGGTGAAGTTCTATCAAGCCGTCGTGGCGGCCCAGGGGCAGAAATCCGATCCGGCAGCGCTCGCGCGCACGCAAGAGTTTTATCGGCGTTTCCTGGCGCCGGGCGTAGGCCACTGCGGTGGCGGTCCAGGTCCCAATCAATTCGGGCAAGCGGGTGGTGTCGGGGACGCGGAGCACGACATGGTGGTCGCGCTCGAGCAATGGGTGGAAAAGGACGTGGCGCCGACCCGGATCGTGGCGACGAAATTCGTCTCGGATGACAAAGCGAAGGGCGTGGCAATGACTCGCCCCTTGTGTCTGTTTCCCCAAGTCGCGAAGTACAAGGGATCCGGCGCCGTCACTGACGCTGCGAATTTTGCGTGCAGCGCTGACTAAAGGAAGCTCGCTGCCTGCTATTCGATCAGCGACCCCGATGGACCTCGAACAGATTGCCGCCGCTTTCAGATGGAATCTGCCGCAGCGCTATAACATCGGCGTAGACGTCTGTGATAAATGGAGCCAGCAGCCTGCCCGCGTCGCTTTGATACACAAGCCGCCGGTCGGCGAGTGCATCGAGTACACCTTTGCCGAAATCCGCCGGCTCTCCAATCAAACGGCAAACCTGATGTTGAGCGCCGGTCTTCGTCGGGGCGATCGCATTGCGGTTCTCTTGCCCCAGACGCCCGAGACGGCGATCGCCCACGTGGCGATCTATAAAATCGGCGCGATCGCCGTACCGCTATTTAGTTTGTTCGGAATTGAGGCTCTTGAATATCGGCTCTCCGACAGCGGCGCGAGAGCGGTCATAACGGATCTTGCGGGAGCGGCGAAACTCAAGTCAATCCAGGGTCGGCTGCCCGAACTGAAAATCATCTACACGATCGATGGCGTTCGCGCGAACGCTGTTGACTTTCATCAGGGTCTATCTTGCCAGAGCGCACAATTCGAGCCCGTCATCACCAATGCCGATGATCCTGCGCTGATCATTTACACGTCCGGCACGACCGGCTCCCCGAAAGGCGCATTGCACGCGCACCGAGTCTTACTGGGTCACCTTCCGGGAGTTGAGCTTTCACACGATTTTGCGCCGCAAAGCGGCGACCGCTTTTGGACGCCGGCGGACTGGGCGTGGATTGGCGGCCTTTACGATGTGTTGATGCCGGCGTGGCATCACGGCCTCACCGTCGTTTCGCATCGATTCGCCAAATTCGACCCTGAAGCCGCGTTTCAATTGATCGACGATCTTGGTGTACGCAATGCGTTCCTACCGCCGACGGCGCTGAAAATGATGCGCACCGTGGCCAATCCGCGAGCGCGTTGGCGCCTCGACATGCGAAGCATTGCCAGCGGCGGAGAATCTCTCGGCCGGGAGTTGCTCGATTGGGGGCGCAAGACATTCGGGCTGACCATCAATGAATTCTATGGTCAGACGGAATGCAACATGGTCATCTCTTCTTGCGGGCGAATCAAGACCGCGCATCCGGGACGAATCGGCAAGGCCGTCCCGGGACACCGTGTCGCCATCGTCGATGCGGCCGGCTGCGAAATGCCTGCAGGCGTCGCCGGCAACATTGCCGTCGAACGACCCGACCCGGTCATGTTCCTGCGGTATTGGAACAACGAAGCAGCAACCGCGGCCAAGTTCGTGGGTAACTGGCTGTTGACCGGCGATCTGGGGGAGCACGACGACCAAGGCTACATTCGATTCATCGGTCGCGACGATGACGTCATCACGAGTGGCGGCTACCGCATCGGGCCGGGAGAAGTCGAGGACTGCCTGCTCGGCCACCCCGCCGTGCGGCTCGCGGCGGTAATTGGCGTACCGGATGAATTGCGAACGGAAATCGTCAAGGCCTGCATCGTCCTGCATGACGGCATCGACGCCAACGAGATGCTGGTGATCGAGCTGCAAAACTACGTGAAGTCCCGCCTGTCGGCACACGAATATCCACGTCGAATAGAATTCGTTGCGTCACTGCCGATGACTGCGACCGGAAAGATCATTCGCCGCGAGCTGCGTTGTAAAGACGCGGCAAATTCCTAGGGCGAGCCGCGCACCTATTCGGCTTGGCCGATATCCAGTCGCTTGATCTTTCCAGTCGAGCTGAGCTGGAATCTGAAATAGGTCCGGAAGTCACCCCACTGGTCGGAGTGAAAACCTCCGGTCAGATCGAGCCCCTGGTTTTCGACGAGATCGATGGATCTGAAGCGATCGTGACCGAGGGCTTCTTGAGTAAATTTCTTGAGGCTGCGCGGGTTACCGTCGTCATACAACGTCGCGTCCGGCTCAAATAGCGCGGCCCACGCCTGCTTATCGCCCTTCTGCAGCGCCTCGATCGCGGCTCTTACTGTCGGATTCTTCAACCTGTCAATGTCCATCTCTCAGGATCGCAGCTGGCTGGTATTGATCGGCAGGGTGCGGATGCGCTTGCCCGTCACGGCGAAGATCGCATTGGTTATCGCTGGGGCCACACAAGAACAGGGCGCTTCGCCGAACCCACCAGGCGCCTCCGCGCTCTTGACGATGTGCGTCTCCACCACCGGAACTTCATTCATTCGCATCGGCCGGTAGTCGTGAAAATTGCTTTGCTCCACGCGTCCGCGCTTGAGCGTAATCGCGCCGTACAGCGCCGCCGTGAGACCGAAGAGCGCCCCGCCCTCCACCTGTGCCGCGATCGTGTTTGGATTGACCACGATGCCGCAGTCGGCGGCACAGACAATGCGGTGAACCTTGAGTGCGCCGTCCGGCGCGACCTCCACCTCCGCCACCTGCGACATGTAGCCCCCGAAGACGGCCTGAAGCGACACCCCGCGACCGCGCCGCGGCGGCAGTGGCTGGCCCCAGCCCGCCTTTTCCGCGGCGAGGTTCAGCACTACGAGGGCGCGCGGATTGTTGCTGAGCAGCGACCTGCGATAAACAACGGGATCCTGCTTCGCCGCCGCCGCCAGGTCATCAATGAGGCTTTCAACGACGAAGACGTTCTTCACCGGGCCGACACCGCGCCAGAAAGCCGTGGGGATTCCGGGTGGCTCGACGCGCACGTAGTCCACGTGAATGTTGGGAAATTCGTAAGGGGGTTCCGCTGCGGCCTCGACCGCATCCATGTCAAGACCATTTTTGAAAAGTGGCGGTGCGTAGCGGGCCAGCACCGAGGAACCCGCGACGCGGTGGATCCAAGCCACGGGTTTACCGTTTGCGTCGAGCCCGGCCGACAGTCGATCGTAGTACGCGGGCCGGTACATGTCGTGCTGGATGTCCTCTTCGCGGCTCCAGATGACCTTCACCGGTCCACTCACGTGTTGCGCAATTCTCACGGCGAGAAGCGTGCCGTCGGCATCGAGTCGACGGCCAAAGCCGCCGCCGAGCAGATGGTTGTGAACCTTGATTGCGTCCTTCGGCAGGCCTAGAAGCTCGGCAACCACTGCCTGGGTCAGTGTCGGTGCCTGCGTTCCCACCCAGAGGTCGCAGCGATCCTTTTGCAGATGGACGGTGCAGTTCATCGGCTCCATCGCGGCATGGGCGAGAAAGGGCAGCTGATAGACCGCATCGAAGCGTTGCGCTGCGCCCGCGAGCGCCTTTTGGGCGTCGCCTTGATTGCGGGCCACGGCGCCCGGTCGCGTGGATTGCTCTTGGAGCTGGCGAAGGATGTCAGCACTGCCGAGGGCCGCGTTCGGACCGTCATCCCACTCGACCGCGGCGGCCTTGAGCCCCTTCTTGGCGGCCCAGGTGTGGTCTGCGACCACGGCAACCGCATCCTCGATCCGGACGACCTGGCGCACGCCGCTGACTGCAAGCGCCGCCGCCTCATTTACCGATCTCACACTGCCGCCGAAAGCCGGCGATATGGCGATCGCGGCGACCTTCATTCCCGGTATCTTGGCGTCGATGCCAAATTGCGCCTTACCGTTGACCTTGTCGGCTGAATCCAAGCGCTTGACCGGCGTGCCGATCAAAGTGAAGTCCTTCGGCTGTTTCAGTGCCACGCTGTCCGGCGCGGGAATCGGCAACGCAGCAGCCGCATCGACCAGCTCCCCGTAGCGCAGTTGGCGAGTCGCAGCGGCGTCGTACACGACGCCGCGCCGTGCCCGACACGTCCCAGGATCGACTCCCCATTTCTTGGCTGCCGCCGACACGATAAGCGTGCGCGCAACTGCGCCGGCCTGGCGCAGCGGCGTCCAGAACGCCC
>Ga0193728_1000072_pt1 | contig 41974 bp, 34 predicted proteins | sample U1c1metaG_FD_143037 | JGI IMG/M metagenome (GOLD analysis project Ga0193728, IMG submission 143037) | Soil microbial communities from a riparian zone of the East river system, Colorado, United States - U1c1 | ecosystem: Environmental > Terrestrial > Soil > Riparian zone | place: USA: East River... | reverse complement strand
CACTATCAAAGAGGTTCAACACGCGAAAAACACGGTATTTCTTTCCAACGATCCGTGTACCACTTTGGTACCCGGTACCGCGTTCTCCGCCGCGTGCACGAATTCGAAATTTTACTTACCAGGCGTACTGATAGATAGGCGGACCGGCTAGAAGCGAGGGGAAACGCCAATCCAGCGCTCTACCTCAACCGTGACAATATTTCCTCATTACGGTCTAATTTATTAGCAACGATTGAGCGGCAAAAACCAGATGACCCAGCATCACGATTCACGAAATTTTTTTCTTTCCGGCCCGGTAGGACGACTTGAAGCCGTCCTTTGGACTCCCCCCAATCCCACTCCGCCCGCCATTGCCGCGGTTGTCTGTCATCCCCATCCGCTTTTCGGCGGCACCATCCATAACAAGGTGGTTTTTCAGGTCGCCAAATCCATTGACGCGCTCGGTGCTCCAGTCCTACGTTTCAATTTTCGTGGCGCCGGGCTCAGTGAGGGAATTCACGATCGCGGCATCGGCGAGCGCGATGACGTCCGCACCGCATTGAAATTTCTCATCGCGGAATTCCCCGGCGTGCCTTTGCTGGTCGCGGGATTTAGTTTCGGCTCCATCGTAGGCCTTCGCGTGGGATGCCAGGCTCCGGAAGTAACGCAATTAATTGCGCTGGGTCTCCCGGTAAACAATTCCGACATATCGTTCTTATTCGAATGCCCCAAGCCTAAGCTCTTCGTTCATGGCAGCAATGACGAACACGGCGACGTGCGCAAGGTAGAAGAATTGGTGTCGTCTCTGCCTGGGGAAAATCGCCTCGCGATCGTTGAAGGAGTCGACCATTTCTTCACCGGTAGATTAAGCAAAGTGGATCAAGCCATCACCACCTGGCTCACCAAACAAGTCCCCGCACTAAAAAAGTAACTTCGCAACAACGTGGGTGCCAAAAGCAAGTCCGTCCGAAATATTGAAAGGAATTGATAATATTAAATCCATGTCACCAACCCCCCTCTTTGTCAGTGGCTGGGAGGTCGCGGGCATCAGGAGTGGCAGAAAGTTCTTTTCGACATTGAAAGAAATCCTTCCGTGGCCCGTGAACCTCTGCTTGGAAGGTACGCGTATCTCCTCGGAGGTCCAGTCTGTGCTCGCATCAAGGGCCATTGCGCCAGGCATACAGATTCCGCCAGGCACAATCTGGCCAAAACCGAGAGTATTCCATGTGCGTGCGACAGAACAGTTCCTCTCTCAAATAGCCGGAATATGAGGAAAACATGCAGAGCCAGAGATCTGCGACCATTTTCATGCTTACAGCGATGGTCGGGGACTGATGCAGTGGTGCGACGCCTTTGACCTTCCTCTACTTATTGACGAGTGCATCCCGGAGTCGAAGGTTCACAATTTCTGTCGCGGTCTTCGGGTTCAATAGACGCGATGGCAGGCACCAAACGCCCGTCGATGATTCAGCAAAGTCAGGGAACACCGATGAGAGCCGTTGTTTCCTTAATTCGTCGTCAGGCGCTTTCGCCGCGAGCAAATAGTTTGCTGAACTGATCCACGGTTGCGGTCGGCAGGTTCAACAGCCGCGTATTCGCTCGCGCATGTTCCGGTCGTGACATGCCCACCAGTGCGGTGGTAATCCCTGGCGCGGAGCGCACAAATTGCAGCGCTCTCTCCGCGTCATTCTCCAATCCGAACGCATCAGCTACAAATTCCGGCAGGTTGCGCGCCACTTGTCCCTGCAGCAAAGAAGCGCTGGCGATCAGCGTGATATCCAGTTCGTCCGCGGCTTCTGTTATCGTGCGCTTGCGTCCCGCGACCGTTTGATTTCCTAGCGTCAGCGCCTCCGTCATTCCCAGATTAAAAGGCAACTGCACAAACCGGAAACGGTGCCGCCCGCCGGCAATTTCCTGCGCGATCTGCACCAGTTCCGCGAGCTGCAGGGAGTCGCGCGCGCTAGCTTCCTGCCGAAACGCATTCCAGGTAGCCACGCCGTAATATTGAATTTCTCCAGCCACCACCGCGGATTCCAGAAATGTAAATGCATCCCTGATGCGCTCGAGAAAATCCGCCTTCGGGACTTCCCCCAACTGCGATTCAGGATTGTGCAAATAAAAAACGTCCACGCAGTCCACGCGCATGTTGCGCAGGCTGCGCCCTAATTGATTTTTCAGAAAGCGCGGGGTCATGCAATGGCCGCCGCCGACAATGTCTTTCGCGCCCAGCACTCCCGGCTGAATGTACTCCCGAAAGAAATATTCATTCGGGTCGCTGGGCATAGCGCCGTCTGGCGTCAGGTAACCGGCCTTGGTGCATAAAATCAGTTCGTCGCGCGCGATGTCCTTGGTTTCTAATTCCGCCAGCGCCGCTCCAATGCTGCGTTCACTGCGCTGAAACCTGTAATTGATGGCCGCATCAATCACGTTGATGCCACCTTGCGCCGCCTCCACGATCGCTGCAGTATAACCTCGGTCCGTCTTTTCGTCTGGCTTCCCAAGATAAGTCCCAATTCCCAGCGACGAAACCGCCAGCCTCTGCGCTTCACGAAAGTGGCCCTCAACAGCCTTGGGAAATCTTGCCGCATAACGGCGTGTCCCTTCAGCGGTGGCAAATCTTGTCATCGTTGTGCTCTCAATTTTTGGATCACTCCTAATTTGCTCGGGATAAACGCGAAGTATAGCAGGCCGATCGCTTCATGAATTCACGGCCGGTTCCTTGGGCGGTTCTGGAGGAGCCAGCAACCGCGAACAAGCCCGCAAAATCCTGCGATAAGGCCAGTCATTTTTCTCGCGGAAGAAAAGCTCGCCCGTTCGCGGATTGCTGTAAAACCAACGCGCCACCAGCCACAAATGCTCACTCAATTCCCCTTTGGAGAGCGGCAAGTGTTCAACTGGCTGCTGCGAAGCGCCCGCTGGTTCAACCCCATTCGCTAAAGCATTCGGTAATTGTGTCGCAGCTACCGCATCGGCCGCCGGATCGAGATAATTCCGGAAAATTTGTTCGGCCGAGCGCGGCTGGCTCGCAATTTCCCCAAATGGCAGAAAAAACGGCTCGCATAGCTTCCCGCCTTGAACACGATACGCGGCCACAACTTGGTCGCCCGCGCCGCGTTGCAAAATCACCGCGTCCAAAGCTTGAATGCGTCGCGCCAAATCGGGCCGCCCGCGCAAAACTTCGTCGAGTTTCTCGACTTTTTTGTGCAGCGTTGCCGCGCGCTCGAAGTCCAGGTCATCACTGGCGCGTTCGCGCTCACTTTCAAAGGTCGCGCGAAGTGACTCGCCACTCGATTCCAGAAACTTCACGAACCGCTGCACCTCCGCGTCGTACTCCTCTTTCGAACACCCCGCAAAGCAAGGCGCCAGGCACATTTTCATCTCCGAGTACAGGCATCCCGGAAACGTGGGATCGCGCCGGATTTTTATCTGACAGCGCCGCATCTTGAAAAAATCCAGCGCGCGATTCGCAAATGCCAGTGCGGCGCCACGCGAAGGAAATGGTCCGTAATAACTTCCAGCTGTCGGCGTTCCCGAACTGTCCACCGAAATGTGCCGCGTCACGTAACACCGCGGATACGCATTTCTCAGGCTCACCTTAAGCACTGCAGGCGGACGCATCCGCAACAAATCGCGATAGCGTTGCGGAAAAAGTTTTTTGGCATGCTGGTAATAAGTGAAACTCTGCTCAAACGTGGAACCCACTGGCCGATATTTCACTCCGCGAGCAAGCGCCCGCAGATTCAACCGTTTACTGGCGGGGTCAGGCGGACCCAGCAGCCGTTGCAGCCTGCGGCGCAAGTCCTGCGTGCGGATAAGCAGAGGTTCAGCATTTACATCATTTAATTCGACCAGGCAAACCGCAGGCTTGGATGGTAATGCGGAAAAGAATTCTGCGTCGTTCGCGGCGTCAAATGCGAGGGAAAAATCAAGTTCCAACACACACTCAGGATACTACGACTCAATATGATGGACGCTCCAAGGCCTGGCTCCCTGCCAAAGCGATTTTCCTTGTACATTAATCTCGCGTGGAAATCTCGGACGGACCTTTGTCATTCGAACGCCACGGCCGACAATTTCTAAAATCATTCGAAGGCGCACGATTCGAACGCTGGCAGTTATTACTGTAATGTTATAGTTACTTACTAATTAAAGTATTACTTTAAAATGTCAGCGCGCCAACATTTCCGGCTTCTATCTTCCAGCGTCTAGCTTCTAGCCTCCGGATCTCAACACCCACGACGCAATTACCAACCGCTGAATCTCGCTGGTGCCTTCGTAAATCTCCGTGATGCGCGCGTCGCGATAATTTCGCTCCACCGGATACTCGCGGCTATATCCGTTGCCGCCGTGAATCTGAATGGCTTTGTGCGTCACGCGCGTAGCCATTTCGCTGGCAAATAATTTGGCCACCGCAGCTTCCATGCTGAACCTCGCTCCACTGTCCTGCTTCCACGCCGCTTTGCGAATCAATAACCGCGCGGCGTCAATCTCCGTGGCCATATCCGCCAGCATGAATTGTATGGCCTGAAATTGCGAAATGGGATTCCCGAACGCCATGCGCTCCTGCGAATATTTCAAAGCCGCTTCAAACGCGCCTTGGGCAATCCCGGTCGCCTGCGCGGCGATACCAATTCTTCCGCCATCCAACGTCGACAGTGCCACTTTGTATCCTTCACCTTCATCGCCGATGCGATTTGCGGCCGGCACGTTGCAGTCGGAAAAAACCAGCTCGCTGCAAGCCGTGGCGCTAATCCCCAGTTTTTTCTCTTCCTTGCCCACGAGAAATCCCGGCGGGCCTTTTTCAATCACCAGCGCGGTGATGCCTTTCTCTCCCTTGGCCGGATCGGTGTTCACATACACGATGGCGGCATCCGCCGCGCCCCCATTGGTGATCCATGCTTTGGTGCCGTTCACAACGTAACTGTCGCCCTTGCGCACCGCTTTCGTTTGCAAAGCCGCGGCATTTGAACCAGCCTGCGGCTCCGTCAACGCATAGCACCCGATCTTTTCCCCACGCGCGAAGGGCATAAGAAATTTCTCCTTCTGCTGGGCGGTGCCAAAGCGGTGAATTGGATCGCAGTACAGCGAATTTTGCACCGACAAAATCACGCCTGTGGAAGCGCAGCACCGCGAAATCTCCTCAATCACGATGGTGTACGCGATATGATCGAATCCTGCGCCGCCTTCACTTTCCGGCAGAGCAATTCCAGTTAGCCCCAGTTCCGCCGCTTTCCTGAATATTTCACGAGGGAATTGCCCGGTCTCGTCCAACTCTTTCGCGAATGGCCGTACCTCCGATTCCGCGAATTCCCGCACGCTTTTTTGCAGGAGCAACTGCTCCTCGGTCAGTTGAAGATCCACTCGCTCTTCTCTCCGCGTTTAAGCCGCTGAAGCCGCGTCCAAAGCTCTTCGCATGCGCTCAAAAGTCATACGCAAGTCTTCCGGATGCACACGCGTCTCGCCCGTGACGGTCATAAAATTTGTGTCCCCAAACCATCGCGGCAGCGCATGTAAATGCAAATGCCCGGCAACACCCGCGCCGGCAGCTTTCCCCAGATTCATCCCTATATTCACTCCGTCGGGCTTGTAGTCCGCAACAAAGGCCTTCTCGACCCGCTGCGCCACGAGCATCATCTCCGCCAGCGTCTCCGCATCGCATAACGCCAATTGCGCGACATGCGCGTAGGGCACGATCATCACGTGCCCGGAGGTATAAGGATAGCGATTCAGGATCACGAAAACTTTTGTGCCGCGATAAACTATCAGCGCCGCAGCGTCATCATTGCGCGCCAAAGCATCGCAGAAAATACACTCCGGCTGTTTCTCGTCATTCACCTGTGCGATGTATTTGTAGCGCCACGGCGACCACACATAGTCCATCAGGCATCCTCAAAAAAAGACGCTCGCACAGCATAGCGCACAATCCATTTACGCCGCGCGCATCACTAGCCACGATTTTTAATCAGGAAATGAATTCAGAGGCGTTTTCAGGAACGAGTTGCGTCGCCAGGCAACGACGTGGCAGGCCTTGCCGCAGCTGCAGAAGCGCCGGCTTCCGTAGCATCGCCTTCCGAGTTGTTCACAAAATCCTTCAATTCCTTACTCGGCTTGAAGAAGGGAATCTTCTTAGGCGGCACATCCACTTTGGCGCCTGTCTTGGGGTTACGCCCGATGCGCCCGCGCCGTTGGCGGGTGCGAAAGCTCCCAAATCCGCGAATCTCGATTTTGTCGCCCTTTTGCAGGGCCTCGATGATGCTCTCGAAAATCGTCTCCACAATCGTCTCGGACTCCTTGCGCGGAAGTTCCGAGATGCGCAGCACCTCTTCGATCAGGTCTGCCTTCGTCAATGTAGGATGCTTGGTCATAATCCCTATACCTCGTAGCCCCGCGCAGGTCCTGCCACCGGGCTTCTGACCGCTTTGCGGCCCCTCAAATCGGTGTTACAAAACGGGTTAGAGCGGAGAGCCGCCCACTGGGTGCACCCTTCCTATCATTAAAATAGGCCCGCGTAAATACAATTGTCCACCTGGGTTGGAGTCAAATTTTCGTCGCTGGACAGCTAGCGGCCCAGCTTTGACTTGAGGGCATCGCCAATTGTCGCCGTCGATGAAGACTTCCCCGTCGAAGTCGACTTGTACTGATCGATCTCCCGCCGCTCAATTTGCTTCACCGCCGCGCGGTAGCTAAGTCCAATGCGCCGCGTTTCCGGGCTGATCTTCACGATCTTGAAGTCGTACTCTTTCCCCGGCTCTAGCGGCCCCGCGCTCTTCAGCGGCCCCGTAGAGGTGCGATGCATCGGCGCCGGTCCTTCATCGCGCCGCCGCTTGTGCTCCTCAATCTCGGTGTTGTGGCACAGCGCCTCGATGTTCTCGCCCAGTTCCACGAACGCCCCGAACGTGGCGATGCGCGAAACTTTACCCTTCACGATCTGGCCCACTTTGTGCCCCTTGAACCAGTCGCCCCAGATATCGTTGACCTGCTTGATGCCCAGCGACACGCGCCGGTTTTCCGGATCGATCTTCAAAACCTTGGCGGTAACGTCTTCGCCCTTCTTGAATACCTCGTGGGGATTCTTCACTCGCCCGGTCCAGCTCACGTCGCCGACGTGCACCAACCCGTCAAACCCGTCCTCGATTTCCACGAACGCGCCGAATTCCGCAATGTTTCGGATCTTGCCGGTTACCACGGTGCCCACTGGATATTTTTCCGCGATGACCATCCACGGATCGGGTTGCGCCTGCTTGATGCCCAGCGAAACGCGGCGGTCGCTCGGCTTGATGTCCAGCACCACCACATCCACTTCATCGCCAACCTTCACGAGCTTCGATGGATGGGTCGGCTTCTTGTTCCAACTCATCTCCGAAACGTGTACGAGTCCCTCAATCCCTTGCTCCAGCTCCACGAACACGCCGTAATCCACCACGCCAACCACTTTGCCTTTCACTTTGCCGCCCGCGGGATATTTCTCCGACGCATTCACCCACGGATCGGGAATCAGTTGTTTAAGGCCCAGAGAGATGCGCTGCTTATCCTTATCGAATTTCAGGATGACAACGTCCAGCTCCTGATCCGGCTTCAGCATGTCGGAAGGATGTTTTACGCGCCCCCAGCTCAAATCCGTCAGGTGCAGTAGCCCGTCGATTCCGCCCAGGTCTACGAATGCGCCGTATTCCGTCACGTTTTTCACGTGTCCGTGAACAACCTGGCCTTCCTTCAGCGATTCCATCAACTCCGCGCGCTTCGCGAGTTGGCCTTCTTCCAGCAGCGCGCGCCGGCTCACCACCACATTGCCGCGCCGCCGGTTCAGCTTGGTGATGCGCACGTTCATTTCCTGGCCCATCAAGTCGTCCAGGTTCGCCGTTGGCCGCAAATCGTATTGCGACCCGGGCAGAAACGCGCGCACGCCGATATCCACCACCAGCCCGCCCTTGATGCGGTCTACAACCTTGCCCTTGACCGTTTCTTTCGCTTTGAACGCCGCCTCTAACTTTTCCCACATCCGGCGGCGCAGAACTTTTTGGTAGGACAAAATCTCGAAGCCGTCTTTGCGTTCGCCGGTTCTTTGTACTTCGATTTTGGAGTTCGGCTCCGGGCGCGGTATCTCCGTCTCCGAAAATTCCGCCGCGGGAATCAGTCCTTCAGTCTTCTGCCCCGTATCCACCACCACGCCATGCTCGGTGTACGCAACCACTGTCACTTCGATAATTTCGCTGTGCGACGCAGCTTCCTGCTTCTCGTCGTACTGCTCCATCAACTTGCTCATCTCTTCCGAGCCGGCCGCTTCATCGGCCGCAGTCGCCGCTTCGCGATCCGCGACTGCAGTCCCCCCGCTATTGCTGGCGTGCTGGTTTGAGCCATCGTCGCCACCACCTTGACTGGCAGATGCGCCGTGGCCGTCTGCACTCTGGTGCTCCGTTCCGCCGTCGACGCCATGCGAACCCGAGCCACCCTGTGAAGCCGCTCCATTCTGTGTATTGGCGGGATTCTGCGCGTGGTCGCCCGATTGGCTGCTTCCCTCGGAACTCGAGCCGGGCTGCGAGTGATCGCTGCCCGCAACGGCCGGCGAGCTACCCTCGTGTCTCGTTTCGCTCACTTCGTTTTTTTGTTCTTGTGTTTCAGTGCCTGCGGCGGAGTGCTGCTCGCGGTTAGCGTCTTTCGCAGTATTTTCCGCTTCCGGTGCAGCAGCGGCAGCAGCACCGCTTGCCGTTGTGGACGCCGGGTTATCGTGGTCGGGAAACATGGTTGTGGGCCTCCGGGATAAGTATCCCTGTTTAGTCGAAAAAATTCCTTGCGAGATCCCTACTTGGATAGCCGTGCAAGGAGGTGGACCGTTCAGTTGGTCGCTAAGGAAAAAGTGCCGCGGGCGTCACTGCAAGCACTGCCAGAACTCCTGGACCAGAACTCCTGGAATTGTCACGAGGAACGCCGCAACCTAGCCAAAAGCATACTCGCCGACTCAACTCCCTGTCAATGAATCGCACCCGCCGTAGAGCGATTTTTCTTGGCCGCAAATTCGATCCAACGCACCCGATCTTTGAAAATCCACCGACCCAAAAAACCCAACGCGTAGGGTGGCCCACTCTCAGATTTTTGAAGGGTGGGTCTTTTAACCTGGAATCGCCCAGACCTAAACATCGCAGCTCACGGCTTCCGACATATTCAGCTCGGCGCCCGCCCAGCTTGTGTTTTTTCACGCCGAAAATCCGGCGCAATTACCTCAACAGTTCTACACATTTCGTAAAGCCGTGAACGCATCCTGCTTCCAATGCGCTGCTCCAGCGTATCTTCGCGCGACGCTGGAATCATCCGCCCGCCCGGCAACCGCGAAGGTTCGCCTTCCGAAGCGGGATTATCCACATAGTTCGTAGTAATCACCGTTGTGCGGTTCTCGTTATAGCGCGCATTCAATACAATCCCCACGATGTCGCGCACCCAATCCGAGGGCTTGCTCGCTCCTAGATCATCCAGCACCAGAATTTCTACGTTGCGAATGGGCTCCAGAATGCGCATCTCCGTCGATTCGCTTGCCGCGTTATAACTGGCTTGAATCTCTTTCAGCAATTCACGGTAATCGCAAAAAAGCCCGCCATGTCCGCGACGAATCAATTCTTTCAAAGCCGCCACCGCCAGATGCGTTTTGCCCACGCCCGACGGCCCCATCAGCAGCAGCCCTTTTTCAGCCGCGCCCGGATAATCCCGCACAAATCCCTGTGTCAACATCTTGGCCTGTTTCATGGACTGCGCATGCTGCGGCATCCACGTTTTGCCATCCGTCAAATCCGCAACATAGCTTTCAAAATCACAATGCTCATATCGTTTCGGTATGCGCGCACGCTCCATCACCCGTGCAGCGCGTTCTTCCATTCCGCAATCGCACGCGGTAGCCACCGTACCCGGCGCGCCATTGGACCGCTGCTCGAGCCGCCACCCCGTCCCTCTACACAACGGACAATTTTCTATCGCCATATCGCCACAAGCATACGGGCACGCCCCCGTCACAGCAAGCGATCTACGTACGTCACTCCAACTGCTCACGCCAGTGACATGCTAAGATTCCCAATCTCACCGACGGTGCCAAGTGAAAACTAAAACAAAGAACGCAACTCCCCAACCCACTTTACCTATGAGCGTGCGCGTGCGCCGCGAGATTATCGCGTGGTTCTGGGTTGGTCTCGTTTTTCTCTTGGTCAACGGAACCATCGGCCAGGCGCGGGTCATTCCTTCCGCCTCCATGGAAAATACCCTGCTGATCGGAGACCACTTGATCATCAGCCGCGTCGGATACGATGCTGGCCTGCCCTTTACGAATTGGCATGTTCCGCTGTGGCGCAATCCCAAGCGGCAGCAAATCATAATTTTCAGACCGCCGTACGCGCCCGATCAAACCGACCTGGTCAAGCGTGCCATTGGCATGCCGGGCGAGATCGTGGATTTGCGTGACGGGAATGTTTGGATCAATGGAAAGCAACTCGAAGAAAATTACACTCTAGGTCCCACTAAACCAGCTCCGCCCGGATACTTTCAGCGCGGTCGAATAGCTGTCACGTTCCCTTACCGCGTTCCGGATAACTGTTATTTCGCGATGGGCGACAACCGAGGAAATTCTTACGACAGCCGCTTCTGGGGTTGTGTGCCCCGCGAATATCTCGTCGGCACCCCGGTGATGATCTACATGTCCATAGATGCGAACCCAAGCACATGGCAACCGGGCCACATCGTCGATCGCTTTCTGGCCTATGCCAACGTGCTGATACATCCCGCCACCATGCGCTGGAAGCGTATTTTCCACACCTTCTAAGAGAGCCGCCACGACCCTCATTCCTCCATGGAAGACTTTTTGCCTCGCGCTGCGTCATATGTTTCGTGTGGTATTACCACAGGACATCCTATATCCTTCTGTGGTCGTAACACAGGAGCGTTGCCGTTGACCCAAATGGCTCGGGTTCTGGCCATGCAGCACGAAGGGGACGACCGATGACCAACGAACCAATAAGTTGGCTGCGCGAATTACCTCACCGTCTGCGCTCACTATTTCGCGCCAAGGAACTCGACACCGAGCTGGACGCGGAAATGGCCGAGCACCTCAAGCTCGCCGTCGAGGAAAATCTTCAGCGCGGCATGCCGCCGGAGGAAGCGCGGCGCCAGGCGCTGATTCGTTTTGGAGGCATGGAGCAAGCCAAGGAACAGCATCGCGACGCACGCGCTCTGCCAACTCTCGATGAAATGTCTCAGGATTTGCGCTACGCCCTGCGAACTTTCCGTCGCGATCGCGGTTTCGTGGCGATCGCGATATTGATTCTTACTCTGGGCATCGGCGCCAACATCGCCGTCTTCAGTGTGGTGAACACCATTCTATTGCGGCCCCTTCCCTTTCACGATCCGCAGCAACTGACCTTTATTACCAGCGCCAAAGGTAGGGCTGGTATGTCCAGCATGACGTATTCCGTCGACGCTTACGGAGAGTTGAAAAATCAGAATAATTCCTTCCAGGAGGTCACCGGCTACTTCGCATTCTCTTCCGCCAATAATGCCAAGCTCGCCCGCAATGGCGATGCGCTGCCCGTTACGACCATGACGGTGGTCGGAAATTTCTTCCCCACGCTCGGCGTTCAACCGTTACTGGGCCGCTCGTTCGCTCCCGACGAGTGCCTGAAAAATTCCCGCCCCGTTGCCATTCTCACCAACGGCTTGTGGCGGCGTCAGTTTGCCGCTAGCCCCTCGATTGTCGGCCAAGCCATCACGCTCGACAATCGTCCGGTAACGGTCATTGGTATCCTGCCGCCCACCTTCGATTTCGGTTCCGTTTTTTCCCCAGGTTCAAAGACCGACCTTTTCATCCCCGCCGTTCTGGACGACATGGAAGATTGGGGGAACACCCTTGCACTGGTTGGCCGTCTCAAGCCTGGCGTTACGCTGCCGCAAGCGCAAGCCGAGGCCGACATTCTCTTTCCGCGTCTTCATTTCAACTTGAAGCATCCTGAGTGGGGAGGCAGCTACACCGCGCGACTTTTCGGGCTCAAGGAGTATGTCACCGGCAAGCTGCGCCGCTCCTTGATCGTTCTGTGGTGTGCCGTGGGACTCATCCTGCTGATCGTGTGCGTGAATCTAGCAAATCTTTTGCTCGCTCGCGCCAGTGCGCGCAGCAAGGAATTCGCCATGCGCCGCGCTCTTGGCGCAGGCCGCGCCAGGCTTATCCGTCAGTTGCTCACCGAGAGCCTGCTGCTGACCAGCGCGGGAGCCTTGCTCGGACTGGGATTGGCATACGGCATCACCATTTATCTTGCGCACCAGGGCTCCCTCGCTCTTCCACTCCTTGGCAGCTTGAAAATTGACGGAGGCGCTCTCGCCTGGACTCTGCTCATCTCCCTAATGGCCGCGATTTTCTTCGGGCTCATTCCTAATCTCAAAATCTCAGCAGGCAATCTTCAGGAAGCCCTCAAAGATTCCGGCGCAGGGATGACTCACGGCAAAAAACACGACCGCATGCGTTCCGTTCTCGTAATTTCCGAAATTGCGTTGGCGTGCGTCCTTCTGGTCGGGGCCGGACTACTGTTGCGCAGTTTCCTGCATGTTCTCGACGTGGACTTGGGATTTCAACCCAGCCGGGCAGCGGCCATCACCGTCGATTATAATGACGAAGACAAACCCGCGAAGCGCAGCGCGATACTGCAACAAATGTTGGGTCGCGTGAAAGCTATTCCCGGCATTGAAGCTGCCGGCATCACGGACAATCTACCGCTGGATCGCAATCGCGCCTGGGGCTTATCGGCAAAAGGGAAGGACTATCGCACGGGAGAACTCCCTGGAGCCTTCGTGTACATCGTTACGCCTGGGTACCTGGGTGCCATGGGTATGCAGCTTTGCGCCGGCCGCGATTTAAACTGGTCGGACGCTCCGGACGGTGCGCCAGTGGTGCTGCTGAATAGAACGGCCGCGAATTATTTGTGGCCCAATGAGGATCCTATTGGCCAGATCGCGCTCGTAAACGGCAAAGACGCTCGCGTCGTCGGCGTGGTCAGCGATGTTCGCGAAAGCAGCCTGGAGTCGCGCCCCGGCTGGCAGATGTATTTGTCTTCGAGTCAGAATAGCCCGGACGGCGCCGAGCTGGTGGTGCGCACCAAGCTCCCACCGGACGTACTCGCCTCCAGCGTGATGAGCACGCTTCGTGACCTAAATCCCGGCCAGCCTGCCACCGAGTTTCGCACTATACAGCAGATCGTAGATCATGCGGTCTCGCCCCGGCGTTTCTTTGTTTGGCTGGTAAGTTTGTTCGCGGCGCTGGGCCTGGTCCTCGCTTCGCTGGGCATCTATGGAGTTATTTCGTACTCGGTTTCGCGGCAGACGCAAGAGATTGGCATCCGTATGGCGTTGGGTGCTACGGCCAATCGCGTGCAATTCAGCGTGATCTCTCGAACTCTGCGACTCGCTCTCGTGGGAATCGCCATCGGCACGGTTGCGTCCTTCATAGTTGCGAAAGCCATCGCATCGCTTCTGTTTGCCACCGACCCGTCAGATCCGCCGACCTTCGCAACCACCATTCTGATGCTGAGCGGCATCGCAATTCTGGCGGGCTATATTCCCGCGCGACGCGCCTCGCACATAGACCCCATGACCGCTCTTCGCGTCAGCTAAGCGCTACTCGCCTATTTTGTCAGGCGAACTGTTTCAGCGCAGATTATCTCGATTGGCCTGTCGGAAATGCTGGTTAATGATTCACCCACAAGGGTTTCTCATTCGGACCATATAAAACAATTTGGGGGTCCTCAGCACGAGATGAGATCGAAACAATATTCTTTGAGTCGTGGCCCATAACAAATTTTGATTCCGCTCCAACGTTGATGTCCACGAAGCGCGCGTTCATAGCCTGGTTGATGATAAGAGCTGGTTGAAAGTGAACTGTCGGCTCATACGCGTTGAAACCCGGTGTCAAAGTTGCCCTTGAGTCACTCTTCAAGTTATGCAGGTCTAGACTAGAACCCTCACTATCTTGAACACACAAATTAGCCACCGAGACGCTTTGCTGCGCCGTTAAGGTTAAACAGGTATCGCCGAAATCGTCGTGTCCCAGTCTGGCGACAATCTTTCCTGCGCGGTCTCTGACAAGAAATTCGTTGGCTTCAATAGTTTTGGTACGCTTCGTCCAGCTGGCGATGCTTGAAGCGGCAAGAAGGATAAACAATATTGCTGCAATATATTTAGTCCAGAGAAGATCCCTGCGTAATGTTTCGAGTTGTGGCAATAACTCGAGTTGACTCTCCATGGCGCACCTCGAAGCGTCCTACGTTTTGCTCTCGCGTTACGATGAGCCTCGCACGATTCGCGGGACGGCGCGGACAATGGCGTGGCGCGAATCCTGCTCCGCCGGGCGTGAAGCCACGCGCGACAGTTCCTGCTGGACCACCTTTGCGAATTCGCCCATCTGGCGTTCCATCTCAATCATTTTTTCGCGCATGTTGAGAATAATTTCGATGCCCGCGAGGTTCACGCCCATGTCGCGAGCCAGCGTTAAAATCACGTCCAGGCGCTCAAGATCGGAATCGGTATACAGTCGGGTGTTGCCCTGCGACCTTGAAGGCTTCAGCAATCCCACACGCTCATACAAACGCAGCGTTTGCGGATGCAATTTATAAAGCTCCGCCACCGCGCTAATCATGTAACCGGCTTTGGCTCGTTTTTTTGTTCTTTGCGGCATGGCCTTACACACCCGCCTTGCTGAAAAGATTTTGCCGCGGATCTTCGGGATCCAAAGTTTCCAGGTCTTTCATCAGGTTACGCACCCGCTCGTCCGTCGGCTTCGGCACTACCACTTGGATCTCGGCGTACTGATCGCCGCGCGTGCTGTTGCGCGCGCCGGGCACACCCTTTTCTTTCAGGCGCAGGGTCTTCCCACTGTCCGTTCCGGGAGGAATACGCACCAGCGAGCGTCCATCGATTGTCGGCACTTCAATCTTCGCGCCCAGCGTGGCCTCTGGAACGGTCACCGGAATTTTGGTGTACAGATCGTTGCCGCGACGCTCAAAAAATTCATGCGGCTTCACCAGGATGCGCAAATACAAATCTCCCGGAGGCGCGCCCATCGTTCCGGCGTTTCCTTTGCCCGGCACACGCAAGCGCGCACCGCTGGCCACGCCCGCCGGAATGCGCACATCCACTGTTTCGGTGCGCCGCACTCGGCCTTCGCCATTGCAGGTCCGGCACATCGTGCGCAATTTACCGGTGCCGCCGCAGCGGGTGCACGGCACGTTGAAGCGCATTTTCCCCGCGGCTTGCTGGATGGTTCCGGTCCCGCCGCAAGCGGTGCAAGTCTGCGGGGAGCCCACCGCACCAGTTCCGTGACAGGTCTCGCAGGTTTCCATACGGGTGATAGAAAGTTTTTTCACTGCGCCGCGAACGGAGTCCCAGAAATCAATCTCCACCTGGTATTCCAGGTCGCCGCCCGGTTCCTGCTCGGGCTCCATGTCGCCGCCGCGGCCGCCCCTGAAAAACTGGCTGAACAAATCGCGGAAACTTCCGCCACTTCCCGCCGGGCCCGCACCGGAACCGCCGCCACCACCAAAATCAAATCCGCCAAAATCAAAATTGACGCGCGCATCCTCGTCTTCCCCGCCGCCATGCGACGAAGGTCCGCCGCCCTGCGGGAGGTTGTCGCTATAAAATCCGTACTGGTCGTACATCTGGCGCTTCTTCGCGTCCGAAAGTACGTCATACGCTCCCTGCAGCTGCTTGAATTTCTCTTCGGACGATTTGTCGCCCGGATTCAGATCCGGATGGTATTTGCGCGCAAGCTTGCGAAACGCAGTGCGAATGTCCTTGCTGCTGGCCTTCTTCGGCACTCCGAGCAATTCGTAATAATCGGTTTTAGCTGTCGTTGCCATGATTTATATTTTTGTGATCTCGAATCGTACTTCTCGAAATCTGTCGAAATCTGCTGCTAAAAAAAGCCCGGCCCACTCCGTCTTTGGAACGAAGCGGGCCGGTTCTTTACTCTTCGCTTCCGCGAAGTTACGGCCCGCGCGGAGTTACTCCGCACTTTCCTTCTTCGCTCAGCCACTCGATTAATTAGGACGCTTGCTTTCGTCCACGTCCACGTATTCGGCATCGATCACATCGCCGGGCTTGCCACCTTGCGGGCCGCCGCCGGCTGAGTTAGCCCCAGCACCGGCTGGTCCGCCTTGAGCGCCAGCTCCCGCCGCGCCTGCTTGTTCCGCACCGCCAGCCGCTTGCGTGCTCTTGTAGAGCTCTTCAGCGATCTTGTGCAGCGAGCGTTCCAGGTTTTCAGTAGCGGAGCGCAGTCTCGCAACGCCGCCCTCGTTGATGGCTTTCTTGGCGTCATCGATAGCGCTCTCCGCGGTCTTGACGTCAGCTTCGTTGAGCTTCTCGCGATTCTCGCGAATCATCTTTTCCGACTGGTACAGGATGCCGTCCAGGCGATTGCGCGCCTCGACTTCTTCCATACGCCGGCGATCGTCCTCGGAGTGCGATTCGGCCTCCACGCGCATCTTCTCGGCTTCTTCCTTGGTCAAGCCGCTCGAAGCGGTGATGGTGATCTTCTGCTCCTTGTTGGTCGCTTTATCCTTGGCACTGACGTTCAGGATGCCGTTCGCGTCGATGTCAAACGTAACTTCGATTTGCGGCGTCCCGCGCGGAGCTGGTGGAATTCCATCCAGCTTGAATTTGCCAAGCGAGCGATTGTCGTTCGCGAATTTGCGTTCGCCTTGCATGACGTGAATTTCCACGCCAGGCTGGTTGTCGGCCGCCGTAGAATAGGTTTCCACTTTGCGCGTGGGGATCGTAGTGTTGCGAGGAATTTGCACGGTCATTACGCCGCCCAGTGTTTCCACGCCCAGCGAGAGCGGTGTGACGTCCAACAACAGGATGTCTTTCACGTCTCCAGCCAGCACCGCGCCTTGAATCGCAGCTCCTACCGCCACGACTTCGTCCGGATTCACGCCCTTGTGCGGTTCTTTTCCACCGAAGAACGTGCGTACCAGTTGCTGCACCTTCGGAATTCGCGTTGAACCGCCGACCAGCACCACTTCTTGTATGTCGTTCGGCGACATCTTTGCGTCTTCCAGCGCCTGCTTAACAGGTTTCATGGAGCGTTCGAGCAAATCGTTCATCAACTGCTCGAGGCGTGTCCGCGTCAGCTTCAGTTGCATGTGGATTGGCCCGCTCGCGCCCGCGGTGATAAACGGCAGATTGATCTCCGTCTCCATCATCTGCGACAGCTCGATTTTGGCCTTTTCCGCCGCGTCCTTCAGGCGTTGCAGCGCCATGCGGTCCTTGCTCAGGTCGATATTGTTTTCTTTCTTGAATTCGTCAATCAACCAATCCACGATGCGTTGGTCAACGTCGTCGCCGCCCAGGTGGGTGTCGCCGTTAGTGGACTTCACTTCCACTACGCCAGCGCCAACTTCCAGCACGGAAATATCAAACGTACCGCCGCCCAAGTCATACACCGCGATGGTTTCGTCGGTCTTCTTGTCCAAGCCGTACGCCAGCGCTGCCGCTGTCGGCTCGTTAATGATGCGCACCACGTCCAAACCCGCAATTTCGCCTGCCTGCTTGGTCGCTTGCCGTTGCGCGTCGTTGAAGTAGGCCGGCACGGTAATAACCGCCTTGGTGACCTTTTCACCGAGGAAGTCTTCCGCGGCGGACTTCAGTTTTCCAAGAATCATGGCCGAAATTTGCGGTGGGCTGTAGATTTTGCCAAAAATCTCCACACGCGCATCGTCGTGCTCGCCCTTCACAACCTTGTAAGGGATACGCTTCATTTCGTCGGTCACTTCGTCATAGCGCCGACCCATAAAGCGCTTGATCGAATAGACCGTATTCTCGGGATTCGTCACCGCTTGGCGCTTCGCCACTTGTCCCACAAGGCGTTCGCCGCCCTTGGTGATCGCTACCACCGAAGGGGTTGTGCGCGCACCCTCCTGGTTGGGGATTACCACCGGCTCTCCGCCCTGCATCACGGACACAACCGAGTTAGTTGTGCCCAAGTCAATTCCAATAATTTTGCTCATGTAATTCTGGCCTCCATTTAAGCCCGATCTGTTCAAACCTGTTGAACCCAACTTCCGCCCAGAGTTTGCGCGGGTCGCCAGCGACCCGTTCGAATCAGCTCGAAGCACATTATAAATATTGAGTGTCCTGTTGTCAAGTCTTGTTATTGCTAACTTATCTCTATATTTTTCTATTAGATAGCGAGAGTTTACTTGCTGCCCGCTAGCTATTGCTCCCTGACAGAATCGTCATCACCCTGTCGCGCATCCTACTATCTTAGCTTCGCGTTCGGCACCGGCGCAGGAAACTCAGTCGTAGATTTCAGCGTCCTGGCACTGGCCTTTGGATTGTTTCGCGGTAGAATCTCAGAGGCTGGTTTCAAGCGTCCAATACGTCACGGAGGAACGATTGATTCGTAGTCAAAGAGGGATCCCTAAAGTCGCCCTAGCATTCCTCAGCGTGTTGGCCGCTCTCGGTATTGGCGTCGTTCTTATGGCTATGGCTGCCCCTCCTCAGACGCCCGGCGCGGTAACCGACGTGGATCCCCACAAAGCCTTCGGTTCCAAGAGCGCTCTCCTCGTTCTGGAAGTTTTCAGCGATTTTCAATGCCCGGCCTGCAAGACCCTGTACATGACGACGAACCGGCAGCTGATGGACAACTACGTGAGTACCGGCAAGGTATACCTCATCCATCGCGACTTCCCTCTGCCTATGCACGCACACTCGAAAGTTGCCGCCGAATATGCTCGGGCAGCCGCACACTTGGGAAAAGTCGAACCGGTTGAGCAAACGTTGTTTGAGAATCAGGAAAAGTGGGAAAACTCCGGAGACGTAGACGGCACCGTCGCAGCTGTCCTGTCGCCTGCCGAGATGACTAAAGTTCGCGCCCTCGTAAAAGGCGGCACGCTTGATCCGCTGATCGAGAAAGATCTGGCGCTGGGCCGCATGTACAACGTAAACCAGACGCCCACCACCATTATTCACTCCAATGGCCAGACCTATCCGGTGGTCGGCGTGCAAAGCTACGCTGTCTTACACCAATTCCTAGATCAATTACTTGGTCAGAAGTAAACGGGTGAGGCTGCCGGAGTTGCGTCCATCTCCAATTTTGAAACGGGTTTTCGTGTGACCCAGGTCGCGCATTTCAATTCTTGATTCTTCTGTTACGATGAACCCCACTTACGAAGCCTGTAGGTAAAAAAACTTGATGCAATCCAGCCCACTCAACTTCCGGCACGTCGTCATGTTGTTGGGACGCGTGCTTCTAGGTGCGATTTTCATTTACGCGGGCTACTCGAAAGCGTTTCTTCCGAATCACACCTTTTGGCCTTTTTTCTTTTTGAAGTTTTCAATTTCCACTAACCTCACAAACTTTGCGCTGCAGGTAGAAGCGTTCAAGTTGCTGCCTGCGTGGGGAGTGCAGTTTGTAGCGCACACCTTGCCGTTCACTGAAATCGCGCTCGGCTTGCTGGTACTGACGGGATGGAAGCTGCGCATCTGGGGATTACTGCTTACTGCCATCATGGTGGGATTTTTCGTGGTGGTGTTGCGTGCCTACCTTTTGCACATGGACATCAATTGCGGCTGCTTTGCCACTCCCGAGCCCATCAACTTGAAGAAAGTTCTGGAAGACGCGGGACTGTCGGCACTAGCGCTGCTAATGACCATTTTCGCGTTCCTCGAAGCCCGCCATCCCCATCCGTGGGCCGCGGCGCCAAAACCCGAAGCCGTGTAATCCACTTCCGGCCTGTCTCTTATTCTTCGCGAACCGTTAATCAAGATTTTCAATTCGCTTGTCAAGGTGCCATCGAGCCAGAAATGCGTAGAGGGCAACCTGTAGACCCATCGTTAAAGCGGCCGATGATTGCCGTATTAGAAAATTAATACCCAATATGACATTCGTTCGTTCGTCAGCTAGTACCCGATCACAAATGCGGTAAACGGTGGTGCAGGCAAAAATCCCCGAAACGATATGTGTAAGGCTACTCCAATGCTGCAGACTCGCAGCCACCGCTCGTAGAACTCCACCATAAGCGGGATTTCCAGCCGGTGGGCGACGCCTGAAAGGAGCGACGATGGCCCAGACACCCACCAACCTCAGAGTCGTGAAAATGCAGACCACCAGCAGAAATAACAGATACACTTTGAGGCTCAAAGGTTCCATAATCACGGGCCTCAAGTCCCATGCACCTGCTGTTGATTCCTGCGCCAAGCAAACCCCTCTTATTGCTGCGGTTCATTCCTGAATTATTAGACACCAGCGCGCCACTTTTTGACTGGGACTGAAACCGCCTTTAGTCTGCTGGTACAAGCGCTCATCAGGACTGGGGAACATTGACGCAACGGCGTGCGCTAAAAAAACGGGCGGGAGCGAACGGCTCTCATCCCTCGCCGCCCACGTCCCCGGGCGCCGGCAGCATACACGAGTGCCACTGCTCATCCTCAGCGTGGGCGTCACAGAACCATCCGTCGCAAGTTGGGCAGTGCACGGTCGCCGGGTAGTTGCAGGCCGCATCGCCGGGTGAGACGCCCTGACACAAACGCTCCAGGTCCTCGCTCTCGCCTTCTACCATGGACACACACCTCGTGCGTTATTCTACGCCCCTTGTTTAACCGCTAGCGCGTTTCGGCTGGCCTCATTAACAGCAACAGCAATTCACATCGCACGTATTTTCAGGTAACGCACCATATCTGGGCCGAGCGCAACGACGCCGACGACTGCGAACGCCAACCCGATCGCCAGAGGGGCGTGGTTTCCGACTCTTCGCCTGCGTGGCCCTGGGGAAACGTATCGAGACCGACCAATGTGTTGCCCCTTATCCCGGTCAGGCCCAAAAACGAAATGTGCCAGGTGTAAACGTCTACTTTCAGCTTCTTCGCGCTGTTTTTCCGCGCGGTTTGCAAGATGTTCGAAATCCACGCCTCTTAGCCGTTGGTTAGCAGGCGCGACCAGCGCGAAGGCGCGCCACAATTCTAACTTTCTATATAAGTAGCTAGCGGATCGCTCATGATGAATCACTCCGGACTTCCCGATGCTCGCTCGATGCCCGGTTTAATCCAAAAGGACGCAGGTATTGTGCGACTGCCAGCGGGCCACGGAGTGCTGAGCTGGCGACCACAATGCCCACCCGGTGGCCGGTTCCATCGCACGTGGTTAGTGAGACTGCACATCTCCCGGTTGTAACACTTTTGATATGACAGATATTTCCAGCGGAGGAGCAGACACCTCACGTTATACTCCACTTAATGAGCGTCCGCTTCAGCGTATTGCTACCCGTGTACAACAGGGAAAATTATGTAAGGCAGGCCGTTGATTCCGTTTTAAACCAGACTTTTAGAGATTTCGAGCTGCTTGCTATTGATGACGGGTCCACAGACAGATCGCCTGAAATACTGAAATCTTACGGAAACAAGCTCACCGTTATTCAGCAACACAATCAGGGACCTGAGGTCGCTCGTAATACCGCAGCGGCTTCAGCCCAGGGTGAATATCTTGTGTACCTGGATAGCGACGACTTTTTTCTACCCTTCGCGCTGGAAACGTTTGATAAAGTCATCCGGGCCACGAATTCGCCGCCGCTGCTCTTGGGCAGCATATCGTTTTTTCGAGACGGCGAGCCCCCTCCACAGCCTGCGCCACCAGACACCATAGAAATTTATAAGTTTCGGAACTATGCCTCCAAGACAATGTCTCTCAGTTCTAACAGCACCATCGTGCGAAAGTCGGTTTTTGATGCCGTGGGTGGCGGGCGACGGGATACGACGCCGAAAACGTTTCAGGCCGACGACACCTATATTCAGCTTAGAGTCGGGGACTACAGTCCATTCGTGGTCATCAAAAAACCGTGCACCTCGGCCTACCGTCTCCACAGAGAAAATACCAGCAACGACATCGAAGCTACAGCTAACGGCATACTTCGACTCGTTGGATTAGATAAGCGTGGTGAATTTGGCAAACCAAGCTGGAACAGGTATGCCTTCCTGGGGGGAAGAGCTTTAGCCTTTGCTTACCGGGACTGCTGGCGCAATGGGCAGCGTAAATTAGCATTCCGGTTGATCCTCGGAGCTGGCTTTATGGTGCCCATCGCGATATGCAGCAGAATACTTCGCATTTTTCGGACCCCCCCGGAAGCAATAATTCTAAAGTAGAACCAAATTAGTTGTGCGGTTCCAATCCTCAACATTTCAACACCAAAGTTTCAAGTTGAAAACGCTTTGCATCGCACTCGAATAAAATGCATTCTTTGCATTAACTACACGTTCGGCAACGGCGACCTAATCGGGGGCGTAGGAATGGCAACGAAAAAGCCGCGAGCGATTTCGCGGCGCTCGTCTGCAAAGACGAGCGTCACCCAAAACGCGGAAGTGGAATTGAGCCGCGAAATTTGTGGAGTGCTCGATGTCGCAGAACAACGCGAGTGGCTGGTCACTAACGGCATTGGAGGATTCGCTTCGGGCACCGTGAGTGGCAATCTTACCCGTCGCTATCATGGCTTGCTGGTAGCGGCGATGCATCCGCCCGTTAGCCGCATGCAGCTTGTAGCGAAGCTCGACGAAACGGTTCGTTACGACGCCGTGGATTATGCGCTGGGCACGAATCGCTGGGCCAGCGAAGCGATTGAACCGCAGGGCTATGTGCATATCGAAAGTTTCTGGCTGGACGGAACTACGCCGGTTTGGCGGTTTGCCATTGGCGATGCACTTCTCGAGAAACGCGTTTGGATGTGCCACGGTGAGAACACTACGTATGTGCAGTACACGCTTTTACGCGGCAGCCAATCCATGGAACTGCAACTCAGAACTCTCATCAACTATCGCGATTTCCATTCCAATACTCACGCGGGCGATTGGCGCATGAAAATTGACGCGGTGAAGAGCGGCTTGCAGATCACCGCGTTCGAAGGCGCCATTCCTTTTTATCTGCTTGGCGCGGATGCCAAAGTCGAAGCACAGCATGAGTGGGCCCGCGATTATTTTCTGCCGCTCGAAAAATATCGCGGTCTCGACGATCGTGAAGATTACCTTTTGGCTGCGGTCTTTGGCGCCGCTCTACAACTGAATCAGAGTGTGACCATCGTTTTTTCTACCAATGCCAGCGCAGCGCTCGATGGCGATATAGCGCGCACCCAGAAGGCAAAGCGCGAAGCGGACCTGCTCGCGCAGTGGTCTTCCGCGGATGCGTCAGCCGCGTCTGCGGCACCCGGCTGGGTCCGGCAACTCATTCTCGCCGCGGATCAATTTGTAGTGAAGCGTGAAGTGCCGGACGCCCCTAAAGATTCGGAAGGGAAATCCGTTATCGCCGGCTATCACTGGTTTGGCGATTGGGGCCGCGACACCATGATCGCGCTGCCTGGATTGACCTTGATAACCGGCCGGGCCGACATTGCCGAACAAATTTTGACGTCCTTCGCGCGGTACATCGACGGCGGCATGCTACCCAATAATTTTCCCGACGCAGGCGGGAAGCTCGAGTACAACACCGTCGACGCCGGACTGTGGTTCTTCGAGGCGGTTCGCCAATATTTTGCCGCTACGCAAGATGCCGAAACGCTGGCCAAGCTTTTTCCGGTGATGGCGCAAATGATCGATGCTCACGTGGCTGGCACGCGCTATCAAATTCATGTGGACCAGATCGATGGACTGCTTTACGCCGGCGAACCCGGCTTGCAGCTCACCTGGATGGATGCCAAAGTCGGCGATTGGGTAGTGACGCCACGAATCGGAAAGCCCGTGGAGATTAATGCGCTCTGGTTTAATGCGCTGGAAACCATGGCTGGTCTCGCTCCGGCCGCGAAACAATCTGCTGAGCCGTTCGCAAAATTAGCGGAACGCGCAAAACAAAGCTTCGCCAAATTCTGGAACAACTCTGGCGGATATTGTTATGACGTCATCGACGCGCCGGGAATTGGAAATGATGCCGCTCTTCGGCCAAATCAGATTTTTGCAGTTTCTTTGCCGCAAAGCCCGCTGCCCGCGGAACAACAAAAAGCGGTTGTCGATATTTGTGCCCGGAGACTTCTTACTTCGTACGGACTGCGCAGTCTCGCGCAAAGCGAATCCGGCTACCAGGGGCATTACGGCGGCGGCGTTCGGGAGCGTGACGGCGCGTATCACCAGGGCACCGTGTGGGGTTGGCTGCTCGGCCCATTTGTGTTGGCGCATCTTCGTGTGTACGCGGATCGCGCTGCGGCGATGAGTTTTCTTGAACCGCTCGGTAAACAAATTCATTCGCACGGCTTGGGCACACTCAGCGAGATTTTCGATGGCGAAGCACCCTTCACTCCCCGCGGATGTATCGCGCAAGCCTGGACGGTTGCAGAAGTATTACGAGCATGGCGCGCTACGATAAGCTAAGCGAACACCAATGTTCGCGGCTAGCATCCGGCAATTCAAATCGTTAAAGGAAATATGATGAACAAAATGATCATTGCGGGATGTTTTCTGGCTTTGACGCTGGGATTTTCGTGCAGCGTACTTCCTCAGACGGCGCCGACATTCGTCGGCGTGCGTACATTTCTGAGCGCGCGATACGATCCCGACCTGGACCACCTGAAAGCTGACTTCGCCGTGCTGGGCGTACCTTTTGATGAAGGCACCTGGGGCCAGCCCGGCGAGCGCTACGGACCACGCGACATGCGCGAAAATTCTCAGGAATACGCGCACGATTTAACGGAAGGCTTTTACTACATCGACGGCGATCGCACCGTCTTGAAGGGCAAGCAATGGGTCGACGTTGGCGACGTGCTGATTTATCCCACCGTCCCCGTTGAGACTGACGCGAAAATCACCGAGGCAGTGAAGAAAATTCTCGCGAAGAAAGCTTTTCCAATTATTCTAGGCGGCGATCACAGCATTACGTTCCCGATCATTCGCGCTTATGAGATTCCGCTTACTGTCGTGCACATTGACGCGCATCTTGATACCTGGACGGGTGCAAAGGGCAATCTCGATCACGCCTCGTGGGTGCTGCGCGTGGCGAAGCTGCCCACCGTGAAGCACATCACGCAGATCGGCATGCGCGGGATCGCCAACGATCAGGAAGCGGCCGGCAATGCCAAGGCAATTCCTACTAAGGTGATCACGTCAGAAGAAATTCACCGTCGCGGAATTAGCGCGGCTGTCGAACAAATTCCGCAAAGCGAAAATATCTACATTACGTTTGACGTCGACTCCATGGATCCCACATTAGCGCCCGGAACTGGGACGCTCGAGCCAGGCGGCTTGAATTTCCAAGAGATCGACGAACTCATGAAACAAATTCCCAACAAGGGCAAATTGGTGGGACTCGACATCGTAGAAGTGAATCCGTATCGCGATCCGAGCGGGCGCACCGCGCAAACGGCGATCCGGTTAATGGTTGATCTGTTGGCCGCCGCATTTCACTAGCATGAGATAAAAAACGACAGTCAGCGATTCACGTCACGCGGAGTCGCGCTCCCGAACTTTGCCGTTGCGCGCGAAATCGATGAACTTCGAAACGTCGCCGTTATCCAGTCCGAGCTTCACGTCAGGTCCATCCTGTAGACGGGCCTGCAAATATAAAAAAACTTGGCCAGAATACCGTTTTAGGGTGTCGGTTCTAATCGAAACAAGCTTGTGCCAGGAATCTAAAGTGGTTTGATTCGGTTAGCCGTGTGATTAGTGTGGCGCGGTGGAAGGGAGGCTCAATGAGCCTGAACGGGCGGCGCGCTTGGCCCCGAAGCCTTCTCTTATCAGGCTAAAGATAGCTCGCCGGTTTTCGGCGATGGTCTTGACCCAGGCGAATCGTCCAAGTTGTGGAAAATAAATCCCGCGGAAACAAAGCCTGGAGATAAGAATGTTTACACGGTATCCCAGCGGCTTGTGAGCCACTGCTGCCAGCGCTTTTGCGATGGCCTCTGGGCTATACGATTTCGACCAGCCATACTTCACTTCGGCGTGCGCTTCGTCGATGGTCATCTTCAGCGGCGTGTGGGCCATGGCAAACGGGATGAATTCTTGCCAATGTTTCGGCCGGGTGAGCCTTCCTGCGGCCTCCAACCTTTTATACAGCGGCGTCGCCGGCAGCGGCGTCAGCAAGCCGAAAATAGGCAATCCTGGTGGCCAAGTGCGGATTTGCTGCAAGGTGCGCTCCGCCACTCCGGTGGTATCGTTGTCCATCCCGAAAATAAAAGAGGTAATCGCGAACACATTGCGGTCTGCAAGCCGCTGCAGCACGGCGGCATATTCGCCGGGCTTGTTGAAGCCTTTGTTCACGTCTTTCAGGTTGGCAGGATCGATGGACTCCATGCCGATAAAGATCCACTTGCCACCCGCGGCGGCAATGAGGTCGACGAGTTCTTCATCGCGCAGCAGGTTGGCGCTGATTTGCGCCACCCAATGCACTTGCGCCTCGGCGGCGATAATGTCGCGCAGCAGCGACTTGGTACGCTTGATGTTGATGGCAAAATTATCGTCGATGAAAAATACCGCGATCTGGCCGAGCTCTTTTTTCGCCCGCGCTTTCAGCATCAACAGCTCATTCACCACGCTTTCGTTGGTGCGAAAGCGAATGGAGTCCCCAAAAAAGCCTGTCACCGTGCAAAACTCACAGCCGTAAGGACAGCCGCGCCCCGACTCCACCGGGATGATGCGAAATGTTCCCCACCCGGCGCCAATTTTTTGCAGCATGGATTTAAAAAACTTTGGGACGATATTGAATTGTTTCAGGTCGATGGTGTCCCAGGGGATTGGCGGGTAGGTTTGCAAGGAAGGCTTATGTTCCTGGCCAAAAGCATCGACCGGAGCGTAGACATCTTTCAGCGCGCCTCTTGCGGCATCGTCAACAATTCTGGGCCAGGTTTCGTCGGCTTCGCCGAGCGCCACGGCATCCGCATGGCGCGGTCCGCCGTCTCTGCCAAGGGCCTCGTCGGCCATTTCCGTGACGTGCGGCCCACCCATAACCACCGGCACACCGACAGCGCGAATCGCATCGGCTATGCGATAGGCCTTGGCGATCATTCGCGTCATCGCTCCGATGCCCACCAGACCGATTTTTTCGGCGATCACGAATTTCGCGATGGCCTCTTCGTCCATGGGCTGAGCATTGCCGTCAATCAGCACCACCTCATGCCCGGCAGGGGTTAGTGCCTGCAGCAGGAACATCCAGAGGTGCGGCATGAAATTGCGCGTAACCCCGTTGTCGGGGTTATAAAGCAAGATTCTCATAGTCTTTTCTTTGTCTCGAAGTGCGTGTGACCCAAATGGAGAGGCTAGGGGGCCTACAAATAAAAACTAGCATCCAGGCAACGGGCAAAACTGTGCAAAAAGGGACACTTTCCAGGTTGGCCTGAAATTGGAAACCCATCCGCTTTACACCTGTAAGCGGCCACCATATAGTTCAGTGGCTCGCTAACCCCGCGATGAAACGCGCCCACACTCTAAGTCTCCTCGCACTGTTTTGTGTGGTGTTTGCATTTGCCTGTGCGGCGGCCGCTGAAGACATCAAGAAAATTCATCCTACCGGCTATGTCACGGACCTTGCCGACGCTATCCAACCGGACACCAAGACTCGACTCGAAGCGCTGTGTACCGAGCTGGAGCAAAAAACGGGCGCGCAAATGGCGATTGTTACCGTGCATTCGCTGGAGGGGCAAAGCATCGAGAATTATGCGGTGGACCTTTATAAGCAGCTGGGCGTGGGGAGTAAGAAGGATAATCGCGGCGTCCTCTTGCTGGTTTCGCCGGACGAGCGCAAATACCGGATTGAGGTCGGTTACGGATTGGAACCGGTAATCAATGATGCGCGTGCCGGGGACACCGGTCGCGCGATGGTTCCGTTCCTGCGTCGCGGTGATTTCAGCAGCGCGATCGAAACCGCCGCGTGGCGACTCGCCAAATATATCGCGGACGATCGCGGAGTAACCCTGAGCGGCCAGCCGCCGGTGCGCCAGGTCCAGCGTCGTGATGACCGTTCCCGCGGCGGAAATCGCTTCTGGCTGATCATCGTAATCTTCCTGTTCATCTGGTTCATGAGTCGAGCGTCAGGCGGGGGGCGAGGCGGCGGCAGTGGTTGGTGGATTTGGCCGCTATTGGGCGGATGGGGTGGCGGCGGGCGAGGCAGCGGCTGGGGCGGCGGCGGATTTGGTGGAAGCAGCTGGGGCGGCGGTGGTTCCGGCGGTGGAGGATTCGGCGGATTCGGAGGCGGTAGCAGCGGCGGCGGCGGAGCCTCTGGCAGTTGGTGAGCGAGCCAGTTGATATTGGCGGCAGAGCAAAGGAGTGACAAAAGCATGCTCTCGACGGATACGAAATTAAATGAGCTGGTGAACCGCTTGAAAGAAGTGTCATCGGCGAATCTGCAGTCAGTGATTTTGTACGGCTCTGCCGCGCGCGGCGGCTACCATCCAGACCATTCTGATTTAAATGTGCTGTGCGTGCATGGTTCGCTGACCGTTGAAGAGCTGGCCCGCATGGCGCCGGTGGTGCGCTGGTGGGTGGTAGATCAAAAAGAGCCGTCACCATTATTTTTTACCGCGGAAGAATTGCAGCACTCAGCGGATGTTTTTTCCATCGAACTACGCGATATGCAGGACAGCCGCCGGATATTATTCGGGAGCGACCCGATCGCGACGCTGAAGCTGCCTACTAACCTGCATCGCGTGCAGGTCGAACACGAATTGCGAACGGTGTTATTAAAATTGCGCAACGCGTATTTTCGCTTTCCAGGCGATGGGCGCGAATTGACGCCGATTTTGCGCAAATCGTTTTCGTCGGTGCTCACCTTGCTGCGCCACGTGATCATCGCACTTGGTGAAGAGCCCCCCAAGGAGGCGCGCGATGTCATTAACCGCGCCACAGCGCTGACGCACTCGAGCGCTGCCGCATTTGAAACTATTCGGCGTTTGCGAGAGCATACCGATGCGCATGTGGAAATCGCGCAAGCATACGGAGCGTATCTTGCCGCAGTGGAATCAGTAATTCGCGCGTTAGACCAGCACTTGCCTAAGGAGCAGTGGCAACGGACCAGGCAGGCCAATTCTTGAATTTCAGGTAATTGAGGAGCATATGAAAACAGGCATCGTGATTTTGGTAATTCTTCTGATTCTTGCTTTGGTGCTGGGCGGCGCCTATGTGAGCCGTCGCAACCAGATGGCCATCAAGCGCGAAGCCGTGAATGCGGCCTGGTCGCAGGTGGATGTGGTGCTGCAACGGCGCGCCGATTTGATTCCTAATTTGGTCGAGACGGTTAAGGGTTATGCGGTCCAGGAACAAGTTGTTTACGGGGAGATCGCGCGCGCGCGATCAGCTTTACTCAGCGCCAGCAATCCGGCGGAAAAAATCGCGGCCAATGGGCAGTTGGACTCCGCGCTCGGGCGTTTGCTGGTGATCGTGGAGAATTATCCGCAGCTCAAGTCCAATGAGAATTTCATGCGCTTGCAGGATGAACTGGCAGGCACGGAGAATCGCATCGCCATCGAGCGCCGCAACTACAATCAGGCCGTGCAGGAGTACAACACTTACATCTCGCTGTTCCCCAACAGCCTGGTTGCGAGCATTGCCGGATTTACGCGCAACGATGCGTACTTCAAGACCGATGCAGGCGCGCGCCAGGCTCCCAAGGTCAATTTTGATTACCCGAAAAATCCCGGCGCAGAAACTCCGGCTCCTGCTAAACCGGCGCCCACACCGGCGCCTGCGCATCCGTAGGAAGGCAGAAGCACCGCGACAGGATTACTATTCTTCTTCTGTAGCGAGCACGCTGGACGGAGACTACGTGCGGCCGAGGAACTCGCCGAGCAGCATGTGGAAATGGTGCACGCCATTTTCACGCTTTACCGAGTAGCGCCCGCGATCGTACGTCGCGGAGCGCAGGCCGCGCTGCACGTTTTCGCAAAGCCCAATATCTTCCTGCTGCACCTGGTCACTGAAGGCAATGGCGCGCTGGATGCGCTCCTGCACTCCGCCATTGGCCACGTCGTGGAAAAACCACTCGAAGATGGTCAGCGTTTTGTCGTGTGAAATCGGCACGATCAGATTGGTCGAAACATTGTCCGGATAAATGTTCAGCATTAAATTTGGGAAGATCCAGAAATAAGCCGCTTGCTGTAGCCCGCTCCCCGGCGCATAAAATCGCTCGGCGTTTTCTTCCGCTTTCATTGCGCGGATGGGAGCGAATTGCTGCGAGTAATAGCGGAAGGTGTCGGTGCGATAGTTCGTGTAATCGATCTCGCGCATTAATCCCGGGTGCGCGATGGGAATGTGATAGCCCTCAAGGTAATTATCGACGTACACCTTCCAGTTGCAGTTGATAACGTAGTCCCGCCGTTCGGCGAATTGCAGCCCTTCAAACTGGAATCCGTGAACTTGCTCAGGAATTTTCCCTAGGTACGCCGCCAGTGGCTCGGCTTGCGCGTCGAAATTCACAAAAATGAATTGTTCCCAAAGCTCCACGCGCAGGGGCACCATGCCCATGGCGCTGCGATCGAAAAATTCCACGCCTTCCACATCCGGAGTGCCAATCAGGCGGCCATCCAGCGTGTACGTCCAGCCGTGATATTGGCAGCGCAACACATTTTTGCATCCGCTGCCCAACGCGATGGGCCCGGCGCGATGCCGGCACACATTGCTGAAAGCGCGCAAGACGCCCTGCTTGTCGCGCACGACGATAATGGGCTCGCCCGCAACGTCGCCGGTAAAAAAACTTTCGGGGTCGGCGATAGTGCGTTTTGCGCCGTCAACTTCTCCACAACTGTGGCTGAGAGTGCCCACTAGTTGCCAGGTGCGTAAAAAAATACGCGTCTTTTCAATCTCGAGAATCGCGGGGTCGGTATAAAACCTGGAAGCGAGGGTGTGCGCGCACTCGATCTGCTCATTTACGTCGAGTTGCAGCGGCTTGGTGTTCATGCCCTCGGCCGCATTAGAATTTTCTGGTTTCCTGCCTCGACCAACGCTCGATGACTATTTTCGATTCGGTATAGAACTCCACCGCGTCGCGGCCCTGGCCATGCAAAATACCGAAGAAACTATCTTTCCATCCGCTGAACGGAAAATACGCCATGGGCGCTGCCACGCCAATATTGATGCCGATGTTTCCCGCCGGGGCTTCGTAGCGAAATTTTCTTGCGGCCGCGCCGCTGGTGGTAAAGAGCGAAGCCTGATTTCCATAGGGACTGTTGTGCAGAAATTTCATGGCGTCGTCGATAGAATCCGTGTGCACCAGGCTCAACACCGGGCCAAAAATTTCCGTATGCGTTAATTTGCTGGTCAGCGGCACGCCATCGAGGATGGTGGGCTTGATGAAATTGCCGCCTTCACCATCGGCGATTTTTGCGTTGCGGCCGTCAACGATGGGCTTGGCGCCCTCGGCCACACCAGCCGCGATCAACGATTCCACGCGCTGCTTACTTTCCTTGCTGATTACCGGTCCCATCTGAACGTCGGCGCCCAGTCCATTACCGACTCGCAGCGACGATGCCGCGTGGCTGATGGAATCGCGAAAAGTTTTCTGCGCGTCGCCGATGGTGACGGCGACGGAAACTGCGAGACAGCGTTGACCCGCGCAGCCGAATGCGCTGTCGCCGATAATTTGCGTGGCCAATTCCATGTCCGCATCGGGCAACACGATGACGTGATTTTTTGCTCCGCCCTGGCATTGCATGCGCTTGCCGCTGGCGGCTGCGCGGGCGTAAACATGTTTGGCTACCGGCGTAGATCCGACGAAACTGATGGCTCGCACTTGCGGATGATCGCACAGCGCATCAACCACTTCGCGGCCGCCATTCACCAGATTCACTACACCGCGCGGCAATCCGGTGGCCTCAACGAGTTCGATAATGCGGCGCATGGTTAGCGGTACGCGTTCGGAAGGCTTCAGAACGAAGGTGTTGCCGCAGGCGATGGCGTACGGCAGAAACCAGAAAGAAATCATCGCTGGAAAATTAAATGGCACAATAGCCGCGACCACGCCGAGCGGTTGGCGAATCAACGTTTCGTCCACGCCGGGCGTAACGTCTTCCAGGTTGTAGCCCTGCATCATCATGGGGATTCCGCAGGCCACTTCCACATTTTCAATGCCGCGGCGCAGCTCGGCCTTCGCTTCCGCAAGGGTTTTGCCGTTTTCTTCGGTGATCAGGCGCGCGATTTCGCCGAGATGTTCTTCGAGAAGATTTTTAAACCTAAAAAGATATTGCACGCGTTCGCCAGGCGGGGTACGGCGCCATGCCGGAAAGGCATCCGCGGCCGACTGGACGGCGGCGTCAACGTCGGCTGCAGTAGATAGCGGAGTGCGCGCCAACACTTCAGCGGTCGCGGGATTAGTCACGTCCACGTATTCTTTCGCGGCGGACCGGCGCCATGCACCTTGAATATAGTTTTGCAAATCGGGAGTTTGTGTCGCAGCAGTGCTGCTCATGTTGGATTCCTTAGTGTTTACGTTAATCGCGGAGCGGTCCGCGGTCGAACGAACGATGGTAGTCTACCAAAAAACTGTGAGGCGCAGAGGTCCTGCGGCAGGAGCAGAAAGTTGCTACGTAGTTGGTCCCTGGGATGCCAATTTCGTGCGCCACGCGAACCACGCGATGACCGCCAGCATTCCGAGCCAACCTAGATCTCTTGTAATTCCCCCGATGCGCTGGTCGTACTGCAGCACTCTCCACTGTCCAAATAGAATTTCCCAGTCGTGATCGCCGGAGCCGACCAGCGGCAACGCCAAAGCTCGCGCGTCCGCCATGTACGTGCCGATGTACAGAAAGTTTTCGAAGAACCAGAAGCTACAGAAAGCTACAGCGGTCAGCTCGCACTGCCGGAAAAAATAGAGTCCGCACAATAGTGGCACGAGCAATTCGCCGAGGGTTCCGCCCAGAATGGTGATGGTGTAACCAAACCAACTGAAGACAAAATGGCCGCCTTCGTGAATGATTAGATTGACGTAATCAAAAAAGAGAAATCCCGAACGGTTAAACGCGGCATACAAAAAGAACATTATGTAGAACACCAGCCAGCCAATGGCCGCGGCGCGACTGACCGGTTTCCACGGCCCGATTCGCTCTTCCAGAAATGTCACGGAACCTTTTGCTTTCAGAGAGTTACTTCTGGACGATTACTTCTGGATGGCTGCAAGGGCTTCGTAGGCCGCGCCAATCAGGGGCGCCGATTCGTTAAGAATAACCGACACAGGAATATTATTCATGAGCGGTTCAAATTTCCATTTGTCCTGGAATGATTGAAAAAACGAACCGTCCCTGATTTTCTCCAGTATTTTCACGGCGATTCCGCCGGCCACGAACACGCCACCGAGGGCCAAAACTTTCAACGCCAAATTTCCTGCTTCCGCGCCGTAAATAGCGCACCACAAGTCCAGCGTCTCCACGCACACGGGGCACGATTTATCCAATCCCTGGCGGGTGATAACCGGCGCCGGGTCGGCGTCGGGATCCTCAAAGGTGGGATGGCGAACAGTGGGGGCAAGAAATTCATGCAAAGTACGAAAGCCGCGCCCGGAAAGAATCAATTCCCAACTTACCTGCGGGTAGCGGCGGCGCATGAAGCGCAAAAGTTCGATCTGCAATTCGGTGTGGGGCGCGAAATCGGAGTGACCGCCCTCGGAAGGCACGACCTTGTAACGATTTTCAAGGTCATTCCACACCAAAATTGCCTGCCCGAGGCCAGTCCCGGCCGCGAGCAGAGCTTTGGTGCCGCCAGGTTCGAGCTTGCCGGTATTGAGAACGCAGAAATCTTCAGCAGGGAGATGTTCGATACTGTGGCCCGTCGCGCCCAGATCGTTCAGGACGACAACTTGTTTTACCTTCAGCTCGTCGACAAGATTTTCCGTATCCACCACCCACGGAAGATTTGTGGCACGAACGCGATTTTTAATTACCGGCCCGGCCACGCCGAAGCCGGCTGCCTCGATACGCTCGCCCGCGAGATAGGGCGCGGCCTGACGCGAGAATTCCTTCACGATGCGGCTAAATTGCGCAAATTCCTTGCTTGCAAACCTTTGTTTGAAGACAAAAGTGAGCTTGCCGTCTTTTTCCGCGAACAGCGCGAGATTACACTTCGTACCGCCGACATCCCCAGCAAGGATCACCAGCTCCCCCTAAATCTTAGAGAAATGTTACCGACATTTTTACGACGGGTGGTGCCAATGCCTGCCGTCGCGCTCGAGAAGAACGTCGGACTCATGCGGGCCCCAGCTTCCGGCAGGATATTGCGGGACGCCAGCGCTTTTTGCCGCGGTCCAGACGTCCAGAATCGGATCAATCAACGCCCAGGCGGCCTCCACGTTATCGCCGCGATCGAACAGTGTGGCGTCACCGCGCACGCAATCATTTACGAGCGTGGCATAGGCGCTGCGAGGAGCTTCGCCGAAACCTTCTTTGTATTTGAAATTCATGTTCACATTGCCGATGCTCATTTCGGTTCCGGGGCGCTTGGCTACGAAGGAAATCGAGACTCCTTCATCGGGCTGTATATTCAGGATCAAGCGATTCGGTTCCAGATCGCGTTCGCGGAAGACCATATGCGGCGCGCGTCTAAATTCAATGACGATTTCGGTGCTGCGTTTTGCGAGACGTTTTCCGGTACGCAAATAAAATGGCACGCCGGCCCAACGCCAATTGTCGACCAATAACTTGGCGGCCACAAAAGTTTCGGTGCGCGAAGTCGGACTTACGCCCGGCTCCTGGCGATATCCCGGAACGGGCTTGCCGGCAACCTGGCCGGGCGCGTATTGGCCGCGCACGACCGCCTGTGCAACCATCTCCAGGTTAAAAGGGCGAATGGACTGCAACACTTTGAGTTTTTCGTTGCGTACCGAGGTGGCATCGAAAGAGGCGGGCGGTTCGACGGCCACGAGCGAGGTAAGCTGCAGTACGTGACTCTGAATCATGTCGCGCAAGGCCCCAGTGGTTTCATAGAAGCCGCCACGGCGCTCCACGCCCAGCGTTTCCGCAGCGGTGATCTGCACGTGATCTACATAATTCCGGTTCCATAGCGGCTCAAAAATGCCGTTGCCAAAGCGCAGCACCAGCAAGTTCTGCACGGTATCTTTTCCGAGGTAATGATCGATGCGGTAGACCTGTTTCTCTTCGAAAACATTCAGAACGGTTTTATTCAACTCTTTTGCGGACGCCAGGTCCCGTCCAAATGGTTTTTCAATGATAATTCTTACCCACACATCGGGTGATTTTGGTCGCGCTAGTCCTGCTTTACCCAACTGGTCGACGATGTGGGGATAAACTTCTGGCGGCGTGGACAAATAAAACAAGCGGTTGCCGCCAAGGTTTTTTGCTGCTTCCAAATCCTCCAGACATTTAGCCAGGCGCGCGTAGGATTCCGGATCGTCATAATCGCCCTGGCTGTAATGCAGGTTGCCTGCGAATTCATCCCATTGTTTAGGGTCGATGGGGCCGACGTCCGAAATGCTTTTAGCCGCTTCACCCAAGGCAGACCGAAAACTTTCGTCGCTCATCGAAGTTCGGGCGAAGCCTACGATGGTGTAGCGCGGTCCCAGGGAATTGTGAATAGCCAGGTCATACATGGCGGGAATCACTTTGCGTTTCGCGAGATCGCCGGAAGCCCCAAAAAGAACTACGGTAACGGGTTCGGCGGTGCCGTTGTAGCCGCCGGAAGGATTAGTATGGTCCGCCATCAGGGTTCCCTTTCCATCAAAAAAAGGCCGCATTTAACCGATTTAAGCTTCTGGAGACTATACCTCAACACGGTGTTTTCGCAGTTCAGAACGCAAATCGCGGGCATCGTGGTAGTGAATAACCTGCATGCCCAGCCGCCGGGGCGCTTCCAGGTTCAGAGCCCGGTCATCGATAAAAATACATTTTTCTGGGGGGCGTTGCGAAACTTCCAGAGCGATACGGAAGATGGTTTCCTCCGGCTTTCGCGAGCGCACGTAGCAGGAGCTGAAAAAAACATCGAAGTTCCGGCGCAGATCAAAAACGTCGATCCGGTACTGATTAAGCTCCAGGGGCTCGTTGTTTATCGAGCCAATAAAATATTTCTTCGACTGCGTCACTTCGTCGAGAATAGCGCGCGTTTCTGAAAATTCTTTCGATTGCGCAAACATAAAAGCGGTAAATTCCTCGCGGGTGAAGGGCCGCGGCCGGTAAAAGAGGGTGCGGTCTAGATATGCGTCGAGGGTGATGAGGCCGGCGTCCCAGGCCGGGAAGCACAGATCGTGACGGTCGACAAATTCTTCCCAGTCCAGGTTGAACAGTTTTGCGGCTTCCAGCCGCGAAGACCGTCCCCAGCCATTGGTGAGGATGACCCCGCCAATGTCCCAGAACATAGTGGTAATGTCGACCAAGAAGGCGATCCTCCAAACTTTGGAGATTAGGGGCTGAAACGATCAAGCCTGCATTTCTTCTGTGAATCGTCGAATTTGCGCCACTGCTTGTATAGCAACATCCGCGAGTTGCTTCAAACTGTTTTCCCCAAATTGGCGAATCTCGTCGAAAATGACGGGGCCAGGGTTGACCATTTCTGGCGCGCGCCGTCCGCAGTAATGACCGCATGGCGACTAGGAATTTCCTGCAACTTGCAGTAAGGTCAAAAAGCAGCTTTTTCAGGAGAATCAAATTTATGGCCAGTGACAATGGCGGCTCGACGCCTCCCGCCGACCAGACGGTCCAACCAGGAACGCGCATCGTGCATTGCGTGAAGTTCAATAAAGATTTGCCCGGACTCGATCGAGTGCCGTGGAAAGGCGAGCTTGGAAAACGGGTGTACGAAAGTGTATCGAAGGACGCGTGGAAGCTATGGCTGGAACATTCCAAGATGGTGATGAACGAATACCGGCTCAATCCGCTGGATCCCAACTCCCAGAAAATCATGGAAGAGCAGATGGAGCAATTTTTCTTCGGAGAAGGTTCGAAGTTGCCTGAAGGATACGTGCCGCCAAAAGCTAAAGGATAATTTGTGGTTCGTGGCGATTAGCGAGCCGATTTGCCGCTGGCATGTTGTGCCGGGTGCTGTACGGGCAGTCTTGTGGTCATCGTGAAGTGTAATTTCTCATGCGCGGCTCTTAGCGCTTGCTCAACTTCGCGCGGCGTCTTCGCAGCCGCGAACAAAAATCCCAGATAGCTGGCGCCCTCCGGCCATGCCTCGATGTAATCATGCAGGCGTGCAGTAATCAGTACTTCGGTGATCCCGGAAGTCGCGCGCGCGGCTTCTTCTCCCTGCACGCTCTCTAGTATTCCGCTGCTGGGTACCGGAATCATCATCACACCTGAGGCGATTTCTTCGCGCATCAAAGTGCTGACCGGCAAGTCTAAACTGTGGAGCAGCAGCAGTTCTTCCAGTCCTATGCTTGCTGGTTCATGCGCGTTTTTGTTCTCGACTCTTTGAGTTTTATTTTCAACGAAGCGCAGGGCCCGAGCGCACAAACCCCCGATGGGCCTGGCTGCGATTTCCAGCGGCCAGACTTCTGCGCCCGCCGCTCCGTCGCCATGGATACGAAATTCGGCATGTACGGGGCCGCGCGACAGGCCGATGGCGCGCGCGGAGTCCTGGGCACATTTTTGAATTGCGAGTTGCTGCGATTCCGTGAGGCTGGATGGCGTCACATAAATTGTTTCTTCGAAGTACGGGCCTTCGAGCGGGTCGGGCTTGTCGAACATCGCCAGAACCTTAAAAGCTCCGTCCGTCAACAGGCCTTCGACGGCGACTTCCCTGCCCGGAATGTAACCCTCGACGAGAATCTGATCGAGATGGGCTTCACGAGTGGCGCGGATTTCGGGCGATTCAAGAAGGGTGCGAATGCGTTGTGCCGCGGTAACAAATTCGTCTCGATTGTTCGCGCGTATCACGCCGCGACTGGCGGAAAGGGAGAGGGGCTTCAAAACACACGGATACGAAATCCCCAGCAGGGCGGGCTCGGGCAAAGGCTCAAGATTCATGACGCGAAACCATGGTGTGTTCAAGCCGGCTTGCTGAAACACTGCGCGCATACGTAATTTTGAGCGGCAGGCTTCCACCGAAGCTGGATGATTGTAAGAAATTCCCAGCTCGCGAGCGGTGTACGCCGCAGCGACGGAAGGCGAATCTCCCAAGACTAGTATTCCATCGACGCTTTTGCCGTTTAACGCTGCAACCACGCTGGCTGCCGCGGACTGAGCGGATTCAAAGTGCACGGCGATGGCTCGATCGCCCCACGGATCTTCCAGCTGGTGACAGCGATCGGTAACGTAGATGATTTCGGTGACGTGTTTTTGAGCCGCTTCTTCGAAGCTGCGCGTCTGGTACCCCAGTTTATTGGTGAACAGAAGCAATCGTCGTTTGGATGGATGTTGTTTGGATGGAGCATTCATTGTAGATGAACTATTTCGGCTTCAAACAAAACTGTCTGCGGACATAGTCGGATTGCTGACTACGGATTTCGGGCGTCCAATGGAAATCAGCTGATCGGTTGTCGGTTCCGCGCAGCAATACCAGGGCTCGCTGAGGAATGGAACGGCCTGCGCCGTTTCAGTGCGTGGAAGCGCTGGCGGCGCGATTCCGGCGGCGCGATGCGCAGCGATCCAAATGCGTTCAAAGGCGGTCGCGCGAGAGACCTTTTCGCGGTCGGCCGCGGCGGCAATTTCTTGCACTGCGTCACTCAATGCGTCCACGCGGGAATCGGAGTGTCGCCATGGATACACCAGCGACTGCGGATCGAAAGGCCCAATAGCTCGGCTGATTTCTTCGAGTTCCAGCATGCGCGAGCCCGCGGGAATCAACAGGCGAATGCCCAGCTGAATGGGAGCCACATTTTCCATAAGCTGCTCTTCATACAGGACGCGCAACAGGTCCAGATAATTTTCGACGGTGGTCCACGGGGAAAAAGGAACGAAAGTGGGATGCAAGGTAAGGCCCAATTCGCGGAAACTGGCGGCGACATGCAGGAAATCGGCGCTGGTGTGGCCCTTTTCCAGCGCGGCGAGGAATATATCGTTAACCGACTCCACGGCCGAAATCACAAACAGACAACCAGTTTCTTTCAATTTAGGCGAATGCTCTTCGTACTTTCTCAGGTGCTCGATTTTTATGGTGACGTCATAGGTCACGTTGGGAAATTCGTGATGAAATTGTTCGACTAACGGAATGGCGTGACCTATGCCATTAAAAAAGTCCGGGTCGCCGAACGAAATATGTTGCGCACCCGCGGCTACCTGACGGCGGACGTCCTCAAGCACAATTTCTCGCGGCACGATCCGGAAAACGCCGTTGTATACCGGCACGATCGGGCAGTGGCGGCATATATGCTTGCATCCCCGGCTAGCTTCCGTCGAGCCCACGATGCGGTAACCATCGCCGGGAATAACAAGATGCGCGTACTTCTGCAATGCAGGCATGCCGGAGCGATCCGGGACTTCAAATTTCAGGCGTTCCAGCGAGATTAAAGATTCTTCTTGCGGTGCTGATCGATGAACTCCATTGCCGTTCGACTCGTTGGACACGTTTGACTGCGACAAGCGCTCCGCCAAGTGAACCAAACCATTTTCAAACTCTCCGCCCAAAATTGTTGCCACGCCCAGGCTTCGCAAGTACGCCTCATTCATGGGGGCATAGAGGCCATAACAGCAAAAATGTGCATTGGGATTATGCGCGCGTAACGCGGGGAGAATTTGTGCCGCCAATCGGGTCGCGGTGTGCATAGGCAGATAAATGGCGATTAAATCGGCTTCTTTAATTGCAGGTTCATGCAACGCTTGCCGCGCCAAGTCCATGCATACAACACTGTGGCCGCGTTTGCGCAGCCACGCCGCAGGGGAAGCCAAGCCAAAAGGCTGGCGTCCCAGCTCATAAGTGGAAATTAAGACGATTTTCAAAGTGGTGCTCACGCCACTACCAGTATAGCCGCCCGCGCCGTAATTCGATTTCGGTTATCATGGAGGGCTGGGCAACGGTTGAAAGGACCGAAGGATGGCCATCTCCGCAGGAAATTCGTTTGGCACGCGTGACACGCTGCGCGTTGGGGCGCAGAGTTTCGAAATACATCGGCTGGAAGCGCTCGAGAAAAATCGGGTCGCGGATCTGAGCAAACTTCCCTTTTCTTTGCGTATTCTGCTCGAAAATCTCTTGCGCTGCGAAGACAACAGATTCGTTCACGCCGCGGACATCAAATCGCTGGCCAACTGGCGGCCCGGAACTCCCGAAAAAGAAATCGCTTTCACGCCCGCGCGCGTACTGTTGCAGGATTTTACCGGCGTGCCCGCCATCGTCGACTTGGCCACCATGCGCGAAGCGGTGCAGCGCATGGGCGGAAATCCCAAGCGCATCAATCCGCTGTTCCCTGCAGAATTGGTCATCGACCATTCGGTGCAGGTCGATAGTTTTGGCAGCGTGAATGCTTTCGGGCTCAACGCGGAGTTGGAATTTCAGCGCAACGTGGAGCGATATGCATTTCTACGCTGGGGCCAAACCGCATTTCATAATTTCAAGGTAGTGCCGCCGGATACTGGGATTTGCCACCAAGTAAATCTGGAATATCTTGCGCGCGTGGTTTGCGCCATGCCGTCGGGCAACAGAGTTGAGGCGTATCCCGATTCGGTAGTAGGAACCGATTCGCATACCACCATGATTAACGCGCTGGGCGTTTTTGGATGGGGCGTGGGCGGCATTGAAGCGGAAGCGGCAATGTTAGGGCAGCCGTCCTCCATGCTCGTTCCCGAAGTTGTGGGATTTCGCTTGCACGGCAAATTAAATGAAGGCGCGACCGCTACCGATCTGGTGCTGACGGTAACGGAAATGTTGCGCAAGCACGGCGTAGTTGGAAAATTTGTGGAGTTTTACGGCTCGGGACTTTCCACCTTGAGCATCCCGGATCGCGCAACCATCGCCAACATGGCGCCTGAATACGGCGCGACCATGGGGTTCTTTCCCGTCGATGCGGAGACACTGGATTATCTGCGGTTCACGGCGCGACCTGCCGAGCAGATCGCGCTCGTCGAAGCGTACTGCAAAGAGCAGATGCTTTTCCGAACCGATGGCACCCCGGCTCCGGATTTCAACGGCACGCTGGAGCTTGATCTCGGGACCGTGGAGTCCACCGTAGCTGGTCCGAAGCGGCCTCAAGATCGCGTGGCGCTGCGCAATGCGAAAAATTCCTTTGCAAAAGTTGTCGAAGGCGTACCGGCAATTCATGCAGCGGTCAAAAATAATGGCGATTCCTTCGATCTTTCCAGCGGCGCGGTAGTGATTGCCGCGATCACCAGTTGCACCAACACTTCCAACCCGTCATTAATGCTGGGCGCGGCGCTGCTTGCAAAAAAAGCAGTGGAACACGGATTGAGCGTGAAGCCCTGGGTAAAAACCAGCCTGGCGCCGGGATCGAAAGTTGTAACGGATTATCTGCAAGCCGCGGGACTCACACCTTATCTTGAAAAACTGAAATTTCATCTGGTGGGCTACGGCTGCACGACTTGTATCGGCAACAGTGGACCGCTGCCCGACGCCATTGGCGCGGCCATCAAAGACAACAACATGGTGGCTGTTGCGGTGCTCAGCGGAAATCGCAATTTCGAAGGACGCATTCATCCGCTGGTGCGCGCGAATTATCTGGCGTCACCGCCTCTGGTGGTCGCTTATGCGCTGGCCGGGCGCATGGATGTGGATCTGACTACTGAATCGCTGGGCTCCGACGCGAAGGGCAAACCGGTTTATTTGCGTGACATCTGGCCCACTCCACAGGAAATAGAAAAAACTGTTCGCGAAGCGGTCACTTCGGAAATGTACAGCAAGCAATATGCGCAGGTTTTTGAAGGCGACGCGCATTGGAAATCCATGCCGGTGCCCGCTGGCGACATTTATCAATGGGATCCCAAATCGACGTACATCAAGATGCCGCCGTATTTCGACAACATGCCCAAGGAGGCGCCGGCGCTGGCCGACGTGCACGGCGCGCGGGTGTTGGCGATTCTTGGCGACAGCGTGACCACCGATCACATTTCCCCAGCGGGCTCCATTCCCGTCGACAGTCCCGCCGGAAAATATTTGATCGCTCACGGGGTCAAGCCGCACAAATTCAACTCCTACGGTGCGC
>Ga0193728_1000071_pt1 | contig 42097 bp, 37 predicted proteins | sample U1c1metaG_FD_143037 | JGI IMG/M metagenome (GOLD analysis project Ga0193728, IMG submission 143037) | Soil microbial communities from a riparian zone of the East river system, Colorado, United States - U1c1 | ecosystem: Environmental > Terrestrial > Soil > Riparian zone | place: USA: East River... | reverse complement strand
ACGAGCCTTCAGAGCCATGCGGCCGCTATCTACTGCGGATGTTGTTCGCGGGCAGTTCCGCGGGTACCACAGTGAGAAAGGGACCGCTCCGGATTCCCGGGTAGAGACCTTCGCGGCAGTCAAGTTGCACATAGACTCGTGGCGATGGGCGGGGGTCCCGTTCTATATTCGAGCCGGAAAACAGATGCCTATCACGGCGACCGAGGTATTGGTTGAACTCAAGCGTCCTCCTCAGGCCGTTTTCGACGCCAGCGCGCAGTACCAACCAGACTATTTTCGGTTTCTTCTCAGCCCCGATGTCTCCATCTCCCTAGGCGCCCGGGCGAAGTTGCCCGGAGAAGCCATGGTTGGCAAGCAAGTCGAGCTGGTCTTTCACCAAGCGCAAGTTTCCGAGATGACGCCGTATGAACGCCTCCTCGGCGATGCGCTTCGAGGCGACCCCATGCTGTTCGTTCGTGAGGACAGAGTGGAAGCTGCCTGGAGTGTTGTCGATCCAGTTTTGGGCGATGCGACCCCGGTCCACGAGTATGAACCCAACACGTGGGGCCCAGCTGAAGCTGACCAGATAATTGCCGATGACGGTGGCTGGCATAATCCCAAACCGATCGCAGAAAAAGCAGTGGACGCGACAAAATGAAGGGCGCGAGTCGGCTCCAGCGCCTCAGATTCTGGTCAACACAATCTTTATTGACCCGCTGTTTATTGTACGTCCGCGTTTTGTAAGAGCACTTGTACACGCATATAGGTATATGAAACGACGCCGCTGGCGTGATACCCGAGGAGATCGCGAATTAATTTGCGGATTTGAGCGAGGTCATCAACAACGAGGCGCTTTGGCATTGTCCACCTCGTGCCGGCGCATGTGGCTGACGGCCCAACTCACTCAAGGTATCCCGCCAGCGCTGTCGTTTGATATACCTATGTGCGTGTATAAAGACTGAGGACTTTCGCCGCTCGGAGAGTGGAGTGACGGGACTATTACCAATCTTCCGTTTAAGATTTAAGACAGACTGCCTTAATCGCGGGGATCAATTCGGAAAACAGTTGTGCTGTCTATCAATGCTTTCGCACCGAACCGTTCGGCTAGTTGCTTTCGCTTCGTAATCGGTTCCAGACAGATATAGCTAAAATAGCTAAAATCACGCTTGTCCAAATTAGGATTTGGATTTTGACGCAAAAAAAGGCTGAGCATCTGATAGCTTGAGGTTGGGCTCTGCAAAAGCCAATCACAACGCTAAGGAGGCTCAGCCGTGACTCGAGTCTGCAGTATATTCTCACAGATTCTGCAGTTAATCCCTCGTCTGGAATTCGAATCAGCCGTGCGCCAGCACAACTCGGAGCGTCATGCTCGAGGTTTTACTAGCTGGGGCCAGTTCATCGCCATGCTCTTCTGTCAGTTGGGGCACGCGAAGTCGTTGCGCGAAATTTGTGGAGGATTGGCTGCCAGCGAAGGGAAACTTCGTCATCTGGGGCTGCCCACGGCTCCTTCTCGCTCCACCCTGGCCTACGCCAATGAGCATCGGCCTTGGCAATTGCATCGCACGGTGTTTGAGCAGTTGCTGGCGAAGTGCCAGATGTTGGTGGCCAGCCAACCAGAAACCAGAAAGAAGAGGAAGTTCCGTTTCAAGAATCCTCTGCTGAGCTTGGATGCCACGGTGATCGATCTCTGCGCCACCATGTTTGATTGGGCCAAGTTCCGCCGGACAAAGGGAGCGGTGAAACTTCATTTGCTGCTGGACCACGATGGCTATCTGCCGTCCTTCGCAGTGATCACGGAGGGCAAAAAGCATGAGGTGCGGGTGGCGCGACAGATGCAATTTGCGCGGGGGACGATTTTGGCATTTGACCGCGGCTATACGGACTACGAATGGTTTATGAGCTTGACCGAGCAGGGAGTTTATTTCGTGACGCGATTGAAGGAAAACGCTGACTATGACGTGGTGGAGAAGCGTGAAGTTCCACAGCGGCGCGGCGTACTACGGGATGAAGTGGTCTTTTTCTATAAGCTTGCGCAGGCGAGCGAGGAAGCCTTTTTCCGGCGGATCGAGTTTTACGATGAGGAGCGCGATCGCGTGCTGGTATTTCTGACCAATCACTTGGAACTGGCGGCGGCTACCGTCGCGGCAATCTACAAGGAGCGCTGGCAGATAGAGTTGTTTTTTCGGGCCTTGAAACAGTCACTGCGTGTGAAAACGTTTGTGGGGACTTCCGCCAATGCCTTGAAAACGCAGCTCTGGACGGCGCTGATCGCCATGCTGGTGGTGAAATACCTGCAACTGCGATCGACGTTCGGTTGGTCCCTTTCGAATCTGGTGGCACTTCTGCGACAGCAATTGTTTGTTTACCGTGATCTGTGGGCATGGATCGACGATCCTTTCCAACCACCACCGATACCAGAAAGATCGTCAGAGCAGTTGACGCTGCAACTGCTCTGAGTGGGTCGATGGATTGGACAGCAGCGATAAGCCACATGCCAACAATTCGATGTAACTTCGAGATTTCAAGAGGGGGAATTTAGACAGCATCCGATCAAGAGAAACGCTTGGCCACCGCCAACCTGCCCGGCGTCCAGGGCTCAGACGGCGAATTTTGCCCTTACTCTGGAGATATTGGTGACCAGTTTTCAGCTAATTTGGACAGCAGTGGGCGGGGTCAAACTCTCTAAATTTGAGGTCGACCTTTACTTCCTTAGGCAGCCATAAGGGAGTTGCAACGTCGAGAAGTTGGACTTTGCCGAGAGTCACTACGGTGGTCAGCTGCTGCAAGCCAATTTCGGGGCGGGAGGCAAGCAGGTCCATGCGCATGCGAATAATTTGGAAATTGACCTTCTCCACCCAGGCGACGCCCTGTATCAGCATAGGCACGCGCGTACCGCCTCGTCCTGCCATGGTGACAAAAAGGGCGGCCTTAGGCGGGCTGCTGAGCGAACGCTACGACATAGGAATCTTGCGGGCCTATCTTTTGATCGCCAAGATAGCGGAACTTCAACTCCGGTTGAAACGCGGTGGAGAAGTAATTGCAGATCAAGGCGAAGCCGAGGGGCAAAATAGCCTTCGTTGAGACCAGGATGGTCCATGCGATTGCCCTGGTCGTCCATGCGATATTCAACGATATCTGCGCGTGCGGCATTGAGGTGACGAAGGATCAAATAATTGTCTGGCACTCGCTCGCTGGCCATGACCAGCCCTCTGCTGTCCAATCTCTCCTGAGTGATCTTCTCGTTGGCGATAACATCCACGATGTCGCGGAAAAAGCTGTCGACGTTACTGGCGGTCTTCTGCAGGATTCCAGGTAATTGCTGCAAATCGTCCGCAGGGTGAATTTTTCCCAGCTCTGGAATGCGTTTCCGCAGCGTATCCAGGGACTCTTCGAGGTAGGGATGCGCATTCGCATAGTAATTCTGTTCGGGTGAGTCTTCTTGCTGAATGGGGAGCACGATTGTGCCGTTTCGCGGAGGTGAGCCACCAGAACTCGTTATCGCTGCGGTGATGAAAATGATGCTGGGCAGGGTTATTCGCAAAGGAAAAGAGCGATGAAAACGCGATCCGTATGCCGAGGGGCTGGCGTCGAAGGCCATGATACTTGCTTGGTACTTGCCCGATAGGAGCGATTCTACACTTGGGACGCGTGGAACGGCCAACTGCGGTACGCGCAGAATAGTTCTGAACTCCATAAAGTGGATGTGAATTAACCAGCGGTTGATAGCTTAACTCGACGTTGTTGGAACTCAACTGAGGAGCAGGGAGGGACGTCCGCTTAACGCTGCTCTTGCTGAGAACGTGCGAGCCGGGATAATGTTGGCGGGCAATTCTTCCTTCTTGGAACTTTATGAAGCGGCATGTGCTGATCTACGGGTTAATTGGTGGGTTGCTGATTGCGCTGCTGAAGTGGACGGAGTACCGGTTTTTGGTGATTGAACATTCCGTTGAAATTTATGGTGGACTGGTCGCGGCGACGTTTGCGGTGCTGGGTATCTGGCTGGGGCTTAAGTTGACCGGAAGGCAGGAGAGGATTGTGGTGAAGGAGGTACCGGTCGCAGGCGGGAAGCCTTTTATCGCGGACGATGGAAAGCGAGAGGACCTGGGCATCACGCGGCGAGAGCTGGAGATTCTGGAACTGATAGCGCAGGGAATGAGTAATCGCGAGATTGCTGAAAAACTTTTTGTGAGCGAGAACACGGTGAAGACCCATTCGAGCCGGGTATTCGACAAATTAGGGGCGCGGCGACGAACGCAGGCGGTGCAGTTCGGCAAGGAATTCGGTCTGCTGCCTTGAGGTTAGTTACACAAACGAATGATTTTTTCTCTCCGCAGGCGGAAATCATCCGAAAGGATGACGACAGAGACCCGGCTTGTTCCGGTATGGTGCTTGCGCATTCACCTTTTGCACTGCAGGAGACACAGATGAAAAAGACGATAATCACGTTTGGGCTGATTTCGGGCGTCGTTTCGTCGCTAATGATGCTGGCCACGGTGCCGTTCGCGGACAGGATAAGCTTTGATAAGGGTTTGATCGTTGGCTACACGGGGATTGTGCTGGCGTTTTTGCTGGTATTTTTTGGCATCCGCTCGTACCGCGATAATTACGGCAATGGGCAGATCACGTTTTCCAAAGCTTTTGCTGTGGGGATCTCCATTACGCTGATTTCTTGTGTCTGCTACGTGGTGACTTGGGAGATTCTCTATTTCAACTTCCTACCGGATTTTATGGACAAATATGGCGCTCATATGATCGAGAAGGCCAGGGCTTCGGGCGCGAGTGATGCAGCTGTCCTGGCGCAAGTTGAGCAAGTGAAAAAATATAAGGACATGTACGACAACCCGCTGATCAATGCAGCGATGACGTTCATCGAGCCATTTCCGATTGGGCTGGTCATTACGCTGATATCGGCGGCGGTGCTTAGGAAAAAGCCACGAGCGCAGCAGGCTCAAGCGCCTTTGCCTGCATCCAGTTGAAGGAGACGGCCATGCCGTTTGTTGACGTCGGCAGCCTAAATATCATCGAACGGTTGCCTGGATGGTACGGACGGTATTTTCACTCGGCGAACATGACATTCGCGCATTATGACTTTAAGCGTGGCTCGTCCATTCATGAGCACTTTCATGTACAAGAAGAAGTCTACGAGGTGATCGAGGGCGAGCTTGAGGTGACTATCGAGGGGGCAGCCGAGATTGTCCGACCCGGCGTGGTGGCGATTGTGCCGAGTAATGCACGCCATTCGGTCAAGGCGCTCACCGACGGCCGGGCGATAATCGTCGATTATCCGCTGAGGCGTGAATTGTCAGCGTAGCTAAGGTTTGCCTGTAATTCTTCTGAACAGTACCAACCGATCAAAGCAAGCGCAGGTCTTTCGACCTGCGCTTTTTTTGGTTCGCGAGCCGAAGCGGAAGAGCAGATAAAGGTGTTAGCGGACTATGAGCAAGATCACGAACAGAGCAGCGATGAGAATGACGTGCACCGTGCCGTGCATGTCGTAGAGCAGGCTATTGATTTCGTCCATGTTGATCTCCTGAGAGCTGGTGTTAAACCTGGGAGCATTGTGGAGTGCTTCGGCCAAAACTGAAATGGCTAGACCGTACGGGCGGGAAAAACTGGCGTTCCGGGGGTGGGCAGTGCACCTTGGGGTTTGCTGAAAAGAGGACTTAGCCAGTAGTACTAAGGCGGATAACCAGGGTGTTGGTACTACGCCGCAAGAATTGCCGATTCCATTGTATTTCCTGCGCGTTTAGAGAGGCCTGGATCCCTGCTCAATCTGAGAGCATTTCTAGAAGACCTATTGGTGATGGTACTTTTCTCTCAAAATAACAACTAGCACGCCAGTTTCCGGGCGGATGTCAGCGATCGATGCAAGATAAAAGGAATCAGAGAGATGGATCGGAGAGAAGCGCAGAGTCCTAGAGAAATCGGAGCGAAGCGCCCAGCCTTTGCGAAAACCGCAAAGGGTAGACCACCGAAGCGTGCCAGGGCCGGCAAGGGAATCCGCCCTGCCGGCGATCAAACACCACGTGGCACGCCCCACACCGGCGATCTGCGGTTAAACGCCGGCGAGCCGCGGTTGAATGATTAGGGGAGGGCGGGGCCGATGGGGGTTTTGGGCGGGGTACGGTCGACTGACGGTGGCAGGGCTTGGGTCAGGACGGTGTTCAGCGAGGGGGCGCTGGTGAAATCGAACATGTCCTCGAGTGGATGGGCGTATTCGTCACGTAGAGTCAGGTGCTGGGTGGTGCTTCCGGGATGAGAGGAAACGTTTCTCGATCAGGACGAGCATGGAGGTATGGTCGCCGATGACGTGCGAGACGTAGTGGGGTTTGGAGAACGGCGATATGGCGATGAAGGGGATGCGCACGCCGAGTTGATTAAAGTTGGGGCATTTGGCGGGGTAAGGGCCAGTGGGGTTGGCGGACATCTGGGGACAGAGTTGTTCGGCGTCCTTGACGCTGGTGTCGGTGGTGCTGATGAGGTTGTCGGAGCACTCGGCGCCGCCTCCGGGCTGTTCACTGGATGGAGGGTTGCTTAAGTCTTCGCATTGGCCGGGGTTGATGCCGTCGGGATTCAGAGCGCCATTTTGCGGGGGCTGGCGGCGGATCAGCGTGATCGTAGAAGCCGCCGTGCTCGTCGTGGGGTGAGAAAGATGATGGAATCTTTCCAGCTGGGGCTGTTGCGCACGGTGTTGATTACTTGTGAGACGTAAGCCTGACCGCGCTGAATGTCGGTGGGCGGATGCTCATCATTTTCGGTGGTAGTGCCGGTGAGACCGAAATTGGGATCGACGAAGGAGACTGAGGGCAGCGAGCCTGCGGCGGCTTGGGCGAAGAAGGTAGCGAGGGTGAGGAAGTGCGGGTCATTGTTACCTGGGCCGGTGGTGACGAAGGTGCGGAAGCTGGCGCCCTGCGGCGCGTCCTGGTAGTAGTCGGCCCAAGTGACGTTGTTCTTATCGAGCAAATCTGATGGGTTTATAACCGGTGCTGCCGGGCGGCGGGAAAGTGTCGTCGGTGGTGAGATGACCGAAAGATGTGGCGGCCATTAGGCAAGAGCGATTGGGAAACGTGGGGCCAAGCACGGAAGCGAAATGGCGGTCGCTTATGGCGAACTTCTGGGCTAAGTCATAATAAAAGGGAATATCGGTTTGATTGTAGAAGCCGATGGTTTGATCGTCGGTGGGAGATTCGACGCCATTATCGAGCTGCTCGGTGCTGTCGTTCACGCGGACGAAGCCGTCCATGAGAATTTGGCCGAGAGTGTTGCGTGGATTTATGTAGTTGGCTTCCTGGTGAGTGGGAAACCAGGAATGATTGAGGTCAGGAGCGACGCAGCGGCTGGTTTCATGGAAGGCGAAAACCTGGGAGCCGTTGTCATCGAGGTTGGCATTGAAACAGTGGAGGGTGCCGGTGGCGTCGAGTGGCAGGAGAGGCCGTCGACGCAAGAATGGTCATTGAGGGCGCAGCCGTCAGTTCCGGATGGAGAATGATAACGGGTGAGTGGAGCGTATCGAAGGGCGCCGAAATAGTTGTCGAAGGAATGATTTTCCTGCATGACGATGATGATGTGATTGACTCTTTTTCAGGCCGGTCTGGGCGAGAGAAGCGTCCGACGTCGAGGCTGCTGCGCAAATGAGTAAAAGAATCGGCGACAACGAACGGATTTTTTTTGCACGAGTGCAACTCCTCCGGTTGTTTAGTCGTGGGCCGGGAGGAGTAATTAGTATCTAAGAATAGTTCCTTAGGATTGTGACGATTTGGTGAAAAGATTTGAGTCGAAGGATGTTTCCGCGCAAATTTAGGGATTGCCCGAGGATTAATCTAGGTATTTTCCTGTAGATGACGATGGGCTATCAGGAATGGATTATAAATTTATTTCTTCGAGGCGGCGATTTTTGGGTTCGATGCCGAAGATAAGTACAAGAAAAATTTCGATCATTAGCAGGCCCACCAGCATGCTGATTACGCCGCCGACTCCGTAGTGGCGGAACAGCGCGACTACCAGGAAAGGCGTGAGGATGGTGGCGCCGCGGCCGAAGGTGTTGCAGATGCCTGAGGCGCGCAACCGGACTTCGGTGGGAAATAATTCGGGGATGTACACGGCGAAGCAAACGGTGACTAATACGTAGATGGGGATCATTAGGACGAAACCTATCAGGGAGAGCAGAAGCGGGTTTTCTATGAAGGGATAGAAACTGCCGACCAGGATGGTTAGTAGCGATGCGCCGACGATGGTGGGTTTTCGTCCCCAGGAGTCGGAGGTCAATGCGGCGATGGCGGAGCCGATGGGCGCGCCGATGGAAATGATCAGGGAGTAGCTGAAGGATTGGGCGATGCTGCGGCCGCTGTGAACGAAGAATGTGGGAAGCCAAGTTACGAAGCCGAAGATCAGTGTATTTACGGTGATGAGGGTGATGCAGCCGACGATCATGCGGGGGAAGAGGAGCGGGCTGAGAAGGGAATTGAGTTTTCGGGAAGGCGCGATCGATGGAGTGGGCGATGGCAGCGGAAGCGTGGCGTGCTGCTGGGAAACTTCAGCTTCGATGGATTGCAGGAGGGCTTCGGCTTCGTCGTAGCGACCGACGGACTCGAGCCAGCGAGGCGATTCCGGGAGGGCTTTGCGCAGATACCAGACGACGAGGGCGCCGAGTCCGCCGACGACGAACATGGCGCGCCAACTGAAGATGGGAATGATTATGGTGCCGACCAGCGCGGTGGCGGGTAGGCCGAGAACGACGATGAAGGACATCGCGCCCAGCCATTTGCCACGAGCTTGAGGAGGGATGAACTCGGTCATGGTGGAATAGCCGACGACATTTTCTGCGCCAAGACCGAGGCCCATGATGAAGCGCAGGAAGATGAGCACATGAATATTGGGCGCGAACGCTGAGGCCAAGGACGCGAATCCGAAAACGGCGAGATTGGTTTGATAGGTGAAGCGGCGGCCGTAACGGTCGCCGAGAAATCCGGTGGCGAAGGATCCAAGCATCATACCGAGAAAAGTTGCGGCGATGAATTGCGCATTCTGGCCTAAGGTGGAAAAGCCGCTGCGGAGCATGGCGCCGAGGACGGTGGCGATGAGGTAAAGGTCGAAGCCGTCAAAAAACATGCCAATGCCGATGAGGCCCATGATGCGGCGATGGAAAGAACAAAGGGGGAGGCGGTCCAGGCGGGCGCCGGCGTTTACCGTGGGCAGCTTATTTCTCCCGGGCGAGGACGGAGAGGCTGCCGATGGTTAAGACTTCGGTGGCCAAGCGGCAATTTTGTTCGAATGAATTTTGCGCGGCGACGTTGAAGAATTCTTTGCATTTGCGGGCGGCGGTGGGATCGAGCTTTAAAATGCGCTCGACTAGGGAATTTACGTCGTAGTTGAGGCGTTCCGTGGTGGTTACTTGTGAGATCAGGCCGATTTGCAGGGCGCGCTGCGGGTCGATGGGATCGCCGAAGAGAATCATGGGGAAAGCGAAACGCGGGAGAGTGTAGTCGCCGAGATACGACATGATGGCTGCGGGGGCCAGGCCGGAGCGCATTTCGGGGAAGCCGAGAGAGGTGTGTTGGGCGACGACTACGAAATCGCAGATTATTGCCAAGCCGAATCCGAAACCCATGGCGTCGCCTTGGACGGCGGCGATGCTGATGAGCGAGGTGGTTCTGAGGGCGCGTTTGAATTCGAGGATGCGGGCGGATTCTTGACGGATGGAGGCGACGTCGCGTCCGGCGCGTTCGCGACCGGTGCAAAAGACATCGCCGGTGGCGCGGATTATTAGGACGCGAGCTGAAGGGTGCGTGGCTTCGGAGCGAAGGAGGTTGAGCATGGCGTCGAGCATCGTGCCGGTAACCCGGTTGCCGTCAGCGGGATTGTCCAGGGTGAAGGTGAGGACGTCGCCGGCGGGTTCGATTTTTAGGCCCGGGGGAGTTTCCGCGCTGGGCGAATTTTTATCGGATTGCATGCCACCTCCAGGTAGACACAATAGTGCACACGGGGCAAAAGGCCTAGAGTCGATCAACGAAATTTCTATTGGAACGAGAGTTCATTCAGGGCAACAAAGTTTCCTGACGGTACAAGGCTAGGGTGTGGCTCACGGCGGCGAAGATCGCCATGGCGGTCATGGCTAGGATGGCGATCGCGCCGCCGATATCGAGAAGGCGATGAGACCATCCTGGAATTCGCGCGGCTGGTAGGAAGAATAGTATGGCGTTCGCGACGGCCAGGAGAATGCGAATTTCGGTTGGACCAAACTTTGCAAAAGAGAGGCGGAAGATTCCGAGAGTGTAGGACGCGAGATAGGATTCGATGGAGAGCAGTAAAAATGCGACGAGCAGGCCCATAGCAATGCGCCAATCGATGTAACCGGAGGCTGCGAGGCCGCCCATGAGGAATAGGGCGCCGAAGGAGTCGATCATGTGGTCGACGTAAAATCCGTAGCGCGGGCGCTGGCGATTTCTGACGCGGGCCAGGGTGCCGTCGAGGCTGTCGCCAAACCAATTTAATGTCAGGCACAGAGTAGCGAGTAACAACCCCCAGGGATTCCAGCGGGCGATAGCGTAGCTGCAACCGGCGAGAAACATGGCGGTGAATCCCAGAATAGTGAGGTGATCGGAATTGATGTAGGACGGCATGCGTGCTGCCAGCCATAACAATGCTTTACGTTCTGTTGCGGCGGTAAAGCTATTTTGAAGGCGAGTCGCGTTTTTGAATTTTTGTTGGCGAGAAAATAGTTTTGCAGAGTTGGCGATTTTCTGCGTCGCTGACGTGTGCGCGATTTGTGGCGGATTCATGGTTTTCCTTTCAGCGATTATTTGTCTGCTTGTGTGGGAATTTCTTTAGGAGTGCTTGGCGTGTTGCTGTGAGTGTGAAGTCCAGGGATTCACGCGGGACATTTTCGATGAACGGGCCGACGAGCCAACGGAGGCCAACGGGAACGTCGCGGGTTAGAGAAATGGCGTCGCATTGGATGTACACGCCGCCATCGGCCTGATAAAAGCGCCAGTAGGAATTCAAGCGCCACAGAAAGCCGTGGTTATCTTTCGGCGAGGCCGCGTGCTCTTGCGGAGTGCCGGCGTTTTCGATTTCGGTGATGCGGGTGCTGTGCGAAATGGATGCGGCGTGGGTGCTGTCGATAGTGAGGTATTGGATTTCGTACTCGGTATCCAGGACGACGGTGAGAACGTGGGTTTCTTTTAGGCGCAGGAAAACGTGGAAGGAATTTCCTGCGCGCGAGAGGAGTTTGGCGCGAAGTACGGTGGGGCGGTAGTAATCGGAGTCGCGAGCGTAATCCTGAAGGGCTGAGAGGGTTTGCTGCAGAGTGACGCCGGGAACGAAAGTTATTCCGGTCCAGTCATGGATAAGTCCGCCGGGGATGTTTGAGCAGTCTCGCGACGCGCATGATGGGGAATGGCGAATGATGGTTTGTTGGTATTTTAGGAGGTGGTAAGTGCGTTCGCGCTCGGAGTCCGGCAAGGTGTCGAGCCATAGGAAATTTTTTCTGGCGGCAACTTCTTCATTGTTGCGAGCTTCAGCGGCTTGGACATAGCTATCAAAGGCTTTCAGGGCTTCCGGAGTTGGAGCTTCGGCGGATAGGATCGAAGAGGACAGACTCAATCCGGCCAGAAGAATGAGAGCAATGCGTGGGCGTTTTTGAATGATGGCGGTGTGCATGCGGGGCAATATGCGGAAACGATGGCCGGTTAGCAATGGTTTGCGGGTAAATCGTGATCAATGAGACTTCATTCCGTAAGCGCATGAAACTTCGCCTTTTAGGCGAACCTCTCCCATAGAATGGGAGTTGGTTGGGAGACATCCTGCTTGAGCGAAGGCAACAATCAGCCCCGGCTTTTCCGTTTTGGCATGTTTGAACTGGATTCCGTCACGGGAGAATTGCGGAAGGACGGAAAATCGCGGCCGCGCATTCGGGACCAGGCGCTGCAAATTCTGATTATGCTGCTGGAAAAACCGGATGACGTGGTCGGGCGGGACGAACTTCGGGAGCGGCTGTGGCCTGCAGAGACATTTGTGGATTTTGATCATGGGTTGAATACGGCCATCAACCAGGTGAGAACAGCCTTAGGAGATTCGGCGGCGAATCCAAAATTTATTCAGACTCTGCCGCGGCGGGGTTACCGGTTTCTTGGGCCGGTGCAAATCGTGGGGCGGGACGGTGCAGTAGGTGCGAAAAAGAACATCGAAGACATCGATGGGTCAAGGCTGCCCTCGGAAGTGCAGACTTCAGTCGGCGCAGAAATGCGCTCTTCGATACTGAGCGATGCTAAGGACCTGCCGGTAGTTCGGAAGGAATCAGTTCGCGTGCTTTTTTCGCTGATTCAGCTCATGTATTTGATCTTTTATATTATTTTCCTGGTGCGGCTTTCTTTCGCGGAAGCGGTTTTGAACGATTGGGGACGATACGCATTCACGATGTTAATGGTCTTGGTGTTGGCGGCAGCGATTGGTATTCAAGTGCGGTTATATTTGCTTACGGCGATGGCGTTCCGATATCAGGGACTGAATGAAAAATTTAGAAAACTTTTTCCATTTCTGCTGGTGTTGGATGAAATTTGGGCGTTGACTCCATTTTTGTGCGTGGAGCAGATTGGGCTGGGACTGGCGATTGCTACCGCGGCTGCACTTCTATACTTGCCGTTTTCGCAGCGGGCGCTATTGCTGATGGCGGCGCGAGCGAGTTCGTAGCGACGTCAAGGAGCAAACCATGAAACGGATCGAAAGTGTTGGGCTTGAGTTTGGTTCGCGTCAGAATCCTTAGAGTCTCGCGTTACTTAGTGTGGTGTGGGCTGCTAGTGTCCGCGGCATATGGCCAAGAGAAGCCGAGTCAACCTGACAAGCTCGCTTACGCGGTTGATCCGGCCAATGTGCCTGATGCCATTGCATATTTGAAATCCGGCAAGTTCGCCGCCGTACGTGTGGATATGATCATTAGAGCAGGCGCGGTCGAGGCCATTCCCAGCCTAACAATTTGTGCGTGTGGACGACCCGATGCTAAGGGCAAAGATCGCAGGCGCTTTAGTCATTTTTTACGCAGATAAGGATGACCCGTACTGGGATTTCCTAGTCAAATATGCAACACCCGCCTTGGAAAGCGACGCCCCTGATTTCCTGAACTACGACGCCCAAGGCAAGTCGTCGTCTGGGCCCTCACCGAAGTTTGAAGCGTGGATGAAGGCCCATAACTTGTCCCCCAGTTCGGAGTTGTTCGAGGACTCTTTTTACATGATGCCCAGCAGCATGCTTTTCCTAGGTTGGACCAGGGACGCGAGGGCGATTCCGCTGCTTCGTCGAGGGCTCTTGTCGCCGAATCACCAGATCGAAATTGTTGCGGCCATGGAGTAGCTAAGGTCGGAGACAAGGGGTCAATACCGCTCATTATCGATGCATGCGGGAGGGCACCGGCGGATGCAGCAGCCGCAACGGCGCAATCTTTAGTCTACTTTGACGACCCTGCAGCCCAAGGCGCGGTGGACCAATATATTCCAAAGGACCGCGCCAAAATGTATCGAGAGGCGAGAGCCCAAGGAAAGAATAAGCCATTCTGAGGAGCGGCTGACTCAGCGTCTAAGTTTAGTCGCGCTCGAGGCCGGTGAAGAGCACAGTTTCTCGACGGTCCCGTACATTCGTGGCACAAGCGCTACAACAAGCTCATCGATTGTCCGGTCAACTGCGCGTATAGGTGGGCGGCGTCCCAGTTTTGCCAGCCTTCGGAGAACCGCCCGTTTTCGATGCACACGATTGAGGTGCCGGTTAACTGCAATGGTTTTTGCGTGGCGGTGTGGGTCATTGAGCAGGACCAGTGAACGCAGGCGTGATCGCCTTCTGCAAGAGAAATGGTCGGCGTAATTTTGAAGTTCGAGAATTGCGAACGTAGGGAATCGTGGAAGCGCGCGAATTCCTCGGGGCCGCGATACTGCTCGGCGCCGTCGTGGAGAATGGCGGATTCGAGCAGGAGTTCGAAGATCGTTTCACGACGGGCCTGGTTCCATACTTCGTCAAACCAGCGAATCACCAGTAGTTTGTTCTGTTCCGTAGCGGTAAGTGGTTGGGAAGCGGAAGACACATTGACCTCCTGGAAAAGACTTCGGCAGAGTATATAGAACCGTGCGACCGGTTACTAGCGACTGTGCAGGGCTCTTCGAAGTCGAAGCCGCATCGCAACTTGAATCGACAGCTGATGATAAATCGCGTTAGCCAAACATCTGGAATGCAGGTCGCCGGCAACATCGTTAATCAGGCAGCTCAGGTTAAGATTCAGGCGCTTATTTAGGCAACGAAATACTGGAGACACAAGATTTGTGACGTTAGTGTCGGATGTTCTGACCAGGAACAGCTTTCAATCAGGCAAAAAAATTTAAAACCAGGACCCACCCTGCAAACCGAGGGTGGGGCACCCTCCGCTTAACTGAATTTATTTCTTGAGTTATACATTACTTTGTTATTTTTGTTATTAAGGCTCCGAAGGGCGGGAGGTCTACTGCGTCGGCTGGGGCTGCGGAAGTGGGTTGCTGAAAAGTCGACAGCAGGACCGTTAATTTAGGAGATGCAAAGCCCTGTGGGGCTAGATTCAATTTTATTTTTTGTGGGGAGTTGGACATGTTGAGCATGACGAGGATGGCTTCGTTTTTGTCTTTGCGCAGATAGGTGAGCACGTTGGGGTCGTCTTCGTTTAGGGCGGTGTAGGTTCCGTTGACGAGCGCGGGTTCGTTCTTTCGCATGGCGAGGAGTTGGCGGTAGACGCTGAGGATGGAATTGGGATCTTTGGATTCGACGGCCACGTTGTGCGTTTTGTAGCTGGGAGGCACTGGCAGCCAAGGCTTCGCGTTGCTGAAGCCCGCGTTTTTGGCGTCGCTCCATTGCATCGGAGTGCGTTCACCGTCGCGGCCAATTTCGCCGGGCCATCCAGTTATGCCTTGGGGATCTTTCACGTCTTCCTTGCGCCTGGGGTCGTTATTTTGCATGCCCAGTTCTTCGCCGTAATACATGATGGGACTGCCCCGGAGGGTGATATAAAGCGAGGCCATGAGCTTGGCGATTTCGTCGTTGTGTACGCCGTCGCCGTAGCGATTGTAGGAGCGCACCATATCGTGGTTGCTTATGACAAAGACGGGCCAACCGCCGGCGGAATCGACTGCGGCGATCTGGCGACGAAATTCTGGCGCGGACAGTTTGTTTACCGTGCCGAACATGAGGTCCATGGGCATTTGCAGTTCGTTGCCGTGTTCGCCGTAATAGTTTTTTAGTTCGGCGATATCTTTCGTCCAGGTTTCTCCGATCAGCACGGCGTCGTATTGGTCGGCGATCTTGCGAAGGTCCTGCAAGACGTCATGCACTTCGGGCAGCTTGGTGTTGTGTATGCGCGCGAAGTTGGGGCGGCCGAACTTGTCCTTACCGGGCGCCGGAGGATTGTCGGTCAAGTTGGGATCTTCGAAGAGGGTGTCAACGGCATCGAGACGAAAGCCCGCAACGCCGCGCTTATACCAGAAGCGCGTCACGTCGAGCATGGCGTCTTTTACAGCGGGATTGCGCCAGTTGAGGTCGGGCTGCTGGGGATAAAAATAGTTGTAATAATATTGGCCGGTTTTTTTGTCGAAGGTCCAGGCGGGGACGCCGAATTCAGATTGCCAATTGTTGGGCGGCTGGCCGCCCTTGCCGTCACGCCAGATGTACCAATCGCGATACTTGGAATTTTTTGAGGAGCGCGAATCGAGGAACCATTTGTGCTGGTCGGAAGTGTGATTTACGACGAAATCCAGGATGACACGGATGTTGCGTTTTTTGGCTTCGCCGACGAGGCGGTCGAAGTCTTGCATGGTGCCGTACATGGGGTCGATGGCTTCGTAATCGGAAACGTCGTAGCCGAAATCAACCTGGGGAGAAGGGAAGCACGGAGTGATCCAGATGGCGTCCACGCCTAGTTCGTGGAGGTAATCGAGCTTGGAAGTAATTCCGTTAAGGTCGCCGATGCCGTCGTTGTTGCTGTCGGCAAAGCTGCGAGGATAAATTTCGTAGAAGACGGCGTTCTGCCACCATTGGGGGCCATGAGCATCGGTTTGTTGCTGGGCGTTGGACGGCAAAGCGACCAGGGAAGAGCAAAGTATCATCATGGCGGTGATGGCAATTTTCTCAAGCATGGTGCGAACGCCTCCGTGTTTTCGGGAAAGTGTGTGAGCAATTAGTATCATCGTTGAATTCAGCCCCGCTTAAATCAATTTCCAGATAGGCTTAGTCATGTTTGGGCGATTTGTTACGATGATTTCGCTCCGCAAAATGAATGGTGATCGTTGCGTGTGCAGTGTTGTGACTATCTGCGACGGGGGTAATGACGTGCAGCCATCCGGTATCGCCGTCGCGCACTAACTCCGCGCCGTCGACGGAGGAGACTTCTCTGGGATTCGACACGGAAAGTTCGTAGTCTCGTTCAGGGCTTCCAGAGATGGAGAGTGTTAATTCATCTTTCGCGTCGGTCCAGGATTCTGAAAGTATTCGCAAGCCTTCGCTGGGGCTGCCTAACTGCGGCAACTCCGGTTGATAGCTGACGCCGAAATCGTTGGCGATGCGGATGCGGAGTTTGGTGGTACCTGCGGGAACAGAGACGTGAGTAATTACGTGCTGGTCGGTACCGTGGCTTTGCATGTGAAAGGGCACGGCGTGGCTGCCACCTTCCGCGGCAAGCACGCGCGCTCGCAAGCTGAGCGCGGGTTCAAATTCGAGGGCGCAATTTTTTGAGCCGGTATTTTTGATTTCGAGCTCGATGGCGTCTTGAGTTTTCGCGTAGCTGAGATCCATAGTGGCGTCGCCGACGTGGATAGTATGAATGGCGAAGCCGGGCCAATCGGCGGGCAGGTGCGGCGCCAAGGTAAGCGTGGTGTTTTGCGCGTCGATAGAGAGCCCCAACATTCCCCGGAGGACGGGAGCCACGACCATGGCCGCTGACCAGATTTGATGCGGGGAACTGGTGGAAAGGCCCTGGTAGTAATCGCCGGAGAGCACTTCGGTGACGTGGCCGGGGGAGCCGTCGAGCGCGAGGAGTGCGTTGGCGCGCAAATTTGCGTATGCCGGATGTTCGTGATGATAGCGATATTCGCCGACGGAGGCCCAGCCGGTGAAAAGCGGCCACACGGAGCCGTAGTGATATCCGCCACCGCTGTAGCGAGTGGCGCGGCCAGAAATGATGCGCATGCCCCAGTCGGCTTGATGGTTCGAATCGGATAACTGGGTAATCATCTCGGCGGATTTTTCTTCGTCGAGCAAACCGAACCACATGGGCACGGTGGAGAGCACGCTAGCTTCATCGACGGGCTGATTGTCTTGGTCGAGAGCGAAGGCGAATCTTTTTTTATCTGGGAGCCAGAAGGAATTGTTGACGAGTGTTTGTTGACGTTCGAATGTGCCTTGGAGTTCCTTGTTTTCGGTCTCTTTGCCGGCGAGACGCGCGAGATTGGTTAGGGCTCGCAAGGCTTCCGCGCCTAAACCGCTTTGGTAGAGTTCGGTCTTGACCGGGAGGAGCGGGCCGCCTTCGACCCAGCCGTGGCCGAAGCCGAAATTTTGCGGGAGACCTTGCGCGTCATAAGTGGAACGCAGAAATTGATAGGCCTTCCAAACGCTGTCCCATTTTAGTTTCGCGAACGCAGTGTCGCCGCTCGCGACGATGTAGTCGTTCATGGCGATGATGTAGAGCGGGGTAGCGTCGGCGGAAGCGTAGGCGTAGGGATAATCTTTGAACCAGGGAACGAAATTCGCGCCCTGGGCGATTTCGTGGGGGATTTTTCCGTCTTGGCGCTGATATTTGGCAATGAACTCGAGAGCGTTGCGCGTGGTGGCGAAATCGCCGGCGGCATCGAGGGCCAGCGAAGTCCACATGGAGTCGCGGCCAAAAAACCACGCGAAGCCGGGGCGTTGGCTTTCGCCGGAAGTGCGGTAGCCGGCTACGAGTCCGGTTCCCAAGTATGGATTTGTGACCAAACCCTGGATCATGCTGATGCGCGACCAGTCATAGGCGCGTTGCAATTGCTCATCGGGCAGTTCGACGCTTACTGTTTTTGATAAATACTGGCGGTAATAGTCAGCGGATTCACGAAGGAACTGCGGGTACTGTTCGGTTAGATGTTGATAGGCAGTTTCTGCTTCGGCGCGCCCTTGCACTGAGGCGGCTAGTACGATCACTTTTGTGTCTTTGCCTTTTTCGGTGACGCCGAGGCGGAAAGAGTTGTCACTCTCGCTAGAATAGTTGGTTTGATATTCGCGGCGGCGTTCGGCGGCGGTGGGCGAACCGAGAAATGCGGCGAATTTCTTTTGTTCTTCGCCGAAGAAAAAGGCGTTTCGTTCGGGCTCCCAGTTGACGTACGTGGCGCCCAGGGCTGCGGGCCATTCCAATTGGAAGTCGCGACGGAAGACAGCTTCGATTTCGAGGGGGAATTCCGTTTCTACTTCAAAGATCATGATCGCGCCAGGCTGATCGACGGGGACAAAAAAGGTTTCTCGCACGGAAAAAGTATCGCTGGTGTAGACGATGGTGGTGGATTCGGGCCGGACGATCACGGTGCGGGCGAGGGATTCAGCGGGCAAGGCGCGGTCCTCGGTGTGGAAGCGCAGATGAAATTCGCGGAAGATTTTTAGAGGGTAGACCCAGGCTTCGATGCGGCCGGATTCGTTGCCAAAAATTCCGGCGCGTGTTCCAACGGCAGAAAGAAATTCCCAGGTGCGCACTGGGCGGGTCAGCTCCAGAGACGTGGAGTGATCGTTCTCTGCGGCGTTTGCGCTGACGGCGATAAAGAGAAGACTGGCGAGGATGCGAAGTGATTTCATGAAAGCGCTTGCCACTGTCTCACGATTGGGTTTGCCGAGCATAGATAGGGTGGCGATTGCAGGCCGCGGTGGAGCGTGCCGGCGCTTGCAAACTGCCATACGCCTCTCTATAAAGGAAAGCGGCAGATTCTAGCACGAGCCAAAGTCGGGAAGGTACCACTCCTTTTGGGTTTTTCACGCCGCTCCTTTTTGAAGTCGCTGAGTCGTTCCGCAACGATAGCCTCGCTCGAAAACATATTGGGGTTCTCGCGCGCTGGAATTTTGGAAGGTGCGAGGCGCGAGATCCCACACGGCACCGCTGCGCCAGTTGCTTCGGTGGCCGGAAGTCCGCTGGGATTGAGTTTTGTGAATGTGGCAAAGGAAGCGGGGCTGAACGCCAAGACTATTTTTGGCGGGGAGCACAAAAATAAATATTTGCTGGAAACGACGGGTTGCGGAGTGGCTTTTTATGATTACGACAACGACGGATGGCTGGATATTTTTTTGGTGAATGGATGGCGGCTGGAAGGATTTCCCGCTGGGCAGGAGCCTTCGTCTCATTTGTTCAAAAATAATCGCGACGGCACGTTTACGGACGTAACTGGCAAGGCGGGGTTAAAACATTCTGGATGGGGCCAGGGCGTGTGCGTTGGAGATTATGACAATGATGGGTTTGAGGATCTCTTCGTCAGTTATTTCGGGAAAAATGTGCTGTATCACAACAATGGCGATGGGACGTTCACGGATGTGAGTGAAAAGGCGGGAGTGGCGGGCAACGGAAAAAGATGGAACAGCGGTTGCGCGTTTGTGGATTACGATCGCGACGGGCGCCTGGATCTGTTCGTGGCGAATTATATTGATCTGGATCTGGCGACGGCTCCGGTGCCGGAGTCGGGGCCTTGCAATTACAAAGGGGTTCTTGTGGCGTGTGGGCCGCCGGGTTTGAACGGGGGCAAAAATATTCTGTACCACAATAATGGCGATGGGACTTTCACGGATGTGTCGCAAGCGGCTGGGATTTTGAATGCCAACGGAACGTACGGGCTTGGCGTGCTCACCGCTGATTTCGACAATGATGGATGGCCGGATATTTATGTGGCCAATGATTCGACGGCCAGCGCTCTTTATAAAAACCTAACCAATGGCAAATTTACGGATGTGGCCATGGAGGCGGGATGCGCGCTGAGCGCGGACGGAAAGCCGCAAGCCGGGATGGGAGTGTCGGCTATTGACTACGATCTGGACGGGAATCTGGACATTGTGAAAACAAATTTTGCGGGGGACACGCCTTCACTGTACCGGAATATTGGTGGCGGGAATTTTGAGGACGCGACTTTTCCAGCGGGACTGGGGAAACACACGCAGTACCTGGGGTGGGGCTGCGGGTTTTTTGATATGGACAATGATGGCTGGGCGGACATTCTTATCTGCAATGGGCATGTTTACCCGGAGGTGGGACAGTTGCGGACGGAAGCGGGTTATGCACAACGAAAATTGTTGTATCGCAATTTGCGTAATGGGCGATTTGAAGATGTTTCGATGGACGCAGGTGCTGGCATTTCCACTCCATCGGCATCGCGAGGCTGCGCGTTTGGGGATTTCGATAACGATGGCGACATCGATGTGGTAGTGAATACGGTGAATGATTACCCGCAGTTGTTGCGCTGTGATCAGAAAATCGGCAACAACTGGCTGAAGGTTCGCACAATCGGGACGAAATCGAATCGCAGCGGCATCGGCGCACGATTGCGCTGCGTTACTCAGGTCGCGGGAGAAACGATACCGCACGCGCAGATTGATGAAGTGCGCAGCGGCGGAGGGTATTTTTCGCAGAATGATTTGCGGGTGCACTTCGGGATTGGAAAAGCTGAAAAAGTTGATTTGTTGGAAATTCGCTGGCCCAGCGGTCTAGTAGAGAAAGTGGAAAACTTCAAGCCCAACCAGATTATTTACGTGAAGGAAGGGCAGGGAATTGTACGGACGATGCAATTTCCGGAGGGTAAGGCTTTGGCGGGGCGAAAATAAATTAGTTCCGCGAAGTCGTTTCTTGTTAATGGGTGCATCCGCAAAAATTGCCACACGCCAAGTGGAGTTGTGCGGCACTCAGAAACGCAGTGTCCTGCCGTGAAACGCACAGGTCGCGTGATAACATTTCTTCTCAGCGGCTGAGGCCGGTTCTTGCATGAGGATTTTTATTTCACGGTTTGATTCACCCAGGATTTTTGTATGCGCAATTCTTCTTGCAGTGGTATTTAACGGCGTAATTCCCACCTTCGCGATACCAGCTCAAACTGGCTCGACAACCAAAGCAGATGCGGCTGCACAAGCGAACACCGAGTACGGGCAGGGAGTGAATGATTTGCAGCGTGGCGACCTTGCGGGCGCGCGAGCGGCGTTTGAAAAAGTCGTGCGGCTGGTACCGAGCAGTCCGGAAGGGCATAACTCGCTGGGTTGGGTGTTGCTTGCGCAGGGACAAACTGATGAGGCCATCGTGCATTTTCGGGCTGCGCTTCGCGCGAAACCGGCGTTTTCGCAGGCGCATATAAATTTATCGAATGCGTTGGTCCAGAAGGGCGATCACGAAGGGGCGGTGCGGCAGGCGCGCGATGCAGTGCGGGACGCGCCGCGGGATTCAGAAGCGCATCACGCGCTTGGGCGGGCGCTGGCATTTTCGGGGGATAGCAAAAACGCGGTGGCCGAAATGCGAGTTGCCGCCGACCTTGAGCCGGCTCGGGCCGATGTGCATGATGAACTTGGGACGCTGCTGGTGCAGCAATCGAATGACAAGGAAGCTGAGTTGCAATTTGAAGAGGCGGTGCGGCTTGATCCGGGAATGGCGGCGGCGCACCTGCACCTGGGCGTTTTAAGACTGCAGGAAAAAATAGGGGACGCTGGAGTATCTGAGCTGCGCGTGGCTGCGCAATTGGGGCCGCAAGATCCGCAGACGCATTACTACCTCGGTAAAGCGCTGCAACAAACAGGTGATGTCGCAGGAGCGATGACCGAATTGCAGAGCGTCGTGAAACTACAAGCTGATTTTCCGGGAGCGCAGAACGAACTAGGGTTGTTGCTGCAACATTCTGGAAATGCGGATGGCGCGGTGAAAGCTTTTCGGCAGGCGGTGCGACTGCAACCGGAAAATCCTGACGCCCACAGTAATCTGGGACTGGCTCTTTTACAGGTTGGCGAGGGAGATGGCGCAATCGGGGAGTTCAAAACGGCCATGCGGCTACGCCCCGGGGACACTAGTTACCGCGCGAACCTTGGCGTGGCCTATCTGCAAAAAACTGATTTTGACGCAGCCATCGCGCAATTTGAGTCGGCGCTCAAAGACGCGCCCAATGATGCGACGCTGCACTACGATCTGGGGCTGGCGCTAAAACTAAAAGACAAACTTCCAGAAGGAATCGCGGAGCTGCGTAAAGCCGCGGAGCTGGATCCGCAACAGGCGGATGCGCATTACACGCTGGGGGTCACACTCTGGCAACAAGGCGAATTGCCCGCTGCGGAGAGTGAACTGCGCGCCGCTGTTCGCGCCAAACCTGACTACGCGGAGGCTTTCTATACGCTGGGCACGGTGTTGAAGCAGCAGGAAAAATGGCCGGAAGCCGCTGCAGCGTTGCGTGAAGCTATTCGAATGCAGCCGGACTTCGCCGGTGCGCACACCACGCTGGCGGCGGTGCTTCGGCAACTTGGTGATACGCAGGGCGCTGCCGAAGAGAGCCGCGCGGGCGCGGCCATGGCCAAGCAGACTACCGATCTGCAGGCAGCGGTGTTCGCGACAAATTCTGGGACGCGTTTGCTGAATGCGGGCGATCTTGATCCCGCGATCTCGCAGTTTCGATCTGCTATTGCGGCTACGCCGGGATATGCGCCGGCCCATTATCAGTTGGGACTGGCGCTGCAACGAAAAGGCGAGCGGGAAGAATCGGGCAGGGAATTAAAGAAAGCAGCGGAACTTGATCCGCGACTGAAGGCTAGTTCACCGTAAGCCGCTTGTTAACGTACGGTCGAAGTGAGATTAGGAAAGCATCCAAGACCCGGATTCATACCTCAACTGCGAATCCGGGGCGCCCGACTTCAACAGCCAGTCTAAAAAATTCAGATGATACTCAGACCCCTTTACGCAACGCTACTAATTCAGTGGCCACCGGCACGCCGCGAACTACCTTGACATGAAGGACGGCTTCGAAGGGCTTTAAGTCAGCTGGTTTTGAGACCGAGAGCTTCGATAACAATTCTTCCAGAGTTTGCTGACGCGAAACGTATTCAACAGCAGCCTGCGTTCCCATGGTGGTGGTGCCCGCCAGGATCAATTCCGAACGAGAATTGTTTAATCCGCGCACGAGGGCGACTACGGAATAATCTTCGGTGAGGGTTTGATTGTTGGGGGAAGCCATATATTCCTTGGGTTCGCCATTTCGCGGATGAACGTTGATGATTTCGGTGTTTCCGCGGCGGGTGCCAGAGGTGATTTGCCTGAAAATAAATTCTCTGGTGCCGGGAATATCAAGGAGAGACAAATTCTCGGAGGGCGAGCCGATGAAAATCAGATCGTTGTTCTTGGCATCATCCAACGTAAAAAGGCTTCCGCGTTTGACGCGAATCTCCTGGTGAAGCGCCGCAAAAACTTTATCGAGTTCATGTACCGCTAAAACTTCGCCAACACCGGTGTAGTGATCGAGAATCGGCTCGCCAGCGTCGCGCACGGGATTGTAATAGCGCATGCCCACGTCTGGTCTGCCGGCAAAAGGCGCGTTGCTGAAGATCACCCAAGGTTCTTCGGGACCGGTTAGAAACCCTCGCCAGAATGTTGTGTAGGCGGCAGGAATTCCGAGCCTGTCGCTGATGGCGCTAGTTTCGCCAGCCTTGCGTGGGAACAACAAGGAGGCCATCACGGTCAAGCATGCGGCGAGCAAGACCGCCAATATACCTACGGCAATGGCCCACTTGCGCGGAATCTGCTGCGGTGCCGGCTCGTGCTTTTGATGAACCTGGGTATCATGGCGCCCGCCGTTATTGGCAGCCGGGGGATATCGGGTACCTGGGGTCCGTGGATGAAAGGTAAGAACATAGGTGCCCTTCGGTAATTCCACCAAGACGGGGTCGTCGGCTGCGGCATCGCCGCTATAGTATTCGGCGAGTTTTGCGCGCAAGCGGCCGGCTTGCACTCGCACCATTGAATCTACCTGGGGATCGAAGTTGTCCTGCCTGCCGAAGACTTCAGTGGCGATCTGATATTCCTTGAGGGGAGCACCTGGATGATCCAAGGCATGCTTGGCTATATACCGGAGAAGCTTGCATAGCGACTCAGAGCCGTGCAGGACGGAGCTGTTGGCCAGCTTCTCGATTTCCGCTTGAATCAGGCTCTTGTCGAGCAAGTCAACTCCAGTTACAGGGTTGTAACACGAACGTATCGGTGGATGCAACATGCAGCAAAGGAAGCGGTTATTTGATGTAACCGTGTCTTACGGGATGAGACTTGCCCAAGCATCGATTAAATTGATAAGAGGTAGCCACTTAATTGTTCCATCGCCTTTCCGCTGCTTAGTTTTGTTGTACTTGCGGTCGGGCTCCGGCTTACCCGGGATCGATGGCTTCGAGAAGTATCTGTGTACGTCGAGGGGGTCCAGCAGGATGCGAGTGTTTGTCCTGCTTTTTGTGGTCCACACAGTAGTTCACGAACCCATATAAATTCAGTCGAGGATGCAGTTCGGCGACAGTGTGTTCGGGCTTCGGAAAGATTCCAAGATGGGTTTGAGGAGGGGTGTAATGGCACGACGATCAGTGTGGGTGGCTCTCGCTGTATTCTGCTTCTGCTTTAATCTATGCACGTATATAGCTTCGGGCCAAGCCGTTTTCGGCAGCATTATAGGCACGGTGACAGACGCGCAAGGAAATGCGGTAGGCGGCGCGAAAGTCACGGTCACTTCGATCTCGAAGAGCACCACGTTTGAAACCACCTCGAACGAAAGTGGCAACTTCGCGGTCACGCACTTGATCCCAGATGACTATAAGGTGGCGGTGGAAGCTCCCGGTTTTAAGGCATATTCGGTGGAACGCGTCACGGTTACCGCTGACTCCTCGCAAACTCTCAACGTTCCTCTGCAAGTCGGCGCGGTAACACAAACAGTAGAAGTCACCGGCGACATTCCGCAACTGCAAACGGACCGCGCGGACGTGGACGTGCAGTTCAGTCAGAAGTATGTAGAGGATTTGCCGATCCTCAACCGCAACTTTACGAACTTTGAGTTGTTGTCGCCCGGCACGCAGAAATTGCCCGGATTCAGCCACGCGGCCACGGAAAATCCTCAGGGTGGCGGCCAGATCCAAGTCAACGGGCAGCACTTCTCGGGCACAAACTTCGAGCTGGATGGCACCGACAACCAGGATCCCATCCTCGGAATTATCGTCGTGAACCCGAACCTCGACGCCGTTGGTGAAGCGAAGATCGCATTGCAGGACTACGACGCCGAGTCTGGCAAGGCAACTTCTGGAATCGTCAAGGTGCAGACCAAGTCGGGATCAAACGACATACACGGCACCGGCTTCTTCTTTAATCGCAGCAGCGACCAGCAAGCTCGCGACCCATTCACAAACAAGCCCGGAGTTCCTCTGGCTGCCGCAAACTGGAAGCAATTTGGCGGTTCTGTCGGCGGACCTATCAGCAAGAACAAACTCTTCTTCTTCGGAGACTATCAGGGAACCCAACAGACCGCGGGTATTACCAACCTGTATACGGTTCCAACTACGGCAGTAGTCCAATCTTGTAACCCCGCAACGAATGCGACGAGTGCCACTCCCGGGTTCTGCGACTTGAGCGAATACCTTAATGCCTATGGCCCTCCCGTTGGTGGAGTACCCAGCGGCCAGATCTTCGACCCCACCACTGGTGCCCCGCTCACCGGCTCGGGCCGGACGCCGTTCCTAAACAATCAGATTCCCATCGGCATGATTGGACAGAACGTCGGAAATGTACTGGCTCTGTTCCCGACGCCTACTTCTGGCGGCGTTAACGACAATTTCGTAAACAGTGGGTCGGGTCCCTTCGATCAGAAATCCTTTGACGTGCGAATTGACTACAGCGCCCCGCACAATTACCAGGTGTTCGGGCGATTCAGTCTTGATTACTTTTCGCTCTCCGGCACGGGCGGTCTTGGCCCACTAGGCAGCGTCGGCTTTGGTCCTGGTGGTTTGAACGGCAGTTCGAACGTTCATAACTACAGCTTGGCCACTGGTGTCACAAAGGCGATCGGCGCCAAATGGCTCACGGACGTGCGGTTCGGATATTTCAAGTACAACCCAAAGACCGCGTACTCCGATCAGTCGGGGACACCGATGGATACCTTTGGCTTTCCCGGACTAAATACCGGACCGGGAATTGTTGGTCCGCCAACAACGGGCGGTTTGTCTGGTTTCCTGTTCACAAACAATGGCGGCAGCAGCTTGAACGGCCAATTAGGCAACAATAATGGCGGCACTTACGCCTTTGGCGACGGCCTGGATGCTGCGCGTTGCAATTGCCCCCTGACGGAAAGCGAACAGCAATTCCAGGTTGTAAACAACTGGACGCGGACACAAGGCAACCACACCATCAAGTTCGGTGCTGACATTCGATATGCCGAAAACCTCAGAGTTCCCAGCGACCAAAGCCGCGCCGGTCTGTTGTACTTCGACCAGCAGGGCACGGGAAATGCTGGAGCCAATGGTTTGGGGTTAGCGACATTCATGCTCGGGGACGTTACCCAATTCCAGCGGTTTGTAAGCACCAGTTTGACTGCCGCAGAACGTCAGAAGCGTTGGTTCTTCTACGGACAGGATTCCTGGCGCATCAGTCCGAAATTCACTTTGACGTACGGGGTTCGCTGGGAAATCTATTTCCCCGAAACGGTCAACGCCAAGGGTAACGGAGGTTTTGCTGACTTAGAAGACGGACTGATCAGAGTGGCCGGCTTCGGGGGCGTTGGTTCGAATGGCGATGTTGCCAATACTTACAAGGCCTTTGCGCCTCGTCTGAGTGTGGCTTACCAATTCGATCCAAAAACCGTCGTGCGCATGGGTTACGGCCGTGGTTTCGACATCGGTGTGTTTGGCTCTAACTTCGGCCACGTGGTCACCCAGAACCTGCCGGTGCTGGCGCGGCAGGATCTTTCGGATAGCACCTTTAATACTGCCGCAACAAACAATCGCAGCGCGATTTTCAATCTTTCCACCGGACCGCAGCCGTTTGATTTCACGCCGGTCTTGACCTCAATTTCTTCGGCCGGAACCTTGCCGATTAACGGCATAGACGGCAAAACTACGGCTGGCGCACGCCCGCGCGTTCAGCGACTGCCCACTGTTGATCAGTGGAATGCCACGATACAGCGTCAAATCACGCCGACTCTGAACTTAACCGCCAGTTACATCGGGAACAAAGGAACGCATGTTTTCGCAGGTGGAGGACCTTCCTACAACGCGAATCAAGTGGCCATCGGGCCCGGAACAAACGTAGTAGATTGTTCTTCCGGCACGTGCAAACTGGCTGGATTTAAAGCGGCGCAGGCGTCGTCTGCTCGTCGCCGCTATTTCCTGAATGGCGTACCGGCGTTCACTTATCCAGGCTTTACTTTCGTCGATCCCGCCGACCCTTTGCAGCAACAGCAACAGACACCGGCATGCTGCGCGGTGGACATGGGCTATTACGGGAATGACGCTGACAACAAATACAACGCCTTGCAGATCAAGGCGGAGAAACGGACCAGCTACGGACTCCAATTCCTGGCGCATTACACCTTCTCCCACGCATACGCGTACAATGACGATTATTTTTCCGTGAATAAAAAGTTTGCATGGGGACCGAACGGGAATAACCGCAACCAGGTATTCGTGGCGAACACGATCTACGAACTGCCTGTCGGCAAAGGAAAGAGGTTTTTGACCGACTCCGGACGAGCGATGAACCTCATCGTTGGCGGCTGGCAAGTTACCAACACTCTTACTTATGGCACGGGTCTTCCGTTCACACCCAGCATCGGGGAGTGTGGAACCATCGCTGACGCCGGGCCCTGCCGTCCGAACGTGGCCTCGAACGAACAGCAAATTTCCGTAGGCAAAAGGACGGCTCCGTGCCCGAGTGGCACGGGTAACTGTACGTACTGGTTCACGCCGGTTGCCCCACTGTCCTACGGCCTCACACCCGCCGATAACGGCCTCGACTCCTGCACTTTCGCGCGCCCGACCTCCGGGCCATATTCATTGCCCGCTTGCGGACAGATCGGCAGCGCGGGATTCAATTCACTCCGCGGACCGCATGCGTTTTACGATGACATGGCGCTCTCCAAAAACTTCTCCATCACGGAGAGAATCAACGCGCAATTCCGCTTCGACGCCTACAACGTGTTCAACCATCCGGTTATCAACTTCCCGGGCAACACTTGTATAGATTGCGGCGGCAACGCAGGACAGATCACAGACATCGAAGCCGATTCCGCTCCTGGTTCACCGGTGGGCATGCGACAACTGCAGTTCGGCGTGCGCATCACTTTCTAACCCTAACTACTATTCATAACAAGACGGGGAGCCTGCTCGCAGGCTCCCCGTTTTTTATGCTCTAATCGTTTTTCGGAGTGGGGCAGGTCGTGAATGTGCCGTTTTCACTGGCTATGAATATTTCACAATTTAGAAATTATGCGCTGCGTGGGCATTTCATTTTTGGTTTTTTATTCCTTCTGCAATTTTCACTAGGGGCGCAATCCGTACCAAGCGAGGCGCCTTCTTACGATCAAGTTCATCGGCTGACCGAGCAAGGTAAATTCGACGACGCGCTGGCTGGGTTGAATGAGATTTCCAAAACGAACCCGACGGCAAAAAATCTTTCACATGAATTTGGCGTTACTTACTATCGGAAGGGCGATTATCGGAACGCTGTAGCTGCACTGCAACGGGCTCTTGCTGAAAATCCTGATGATGCCGAAGCTACACAGCTCACGGGGCTTTCGCTGTATCTCTCCAATAAGCCAGCGGAAGCAATTCCTTATCTTGTGAAAGTTCAGTCGTGGTATCCGAGCGCGAGCGTAGATGCGTCGTACATTCTCGGTGTCGCGTATATTCAGACGAAAGATTATGCGAACGCGCGGCGAGCGTTCGCAAAAATGTTTCGGGTTCCTCCTGATTCTGCTGCCGCGTACCTTTTCACGGCGCGGCTACTGCTGCGTCTCGATTTCGCTGTGGTAGCGGAGGAATACGGCAAGAAAGCCATTGAGCTTGATGCTAAGCTTCCGTTGGCGCATCAAGTTTTGGGCGAGCTTTATCTGTATGAAAACAAGCTTGCCGAAGCGACTGCTCAGTTTGAACAAGAAATCGCGATTAATCCTGGCAATGCAGCGGCGTACTACAAGCTAGCGGACGCTTACTCTCGCGCGCAGAAGTTTGATGAGGCAGAAAAACTTTTGCAGCGATCGATCTGGCTTGATGCTAATTCGAGCGGGCCGTACATTTTGCTGGGAAAAGTTCTAGAGAAAAAGGGCGAGTCCGAACTTGCGGTGCGTGCGTTGCAACGGGCGTTGGCAATGGACCCCAACAATTCCGTAACGCACCATTTGTTGGGGCAGTCTTATCGAACGCTGGGGCGGATGGAAGATGCGGAGCGCGAATTGAAAATGGCGGAGAGTTTGCAAGCCGCCAGGGATCAAAAACCGTAAGGCTGGGGAAATTTGTTTGTTAGTGAAGCGCTGATGTGGCGCGTGAGGCTGGAAACGAGTTTATGGCCGCTAAGTACACGATTGTTGGTCTCGGGGAATTGCTGTGGGACGTATTTCCTAACCGCAAGGAATTGGGCGGCGCGCCGGCAAATTTTGCGTACATGATTAGTCTGTTGGGTGACGAAGGAGTGGTGGCCAGCCGAGTTGGCCGGGATCGCCTGGGAAACGCGGCGGCGCGGCGATTAGCGAAACTTGGGCTATCACAGGAATGGCTGCAGCTCGATAAGAACAGCCCGACAGGCACAGTGAAAGTTGAAGTGTTTGAGGATGGCCAGCCGAAATTCCAAATTGCCGAAAATGTAGCCTGGGATAATTTCGAGTGGACTTCGCAATGGCAGGCGCTGGCAGGACGCGCCGCCGCGGTATGTTTTGGCTCGCTGGCGCAGCGCTCCGAGCGCTCGCGAAAAACGATTCGATTGTTTCTGCAAAATTTGCCGCCTAACGCTGTAAAAGTTTTCGACGTAAATTTACGGCAGTCTTTTTTTTCCGCCGACATCTTGCGCGAGTCTGCAAAGAGCGCCGACATCATGAAAGTGAATGAGGACGAATTGTCGCGGGTGTCAGAGCTTCTGGGATACAAATCAAATTCCAAAGAGGCAGCGGGGCCCTGGCTTTTGCGTACGTGTGGATTGAAGCTGGTGTGCGTAACGGAAGGCCCGAGCGGAAGTTCGCTTGTGGCGGCGGATGGTGTGCACAGGCATCCCGGTTTTCCAACGGGAGTGGCGGATACCGTTGGCGCGGGCGATGCATTTACAGCTGCGCTGATCCATCACTATTTACGCGGAGCAACTTTAGATGAGATGAATGAAGCTGCCAATCGGATGGGCTCCTGGGTGGCGTCGCAGGTGGGAGCTACTCCGAAACCAGATGTGAAGTTTTTGAAGTCGGTTCTCCACTCGAGCGTTCAACAACTCGATTAGTTCGCAGATGGGGACATAGCTTTTGCTGCGACTGGCGGAGCGGCATCTTGTTCTTTCGCTAGTTTGTCAGCCATGGGCTTGGGCAGGTCGTGCAGGAGATTCAAGAACGCGGCGTTGGTCCACCCGAAGCCGACGATATTGATGTGATATCCGGCGGTCACGGCAGTTTCCGAAGAACGGGTCACGGCATTGTATTTTTCTCGAATAGTGCCATCACGCCTGAAATTTTCAGCCACGGTAGAGAGGAATTTGTAGGAGACGCGATCGGCATCTTCATTGAAGCCGTAACGACGCATGCCTTCGTCAGAGAGCAGTTGATTAGGCGCCCAGGCGTAGGGAAAATCCCACTGTCCGCCGGTTTCGTAAGGGCTCATCACCAGGCCGCCGGGTTTCTCAAAGATGGAGAGATTCTTCATCACCGCTTTGGCCTGGTCGGGAGTGGCTAATCCGGCCCAGAGCGGATAAAAAACGGTGACGTATGCGTAAGTGGATTGCTGCTGTTTGACGAAGTCATAATCGAAAAACATTCCAGCTTTTTCGTTCCACAAATATTTGTCGATATTTGCCTTGCGTTCATCGGCCAGACGCGCCCACTTGCGAGCTTCATCGGTTTTTCCCAGGGATTCGGTCATTTGCTGTAAATCTTTTTCGGTCTTATAGAGCAGGCTGTTCAGGCATACGGGGGCGTAGTTCTGGGTTTGCGCGCCGTAAGGGCCGAAGCGAAAAGAAATGTCGTAGCCGGATTCGCGCATGGAGCGATCGCCTTTATAGAAATCCGCGCTGAGGGCGATGTCTTCGGCGGACTCGCAGTCGGCGTGTTCTCCGGGGACTTGCGCAACTTTAGGCGAAGCATCGTGGCCGGAGTCACAGACGCGCACGGAATATTGAGCACCAAAAGTCTGAGGCTCAGTTTTACCAGGATCTTTTCGCACGATGTGATGGTCATCGAGTTCGGGGTGCCGCAAAAAAAACGCGGCTACATCGCGATAGTGTCCAGTTTCATCTTTCACGCTTTCGGGGGAAGGGCCGTTGCCGTGATCGAAGTATCGTGAGAGGGCGATTGAGCCGGCGAGGTGCGGTTGTTGCGTCCACATGTCGTGATCTCTCACCGCAAAGGCGTAGGCTCTGGCGAGCCAAGTCTTGTCTTCGTGTCCGGCGGCTTTTTGGGAGTCGTAGACGGACAAAATCATGGAGGTGAGAAATGGTGGTTGTGAGCGGCTCAGGTAATAGCTGCGATTGGCGTTCAACACATTGCCGTAGTGTTCGATCTCGAAGAAAAAATTTTCAACCATGCCGCGTGCAAGGTCGATGCGGCCGTCGCGGACCAGTCCGCGAATAATAAAATAACTGTCCCAGCCATACATTTCGTTGAAGCGGCCGCCCGGAACTACATATTTATTTTCGAGGTACAGGAGTCCCGGAGGATTCAAACTGTCGGCGTCGATTTCGCCGGGGTGATGAATGACCGTTGGTAAATGTCTCACTTCGAATTTGCATTGTTTCTGCAATTCTGTAAGCGCCGCCGGCTCGTGAAAATCAGCGGGAAGATACATGACCGAGGCGGCCGCGAATTTGGGGTCGACGACAGTTGAGCACTCGTTCATTGAGCGCGTGAGCGTATTCCAGCCAGTTGAAATGTAGGCGAGGATGGGGCCGAGACCGTGAGGATCGGTTGCGGGGTCAGGGCGGGCCGGGGCAGGTATTAGGGCGACGGCGAGGCATACGAATATCGCTAGAAAGCGCACCTTCCGAGGGGCAGGAAATGGGCGGGCGAATAGGTTGAAAGGAGAAGGAACTGGGGTGCGCATAGTGCTGACAATATAGACTTTATACTTGTTTAGGGCAACGTTAAAAGCGTGCGTTTTGGGACTCCGTGAACTGGTTGTCTTTAGCCGGATGGGAAGAGTCGCAGGGGCCTTTTTCAGTTGTATTTTGGCCGGGGTTATTTAAGGTTTTTCGCTAAAGATTTCCTGGGCGATGCGAAAGGCGGAATTCGCGGCAGGCACGCCACAGTAAATGGCTGATTGCAACAACGTCTCGCGGATTTCTTCCTGGGTCGCTCCATTTCTCAGTGCAGCGCGCAAATGCAGACGCAGTTCCTCTTCGCGGTTCAGCGCCACAAGCATTGCTACGGTGATCAAGCTGCGCGTTTGCAAGGCGGGGCGAGTCCAGATTTCGCCCCATGCGTAGCGCGTAATCAGATTCTGAAATTCTTCGGTGAAGGCGTTGCGTTTGGCAATGGCGGAGTCGACATGGGCGTCGCCCAGAACTTCACGCCGAATCTTCATGCCCGATTCGAACCGTTCGCGTTCGTCCATTGAGGCTCCTTAGGTGCACAGGAATTTGCTGACTTCGTCAGTGAAGCGGGTCGCGGCTTCAACGTTGGAGATATGAGCTGCCAGCAATTCGATATAGCAAGCCCCGGGAATTTGCTTCGCGAGTTTCTGGGCGTCGGAAGGTGGCACAGATTGATCGTGGGTTCCCGCGATTACTAAAGTTTGCGCGCGAATCGCGCCCACATTTTTCCAGAAATCAAAATCACGGACGGCGGCGCAGGAACCGACGTAACCATCAGTGCTAGTGCTTTCGATCATTTGACGGTTTTTTGCTATTTCATCAGGCCGGTTGGCGCGAAATGGCGGTGTGAACCATCGATCCACTATCTGCTGAGCTACGGCCTTGGTGCCACCCTTTCGAACCGCTTTTATGCGTTCGTTCCAGGTGTCGGGATTCCCAATTTTTGGCGCGGTGTTGGAGAGTACCAAATTTTCGAGGCGCTGCGGCGCATTTACGGCCAGCCACATGCCGGTCATTCCTCCGATAGATAGGCCGCAAAAATTTACACGCTCGAGGTTTAACGCATCGAGTAGCTGAAGCACATCGCGGCCTAACATTTCCACTGAATATTCGCCGGGTGTGGCAGAAGTTTGCCCGTGGCCACGCGAGTCATAGCGGAGAACGCGAAAGGTCTTGGCAAAGACTGGCAATTGCGGATCCCATAGCGACAGATTTGTGCCTAGCGAGTTGGAAAACAGCAGAGCGGGGGCCTTGGCCGGTCCCTCAAGTTCGTAATGCATATGCAGGTCTTTGATTTCAACGATGGGCACAGGTGCTCCGGCTAAATATTTTTCTGGGATTTATAGTTTTCAATGACGCGGTCGATAAACTCACTTGTTGTGCCGCTATAATTTCGCGGATCAAAGAGTTTATCGAGCTGGTCTGATGAAAAGTGCTCAGCGATTTTCTGGTCGTCATTGATGGCGTCTCTGAGATGGCGTTTTTCTTTGATGGCTCGTTCGCTGGCGGCGTCGATCAATTCACGCGCCTCAGAACGGAGGATTTTCTCACCCAGCGCTGCCGTAACTGCTTCGGCGAAAATCAAACCCTTGGTGAGCTCCAGATTTTCGCGCATGCGTTTCACATCGATCTCAAGGCGCGGGACAACATTGGCTAAGTGATGCATTGCTCCGGCGGTGAGGCACACAATTTCCGGCAGAGTTTCCCATTCGGCGTGCCAACTGCCTAGACCGCGCTCGTCTTCCTGCAGCATGGCGCTCAGCATGGTGGCAACTAATCCTGGGACGCGTGTTGCGGCGGCGAGGATTATCGCGCAGGCGATCGGGTTGTGCTTGTGGGGCATGGTGGAAGATCCGCCGCGGCCTTCTTCCGCGGGTTCGCGGAGTTCGTCAATTTCGGTTTGCATGTGGAGAGAAATGTCCCGCGCGATTTTTCCTAGCGTGCCGGTTAACAATCCGAGTGTGGTGGCAACTTCGGATAAGCGATCGCGATGACTGTGCCAGGGGATTTGCGGTAAAGGGAGTTTCAGCTGCGCGCTTAAATGCTTGGCGATGACTTCGCCTTGCGAACCTAGGGCCGCGAGTGTTCCTGCGGCGCCGCCAAATTGGAGTACGAGGCAGCGATTTTGCATTTCGCGAAAACGTTCGCGGTGGCGCATCAGGGCGTCCAGCCATCCGGCGAATTTTGCTCCCAATGTGCTGGGAATAGCGTGTTGCATCCATGTGCGAGCGACGATGGGGGTGAGGCGATGCTGGTCAGCCATTTTGGCGAGCCTGGCACACAAATTGTCCAGATCACCAGAAATCAGGGGGAGCGCTTCGCGCAACTGCAACACTAGCGCGGTATCTATGGCGTCCTGGCTGGTCGCACCCCAATGCACAAAGCTGGCGGCGTCTTTATTTTCGGCAGCCACCAAAGCCTTGAGCTGCTTTATCAGCGGGATGGCGAGATTTCCTGCGAGACTCGCAGCCTCGGCTAGTTTTTGTTTGTCGAATAATTCGACACGGCATTTCGCGGCGATGGCATTTGCGACGGCGGAGGGAATTATTCCGGAACTGGCTTCGGCGCGCGCGAGCGCAGCATCGAAATCCAGCATCGATTGCAAATAGCCATCGTCGCGAAAAAGCTTCGCGACGGGTTCCCAGTGGAACAATGAATCAAGGAGAGTCGTCACGTGATGTTCATCGCCTAGACCAGCTCCAGGATTATGGCTTGTCCTTGTCCGACACCGATACACATGGTGCAGAGGGCGTATTTTCCGCGGGTGCGAGCGAGTTGATAGGTGGCGGTGGCAATCAAACGCGCGCCGCTCGCGCCTAACGGATGGCCCAGCGCGATGGCTCCACCGTTGGGATTTACGTGCGTAGCATCGTCGGGCACGCGCAATTGGCGCAGCACCGCGAGAGCTTGCGAGGCGAAAGCTTCATTCAATTCGATCACGTTCATATCGTCTAGAGACAATTTCGCTCTGCTCAGCGCTTTGCGAGTTGCCGGGACTGGACCGACACCCATAATTCTGGGCGCCACTCCTGAAGTGCCGGAAGCCAAGACGCGGGCCCGCGGCGTCAAGCCGTGGCGTTTGGCGCCGGCTTCCGAGGCCAGTAGAATTGCGCAAGCGCCGTCGTTGATGCCGGAGGCGTTGCCTGCTGTCACGGTGCCGTCTGGTTTTACTACGCCTTTTAACTTTGCGAGTCCTTCTAATGACGTGTCTCGGCGCGGGTGTTCGTCAGCCGAAAAGTTTATTGGCGGGCCTTTTTTTTGTGGCAAGGGCACGGGGACAATTTCCTGGGCGAGGATGCCGTTGGCGATGGCTGCTGCGGCCCGTTGTTGGCTGCGCAGCGCGAAGGCGTCTTGATCCTGGCGCGAAATTTTATATTCTTCCGCTACAATCTCGCCGGTTTCGGGCATGGTGTCGGTGCCATATTTGGCCTTCAGCAGCGGATTCACGAAGCGCCAACCCATCGTGGTGTCTTCCATTTTCATGGTGCGGGAAAACGCGGAATCTGATTTGCCCATCACGAATGGCGCGCGGGACATGCTCTCGACGCCGCCGGCGATTATGAGGTCGGCTTCACCAATTTTGATGGCTCGCGCGGCGCCGGCAACTGCTTCCATGCTGGAAGCGCAGAGGCGGTTCACGGTGTAGCCGGGGACTTCTTTTGGCAAGCCCGCCAGAAGAAGAGCCATGCGCGCCACGTTGCGATTATCTTCGCCGGCCTGATTCGCGCAGCCATAAATTACGTCGTCTACTGCGGCCCAATCGACGCTGGGATTTCGAGCCATCAGCGCAGCGATGGGAATTGCCGCCAAGTCATCGGCACGGATGGAAGCCAAGCTGCCGCCGTAGCGGCCGAATGGCGTTCGAATCGCATCGCAGATGTATGCCGTTTCCATTCCGGCCTTTCACTGTTAGATTGCCGCGATCAATCCTATTACTTTACCGCACTCCTATGTGTAGACTCTTGTCGATGAATTACACTTTGATTTTGCGCAGCCATGCTGGTTAATAAGCGAAGCATCCACATTGAATGGGGAGATTGCGATCCATTGGGGATCGTTTATTTCCCGCGGTATTTTGAATTTTTTGATGCTTGCACGAATGCGTTGTTCGAACGGGCTGGGCTGCCGAAACAGGAAATGTTGAAGAAGTACGCCATTGGTGGAATTCCGCTGGTGGAATCGCGGGCGCGTTTTCTGCTGCCTTCTTCTTTTGGCGACACGGTGGTGGTGGAATCGAATATCACCGAATGGGGCAAGGCCAGCTTTTCCGTGTATCACCGGCTTTTCAAAGGCGAGGAGTTGGCTGTGGAGGGTTTCGAGAAGCGCGTGTGGGTGGTTCATGCGCCGGGGGAGAAAAATAAGATTAAGAGCCAGGCTATTCCTCGTGAAGTAATTGAAAAATTTGAGGGGGATTAAGAGGTGCTGGCTTGCGGGATAGATCGAAGAGAGATTCCTCCGCTGCGCAAGCCGACTCGTTCGCAGGAGCGAACGAGAAGAAAAGGCGTCGGCTGGCTTCGGCCGGAATGACAGGGCTGGGCCTTTGGGTGGGTACCGCGCGGGCCTTTGACGATTATCAAAGTGGCAACTGGGACGTAAGGTTTGTTGACAGCTTTCGTGGCGCTGTAGAGACTGGATGTACCCCCTTCCAAATCTAAGTCCTAGTGTGAGCCGATGCGCATTCTTGTTGCTGAAGATGACGCACCGCTGGCGGAATTTTTGCACCAGCGGTTGCTGCAGGAGAAGTTTGCCGTTCAGATGGTGGCCAGCGGGCCTGAAGCGCAACGGTATGCTTCGACCAGACGTACGATTTGGTGGTCCTGGATTTAAATCGCAACGGGACGGTTGGGCTCGATGCGCTTCGCAGCATTCGATTGAAGAAACCGGATCAGCCGGTGTTGATGGTGGCTGGCGCGAATGTGGTGGAAGATCGCGTCAGAGGCCTCAATGCGGGTGCCGATGACTTCGTGGCCAAACCGTTCGAGGTTGCGGAGCTGGCTGCGCGGATTCGTGCAGTGGTGCGGCGAGGGAATTGCGCGGGCGCGCGGTATTGCAGGTGAATGATCTGGAGTTGGATCGGATCTCGCATGGGGTGCAGCGGCAGGGCCGGCAAATCGATTTGAGTCCGAAGGAATTTTGTTTGCTGGAACTTTTGATGAGGCACGTGGGTCAGCCTGTGTCGCGTTCCGCTATCGTGGAGCAAGTGTGGAAGTTGAACTGTGACACGATGACTAATGTGGTGGATGTGTATATCAATTATCTTAGGCGGAGAGTCGATGTGGGATTTGAGATCCCGTTGATTCGGACTGTTCGAGGGGTGGGGTATCAGATTGGGGCGAGTTTTGCGGGGGGTGATTAAAAAATTGGTTCAGTAAAAAAAGGTATGGCGGAAGGGGATTGCCCTTCCGCCATTTTGATTTGTTGGGGGTGGATTAATTCTTGGGCTTCTGGACTGCGTCGGGAGTTAGAAGCATGGCTGTGCCTCCACCGGTGCTGCTGGCGGAGCGGCCTTCCAGTTCGAGTGAGAGGAGGCCTTCTGTTGCGGAGGCGGCTACCAGCCCTCCGTTGCGGCGGACGCGCACCACTGGGAAGAAGCCGTCGGCTAGCGGATCGTCTACGCGCTTCCATGTTTTGCCGGAGTCGAAGGAAGCCAGCAAGCCATGCTTTTGTAGCGCCACGACCATCGCGTTGCCGCTTCCGGCTACGTCCTGGAATTGCAGTTCGCGTACGTCTGCACGGTTCCAGTTGCGTCCGGCGTCATGCGAGGTGTAAAGGCCCATGTTGGAGGTGATGTACAGGTTCGAATCGTCCACGCGGTGGAGTCGCAAATTGCCGGCAGAGGCGAAGGACAAATCCTTGCTCTCCCAGTGTGCACCGCCATCCGCGGAGTAAAGCAGGTTGCGTTGCGAGATGGCCCAAATCTGCGTGCCATCCAAAGTGGCTTCGAGCGAAGTTGCGGGCTGCTTCAAGGATGGCTCGGAACCGGCGTTTTTCCAGCTGATGCCGTGGTCCTTGGAAACGAGGATTCCGCCGGCGGTGGCCGCGAACCAAGCTTCTTTACCGAAGGTCATGTCGTTAACTTGCACGGCAACGAAGGTGGTTGGTTTCTTGGAAGTCGGGCGGCGTGCCGCAGTGGTCGCGGTGGTCTTCTTAACCGGAGCGCCCTTCTTGCCTTTGGTTGCTGAGGAGGTCGCGGCTACAGGAGTTGCTTCTGGAATGTAGAGACCGGTTTTCACCCACTTTTTGTTGGTCTCGTCATACTTCATCCAGCCGCCGTTGTTCAAGGAAGCCCACCACGTGCCGGGGGCCGCGTAAACATGCTTGAGATCGGTGCGCTTGAGTCCCGGTCCCAATGCGGACCAAGTGTTGCCGCCGTCCTGAGTGGCCAAAAACGCATCGGTGTCAAAGGTGAGAACAACCAAAGCGCGTGCCTGATTTTCATTATCGATGGCTACGTCAAGAATGTGCTGATGTTGGAAACCGGCGTTCGAAGAAGTAAAGGTTGCGCCGCCGTTTTCGCTGATCTGTACGCCTTGGCGTTCCGTGCCGATAATCAAACGGTCGGAATGATTCGGGTCGATAACGATGGCGTTGATAACCCAATCGCCGGGAGTGATGCGCTTAAAGTCACTCTCGTTGGTAGTCTTCCACAAGCCGCTGGTGGTACCAGCGTAGAGCGTTTGCGGGTTTTGGGGATCCTGGCGAATCAACTGCGTTCTACGAAACACGAAAGGAATGCCTTTGTACTTGGTCCAGTTCTGCGCGCCGTTCACGCTGTGATAAATGCCGGAGCAAGCAGTGGCGTGTACATTTTCCGGATTGGTGGGATCGACGACGATGCTCATGACGTCGGAATCATCGATCATGCCGGCTTTAATCGGGAACCAGTCTTTGCCGCCGTTGGTGGTTTTCCATGGCAAGTGGTAGGTTCCGGCATAAATGGTGTTTTCGTCGCGAGGATCGAAAGCCACAGAATCAAAATTGCGAAGGTCTTCGTGCTTCGCAGGAGTGATCAGGGTCCAGTTTGCGCCGTCATCGGTGGAGCGGTAAACACCGGTCAATGATCCGGCTACCAAAATTTTAGGATTCGTCGGAGCTTGCGCGAGAGCGCGAACGGTTTCGTGGGCGAGACCAATTACATGCCACGAGTGGCCTGCGTCATCGCTGCGATAAACACCGCCGCCACCGGAATACAACGTCCAGGTGCTGGCGTAAAGACGATTAGAATCGCGAGGGTCGACGAGGATGTGGGTAATGACGTCGTCCTGGCCAGTGCCGATGCGGCTGATCAATCGCCAATTCGCGCCTTCATCGTTGGAAAAGAAAACATGGCCGTCGGAAGTGCCGAGGTACATTTTCTTAATATTGTGGGAATCGGCTTCGAGGGATATAACTGTTCCGCCTGGAGGGCCAACCTGACGCCAGGTTTGCGCCGGCGATGAAACCGCGGCAGCCAATCCGATCGTTGCGACTGCCATGGATCCGAACCATTTTGCGTTCATATGAATTCTATTCTCCCAGACCGCGTATGCACTCACAATCCCCGAGTTTACGGAGGGTGCGGGAGAAAATCGCCTGCTCTACAGGACAGATTAAGGGCTAGTTACGCATTGGCAATGTACTAGTACAGTCCGCGGACCCACTGGGGACGTCGGGCGCAGCATCTAACCTTTAGTATATAGGCATTATGAGGAGGATCGTGACAAGGGCAACTTATTTCCTGCGACTGGGTTATATCTGCTGGGAGAACTGCCTCAGGGTAGACTCCGGCCTGCCGGGACCAATCGCCCGGCCTAGATAGGGGAACCATATGTCGGAACATATGACGAAGACCACATTCGGTGGCAAAGGCAGACTCGGCTTGGCGCTGTGTCTGACCGGTCTTCTTTCTTTTACGACTTTAATGACGGCAACGGCCGTGCGAGCGCAAGACGACGGTCGTCCCGCCGACAACCCCATCGGTGGTCCCGATGGGACCACGCCGCAAAGCCCGAGCGACGATCCGCGCTACAACAATCCTAATGGCGGCGATCCTCGGTACAATTCTGGAGACCCTCGCTACAACAATAATTCCAACGGGAACAATGCCGGTCGCGGCGATGATCCACGTTATGCCAATTCTCAGGCTAACGAAGATGGCGGTTCACCCGATGCGCAGGATCCGCCGTCGCGCGTTGCCAGACTGAGCTACCTTGATGGCTCTGTTTCCTTTCAGGCTGGCGGCAGCGGAGACTGGGGAAATGCGGCCAAGAATCGGCCGGTTACCATTGGCGATAAAATCTGGGTGGACAAAGATTCCCGCGCGGAGTTGCAGGCGGGACAAGCTTCGATTCATCTGGGCACGATGACGGCGCTTTCGTTTTTGAATCTGGATCAAAACATCACGCAGATGCGCCTGGCGGAAGGCAGCATTAGTTTCCGCGTGCGCGAGTTGCGCGAAGGCGACACTTATGAAGTGGACACGCCGAACGTGGCATTTACCGTGCGCCAAGCCGGCGCGTTTCGCATCGACGTGAACGAAAATGGCGATGGCACGCTCGTGACGGTGATTCGCGGAGAAGGCGAAGTTACCGCGAGCGGCAAGAGCCACGTGGTGCGTTCAGGCGAGCTTGCTGAATTCAACGGCACAGATTCCGACATTGATTATCACACTGACCGCGCGCCGCAACCGGACGATTTCGATCGCTGGGCTGCGGACCGTGACCGCAAAGAAGAAAATTCAGTTTCTGCGCGCTACGTATCGCGGGACACGGTGGGTTATTCGGACCTGGACGACAACGGAACATGGTCGCAAGAGCCTAACTACGGACCAGTGTGGTATCCCAACAGCGTCGCTGTTGGGTGGGCTCCTTACAGTTCCGGATATTGGAGCTATGTTGGACCTTGGGGCTGGACATGGGTTGACTACGCGCCTTGGGGATTTGCGCCATTTCACTACGGACGCTGGAATTATTTTGGCGGCCGGTGGGGTTGGTGCCCAGGACCGATTGGGTATTATCCAGTGTACGGACCGGCTTTTGTTGGATTCCTTGGCGGCGGTTTCGGATTTGGCTTCGGAGTTGGTATTGGAGTGGGCTGGTTTCCGCTGGGTTTTGGTGAAGTGTTTCATCCGTGGTATGGGTACCGCGCAGGTGGCGCGTACATCCGCAACATAAATATTCACAACACGTATATCCGCAACGTGAACAACGTGAACTTCAACGGCGTGAATCGGAGCTATGCATACGCGCATAATCCCGCGGCGGTGACGGCGACTACGCGAGCTGGCTTTGTGGGCGGTCAGGCAGTGAATCGTGGAGCGACACCGGTGACCGCGGCATCGTTGCGCGGCGCACAGGTCACCAATCATTTGAATATGACTCCGACGAGAGCGAGTTATACGGGAGCTGCAAATGCTCGCAGTGGTGGCCGCGTAGCAACGCCTCCAGCTTCAGTGCAGAACCGAGCGGTGATTGCGCGCACGGCTCCAGCGACAGCGGCGTCACACATAGCGGTGCGAACAGTCGGAAACTCTGGCTATAACGGCGGACGTAACAATACATACGGGGGAAACCGCAGCGTTGGCAACTCTGCTGGCTACGGTGGCAGGGCGAGTGCCAATTATGGTGGTCAGTCACCGAATCGTCCGAGTTATGCAGGCTCAGGCTCTGCGAATTCGCAGGGTGCCGCTCGGTATAACCCTAACCGGCCACCTTCGGCAAACAGTGGCGGGTACAATACCCGCGGGGGTTCGCGTTCTTACTCCGCCCCAAGCCGCGGATATTCCGCTCCAAGCCGTACGTACTCGGCGCCGTCACACTCTTCGCCGTCGCCTAGCCATGGATCGTCTGGCGGGGCGCGGCCTTCAGGCGGCGGCGGTGGCGGAAGCAGAGG
>Ga0193728_1000070_pt1 | contig 42148 bp, 38 predicted proteins | sample U1c1metaG_FD_143037 | JGI IMG/M metagenome (GOLD analysis project Ga0193728, IMG submission 143037) | Soil microbial communities from a riparian zone of the East river system, Colorado, United States - U1c1 | ecosystem: Environmental > Terrestrial > Soil > Riparian zone | place: USA: East River... | reverse complement strand
CCAACGCCGATCAGGTAACGAGGTTTGTCATAAGGCAGGGCATCGCAGCACAAACCGGTCATTTCGTATAGCTGGGTTTCTGCCTCACCAACGCTCAGACCACCGATCGCGTTCCCGGCCGCATTTTTTGAGGCGATGAATTCGCAGGAAGCCCTTCGAAGATCGGGGAAAACACCACCCTGCACGATCGGGAACAGGTGCTGGACATAGTCATATTTCTCCCGCGATTGTTCAAACTGTGCGATACACCTGTCGAGCCAGCGATGGGTGAGCTGCATGGACTTGCCGGTGTAATCACGGTCACTGGTTGAGGCCGGGCATTCATCGAAGGCCATGATGATGTCTGCGCCAATGCTTCGCTGGATATCCATAACTTTTTCCGGAGTAAAGAGATGGCTTGATCCGTCTATATGGGATTGAAACATGACCCCTTCTTCGCTGATCTTCCTGGTTCCCGAAAGTGAAAACACCTGGTAGCCGCCACTATCCGTTAAGATCGGTTTGTCCCATCCGGTGAAACGGTGAATGCCACCTGCTGACTCGATCACGTCAAGACCCGGACGAAGGTATAAATGATACGTATTGCCCAGGATGATTTGCGCTTTTACATCTGCCTTCAATTGCCGGTTGCTGACGGCTTTCACACTGCCTGCTGTGCCGACGGGCATAAAAACCGGCGTGAGAATTTCTCCGTGACTGGTGGTCATTTTACCTGCCCGGGCCTTCGAACCCGGATCCCTGCCTTCTAATGCAAATGTTAATGCTCCCATAGCTAACTAAAACGGTGCAAGATACGTGGTTTCATCTGGGATCAGGACCTGACCAGGTAGCCTGCTTCCTTGTTTTTAAGGCCCATCACGGCTAAACTTCTTATTTTCGTAGTCAGAGGACCAAACCGTAGAACGCTTATGGATTATTTGTTTGCCCATATCATGTGGAGAGAAATCGTATTTGCCTGTTTTTGTCTGATTACCCTGATCCAACTTTTTTACTACCTGTGGTTTTTTCAAAGACTGGCTTTTTTCAGACCCAAATCGAGGGACAAATCGCAGCAGCATCCCGTTAGTGTCATCATCTGCGCGAGGGACGAGGCTGGAAAACTGGCAGCCAATTTACCAGGCGCCCTTGTTCAAACCTATCCCAGCACCCACGAAATCATTGTGGTCAACCATAACAGCCAGGATGATACCAGGTACCTGCTCGACGAATTCAAAAAGACTTTTAAGGACCTCCATATAGTAAACCTGGAATATGAAGCCATCGGCATTCCGGGAAAGAAATACCCCCTGAGCATGGGCATCAAGGAAGCGAGGTATGAAATCGTTTTGCTCACGGACGCGGACTGCGTTCCTGCCAGCGAGTTTTGGATCCAAAGAATGCAGGATGGCTATGCAAACGGAATTGAGATCGTCTTGGGGTACAGTCCATACCATAAAAGACCCGGCCTGCTCAACAAGATCATCCGGTTTGAGACCTTTCATTCTGCACTGCAATATTTATCTTATGCGCTCGCGGGAAATCCTTATATGGGCGTGGGCAGAAACCTGTCTTATAAGAAAGATCTTTTTTTAAAGAACAAGGGATTTTCGGCGGTCAATCACCTGCCGGGCGGAGACGATGACCTTTTTATCAACAAAGTAGCCAATGGCCACAACACGGGAATCGTGATCGATCCGGGTACCTTTACCGTTTCGGAGCCAAAAAAGGATTTTGGCGAATGGATGAAGCAAAAAACCAGGCATTACAGCACAGGCAAGTTTTACAAGGGCAAACACCAGTTTCTTCTGGGTCTTTATGCTGTCTCACATTTTCTTTTTTACCCGGCATTTTTTGCAAGCCTGATCTTTGCTGACTGGAGGCTTGCCCTTGGCGTATTCGGTGTCCGCTTCCTGGCTCAGGCGATTGTTTTTTACAGGTCCATGCAGAAATTAGGTGAGAAGGACCTATTTCCCTGGTGGTGGCTTTTTGACCTGTGGATGTTTCTGTATTATCTCATATTTGTACCAGCAATATGGAAAAAGCCGAAGCCAAACTGGAATTGATCACCCGCTATTTTACCGATTTTTCATCGCAGCAATTGCAACAGTTAACACGTCTCGATGAAATATACCGGGCCTGGAACGAAAAGATCAACGTCATCTCCCGAAAAGACATCGATAGTCTTTACGAAAAGCACGTTCTGCATTCATTAAGCATCGCCGCCATATTCGAATTTGCGAAGGGCAATGAAATCATTGACATCGGAACCGGGGGTGGCTTCCCGGGCATTCCCCTCGCGATTTTTTTTCCTGAAGTTCAATTTCACCTGGTTGACAGCATCGGCAAAAAAATCAAAGTAGTCGAAGCTGTTGCAGATGCCATCGGCTTGCAAAATATTACCACGCAGCATGGCAGGGCGGAGGAAATCAAAAGCAGGAAATTTGACTGCGTGGTATCCCGTGCCGTCGCACCACTCAAAGAGTTGAGGGCCTGGAGCAGGCCGTTGCTGCGCAGGCAAACCGGTAATGGCCTGCTCCAGCCGGATGAAGTCGGAGAAGTACCCCATGGATTGATCTGCCTGAAGGGTGGCGACCTGGCATTGGAAATATCAGCAAGCGGAACCAGGCCAAAAATATTTGATATCCATCAGCTTTTCCCCCTGGAATATTTCAGGAAGAAATACCTGCTGTATGTTCCTGCAACTTAGTAGTAATGATTATTTAACATTACCACAAAATGGTATTTTTTTATAGGTAAATGATTCGAACTTTGCAGTATGGCTATATCAGTTTGTATTGTCGATGACAATCAGGACATTCGGTCTGCCTTAGAGCAGATTATCATGATGGCCGATGGTTATCAATTGATTGGCAGTTTTTCCGGACCAGAAGAGGCACTCCGGGCAATCCCTGTGTTGAAACCCAACGTAGTGCTCATGGATATTAACCTGGGTGAAAGAGAGAGTGGAATAGATTGCGTAAGGGAACTCAAGCCGCAGCATCCGGAAATACTGTTTATGATGTGTACCGTTTATGAAGAAGACGAAAAGATATTTGAAGCCCTGAGCGCCGGCGCCAACGGATATATTTTGAAGAAAACGACACCAGGAAAATTATTGGATGCCATCAAAGAATTGTACGGCGGCGGCGCTCCGATGAGCAGCCAGATTGCCCGGAAGATTGTGAATGCATTTCAAAACAGAACCATTGCCGATACCAGTGCGGAGTCAAATGGCTCGCAGGGCAAATCGATGCGCGTATTGTCCAACAGGGAAAATGAGATCCTGGTATTATTGGCGAAGGGTCTTTTGTATAAGGAAATTGCCTCTTATCTTTTTATCAGCCAGGAGACCGTCAGAAAACACGTTTATCACATTTATGAAAAGCTTCATGTCAATAACAGGGTTGAGGCCATTAATAAATTTTTCGGCAGATAGTGCACATTATCAATTGGTTAATTTTTTGATCCTTTTCTCAATCTTAACGTGTTTTTCACAAACTACCACAAAGTAGTATTGTTTATACCTCGGGGCCTGAGTAAATTTGAGCTGAGGTTGCCAATCAAATATCTCCTTAATCATTCGACACTATCCTGGAAAATGAGTTTTGTTGACTTTAAAACGCATCAGCCAGACTTTAATTCCCAAGTTTTGGACTTATAAAGCCATCTACAAAAGCGGATGGCTTTATATTTTGCGGGCTACCAATTCAATTCCAGCTTATTGTTCTTCCTGTTCACATCAGCCATGCGCTGTGTCGGATCAATTTCAATCAACTTACAGTCGGTCAGCCGGTGGGCAATTTCAAAAGTATAGGTAGGATGCGTCCATTTCCAGGGTTCAACAACGGTGCGGGGAATGGCCTTGTCTTCCACGGGTTTTTCGCCAAACATTAAATATTGCGGAATATAGACCATCTCTTTACTACCATCTTTAAATGTGAACACAACATCTATGGGCATGGGCATTTTCCCCAGCATCCTAAGCCTGATGAGGGTCTTTCCGCCGGCTTCCCACAAACTATCAATAGCATAGTCAATGGTCTTGGTCGTATTGATCCAATATTCCTTGTACCAATCGAGCTGCACACCGCTTAGTTTTTCAGCCACCCGGATAAAATCCGCACCATTAGGATGTTTGAAACGCCATAACCGGTAATATTCAAGCAGTACCCTGTCCCTGACTTCCGAACCAATAATATAGCCCAACTGGTTCAGGAAGATTTCACCCATCGAATAAGCAGCAATACTGTATGCATAATTGCTGTTGAAATGATCTGCATGCGTAGTCAGCGGTTCCTGGACACCCGATTTTACCAACGCAAAATAATTTTCATAAGCGCTTGCATGATTTGCCGGCAAGGTTTGGCTTAATTTTTCTTTCATTTGGCGAAGCCCTGCACTTGTTGGATTTTTTTCCAGTTCTTTATCATAATAATATGCCTCGACCTCGCCCGTAGCATAATCGGCAAACCCCTCATCCAGCCAGGCATACAGGGATTCATTGCTGCCCAGCATGCCCTGGTACCAACTGTGCATCCATTCGTGAAAAGCAGTACCCAGGCCGGGCCCGGCAACCAGGGTTGCCATCGGGTATTCCATGCCACCATCACCTCCATGTATAAACGAATATTGCTTATAGGGATATTTACCAAAAGTCTTTTCAATAAAGGGCAGCACGGTCACGGCCGCATCAGCTACTGCGTTCCACAGGGTATCCTGCCTGGGGTCATTATTCTTGTTTCTGTAAAGCACATGGATGACAGGGCCCCCGGGTGGATACCGAAGCAGGTGGATGTATTGCGGGTCGGCGGCCCATACAAAATCGTGCACGTTGGGCGCGCTGAAATGCCAGGTCAACCTGTTTCCTGCCGGCCTCATCACATGGGTTCCCGGCGCTTCATAACCATATCCGATCTCCGCCGCGTTCAGCAGATAGCCGGTACCTCCCAGGATATAAGATTTATCAATTGAAATTTTCACATCAAAATCACCCCAGACTCCATAGAATTCGCGCGCAACGTAGGGCGTCGGGTGCCAGCCCTCATAATCGTATTCGCAGATCTTCGGATACCATTGGCTCATGGAATAACGCACCCCGGTTTGAGGATTATCTCTTCCGCTGCGGCGTATTTGCAGGGGGACTTGTGATTCAAAATCCATATCGAACACAACGGTTGTCCTGGGCGGAATGGGCTTACTCAGTTTTACCATCAGGATGGTTTCCTCTATTTTGTATGACTGGGCGATACCGTTCATCTTCAGCGAAAGGATCTTTTGATACCCGATCTCTTCCGGGCCCAGGTTTTGGATACGATCCTTTACCCGGGGATCCCAATCCAACTGGTCACGGCCATCGCGCGTTTTTCCGTGACTGATCTTGCCGAGCTCACGACTACGGGTATCCATCATGCTGTTTGGCTGGAAAGCATTCCAGTACAAATGATAAAAAACCCTGTATAAAGTATCGGGAGAATTGTTGCTGTATTCCAGCTTTTGCTTTCCGGTAAAACGGTTGTTGGTCACATTCATGTTGATGTCCATGAAATACTTCGCCTTTTGTTGCCACCTGTCCGGTTGCGATATGCCTGTCGCAGAAACCAGGATCCAAATCACGGAACAGAAAAAATACTTCATAACGTCGATTAAAATTGAGCTGCAAATATCTTCAAATAGATGACATGTTTACAATAAAAATGTCCGCTGCCTATTCCGGCTGGTCATTTGTCCCGGAGTTCTTTCCATTTGTCTTTCCCTGTACGACTAGCACGATCTCGCCTTTCACACCTTTTTCTTTAAAATAATTCATGACTTCTTCCAGGGTTCCGCGTTTGGTTTCTTCGTAGATCTTGGTCAATTCCCTGCTCACGGAACACAGCCGGCCAGCCCCAAAATATTGCATAAAGTCTTCTAGGGTTTTTACCAGGCGCATGGGCGATTCGTAGAAAACCATGCTGCGGTCTTCCTCCGCGAGTTTTTTCAGTAATGATTGCCTGCCTTTTTTTTGCGGTATAAATCCTTCGAAAATGAAGCGGTTAATGGGCAGCCCGCTGTTGACCAACGCGGGAACGAAGGCCGTGGGGCCGGGCAGACATTCCACCTTGACGCCGATCCTGATGCATTCCCGAACAAGTAAAAATGCCGGGTCCGAAATACCCGGCGTACCTGCATCCGTTAGCAGGGCCATGGTCTTTCCCTGGAGCAGCTGATCGGCCAGGTGATGCAAAACCTTGTGTTCATTATGCTGATGGTAGGGCGAAAGGGGCTTTACGACCTGGTAATGATTCAGCAATTTGAGTGATGTCCGCGTATCTTCGGCTAAGATCAAATCGACCTTCTTCAGAATTTCCAGGGCCCTGAAAGTAATATCCTGCAAATTGCCGATGGGAGAGGGAATGATATAAAGCATGATATGCGAATGTGCGGATGTGAAGATGTGCGGATTCTTTTGAATGAAAACATGCCAATTACATGAATTCGCACATCCGCATATTCGCACATTTGCACATTTACTATGAGTTTTAATTTACGGAAATCTCAAAGTATTCCATAACCGGATTTGCAAGCAATTTCCGGCTGGCTTCTTCGGCGATCGTTTTTGCCTGCTCCGGAGAACCGGCTTCTACCTGAAGGGTTATATTCTTCCCGATCCTCACATCGCTCACGGTATTCAGTCCCAGGTTCTGTAGCCCACCCATGACGGCTTTACCTTGAGGATCCAATAATTCTTTTAGTGGCATTACTTTTACCTGGACGGAGAAGGTCATACTGTCTTATTTTTAAAGGCCAAAGATAGGATAATGTAAAAAATGAAAATTACAGGAACGGCGAGCCATTTCAACATGATTGCCGCCAGCAGGGCAATGGCGAACAGCAGGTATTTTGGCCAATTGTGCTTAACACTGAAGTCTTTAAACTTAAAAGCCATTAAAGGCATCTTGCTCACCATGCCATAGGATAGCAGGCCTATTGCTGCATATAACACCCATTTATTAAGCATGAAGGAAACCAGGGCATCATTATGCGAAGTCCAGTAGATCAGCGGAAATGAAGCGATCAACCCGCCAACGGCCGGGGTGGGAATACCTTTAAAGCCATAGGCCTGTGACTGATCGAGGTTGAACCTGGCCAGGCGGAACGCGGCGGCGCAGGGAATAAGCAGGGCAGGCAAGAGCCAAAGCAAAGAGATCTCTATACCATTCTCTTCCCTCATAAAGCTCAGTCGCAGGAACTGGTAAATGATCATGCCGGGGGCCACGCCAAAACTCACCAGGTCCGCCAATGAATCCAGCTCCCTGCCCATGGCGGAACTCGAGTTAAACAACCTCGCCACAAAACCGTCCAGGAAATCGACAACCAGCGCCAATCCGATGAAAAGTGAAGCAAGCCAGAGCTTTTCGGGAACGTCAACTAACTGTGTTCCATCCACGCTGTACATAATGGCGATGCCATTTTGCAAAACAAAAATCACAGCCAGGCATCCGAAAAAAAGATTGAGTAGTGTAAAAAGATTGGGGATATGCTTCATTAGCTGTGAAAATAAACAATAATTTTAATGTGCGGATACCTTGTTGCTTGTCATTCCGAGCGAAGCGAGGAATCAGTCATCAGGCGGGTTGCCTCATGTCGCCGATCCCTCGCTTCGCTCGGAATGACAAGTCATAAAGCATTCGCACATCATTTCTTCATCTTCGCTTCTATCTCTTCAACAGTGATCGGGATATTACTCATCAGATCTTTATTTCCATTTCTTGTTATCCAAACATTATTTTCGATACGGACGCCCATTTGTTCTTCTTCGATATAAATTCCTGGTTCCACCGTGAATACCATGCCCGCCCTGATGGGCTCTGTGCGTGTGCCGAGGTCGTGTACATCAATGCCCAAATGATGTGAAATGCCATGGTAAAGGAATCGGGTATAAGCCGGGTTTTCCGGCGCCTGATTTTTAATGTCTGTCCTGCTCAGCAGGCCGATCTTCAAAAAAACCCGGGTCGCTTCCTCCCCTACTTTCCTATGATATTCGTTAATGGTTATTCCCGGTTTTAACAAGCTCTTTGCAAAATTGTGCAAATGCAGGCAGGCATTATAAACCTGCTTTTGCCGCTTACTGAATTTTCCATTGACTGGAATTGTCCTGGTTAGATCGGCGTTGTAATGTCCATATTCCGCTCCAAAATCCATCAGCAGCATTTCCCCGTCTTTACATTCCTGGTTGTTGGAAATATAATGGAGTGTTCTGGCGCGGTCGCCGCTGGCGATGATGCTGTTGTATGCGGGACCCGTAGCGCGCTGTGACAAAAACGAATGCCAGATCTCTGCTTCGATCTCATATTCCCTGACACCGGGCGTGATGAATGTCAACAGGCGCAAAAAAGCTTGGTGGGTGATATCAATAGCCTGCTGCACAACTTCGATTTCAAATGTCGTCTTGATGGCGCGCAATTGCTTCAAGATTTTTGCGGCGCGATGGTATTGATGCAGGGGATAACGCTTCTTCATTTCTGCTATGAACCTGTAGTCACGGGTTTGTAGCAGGCTTGCCTTCCGGTCATTTTCATTTGAATCGAGGTAGATATGCTCAGCCAAATGGATCCAGGGTTGCAAGAGGCTGTCGAGGCTATCCAGCCAAACGATCGTATCAACGCCTGAAATTTTCCGGGCCTCTTCCACCCGGAGCCGCCTGCCATCCCATTTTTCTTTCAGTTCGTTGGGACGGACCAATACCAGAACCTCCCTGTATTTCGGATCGGGATGATCGGGAAACAGGATCATCATGCTGTCCTCTTGTTCAATGCCAGTGAGCCACAGCAAATCACTGTTTTGACGAAAAGTGTAGAGCGCGTCCCCATTAGAAGGCACTTCATCATTGCTTACAAAAATCGCGATGGAAGATGGCAGAAGCTCCCTGACAAAACGCTCGCGGTTTTTCACGAAAAGGGAGGGGTTAAGCGGCAGATATTTCATGCAAATCCAATTGTGATAAAAGCAGTAAATGTAAGCAATGATTTTATTCATTTTCTTTAGAATTAGTGCTTCATCGATAAAATAAAAAACTAATATGTTTTTCTGAAAAACTAACAAGTGTTAGTTAGTACAAATTCAAAAATGGCATGGCATCATTAGATAATATCTAATTTGGTTGCCATTTCGCACTTTGTTTTAGATAATTTTTAATTTTAGCTTTGCTGCTAAACCCCCTGCGCTCATGATGTCAACCCCGGTTATCAGCTTTTCCACCGACAGATTGTTGAAATTAGGTCTTCATGTTTCCGACACGATCCATTACCAGCTGGCATCATCAGAATTGGTGCAGGATTGTTTGCGAATGGATGACGGAAGCCTCGCCGATTCAGGTGCGCTCGTCATTCAAACCGGCGAATTTACCGGTCGCAGCCCTAGAGACAGGTTCATCGTTAAAGATGGACTGGTTGACCAAACGATCTATTGGAACGATTTTAATATTCCGATCGAAGAAAAATATTTCGACATTATTTTCAAGAAAATTACGGCTTACCTGAATCAGCTTCCTGAAATATGGGTCCGGGACTGTTATGCCTGTGCCGATCCATTGTATCGAATGAATATCCGCATCATCAACGAAACAGCTTCCATGAATCTCTTTGCGTATAATATGTTTCTTAGGCCAACGGAAGAGGAACTGGACCGGTTCAGGGCCGACTGGCATATCCTATCCGCTCCGGGCCTGAGACTGAATGCGTCTGAATGCGGCACGAGGCAGCACAACGCCGTGGTCATCTCTTTCCGGCACAAAATCATCCTTCATACCGGTGGCGGATATACAGGGGAGATCAAGAAGGCCATCTTCTCTGTCCTGAATTATATCTTACCCAAAGAAAAAGGAATATTAAGCATGCACTGTTCTGCCAATACGGGCGAATCGGGCGATACCGCGATTTTTTTTGGTCTGAGTGGTACCGGCAAAACCACCCTGAGTGCCGATCCAAAAAGAAACCTGATCGGTGATGACGAACATGGCTGGACCGAGGGAAGCATATTTAATTTCGAAGGTGGCTGTTATGCCAAATGCATTCATTTAAGCGAGGACAAAGAACCTTCCATTTTCAGGGCCATCCGCCCCGGAGCACTGGTTGAAAATGTCAGGTTTTTCGAAGGAACCAGCAGGATTAATTTTGATGATGCATCAGTAACTGAAAATACCCGGGTTTCCTATCCCCTCGAGTACATCAGTAAGGGAACGCCAACACCTGTGGGGAATGAACCAGGTAATATTTTCTTTCTTACCTGTGACGCTTATGGCGTATTGCCACCCATTTCCAAGCTGACAGCAGGCCAGGCCATGTACCAGTTTATCTCAGGGTATACGGCGAAGATCGCCGGTACCGAATCAGGGGTGACCGAACCGAAATCGACCTTTAGCGCCTGTTTTGGGGCTCCGTTCATGCCTTTGCATCCAGGCAAATATGCCGAGATGCTGGGCAATAAAATCAAAGAGACAAAGGCTAAGGTCTGGCTGATCAATACCGGCTGGAGTGGTGGTTCGTACGGAACAGGGAACAGGATCCCGCTCTCACTCACCAGGGCTATGATCACCGCCGCGCTCGAGGGCCAGCTTGATGGGGTCGCCTACGAAAACCATCCTGTTTTTGGCATGGCCATACCTTCAAGCTGCCCAAATGTACCGCCTGAGTTGCTCGATCCCCGCAAAACCTGGACTGACCCCGAAGCATACGATCAACAAGCACTTGCCCTGGCGGCCCAGTTCGTCAAAAACTTTGAAAAATACAAATCCGCTGTGTCTGCTGAAATCCTGACTGGCGCACCACGGCTCTAAATTTTTTTTTTGAAAATGTGCTAAATCAAAAATAAAATACTGAACTTGGCACCCAAGTTTAAATTTTTCTCTGGTCTCTAACATTGTTTGCTGATAAGCTCCATCTAACCACGATGGAGCTTTTTTATGTTAGCCCATGAATTGCGCCTGTGGACAGATAAATTTTGCACGCCCTTATGGCAATGATGATCTATAGTATGCTGATCGCATGGTCGGCTGTTTCGCCTTCCTTTCAAAACAGTTCGGTGATTGACTGGAGTGCCGGCAGAAGATTGACCTGGAACGATTTCAAAGCAACACCGCCAAAAAATCCTTCGGCGGCTGCGCTGACTAGCACGGCAATAAAAATTGATTTTGGTTATTACAATGAATCCCTGCAATTCCATATTCGTTGCCGGTTCGATAAGGAAGCTTCATGGGGAAAGGTGAAGAATGATTACGTGCTTGCGCATGAACAAGGACATTTCGATATTGCGGAGATCTTTGCAAGAAAATTGAATGAGGCATTGAAAAATTATAAACCCGATAGTGAAAATGTCCGCAAAGACGTGAACAAGATTTACCAGGACCTCATGAATCAATATTACGAACGGCAGGATGAGTATGACCGGGAAACGAACTACTCAATCGATCATAAAAAACAGGAGGAATGGCTGCAAAAGGTTGCAGATGAGCTCAGGTCGTTGAAAGATCACGCCAATTATCATTAGAACAATCCATACAACTGTGCATCGATTTTGCTAATGATCTCGCCCAGGTGTTCTTCAACTTCCGGAAATTTATTCTTGTCCACGTCAATAACCAGCAGAGCCCCTTCCTTATATCCTTCGATCCATTTATTGTATAGATCGTTCAATCGCTTCAGATAATCAAGCCGGATATTCTCCTCATATTCTCTTCCCCTTTTCTGGATTTGCCCCACCAGGGTTGGAACGGATGCCTGTAAATAAATCAACAGGTCGGGAGGCTGAACCATCCTCTTCAGGGTTTGAAAGAACTGGAAATAATTGTTATAATCGCGCTTGCTCATAAGTCCCATTTCATGCAGGTTGGGAGCAAAAATATGCGCATCTTCGTAGATGGTCCTGTCCTGGATCACGGTTTCAGTTCCACTATGGATCTCCAGGAGCTGGTTAAGCCGGCTATTGAGAAAAAAAACCTGCAGGTTAAAACTCCAGCGGGGCATATCTTCATAAAAATCGTTGAGGTAAGGATTGTGATCCACGTCTTCAAACTGTGGTATCCAACGATAATGCTTGCTCAGCATTTCAGTTAAGGTTGTTTTCCCGGCGCCAATATTCCCTGCTACAGCAATATGCTTTGGTTTCTTGCTTTTTGCCATGCTTAAATGTAAAATGTAATATTTAAAATATAAAATCTAAATCGGGTTTCTCCAAAATAGGATGGGCCGCTGGTATGACCGTCAATAATAATTCAACCCGATGGCTTCCCTGACGAGTTTTAGTGTGGCGCTGGCACTTGCACGGGCCTTAACAGCCCCCTCCCGGAGAACCTGTTTAATATATTTTTCGTCCTGCCGTATTGCCAGCGTTCTTTCCCGGATCGGCGCAATGAACTTGACCATATCTTCAGCCAATTGTTTTTTCATGTCGCCATACCGGATATGTGTATTGTTGAATTCCGTTTCAAAATGGCTGACTGTATCTGCGCTGCTCACGATCTTCATCAACCCAAACAAGCCTTCAATGTAATCGGGCTTGGCGGCATTCGCGGTTGCCGGTCCGCTGTCTGTTTTTGCCTTCATGATTTTCTTTCGAATCAAATCGTCTAAATCAGCCAGGTACAGTGTATTCATCTGGTTTTCGCTCTTGCTCATTTTACCATTTCCGTCGAGGCTCATGATCTTCACCAGATTCCCACCATAATTAAATGCCTGTGGAAGGGGAAAGACTTCGCCATACCTGTAGTTGAACCGTTCTGCAAACCTTCTCGTCATTTCAATATGCTGCTCCTGGTCCTTTCCCACAGGAACTTTTGCGGCGCGGTGAATCAGGATATCTGCTGACTGCAACACAGGATAGGTCAGCAAAGCGGCGTTAACATTGTCTGGCTGCGATCTCACCTTGTCTTTAAATGTGACTGTTTTTTCCAATTCGCCTTTATATGCGAGTGTATTCAGATAGTAATACAATTCTGCTATTTCAGGCACATCACTCTGAAGATACAGAACACATTTTTCCGGGTCCAGTCCGCTTCCAACCAATTCCGCCAATAGACGGGTCACATGGGCTTGAATTTCCCTGGTATCGGGATGAGTAGTCAGGCTATGCCAGTCTACAATACAATAGTAACAGTCGAATTCATTCTGCATCCGCACCCAATTCAGGATGGCCCCCAGGTAGTTACCAAGGTGTACAAACCCGGTAGGGCGGATACCACTTAAGACGATCTCTTTTTTTTTCTCCATAAAAGACGGCGAAGATAAGAAACACCTGACAGGTTCTACAAACGGATCAGGTGTTTCCCGGTCATAAATATGCGTATAAAACCGTTATAATCCCGCAAAAGGTTAACTCTTAGGCCCTTTTATCCAAAAGCATTAGAAATTATGACTGAATCAGTTATTTTTGTCAATATTCAATTTGCATGGAAGTTAATGACGCACTGATCAACAACCTGTCTAACCTGGCTTGCCTGGAATTTAATGCGGTGGAAAAAGAAGAGATTAAAAAGGACCTGGAGCGGATGATCAGTTTTGTGGAAAAATTGAACGAATTGGAAACAACCGGCGTTGAACCCTTATTGCACATGGGTGATGAGATCAACGCGTTGAGGGCTGACCTGGTACAGGGTTCCTCTTCCCGGCCGGAAGCGCTGCGAAATGCACCATCTACAGACGGAATTTATTTTAAAGTCCCCAAAGTGATAAAAAATCCCTCTGTTGATCAATAATTAATTATGAGTTCACCTATTATACATCTTGAAGATATTTGCAAGAGCTATTACATGGGCAAGCAGGCGTTGGCTGTGCTAAAGGGCATTTCGCTTAACATTCAGAAAAATGAATATGTTGCCCTGATGGGTCCATCGGGATCGGGCAAAAGTACCCTAATGAATATTTTGGGATGCCTCGATTCCCCCACATCCGGCACCTACATATTGAATGGCCTCGATGTGAGCCAGATGCCCGATGATGATCTGGCGGAAGTCAGGAACAAGGAAATCGGTTTTGTATTTCAGCAATTCAACCTGCTGCCCAGGCTGACCGCAGCTGAAAATGTTGCATTGCCGCTGGTTTATGCCGGCATCTCGCGGAAAACACGGCAGGAAATGGCTATGGCAGTGTTAGAGAAGGTGAGCCTGACAGACAGAAGTCACCATAAACCTAATGAATTGTCCGGCGGACAGGCCCAGCGTGTGGCTATTGCCAGGGCCCTGGTCAACAATCCTTCCCTGATCCTGGCCGATGAACCTACCGGCAATCTGGACACGAAGACATCCATCGAAATCATGGATATATTCGATGCCATCCAGGCAGCCGGCAATACCGTAGTGTTGGTGACGCATGAAGAAGACATTGCTAAATACGCACACCGCGTGGTGAGGCTCAGGGATGGCCAGATCGAAACGGATAAACTTAAGGCCGCGGCCTTCCAGCCGGTTTAAGATTCGAAGTGAACACCTCTGCTATATACAGAATATTATTTTTTATTTTGATGGGGGGATCTGTTTCGGCGCAACAGCTGGATACAACTTCTGCCTTGCGGGCAGTGCATCAGCAGTTCAAAACCGGCGCTTCCACGGAGCAGGTGCTGACCAACCCGCTATGGAATTTCCTTCATGCAAACACAACTTTCCGGGAATACATCAAACAATTCACCAGCAAAAGCAATCTTCAGATCATCGGACCCGCGGAATCCGGAAAAAAAATCACCGTTACCGGTTTGGTAAAAGACGGCAAAGGTAAACCGGTTAAAAAAGCCATGGTGTACTGTTATCAAACAGATAACAGGGGCTTCTATGCATTCGACACCACGCATTTTTTCGGCAATGAGGGCGACCGCCGGCATGCAAGATTGTTTGGCTATATGGTCACGAATGCCGAAGGCAAATTTGTATTGCACAGCATTCACCCTATAGGGTATCCTAAAAGCATTTTGCCGTCACATATCCATTGTGAGATCACTGCAGCTGGATACGATACGATGATCACCGAGTTATTATTTGATGAGGATGAGCGACTGACGCCGGATCAACGCAAGCGGAGCCTGCAGGAAGGATTTGTTATTGCCAGGGCATCAGGAGACAATTATGAATACCAGATCAAACTCAATAAGCGTTCACGGTAGACAAACATTTCAAGCGCATGGCGATAAAAATCTATACCAAAACCGGCGACAAGGGAAAGACCTCGCTGATCGGAGGATCAAAAGTCCCCAAAAGTCATATCCGCATTGAATCATACGGCACGATAGATGAATTGAATTCTTTTATTGGTCTTTTAAATGATGGCATCGCAGACAAACATACGAATGCAATGTTGAGAGAAATACAGGATCGTTTATTTACCATTGGCTCTTTGCTGGCTACAGAACCGGATAAAAAAATACTGATGAAGATCCCTGATCTCAAAGAAAATGATGTTCTGCTGCTGGAAAATGAAATCGATGCCATGGATATGGTCCTGCCGGTAATGAAGGCTTTTATTTTGCCGGGAGGCCATATATCGGTTTCAACGGCCCATATATGTCGCTGTGTTTGCCGGAGGGCGGAAAGATTATGCGTAAGTCTGCAGGAAAACAAGTCATTCATTGATCCCCTGGTCATCAAATACCTCAATCGCCTGAGCGATTATCTTTTTGTTCTGGCACGATGGCTTGCTTTTAAACTCAATGTGCCGGAGATTGTTTGGAAGGCCAGAATCTAATGTGCGAATGAGCTGAAGTGCGAATGCGTTATGCTTGTCATTCCGAGCGAAGCGAGGAATCAGTCACTGGGCGGGTTGCCTCATGTCGCTGATTCCTCGCTTCGCTCGGAATGACAGGACTACAAGGCATCCGCACATCAGCTCATTATTTTTCCGTCTTTCATGTGCAAAGTTCTGTCGCTCATTTGAGCCAGTTCTTCATTGTGGGTTACGATCAGGAAGGTTTGGTTGAATTGTTTGCGAAGGTCAAAAAAAAGCTGGTGCAGGTCTCTTGCGTGGGTTGAGTCAAGATTGCCGGTGGGTTCGTCTGCAAAAATGATATCGGGGTTGTTGATCAATGCCCTGGCCACGGCCACCCTTTGTTGCTCGCCGCCGGATAATGCCTGGGGTTTGTGATCCAGCCTGCCGCCGATGCCCAGGCTGTTCAAAAGTTCAATTGCCCTTTGTTCTACCTGTTTTTTTTTGCCGCCGCCTATCCAGCCCGGGATGCAGACGTTCTCCACCGCGCTGAATTCAGGTAACAGGTGATGAAATTGGAATACAAAGCCCATGTGCTTATTCCGAAAAGCAGCCATGGGCTTGCCTGATAGTCCGTTTATTTTTTGGTCCCCCAGGAAGATCTCACCCTTTGCCGCCTGATCCAGGGTTCCCAGGATATGCAATAATGTACTTTTACCAGACCCCGAGGGCCCGACAATACTAACGATTTCGCCAGTCCCGATTTCGATATCCACTCCTTTCAATACCCACAGATCCCCATAATGCTTATGTATATCCTTAGCCTTTAACATATTGCTTTAGTTGATCATACGCATGATTACAAACCTACAGGTTCACCCTCATATTCTATTGAATTGCGGGTAAATTTATTGAATGCCGGCCATTATGATCTAAACCGATACAATTCAGTAGGTGATAACCACGTTAAATTCTGACTCTTATTTGGTTGTTTCATATTTAAAATTACTTTTGCGGAAAATTAAGCGGGGGCGGATACAGGAAACCAGCGGCGGATTTGATCGAATTGGATTTTTTTCCGCCACGCCATTAACCCTTTCAGAAATAAAACAGGAATACGATGTTTTGGACACTTGAATTAGCCAGCTACTTGGAAGATGCGCCCTGGCCGGCTACCAAAGATGAATTGATAGACTATGCCATTCGTTCGGGAGCTCCCATAGAAGTTGTTGAAAACTTGCAGGAACTCGAAGACGAAGGAGAAATCTATGAAGGGATCGATGACATCTGGCCAGACTATCCTTCGCAGGAAGATTTCTTTTTCAATGAAGACGAATACTAAAGAATTACTTTCTTATTCCTCATTTCCTTTTTCTTATTTCTCCATCTGCTGAATAACCCCCTCCGTGACCCCTGTTAGAGAGAACCCCCCGTCATGAAAGAGATTCTGCATGGTGACCATCTTTCCGAGGTCACTGAATAGCATGGCGCAATATGCAGCGCACTGATCACCTGTAGCGTTGCCCAAAGGACTCATTTTTTCCGCGTACGTGATGAATCCGTCGAAACCTTTTACCCCGCTTCCTGCAGTGGTACGGGTGGGTGATTGTGAAACCGTGTTTATCCTCACCTTTTTGCGAACGCCATAGTAATATCCGAAACTGCGCGCAATGCTTTCCAGCAGGGCTTTCGCGTCGGCCATTTCATTGTAGTCAGGAAATACTCTTTGAGCGGCAATATAGGTCAGTGCCACTACGCTGCCCCATTCATTGATCGCATCAAGGTCCCACGCCGTATGCAGTATCCTGTGCAGCGACATGGCGGAAATATCAAGGGTTTTCTGGTTAAACCCATAATCAAGGTCTGTATATTGCCTGCCCTTTCTCACGTTGAGGCTCATCCCGACAGAATGTAAAATAAAATCGATCTTTCCACCAAAATGATTCATGGATTCTTCAAAAAGTTTCTTCAGGTCATCCATATTCGTTACATCAGCGCCGATCACGGGGGCCTTCACCGTATCCGCCAGTTTATTGATCTCACCCATGCGCAGGGCCACTGGCGCATTGGTCAACACTAATGCTGCGCCTTCTTCATGACATCGCAAAGCCGTGCGCCAGGCTATCGATTTTTCATCCAGTGCTCCGAAAATAATTCCTTTTTTTCCTTGAAGCAGATTATATGACATAGATATCGTTTTGATTTTAGTGGCCGTAAAAATAAGAAGTTATTTTATGGTAAGCAGGAATAAATGCGGTTTCATCAGGTGGTTAGTTCATCATCATTTCACGGGCATTTTCCAGTGCCGCCGCCGTGGGTTTTTCACCGCCAAGCATCTCTGCAATCGATGCGATCCGCTCTTCCCTGGTGAGCAATTTGATATTTGTTTGGATGGCTTCGCCGTGAATCATCTTATACACGAGGAAGTGCTCATCGGCCTTGCCGGCAATTTGGGGTTGGTGTGTAATGCAGATGACCTGCCTGCTAGTGGAAAGGTTTTTCAGGAGTAAGGCGACCTGTTTGGCTGCCTCCCCCGAAATACCGGTATCGATCTCGTCGAAAATCAGGCTGGGGAGATCTATTGATTGTGCAACCAGGGATTTGATGCAGAGCATCAGCCTGCTCAATTCACCGCCGGAAGCCACCTTATAGATCGGTTCAAAACGGTTGCTTTTATTGGCATCAAAAAGAAAAGCCACTACATCCATGCCATCAGGATCTAATTCGCCTGCTGATAATTCAACCTTTAGTCTGGCATTGGGCATGCCGACCTGGATGAGCAACTGGTTTACTTTTTTCTCCAGTGGTTTAACCACCGACTGTCTGTTTTGTGATACGCGGATGGCCAGCGCACGGGCCAATTGCAAAAGATCCCCGGTCTTCTTTTCGCGATCAGCCAGTTGCTCATCGATATTCAATACCGCCTGCAATTTATTTCCCAGTTCCTCCTGCAGGCTGATCAGCTGCTGGGTATATTGAAAACCATGCTTCTTGAGCAGTTTATACCCTACACTGAGCCGCTCTTTGATTTGCTCAATCTTTTCGGGATCGAACCGGACCTGGTCATTGACCCGGCCGATATCACCTGCAATATCCTGTAGTTCTATATGTGTGGAAATCAGGCGCTGAAGGATGACCGGGAGATCAGCATGGTACGACGAATAGGCTTGTAATTGGTTCACGGATGCTTTCAATTGTTGCAAAAAAGGTTGATCACCCTCCTGGAGGTCTGCATATACTTTGGATAATGCCGTTTTGATGCCTTCAGCGTTGGCGGATAACTTCAATTCCGCCTCGAGGTCCTCCAATTCATGCGTTTTCAATGCAGCTTCTTCGAGTTCATCAAATAAAAACTGGTTATAGTCATATTCTTTAGCGAATTGCAATTTCTGCTGCTGCAAAATGGCCAGGGCCATTTTTTCCTGTATCCATTGCCGGTAGGCCTCCCGGTATTGGCCCAGCAATTCAACATGGCCGGCCAGCGCATCCAGCACGTCACGCTGAAAACCTGCTTCACCGAGGGACAAATTGTCAAATTGCTGGTGCAGATCCACCAACTGGGAACTCAATTTGCGCAACTGGTCGAGGTTGACCGGCGTATCGTTTACGAAAGCTCTCGATTTACCGTTGGATGCAATTTCTCTTCTGATAACGAGTTCATCTTCTGCGTCGAGGTCGTTTTCTTTCAGAAATGTCTTAGCAGCATCCTGCTGCTCCATGGAAAAGATGCCTTCGACAAAACATTTTTTGTCGCGGTTAAGCAACACTGAAGAATCTGCTCTTTCTCCGAGTATCAGGGCAAGCGCGCCCATCAGGATTGATTTTCCTGCACCCGTTTCACCCGTGATCACGTTCAGCTTTGCCGAAAAAACAATATCGATCTCGTCAATGATCGCATAATTTTGAATCTGCAATTGTTTGAGCATAAAGTTTGCTGTGGTTTGACGTCCGGCCCGTTCATGCAATTTACGATTTTCGGTGTATCCGGTAAGCCCGGTTTTATTCCTGTTTACATCTTTCTATTCCTGCCTTCGCCTTTTGATCGAGTGAATTTTTATAATCATGTTCTTTGGAATCGAGACATTGCTGATAATAGATCAGGGCCCGCGGAAAGTCCTTCCTTTTTTCATAAATAAATCCTATCTGCAGGGCTGCCCTCGCCGCAAAATAAGACTTTGATTCGAGGCCCATTTTTATTGCCAGCTCATATGCGGTGATGGCCTCTTCCTCCCGGCCCTGGTCGTCGTAGATCCTTGCCCTCCGGTAAGCAAATTCCAATTTGTCTTCGTCTGAATTAAAATCTTTTGAGCCCATGCCTTGCAAGACGGCTAAGGCTTCGGCATAGTAACCACCGTCATCCAGCAGCCTTGCTTTGAGTAAGGTCTTATCCGGCCATTTATCATTTCCGGCCTCGTTCAATGCCTGTTTATCCGCCTCCGTTTCTGTATTTCCCTTTTCTAAAACAAGCCGTCTGTATTTATTCGCGTTAGCCTGATCACCCGATAAATAATAATGCCAGCTGATTTTTTGCAAAACATCTTTCAGATAAAATTTTCCTTTGAAGGCAGTAAGATATCTTTCCAGGTATTGATTGGCATCGGTCTCCAGGTGATTAAGCCTGGCAGAGCCGACCAGGAAATCCCAAACCGGCATATCCAAATAGGCCGCGTCATCGTTTTTAGACCCGATGATCTTTTCCGCTAACGCCGATTGCTGCGCGTTGAGTGCAAGGTTGGCGGCAAGAAAAGTAAAAAGGTGGTTGTTTTTGATGTCCGTCTTGTTCTGCCTGATGAATTCGAACACTTCGGCTTTTTTATTTTGAATATAGAATTGTAGGTACAGGTAATAGAACACCGCTTCATCGTGGAAAAGCAGTGACATGGGATCATCCAGGCTGATAAACTGTTCCAGTTCTTGCATGCCTTCTTTTATAGTGCCTCTTATTCCGAGCAGGCTGCTGAGCCAATGATAACCGTCAGGAATAGTGCCTGCCGCCACCTGCATGGCCCCGCTCAACATTGCATTGGGTTTGAAGACAGAAAAAAGCTGGCCATTTTCTTTTACCTGTAAAAAAGATCTTCGGAATTCCCAGCCGGCGTCCCAATTGTTTCCAAACTTTATTTTTACGGCGGCCCATTGGAAATGAAGGATGGCCTTGGAAAAAAGATAGAAGGGGGAAGACTGCGGGCCCGTATTCATCATCCGGAGGCGCTTCTCCAGGTTTCCCTTGCGCAGCGCATACAGTCCGGGATCCTCATTGAAATACAAAACAAAAAAATCGATATAGTTTTCCAGCAAAAAGGGAATCAGGTTGCCAGGATGAATTTTTTTTTCGGCGTCCAGCACGGCCTGTCCAGCCGTAAGTTTAAGTTGTATGATCTCTTTATATGCCAGCTGGCAGTTACGGTTGAAATCAAATGTTCTGGTAATATTTTGTGCAAGGAGCTGAGCGGGGAGAAGGATAAAGGCAAAGAGGAACGGGCGCATGCTGCAAGATAATTCACCCCATTCAAAATTCAACGGTGTGTTTTAGGTGTTCTACACCTGCAGATGTATGATAAATTGTATCAGCGATTTGAAGGTGCAGGACAGCCAAGGGCAGCTTGTCACTATTTTACTTCCACCTGGTCATTCAGGTCATTGTCGACCAGGATTCGTCCGCAATTCTCGCAGACGATAATTTTTTTGCGCTGACGGATCTCGCTCTGGCGTTGCGGGGGAATGGCATTGAAGCAACCACCGCAGGCATCCCTGACGACTGGCACTACAGCCAGGCCATTGCGGTAATTGGTGCGTATGCGGTCATAGGAGTGCAGAAGCCTGGGTTCCACTTTTTCTCTTGCTTCAGAAGAAAGCTTGGCGAAATGTTTTTCTTCTTTTTCAGTTGCTGCGATAATTTTTTCCAATTCATCCTTCTTGTTTTTCAGGACCGCTTCCTTAGACGCAATCGCTTTCTTTGCCTTTTCGAGCAAAATGATTTTCTCAGCAATTTCCTCATTCGCGTCCTTGGTATGCTTTTCGGCAAGCTTAACTTCCAGCTGCTGCATCTCGATCTCTTTGTTGATCGCTTCAAACTCGCGGCTGTTTTTTACATTCTCGGTTTGCTTTTCGTATTTTTTGATCAGGCTATCGGCCTCTTTAATAATCTCCTTCTTCTGGTTAATGAATTCCTGGATGCCGTTGATCTCTTCCTCGATCCGGGTCTGCCGCGCGTGCAATCCCTGGATTTCATCTTCCAGGTCACTCACTTCCATTGGCAATTCGCCTTTCAGCACTTTGTATTCGTCTAATTTGGATTCGATTTTTTGCAGTGAAACAAGGGAAGCTAATTTTTCTTCCACAGAGAATTCTTTTACGTTGGGCATAATTTAAAAATAATAGTGAACCGGATTTGTATTGGATACCGGTTTAAGGACGGCAAAGGTAGGAAATTTTTTCAGCAAAAGATCATACAGAAGATCAATTGTAAACTGCTCGCTTTCAAAATGGCCGATATCGGCAAGTACCAGGCTGTCCTCAGCATCAAAAAACTCGTGGTATTTGACATCAGCCGTTATAAAAAAATCAGCGCCTGCCGCTAATGCCTTGCTAATGAGGAAATTACCAGCACCCCCGCAAACAGCGACCCGAAACACCGGTCTCCCGGTAAGGCGGGTATGCCGTATCAGAGAAAGCCCGAAAACCGACTTTATCCGGGCTAAAAAGTCCACTTCATTTGCAGGCTCCGGCAGATCCCCCAATAGGCCGGATCCATGGCTGGTTTGGGTATTTTCAAGACTGACCAGATCGTAGGCAATTTCCTCATAGGGATGGCTCCGGATAAGCGCCTCCACAATAGACGGCTGAAGTTGGGCCGGGAAAATGACTTCTATCCTTATTTCCTTTTCTTCATGCCGTTGCCCCTGATCCCCCTTATATGGATGCGAGCCTTCACCCGGCGTATAAGTTCCGGTTCCTTCGGTGTTAAAACTTACTTCGCTGTAATTCCCAATATGCCCGGCACCTGCCTTAAAAAGCGCTGTCCGGACCTGTTCCGCTTCGGCAAACGGAACGAACGTATACAGCTTCCGGAGGGTGGAGGGCCTTGGCAGCAATACCCGTCTGTTCACCAATCCCATTTTATCTGCAATCCTGCCATTGACTCCATTCAGCACATTGTCAAGATTGGTGTGGATGGCGTAGATGGCTATATCGTTTTTAATGGCCGGGATAATCGCCTGCCCGATATAATTTTTTTCATTGATTTTTTTTAGTCCGGTAAATATGATGGGATGGTGAGCGATAACCAGATTGCATTTTCTTTGAATCGCCTCCTGCACAATGGAGGCCGTCGCATCAAGCGCCAGCAGAATCCCTGAACATTCCCAGTCGCTGCTGCCCGTAAGAAGCCCTGTATTATCATAGTCTTCCTGGTAGGATGGATCTGCGGCGGTTTCAAGACAGGAAATAATCGATGCGATTTTCATGATGCGTGCTGCTGGTCAAATATAAAGTTATTTTTTTTGTACCTTCCTCCTGCCGCCAGCTTCTACGTTTTCCGGCAAAAAACAACAACATGAAAAAATTATTCCTCCTCATGGGCCTGCCGGCTTTTTTTAGTTTCTCCGATCCCCATGCCGGCCTTTCCGCGGAAGAAAGAAAATTTGCCGCTGACTACATGCGGGCAACCAGAGATGCCCTTCTAAAAGATGTTAACGGACTTTCCGAGGCTCAATTGAATTTTAAAGCAGAACCCGCAAAGTGGAGTGTTGCCCAATGCATGGAACATATCGGCGTTGCAGAAGCGGCGCTTTTTGCTTATGTGCAAAAGGGCCTGAAGGAACCGGCTGATCCATCCAAAAGGAGTGAGGTCAAAGCGACGGATACAACGGTATTACGGGTCGTAACAGACCGCAGCAGAAAATCCACGGCTCCGGAATTTCTGGAGCCAGAAGGCAAGTTCTCCAGTCCGCAGGAAGCCCTGAAGTCATTTATCGAAAATAGAAGCAAATTGATCGAATATGTAATGAGTACAAATGACGACCTGCGTAACCACTACAGCAACCATGCCGTCATGGGCAGGATCGATGATTACCAGGCCCTGCTCCTCATAGCAGCCCACAGCAGACGCCACACCTTGCAGATCGAAGAAGTTATGGCGAACCCGAATTTTCCAAAGCAATGAAGTGAATAGTGAATGGTCACTCAATAACCTTCTCCACCCTCGTCAACTTTCCCTCTGCATTAAAGCCTTCGAGCACGACGCGAATTTTTTTGGTGATGTCGCTATTGTAAAAATTGATGCTGGTTCGTTTGCTGTTTTTGTCCATCAGGATGAATGGGTTCCAGTATAAAGTGGTCCTGATATCTTCGACATCATCAACCTCGGTCTTCTGAAGATAGTCTGGAGAGTAAAATTCCCTGACCGGCGAATATCCGATCAGTCTCACCTGTTCAAGCCCTTTTACGGACGGATCAGAAACCCTGTCGCCGCCCTTACGTGTATAGATGGCTACCGTTCCGCCAGCGCCTCCACCGAGTGCCATCATGGCTCCGGGCCTGAAGACCTTCACCATAGCAACATTCGGCACAGAAACAAGAGAACGGATTTCCTGGGCAGTTACTTTCATTTCATCAAGATAGAGTGTGGTGGGTGTACCGCGCCAGGTCAGGGAAGTAGCGCCCGTAGCATCCGTGACCACCTGCAATCCCCCGACCTTACCCGCCAGGTAAGAGAAAATATCTCCGTAGGCTGCTGCAACAGGATCATTCATGATATTAAACGTATAGGCGTCGCCACCGGAGAACATGCCTGAGACATATTGCTCTTCGAGTTTTTGATTCGCTGACTTCTGCCTCGCTCTCACAGTAACGGTTTCCAGTGTCTGTACTTTTTTATCGAGAAAGGGTTGAATACGCGCGGCCTCCTGCAACACGAACCTGTTCTTTTTTAAAAAGACGGAGTCATCTGCAGTCCACCCGTTGTAAGACAAATTAAGGGCCCGGCTTTGCCTATAGCCATTGAACAAACCATTGTTGAAAATGATTGCGGCTTCGCTGGAAAGTTTTCGGTTTACATTAAACTGGTAATAGGCTTTAGCTGTATCATAAAAAACAAGTCCGGCAATGCCGAATTTCCCGCCCGACATTTTGGGCACATCCAGGATCTGTATGCTCGAGTCTTTTTTCTTCAGAATAACATTTATCCCTTCTGAACTGGATAGCCGGGTGGGATCGACGCCTAAAACTTCTGCCCTCAGGGCTAAATACTCCTGGTTCGGGTATTTGATGACGGGCTTCTTACCCAGCGCCAACTGGTCCCATTTGAATCTTCGCCAGCCATTGGTGAGCATCACCAGATCCAGGTGCAGCCTGGAGCTGTCGGAGGTATTTGAAAAATAATAAAACGGATGATAAACATAACCCTTTAGCTCACCCGTAAGCAAGAGTCTTGAAATGATATTGTCGTCATTGGTCTTCCTTCCATCTGATTCAAGATCCGTAACAGCGAGGGAAAGATTGGATCGCAGGGTGTCAGGCACTTCTATTACAACGGTATTGTACCCGCGCTTTGCAGTACTTTTTGACTCGATGAGTACATTTGAAGTAAACTGAAATTCATGATTATTCACGAAGACCACGCGTTCTGCAAGCGGCACATTATGGCTGTTGAAAACGGTTATCTGAAGGATGCCCGAAGGCAGTTGATCCGTAGGAATGGAACCACCGCTCATCAGGTTGTCCTGGAGGTTGACCGTTGCCTTATAAACCAATTGCTGGTTCATGTGCGCAATAACAATAAGCCGGTCATAATCCGTGCTGGTTGAACTGGTCCTGGTTATCGAGAATAGTGTTTTTTTATCGGGATTCATCACACGGAGATTGATGCCTTCGGGCTTCACCGGCGGAAAATCCGCCTTATACTCTTTTCCTTTGGCATCTTTCCATACTGCATAAAATGCATCTCCCTTATCTGGCATCAGCAGAAATTTGCCCATGCCGTCGTGCGCCGGGAGCAACTCCAGGATGTCTTTGCCCGAAGCATCCTTCAGCACCGCCTTAATCGAAATAGGCATGCCGTATTGGTCGGTAGCTTTAAAAGCGATATTATTTTCCAGACCGGCTACCACCTCCCCGCCTTCAGGAAAAAACCTCAGAAATTCTTCAGTGGCAGGAGCCGCAATCCCCGAATCAATCAGCGGATGAATCACACGAATGTCTTTTTCGAACAGGAATGCAGTATCGAAATTCAACATCCATGAAGTATATGCCCTGAAATGATAATGATTGCTTTTGAATGAGGCGGGAATGTCAAAACTTCCGGATGCGGCAGATTCGAAGACCGGCGCCGACCTTCTTTGAACCACGTTCCCATTGTCATCCGATAACTCCGCGTAAAAATTCTTGCTGATTTGTGACGGCTCTGCTCCACTAAAAATATACGCCTTGAACCAGACCGTTTGCCCCGGAGTATACAGGTTCTTGTCGAACTGAACGTAGATCTTTTCCTGCGGGAAATTATCCGCATAGACCTTCATCATGGAATCAATCTTTTGTGCGTGCAGGAGTACCGGGACAAGAAAAACTGACAAGACAGCGAGTGTACGAGAATAAAATCGATTCATAGAACCATGATTAATAAAATTTAACCGGATGAACAAAACCGGCCACCACCAAAAATCCGCTCTTTTTATTTATTTTCCAAAGAACGATAAACTACCATGATTAACAAGATTTTTCGCGCATTAAATTGAGAAATTAACAACTCGAAAAAAAATCCATTTTTCTTATTATCCTCACGATCTTTTATGATCTTGCGGTTCATGGCAACGTATGAACAGTATAAAAAACATCTGATCAAAATCGCTGATCTGAAAAATGCATTGGCGGTATTGCAGTGGGACCAGGAAATCTACCTTCCCCTAAAAGGCGCGGGGTTAAGAGGACAACAAATGGCAACCTTGTCTGAACAGGTTCACCTGCTGTCGACTGAGGAACAATTCGGCAATATTTTGCAGGATCTTTTGAAAAAGGATATACTTACAGCATTCGAGAAAAAAAATGTTGAACTCAGCTGGGAAGATTACAGCAAGCAGAAAAGATACAGCCCGGATTTTGTGAGGCTGCTTAGTGAAACGATTTCGAGGAGTTTCCATTCCTGGATTGAAGCGCGCAAGCTACGTTCGTTCGAACGCTTTGAAAAGGACCTGGATGAACTGATCAGACTCAAAAGACAGGAGACCGGTATCCTGGGCTACCAAACCCATCCTTACAATGCGTTGCTGAACGAATATGAAAAAGGTTGCACCGTTGCACTCCTGGACAAAACCTTTCATGAACTTCGTCCCGCACTGCAGTCATTGCTAAACAGCATCATGACCTGTGAACAGGTATCAGATGCTTTTCTTCACCAGTTCTATCCCAAACAACAACAATGGGATTTTGGTATGGACCTGATCAGGCAATTGGGATTCGATTTTGAAGCTGGTCGCCAGGATTTGTCTGAACACCCTTTCACCACCAGCTTCAATAAAAATGATGTTCGCATTACGACCAGGATCGACGAGCACAATTTTGGCAGTATGACCTGGAGTTGCATTCATGAGACGGGTCACGCGTTGTATGAGCAGGGTTTGCCGGAAAGTGAATACGGATTGCCGTCGGGAGAATTTGCATCATTGGGAATTCATGAGTCACAATCCCGGCTATGGGAAAACAGCGTGGGCCGTAGCCTTTCCTTCTGGAACCATCAGTACCCGAGACTCCAGGCTTTTTTTCCCGAGCAACTGGGAACGATCGCGCTCTCTGATTTCTATAAAGGAATCAATATCGTGAAACCTTCCCTGATCAGGACCGAAGCGGACGAACTAACCTACCATTTTCACATCATGATCAGGTATGAATTGGAGAAATCTTTGATCGAAGGTTCCTTATCGGCCCATGATATCCCGGCGTTCTGGAACGAAGCATATGAAAAATACCTTGGACAGAAAGTCCCGGATGATAAGATCGGGTGTCTGCAGGATGTGCATTGGAGTCATGGCAGTTTCGGATATTTCCCCACCTACAGCCTCGGAAGCTTCTACGCGGCCCAATTTTTTGTTGCCGCCCAAAAGCAGATCCCCGGACTTGTCTCGCAAATAATGTCAGGGCAAACAGAAAACCTGTTGCAATGGCTAGGGCAACGTATTTACCAGTCCGGTCGTCTATTTACGAGTGAAGAACTCTGTCTGAAGGCAACCGGGGAGACCCTGAATATTCAATATTTTCTGCAATACCTGCTTGATAAATACAGAAAAATGTACGATCTTTAAAGCGGATATCCTATCATCTTATGAAAAAAACAGTACTTATATTTCTCCTGTTTGCCAGCATTTCCACAGGTTCCTGCAAAAAATACATCGAGCAACAACAGCAAAATGCGCTGGTGAGCCTGATCACCAACGGTACATGGGTCGTTACCAGGTATCTCGATAACGGAACAGATATTACCAGCAGTTTTTCCGGATATGTCTTCAAGTTCAACAGCAATGGCACGGTCAGCGGTACCAATTCAGGGGTTGCGGAACAGGGAACCTGGTCGGGAGACATTAATACCAGGACGATTACTTCCGAATTTCCCAGCGCAGGCGATCCATTGCAAAAATTAAATCACACCTGGAAAATTACAGACAGTTATCCTGATTCTGTTGCAGCCAACACGACCATCGATACCAGCACGAATGTGCTGAACCTGCATAAACAATAAGCCTGCTCCAAACACACACCCCATATAAAGGCCTCATTTTTAGTCGCAAATGCCATGAAAATCAATCGCAGAAGGATGTATCGGATCTCCGGATTGATGCGCCGCACGAGAGCATAATAAAGCACAGGAAGACGCGTCTGAATCGTCTAATCAGAAACACCTATTGTTGTGTATTTGTAAGCTGACCAGGCATCTAAGAGCAATTTTGGAAAAGATTAAGCGTTATGTAGTCCTTAATCTGTTATAACCAGGGCCCAGAATCCAAAATTTCTGGTCCTTTGTACCCTTTAATCCCGATAACCAATATCCTATTCTTCAAATATCTTTGAGGAGGAATTGTGCTGTCCCTCTGAAAACCGCGTATAGAATACGTATAGAAGATATATGAAATTAAAACCACCCATCCGTTGAACAGAAAACTACTTTTAACTCCTTTTGCTGGCCTGTTGCTGACTTTTGCTGTGCAAGGGCAGGCGCCTGTGGCGGATTTCAACTATCTGTATGCGTCCACAAATTGTAATCCGGTTGTGGTGAATTTTTCAGACAATTCCACGAATGTTTCAGATCCAACAACAACCTGGGCCTGGGATTTTGGCACGCCGACCGCCTCACCCAGTTCAATTCCTGCCGGTCCACAAAAATTTCCCCCGGTATCATATAATGCGCCAGGCACTTTTACGGTCAGACTGACTGTGGTCAATTCCAGTGGCAGCAGCACAATTACCAAACAAATAACCATCAATCCTACGCCCGTCGTTAATTTCAAGGCGAATGATTCAACGGGTTGTTTTCCCTTTCCGGTGCAGTTCACGGATCTTTCTTCAGCAGGAGGATTTGGTGCCACTATTAGCAGCTGGACATGGGATTTAGGACCTACCATTACGAATGTTCAGAACCCTAATTGGACCTATACCAATTCTACACAAACCACCATTACACTTGTAGTAAAAAACAATTTCAATTGTTCCGGCAGTCTTTCAAAAATTAAATACATCGATGTGAACGGGGGCGTTGCACCGAGTTTCAATGCAACTGTCACGGGTAGCTGCAAACCTCCAACTGCTGTGAATCTGACGAATAATACAACGGGACCGCCAACACTGACTTATAATTGGGATTTCGGGGATGGAAGTAGTTCTGCTTCTCCAAGCCCACCACCACATAATTATATAACCCCGGGAACCTATAATATCAGGTTGACGGCGATAAGTTCCCAGGGCTGTACTGATTCAGTCAAACAGTCCTTTGTTATTACTGCGGCCAGCGTCGTGACCAGTATGTCGGTTCCAGACAGTGTGTGTGTAAATGCAGTTGCGTTTTTCCAAAGCACTTCTAACCCCCAGCCCGGATCATCAATTTGGAAATTTGGCGATGGAAATACCTTATCCGGAAGCAGCGTCACCCATAGTTATGCTGGAACAGGTTCTTACCCGGTCACCCTGATCAACAATTATGGCACATGTACAGATTCAGCCAATAAAATCATTAAAGTAGTAAGTCCACCCGTTGCTAATTTCAAAGCACTTACCAGCACAGTAAGTTGCAAGCCGCCCCTGACGGTAAACTTCCAGGATCAGTCAACGAATGGAGGTACATTGACCTGGGATTTCGGAGATGGAACGCCAACTGCGACGGGAACAAACCCGTCTCATACTTATACAACGTATGGAAATTTTAACGTTACCCTGACTGCATCGAATGCCGTGGGTTGCAACAATTCCATAACAAAAAATCAATTCGTGCAGGTTCTGGCCCCTAAAGTCAGAATTACTGACCTTCCGGCTTATGGTTGCGCTCCTTCTACCTTTTCACCAATCATTGCAGATACAGTTGTAGATGGGATTGCCAGTTATTCCTGGGATTTCGGTAATGGAAATACTTTCATCGGCGCTATACCTCCTTCTCAAGTATATGGTCCGGGCGTATTTAAAGTAAAATTGACCATCACCAGCAATGGCGGCTGCACCGCGACGGATACGGGTACAGTAAAAATCGGATCAGTAAAACCAACTGCAAATTTCACTGCTGCCCCAACGACCGTTTGCGTTGGAAACGCCGTAACTTTTACAGACCTTTCAACGGGAGGTGCAGACCAGTGGCTCTGGAATTTTGGAGATGGAAATACGTCGGGTGCCCAGAATACATCTTACGCTTATTCTAAACCGGGCATTTATACCGTACAATTAACGGCATATAACAAGGGTTGTTATGATATTAAAACCGTGACCAATTATATCACGGTAAATCCGCCATTATCAAAATTCGTATATAGTTTCAATTGTAGTAACAAGACGCTGTATACTTTTACCGACTCTTCCACAGGAGCGAATTCCTGGGATTGGGATTTTGGAGACGGATCACTTCATTTTTTTGGCGCCGCCCCACCTGCACACAACTATCCTAATGTTACGCAATCATATACCGTTCGTCTGAAGGTAGGGTCTGCTTCCGGATGTTTCAACACGAGCACTCAGCTCGTCAACGTGCTCGAAAAGGTCGATTTTTCTCCAAGTGTGCCTTCGGCCTGTAAAAATTCTACTATTTTCATAACGGTCGTTAACAATCCGAAAAATAAATTCTATATATATGATTTTGGTGATGGCACCAACTCAGGCATTGTCAGCAGTCAAAGCTGGGGGCATATTTACACTGTAGCCGGAAGCTATACCGTGAAAGTGGTTGCTATTGATAGCACTGGTTGCGCGGATTCAGTATCTAAACCCAACCTGGTCAAAATCAATGGCCCTGTTGCTGGACTGCTGGCCAGCGATACCATTTCCTGCAAGCCCCTGACGATTGGATTCGCAGATAAGTCGGTGCCGGATGGCGTCAACAGCATTACCCAATGGACCTGGAATTTTGGAGATGGTTCAAGCTCGAATATTTCAAACCCTTCACATCTGTATAATAGTCAGGGTATATTTTCTGTCAGCCTCAAGGTAACAGACGCATCGGGTTGTGCCGACAGTGTCTTTAAGGGCAACTATATTGCGATATCCGGTCTTAAAGCCAGTTTCGCCAATCCTGATTCAATTTCTTGACCTGGTGCGGAGTCCTACTCATTCCTGGGATTTTGGAAACGGAAATGTGTACACGGGCAATAATCCGCCTGTTCAAACCTATGGCGCCATCGGCACGCATAATGTGATCCTTCGGGCCGTGGATTTTTACAACTGCAAGGATTCCATGACAAAAACGGTATTGATCGATACTCCAACGGCAAGTTTTACGCTCAGTGATACGTTAATAAAATGCCCACCTGCACCGATCACATTCACATTTACCGGCAGGTACTACGATTCCCTTACCTGGGTCTATGGGGATGGAGGTATTGATAAAACCAATCAATTGTCGTTTGTCAAATACTATAATGTTCCTGGTTCCTATGATCCCATTTTGATCGTACAAAGCCCGGGAGGCTGTATTGCAAAAGCCACACATCATGTTTTGGTTCAGGGACCAAAAGTCATTCCGAACAGGAGCCCGGCAGGGGGATGCGATACCGCAACCATTTTCTTCAACCTAACGACCGTAGGAAATATCATATCCTATGACTGGAATTTTGGTGACGGTTCTAAGGTGGATCATACCGTGATACCTACCAATTCACATTTTTACACGGCACCGGCCAATTATATCGGCGTTTATGTTCCGACAGTTACCGTAATGAATGACTCGAACTGCAGTGTGACTTATTTTATAGATACGGTCACAGTGATCGGCGTGAAGGCACAGTTCGTCACAGATAAAACCGTAGCCTGTGCCAACGGTACGATCCAGTTTACTGACAGCACCAAAACAAACGGCAGCATAACCAATTATTACTGGGATTTCGGAGATGGAACCATCATATCTGGCGCATTCCCTAATCCCCTACATCAATACCTGACCGGTGGCATGTATAATGTCAAGATGGTTGTCACCACCCAATTCGGCTGCCAGGATTCCTCGGTCAACCTCATTAAAATAGTGGATAACCCAAGCATCGACATCGGGGGCGCTATTTCACAGTGCGTTCCGGCAACATTGAATTATACCGGAATCATCCTGGTACCCGACACCTCTGCATTCACCTGGGCATGGGATTTTGACAATGGGCAAACGTCCACTTTGCAAAACCCTGCTCCTCAACTTTATCCAAAGGCCGGGCACTATATCGTTAATCTAACGGCAACCAATAGTACCGGTTGTATTGATACCGCAACCGCAGACGTTTACATCTATCCGTTACCGACGGTATCTGCTGGTGCGGATACAACCATCTGCCTCGGACAAAATATTCCGTTGCAGGCAACAGGAGCGATTACCTATGACTGGTTGCCGCCAACCAACGGCAGCCTGAGTTGCACTGCTTGCCAGAATCCCGTTGGAAGCCCATTGGTGACTACGGATTATTATGTGCAGGGAACCAGCTCACTGGGTTGCATGGCCATTGATACTATAGTCGTCACTGTGAATCAACCCGTAACGGTATCAGTATCGCCCGATGATTCTGTGTGTATCGGGCTAAGTGCGCAACTTGTCGCCAGCGGTGCCGCGCTCTATGCCTGGTCGCCAGCGACAGGTTTAAGCAATGCGCAAATCGCCAATCCCCTGGCCTCACCATCCATAACCACGATGTACCAGGTCATTGGCAGCGACAATAAATATTGTTTCAGCGATACGGGATATATTAATGTTACTGTCTTCAATTACCCTACTCTGAATGTAGGTCCTGATGCGACCATCAATGTGGGGTCTTCTTACCAGGTGCCCGGCTCGGGATCGCCTGATATCGTTTCGCTGAACTGGTTGCCTGTTACTGCGCTCAGTTGCACAGACTGCCTGTCGCCACTGGCAACCCCGAAGAACACCACGGTTTATGCGTTAAGTGCAACTAATAATGGCGGATGTACTACTGTCGACAGCCTGAAAATAACGGTGATTTGTAACGGCGCCAATTTCTTTGTGCCGAATACCTTCTCACCCAATGGCGACGGAGTCAACGATGTTTTCTATGTGCGTGGAAAAGGATTGAACATTATTCCTTCCATTACGATTTTCAACCGCTGGGGACAAATCGTATTCCAGAAAAAAGATTTTGCGCCGAATGATCCTTCGTCCGGATGGGATGGAACCATCAACGGGCAGAAAGCGCCCCTGGATGTATATATATACACCATGGACATCATTTGTGATAACTCGAGCCTTATTCCTTATCATGGCAACATAACTTTGATACGATAAAAACTAAATACTGCTGCACAAAAATGAAAACTTGTTTACGATATAGAAAATTGCTGATCTTGCTGGTATCAGTATGCCTGCTCAGGCAGACTGCGCATACACAGGATTTACACTTTTCACAATTTTTTGAGGCTCCCCTGCTGCGCAACCCTTCCCTTGCAGGAATATTTACCGGGGATTACCGGGTACAAGGCGTTTACCGGGATCAATGGAACAGTTTCACTAACGCATACAGAACCGGTTCTTTCAACGGAGAATACAAGATGCCTGTAGGGCGAGGCGATGACTTTTTAACCGTTGGCCTTCAGATCTTATATGACAAGGCAGGAACTGCGGGTTTAACAACGAACCAGGTTTTCCCCGCCCTCAACTACCATAAATCACTGAGCGATCAGAAAGTCATGTACCTCTCCCTGGGATTTATGGGGGGCTATGCTGAAAAAAGAATCGACCGGACTAAAATAACAACCAATAACCAGTTTGACGGTGCTGCCTTTAATCCGAGCCTTGCCGATGGAGAAACCTTTCCCACCCCGGATATTCATTACTGGGATGGAAGCGTGGGCATGAGTTTCAATACCAGCTTCGGACAAGACCAGCAGAACATGATGTTTGTTGGTGCCGCCATGCATCATTTGAACAGGCCTAAAAATTCCTTTTACCAGAATGCACAGGATGAACTTGATCCGAAATATGTTTTTTCCGCGGGTGTCAAATTCAATATTGACGAACAGTCTTACCTCACTGTGCAGGCAGATCATTCCATGCAGGGACAGGCCAGGGAGACTATCGGCGGCGCTATGTATTCTTACAAGCTGGGAGAATTTACTGACGACCCCAAATATGTCGTGAGCTTCGGGGCTTTTTTGCGGTGGAAAGATGCCTTTATCCCGGTGGTTAAAATAGATATGCTTCCTTTGTCCATTGCGCTGAGCTATGATGTCAATGTTTCACAATTGGAAACGGTGAGCCAGGGAAGAGGTGGTGTGGAATTGTCTATTTCCTTTATCGGTTTCCTTGACCGCGATAATTCTGCAAAAAATAAAGTGCTTTGTCCCCGTTTCTAGCCTCAGCTGAACATTTCCCTCACTTTGTCAAAAAAGTTTTTTTCGTTCTTATCGGGCTTGGGTTGAAAATTCGGCGACTGCCCTAATTTCTCGAGCATGGCTTTTTCTTCGGGCGTGAGATGCTGCGGCGTCCATACGTTGACGTGAATGAGCTGATCGCCCTTTTCATAAGAATTCACCGAAGGAAACCCCTTTCCCTTTAATCTGAATATCTTGCCGCTCTGCGTGCCTGCCGGTATTTTGATTTTTGCCTTACCATCAATGGTAGGCACTTCCAGTTGCGTTCCAAAAATGGCATCGGTGAAAGAAATATGCAGCTCGAAGGCGACGTTCAGCCCATCCCGATGCAGTTCTTCATGGGCCTCCTCTTCAATCAAAACGATCAGATCTCCGGGCGCACCGCCCCGTTCACCGGCATTGCCCCGGCCACTTACACTCAATTGCATACCCTCCTGAACACCTGCAGGTATGTCAATCGTCACTGTTTCTTCACCGTAAACCCTTCCTTCCCCTTTACACGCGGTACACTTGGCCGTTACTACAGTACCTTCCCCGTTGCAGGCGGGACAGGTAGTGACCGTCTGCATTTGCCCCAGGAACGTGTTGCTGATTTTTCTGACCTGGCCGCTACCACCACAGGTATTGCAGGTTTGAACACTGCCTTTATCCCTGGCGCCACTTCCGCTGCAAGTGGTGCAGGTAACGTGCTTTTTAACCTTGATATTTTTGGTAGCGCCCTTGGCAATCTCTTCGTAATTGAGTTTTAGTTTTATTCGCAGGTTACTTCCCCGCACACCCCTGGACCGGCTGGCGCCGCCTCCCCTTCTTCCCCCGCTAAAAAAACTTCCGAAAATGTCATCACCGAAAATATCTCCAAACTGGCTGAAAATGTCATCCATGTTCATGTTACCACCATGGAAGCCACGGCCATTGCCACTCAGGCCGGCATGGCCAAAGCGGTCATATTGGGCCTTTCTTTCGGCATCGCTCAGCACTTCATAGGCTTCGGCAGCCTCTTTGAATTTCTCTTCAGCAACTTTATCTCCCGGATTCCTGTCGGGATGAAACTGCATGGCCACCTTTCGGTAAGCTTTTTTTATTTCTTCGCCCGAAGCGCTCTTTTGAATACTTAAAATTTCGTAATAATCTCTTTTCATAACGTCCAGATATAGCGTACCATCGGCATTTTAGCGTTCAATTTGACCTGGCTATTTCCCAACAATAACCTTCGCAAAACGAATGATCTTATCGTTCAGGTAATATCCCCTGGTCACTTCATCAATTACTTTTCCCTTCAATTCAGGACTCGGGGCGGGGATCTCGCTGATGGCTTCATGTTTTTCGACATCAAAATCTGTATGGATGCTTTCCATTGCCCTGACGCCTTTGCTTTGCATTACCGCCCGAAGTTTATTGAAAACCAACATCACGCCTTCTTTGATCTCGTTGATATCATTGCTGTTTTGCAACTGCTTTTCCGCCCTGTCGCAATCATCGAGTACGTCCAATAAGGAGACGATCACTTCCTTGCCGGCAGTCTGAATCAATTCCAAACGTTCCCTGGCGCTTCTTTTCTTGAAATTGTCAAACTCAGCAAAAAGCCGCAGGTATTTGTCCTTTTGTAATTGTAATTCCTCCCTGATGCTGGCGAGTTCGTTTTCGTCCCCGATGCTGTCATTCAAATGGGTACTACCCGCCATGTTTTCGTCGGTATTGATGTCAACCTCAACTTCCTGTCCTGATTCATTTTCTGGCTGCTGACCTGAAAATTTTGCATTTTTTTCTTTCATAATCTAACAAATTGACGCAAAGGTAAGCTTGTCAATTATTTTGCCAAGATCCTTTTTGAGACAAATTGTCCTGCGTAGGCTCCATTTCTTCCATTCGCCCGGTCTTCACCTATTTTTGTAACATGATCAAGACCTTTCTCAACAAGAAAATCAGCCGGCGCATTGAAAATGGGCATCCATGGATCTTTGGTAACGAAATCAGCCATGTAGAAGGAGATGTCATTGGCGGAGCCATTACCGAAGTGTATAGTTTTGATAAAAAATTTATCGGCCGCGGATTTATCAATCCCAAATCACAGATTGCGGTACGTTTGCTCAGCAGGGACAGAACTGAAATGATCGACGATGACTTTTTTCTAAGGAGGATCAGCGAGGCCTGGGCGTATCGCAGGAAAATCGGTTATGTGGACAATTGCCGCCTCGTTTTCGGAGAAGCCGACCAGCTTCCCGCACTCATTATTGACAAATTCAACGACTATTTCGTGATTCAAACCCTGGCGCTGGGCATGGATGTTTGGAAACAGGCCATTGTAAATGCGCTGGAAAAAATATTTCAGCCGAAAGGCATTTATGAACGAAACGACGTGCCTGTACGTGAGCTTGAAGGCATGCCGCAGCAAAAAGGATTCCTTTCGGCAGTATTTGATCCCGTCATCCAGATCCGCGAACACGGCATTCACTTTAAGGTGGACGTTGCGGAAGGACAAAAGACCGGGTATTTTTTGGACCAGCATGATAACCGGGCAGCCATCAGGCATATTGTTAAAGATGCAGATGTCCTTGGCGCTTTTTCTTATACCGGCAGTTTCGAGATCCATGCGGCGCATTATGGTGCAAAATCAGTGTTGGGACTGGATATTTCAGAACAGGCTGTTTTGAGCGCCAACCAAAACGCGGTCCTGAATGGCTTAGGGCATATCGCCCGTTTTGAGGCCATCAATGCTTTCGATGCCTTAAAAAAATGGAGCAAAGAAGATAAGCAATATGATGTCGTAATGCTTGATCCGCCTGCGTTTACCAAGAGCAGGGAAACCATTCAAAAAGCGATTGCGGGTTACAAAGAGATCAATTTAAGGGGTATGAAACTGGTCAGAAAAGGCGGCTTTCTGGTTACTTCTTCCTGTACAAACCTTGTGCCGCCGGCAGTTTTCCTGGAAACCATACAGGCGGCAGCCCTGGATGCCAAAAGAAAGCTGCGGCAGGTGATTTTCACCGCACAGGCAAGCGATCATCCCATCGTGACTCAACTGGAAAATACGCATTATTTAAAATTCCTGATTGTACAGGTACTCTAAAAAAAACTTTTGGAAATTATTTAGCAACCTGGAATTTGCCTGTTTCGACCACTTTGCCCGACTGGTCTTTCAGCTGGAAAATGTAAATCCCCCGAAAATAATCGGCGAGGTTTATCAGTGTTTTTTGATCTACAGCGGGAGCCTCGTAGACTTTTTTTCCAAGAAAGTTGAAAATCTGGAAGGAATAGGTCTTGTCAAGTGCCTTTTGAAAATCGAAGGTAATAACGGAAATGGCTGGGTTGGGGTAGAACTTAATGATCTTAACATCCGGATCAGGTGAAGAAGGCAGATGAGACTGGCTTTTCACTTGAGCGGTTGATAAAAGGATAATAGACAACGATATGTAAAAAATTCTCATTTATGGAAATATTTTACATTAAGTATACAAAATATGATTTTTTTCTCGAAGTTACAAAGAACAGGGAAAAAAAGCGTAAATGAACTGTTAAGGTGGCGAGTTGCTGGTGGCCAGTGGAAATTTAATGGTTGTGTAAGCGGCGTGTTATGAAGTATAAGTGGGAATTAGGGAATAGAAAATAGAAAGTAGAAAATAGGAAGAATGGATACCTCTTCTTTCGATTTTGTACTTTCTATTTTCTATTCCCTGCTAGCCACCCCTACTCACCACTCGCCACTAGCAAATTCCCCGATTTATGATTATCATTGCGCATGCTCCATTTTCTTTTTTGGTTCAGTTTGTTCATTGTTTTTTATAGTTATGCAGGCTATGGAATACTCCTCTTTTTTCTTGTTCAGGTCAAAAGGTTATTCCGCAAAACGAAGGCTGGTGCTGATTCTGCCGCCTTTGAACCAGAAGTGGCCCTGGTCGTTGCAGCATTTAATGAAGAAGATTTCATCGAAAAAAAAATACAGAATACTTTCGCGCTTGACTATCCCCGCGACAAGTTAAAACTGTTTTTTATTACCGATGGATCTTCTGACCGAACAGGGGATATAGTTGACCGTTATAGCGACATCAGCCACCTGCATCAGCCTGAACGAAGGGGCAAAGTGGCGGCTATGAACAGGGCCATTCAATTTGTCGCCGCACCCTATGTGATTTTTTCAGATGCGAATACCCTACTCAATCCGGCATGCATTAAACACATAGTGCGGCATTACCGTGACCCCCTTGTGGGAGGCGTTGCAGGAGAAAAAAAGATCATTTCGGCGGCTAACGACCAGGCCGCCGGCGTGGGAGAAGGCCTGTACTGGAAATATGAATCCCTTCTCAAAAAGATGGATTCGGAGCTGTATTCGGTAGTGGGTGCTGCAGGAGAGCTGTTTTCGACCCGTACAGAACTGTTTGAACGTACAAGGGAAGACATCATCATTGAGGATTTTGTGCAATCGTTAACCATCTGCAGGAAAGGTTATGTGATCAGGTATGAGCCACAGGCCTATGCAATGGAAACATCTTCCGCTTCGATGAAGGAGGAAGAAAAAAGAAAGATCAGGATCTGTGCCGGCGCTTTCCAGGCCATGTTGCTGCTGAGGGGCCTGTTCAATGTGTTCAAGCATCCCCTGTTGTCGTTTCAGTTCATCTCGCACCGCGTTTTACGATGGACTCTTGCCCCGGTCTGCCTTGTGCTGTTGTTTATTTCAAATGGGATCCTGTGCCTGGAAACAAAGACCCTGTTTTACCGCCTTTTTTTCGGACTACAGCTCGGGTTTTACCTGTGTGCGTTTGTCGGCTGGTTTTATGCAAACAGGAATGTCAGGATTAAAGCTTTATATCTTCCCTACTACTTTTTGTTCATGAATATATCCGTATTCATGGGCTTTTCCCGTTTCCTGAAAAAGAACCAAACCGTGCTTTGGGAAAGAGCTTCGCGCAGGAATCCATAAAATACCACAAAAAGGGTATTTTTCTTTCAGAAAAATACCCAATTTTTGCATGGAGATTAAAAATATGTATACGGAATATTTGGTTTGTGAGAAATTGTTACTACTTTTAACCGTCTTTTATGCCTACAGTTCAATTCCTCCGAAAATCCGAATCTATATCTTGCCTACGACCTAAACAGTCCCTTGAAATTCCATCACGCGGTTTCTAAGCCATAAGTTAATCCACATAGCCTTTCTGCAAAGCCACTTCTATCTTGGGAGTCTCATAAAACGCCAATGCCTCTGATAGCTCGATCTATCTATCCAACCTGTTGAAAAATTCGTTTTTTAACACTTAAAGTTTATGACTCTGCCCATGAAGAAGCAAGTATTAGCAGTTGATGATAGTAAGGCGATCCGTTTCCTGCTTCAAACAGTTTTAGGAAAGGATTATCAGATTGTTACGGTTCCGGATGGTTATTCTGCCATGCATTGGCTTTCAAAAAAGAATTTCCCCGACATCATTATCGCCGATCCTCAATTGCCTGATATGGAAAATTGGGAGTTGATCAAACAGCTCTCTACCAGTGGAATGTATGGTTCGATTCAGCTCATGGTGTTGTCTGGACTTGAAAAAGAAGAAACAGAACTCAAATGCCTTGAATATGGCGTTGCTAAATATTTCCTAAAACCCTTTAATCCCGTTGAATTACTGCTTGCCATTGATAACCTGACCACGAAAGAAAAAGTTGAGAACATTTCTTGGTAAGACAATAAGACAGTATTAAACGATTACCCTTTTTTAAGCTAATAAACCTAAACCTTTTTTATGGAATTTAATTTTTTACTCAGTTCGGCGCAAAGAAGTAAGACCTTTGCGCGGTACTCCATCGCCAATCACCCGGCGCAGGACAAGACCAGTTACAAGCATGCGGGATTTTATTATATTGGCAAGAATTCAGCCAACATTGAAAAGCTGGTCAGGGTTTTCAAGAAAGGTTATGCCTCGGACTCTATAGAAAATGTAAAGATCGAACTGGAACGCAGCCTGCTGGATAAAGGGGCCATTCCAGAGATCATTTTCTGCGAAACCCAGTTTGAATTGGCTTCCATCAAACGTTTTTGCCTCTTCCTCAACAATCACTCCGTTCTGTCATTCATCCCCATTATGCTGGATACTGCAGGACTCACTGAAAAAGAAGTCAATAGCTATAAGAAGAACATTCTGGCAGATGAACTGGTTTTACTGGATAAAGCTGACGAAGACAGTCTGTATGGCAAGAGCGTGTTCCTGCGTAAGGTTAAGTTGAGGGGTGCTGAAGAGAAAAACAACAGGATGGACGAAAAGATTAAAGTAAAATACTTTGATAATCAAGGTATTACAAAAAGGATCTTCGATATTTTCATCTCTGCCATCGCCTTGATTTTGCTTTCACCGGTATTTCTGTTGATCATCCTGGCCATCCGGCTAGAGTCAAAGGGCCCTGTTTTCTATATTTCTAAAAGAGCCGGTAGGGGATACAGAATATTTAATTTCTATAAATTCAGAACGATGCAGGTTGGTGCAGATAAATTTATTGATGAATACTATCACCTGAATCAGTATCGGGATGCTGCTAAAGGACCCATGTTCTTTAAGATTAACAACGATCCGAGAATTACGAAAGTAGGAACGTTCTTAAGAAATACCAGCCTGGACGAATTACCCCAGTTGATCAATGTTTTCCTGGGCGATATGTCATTGGTTGGAAACAGGCCTCTGCCGCTTTACGAAGCAGCAACCCTGACTACAGACACCTGTGCTCAAAGATTCCTGGCACCTGCAGGCATTACAGGCTTATGGCAAATTAAGAAAAGGGGTAAGGAAAATATGTCGGCTGAAGAAAGAATCAACCTGGACATAGACTACGCGAACAAATATAATTTTATGTATGATCTTTGGATCATGGCCAACACTCCGTCTGCATTATTGCAAAAAGGAAACGTATAGCCTGTCTGTTGCTGATCATATATTTAATTTGCTTACCTTAAGACTATTGTTATGTTACAAGAGAACCCCCTGGTTTCTATTATTACCCTTACCTGGAACCAAACTGATGTGACCTGCGAGTTTTTGGAATCTACCAGGCGACTGAGTTACAAAAATTACGAAATCCTGGTTTGCGATATGGGTTCTGCCATTGACCCGACCAGCCAGATAGAAAGAGGTAGATATCCCAATACGCGCGTGGTGCGCAGCGAGAAGAACCTCGGATTCACTGGCGGCAACAACTGGGGTATCCGCCAATCCAAGGGTGATTTCGTTTTTATCGTCAACAATGATACCGAAGTAACGCCCGACCTCCTGACCGTTTTATTGGAACCGTTTTATGCGGATCCATCTATCGGTGTAACCTGTCCAAAAATCCGGTATTATAACCACCCTAACATCATACAATATGCGGGATTCAATCCCATTGATCCTTATACCGGACGCGGAACAGCCGTCGGCAGCAGGGAGAAAGACATGGGCCAGTATAATGTTTCAGGGGAGACCCACGGAGCCCACGGTTGCGCCATGATGGTAAAGCGCGAAGTG
>Ga0193728_1000069_pt1 | contig 42274 bp, 44 predicted proteins | sample U1c1metaG_FD_143037 | JGI IMG/M metagenome (GOLD analysis project Ga0193728, IMG submission 143037) | Soil microbial communities from a riparian zone of the East river system, Colorado, United States - U1c1 | ecosystem: Environmental > Terrestrial > Soil > Riparian zone | place: USA: East River... | reverse complement strand
TAGCTCCACAGGTCAGAGCGGTAAATCGAAATTTCAGCCGGAGAATTTCTGCGCTGTGCAGTAGCAAAGTACAGCAGCGCCCCACATCAGCGGCCGCACGTCTGTTCGGATTCGGTCTCCGTGCGGAGTATCTCGCTGGCCCGCACTGCTGTTGCACGCGACTGAGCAGCCCGGTGGCCAGCCGAACGCCATGACCTTATTGAACGCGGCGTCAAGAGGTCCACCTAACGGCCGCCACGGCGGCACGAGGCAGCCAGCTGAATTGAGCGTGTACTCGCCGCCCGTGCAACAGGTCGGCCGCTCCGCCCACGGCGCGGCCGGCAGCGGGCTCCGCGGCAGCGCTGACCCTCCTGGCGGGGCGGAGCGGCCAGGCTCGGGCACCGGCGCTGGGTCCCTGGGCACGAGCCCGCGTTACGAGCGGCCGGATCGGCGAGCGCAACCAGGCGCGAACTGGCGCACCGTTGCGCGCCTGGCGCAGTCCGGCGCATGCGGGAGCGCGAGGCCATCCGCGCCGCGCATCTTCTGCGCGTTGCGACCGCAGCGGCGCAGCACGATGCAAGCGGCCGGCGTCAGCCGAAGGCGCCAGAAGCGCAAGGGCCGGAGCTGGCCGCGACTGGCGGCCTGCCCGTGGGCTGGCACCACCAGGCCGAGCCTCGGTGACGCAGAGCAGCACAGTGGCGGGCCGAGCACCCGCCGACGGCGGCAGATCGCCGATTCCGGGCGTGCGATTGCTAGGCCGTTGGCGGGTGTAGTGGCGTGCAGATCATCCGGTTCGGTGTCCCCGCCGGGCGGCTGTCATTGTGGCGTGGCGCTTTCGGTGGTCACTAGCTGGTGTCTTCATGGACCAGTCTGTCGTGTCCGGCGTGTGGTGGCCGGTGTGGCGGATGTGCGGCACCCGCCTGCCCGGCATTTGATCGGCGGGTCACGAGGTGGTGGGATTTCAGGTTGGCCAGCATGTAGCTGCGGAACGTTCTCTTGGGCAGCTGGCGGGCCATGAACACGGGCAGGCTGCCGTCCCAGTGGGCGTCCAGCACCCTACCCTTGGGTCAGCCACCGGCCCCCGCCGGCCCGCCGCGGGTGGCGCGCGAACGCCGAAGTCATCCCGGACGTCACCGCGCTATCGCGTGGCTGCAACAAACGGCCATCCAGCTGGCCTGGAATGGGGTCAGTGGCCGCACTCGATGCCATCAGCACCGCCATCGCCGGCAAACCCTGGCTACCCCCGCTGCCCGCATTCGGCTGACACCAATTCACGGACCCCCGTGAATGGACACCCGGCGGGTCCGGGCGGCCCTGTGCCCGCGCGCCGGCGGCAACCACCGCCCGGCGCGCGGGGTCGATCAGCAGCGTATAGTACTCTGATGCTTGCCTCATCGCACAATCCGTTGCATGGCGCACGGAACAAACTGGCGGCCATGTCAGCAGAACTTCGTTTTCACAGGTGGAGAAAGCATGCAGTCACATCCCGCAAAAATCGTTCGCGCCGACGAAACGGACGCGGACGCAATCATCACAATATTGTCGACCGGCTTCCAGGACGACCCTGTCAGCCAATGGCTATTCCCAGATGACGATGCCCGGGAACGGCTGCACCCGGAGTTTTTCGGCCCCTTTGTTCAAATGGCGCTAGAAGACGGCGAAATATATACGACCGAAGATCGGTCGGGAACCGCCTTGTGGCTCCCCGTGACTGCCCATCATGAGGATCAGCCGGGGCTGGGTGAACTTTATGAGCCGATCCTCGGAGCAGATTACGCCGAACGGATCGCGGCTTTCGACGAGCGTTCCACCGCCAATCATCCAGACCACGAGGACCATTTTTACCTGCCCTTTATCGCCGTCCGGCCACAGTTTTTCGGCCAGGGCATCGGAACGGCCTTGCTCCGCGATCGCCTGGCTGCACTAGACAGCCAGGGCCTGCCCACTTATCTGGAGGCCAGCAATCGCGAAAGCGCAAGGCTTTACGAGCGCCTGGGCTACAAGCGGCTTGACCGGACGACCGACATGCCGGGTGGCCCGAGCCTGTACCCCATGTGGCGTAATCCTGCCTAGCCGAAGGCCGGGTCCGGACTGCCCGACCCAGGCCAAGCTGGGCCTGCAAGATAGATAAGGGGCTATAGGACATCCGAGGTGGTCTGCCCGGTCCGTGATCTGGGCTCGTTCCCTGTGCCTGGGTGCGAGCCGGTGCGCAGGTTTTCCTGGAGCCGGCGCCAGCGGCATCGCCCTGGCCTGCAGTTCATGGTGAGTACGGGGCTGCATCACGGGTTCGAGAGCCTGGAGGAAGCCAGGCTGCTGCTGGCGCTGGACTTGTTCACCGGCAGGCCGATTCACTCTGGCTCGTGCGGTCTGGCGGATCTCGTCGCGGGCGCTCAGGCGGTCGCTGGCGGGCTGGCGAGGTCCTGGACTTGAGGGATGGCTGGGCGGGGCGGTGGTCCGCGGCTTGGAGGGTCTCGGGCTTGACGTGGCGGCCGGCACGCTGTGCGGGGCGCTGAAGCAGATCGCGCCGCTGATCGCGCCATGGGCGGAGGCGATCGCCGCCTGCGGCCGCCAGGCCGGGCATGTGCACGCCGATGAGACGTCCTGGCAGGTATTCGAGGACATTGACGGCAAAGACGGCCACCGTTGTGGCTGTGGGCCTTCGTCACCGACCAGGCGACCGTGTTCGTGATGGACACTTCCCGCAGCGCCGCGGTCGCCGCCGGCCAGCTGGGCATCGACCGGGAGCAATCGGAACTGGAGGCGGGCCGCCGCCTGGTCATCTCCTCGGATTTCCACAAGGCCTGCCAGTCGCTGGCCCGCATCGGCGGCGTCGACCCGCTCTGGTGCTGGGCGCACATGCGACGGTATTTCCTGCGGGCCGGGGCCGCTCACCCCGAGGCGCTCGGCGCCCGGGCCGATGCGCGGACCGAGCGGATCGCGGTGCTGTACCGGGCGCACCACTCGCTGGCCGCCACGACACCCGGCACCGACGCTCACGAGCACGCCCGGGGCCGCTGGCAGCGGGCCTTCACCGACATCGGCGCGCACCGCATACTCCAGGCCAGCTCCGCTGGCCAGGGCCTGCTGCACCCGGCCGCCGCCAAGGTCATCGCCACGCTGAACAACGAATGGGACAGGCTGGCCCGTCACCAGCACCTGCCGCAGCTGCCGCTGGACAGCAACACCGCGGAACGAGCGCTGCGGACCCCGGTGACCGGCCGCAAGAACTTCTACGGCTCCGGCGCCGAGCGGGCCGCGCACCTGGCCGCCGACATCTGGACAATTACCGCCACCGCCGCCCAGCACGGCATCGAGCCCCTCCAGCTCATGGCCGACTACCTGCATGCCTGCGCACAAGCCGGCGGCACCGCGCCCGCCGGAGCCGGCCTGGACTCCTTCTTGCCCTGGACACCCCAAGGACGCGCCCGCCGTAGCCCCGCCAGGAGCCAGCGCCAGGGCACAGGCCCGTAACCCGCTGATCGACCCGCATCCGCAAGCACCCCCGCGCCTCTCCCGTCCCATGACGCCGGGGGCCACTCCGTCATGCCCAGCGGGCGCCACAGCACGATCTCCCACGGGTTCCCCGAATACTTACATCGCTGGGGACCCGCAACCGAAGTCGAGGACAACGCACATCCCAGGTGACAGCAGCTTCTCGCGGACGAACGACTCGGCGGGGAGACGGAACTCGCGCGAGCCGCCCTGGGGTGCCTCAGCGATCACTGCGTAATCGCGACCGAGGTCAGGCGGACGTACGGCTGCGGATAGCGACTGAAGTTAGACGCCGCGGTGCTGCGCCCGGTCGAACGCAGCTTCGGCCGGGGAGGTCTTGCTTGCAGTCGGCTCGGTCCGGATGCAACCGTTGCCATCGGGTGCCGCTCGAATCGTCTGTATGCGGGACATGCGGGGGGTAGATTGACCCGCTGTGGCTGGCCTTGAGGACTGGGAGGTTGAGTTCTACGCCGATGAGTCGGGCCGGGAGCCATGCCGTGCGTGGATGGGAACCCTGGCGCCGCAGAAGCGGATCGCTCTTGAGGAGGCGATCCGGCTGGTGCTTGCGCGGCGCGGCCTGGCGGTCGTGGAGACGGAGTTCGGAAAGGCGCTCGGCGGCGGGCTTTACGAGTTCCGGCTGCGCTGGTCTGCGGCCGAGGTCCAGCGGAAGGTCGAGGGCGTCGCGGGCGAGACGGCGGCCAAGGCTGAGAAGATCATGCTGCGGGTGTTCTTCTGCACCTCGGGTCGCAAGATCATCCTGCTGTTGAGCGGCTACGACAAGGCGAGGGATCCAGGGAAGACGCGGCAGGGCAGGGAAATCGCCCAGGCGCGGAAGCTTCTCACGGCGCATGAGGAGGCCGAGCGTCGCCGCAAGCGCTGACGGCACCGAAACCTAGCTTGACCATGATATGTGTTATGACACATACTAGTGGTAGTGGGATGAAAGCAGGGAGGCGTGGCGTGGGGGCCAAGTTCAGCGACTATCTCGCAGAGTCCGAGGCTGCGGACACTCCCGAGGATGCTGCCGTGCGGGCGATGTTCGCCGCCGGCATCGCGCTGGGGCTTCAGTTCCGCGATGCCCGCGTCAGCCGCGGCCTCACGCAGGCTGAGCTGTCGGGCCTGACTGGCATCCCGCAGGCTGACATCAGCCGTATCGAGCGCGGTGCCGGCAACCCGACCGAGTCGACGATGCAGCGACTCGCGCACGCTCTCAACGGGCGCCTCGAGCTGGTGACAGCATGAGGACGGTGCCTGCCGCACAGCAGGAAAGTACCGCAACCGGGCTGGACGGAGATGGTCCCGCGTGGACCCTCTGGGACAGTGACCTGCGGGAATGGACTCCGGTGGATGCCCTGCCTGCTGATGGCATGCAAGAGGTCTGGGGTTCGAATCCCCATAGATCCACAGGTCAGGGCGATAAATCGAAATCTCAGCCGGAGATTATCTGCGCTGTACAGCAGCAAAGTACAGCAGCGCCCGCACATCAGCGACCGCACGCCTGTTCGGATTCGGTCTCCGTGCGGAGTATCTCGCTGGCCCGCACTGCGTTGCATGCGACTGAGCAGCCGTGTAGCCAGCCGAAACGCCATGGCCTTATTGAACGTGGCGTCAAGAGGTCCACGTAACGGCTGCTACGGCGGCACGAGGCAGCTGGCCGAATTGAACGTGTACTTGCCGCCTGTGCAACAGGTCAGCCGCTCCGCGCACGGCGCAGCCGGCAGCGAACTCCGCGGCAGCGCTGGCACCCCTGGCGGGGCGGAGCGGCCAGGCGCGGGCACAGGCGCTAGGTCCCCTGGCGCACGAGCCCGCGTTACGAGCGGCCGGATCGGCGAGCGCAAGCAGGCGCGAAGTGGCGCACCGTTGCGCGCCTGGCGCAGTCCGGCGCATGCGGGAGCGCGAGGCCATCCGCGCCGCGCATCTTCTGTGCGTTGCGGGCGCAGCGACACACGATGAAAGCGAGTCCCCGGCGTCAGCCGAAGGCGCCAGAAGCGCAAGGGCCAGAGCTGGCCGCGACTGGCGGCCTGCCCGTCGGCTGGCACCACCAGGCCGAGCCTCGGTGACGCAGAGCAGCACAGTGGCGGGCCGAGCACCCGCCGACGGCGGCAGATCGCCGACTCGGCGCGCACAACCAAGATTGACGGCGCGATTGGATGAGCATGCAGATCATCCAATTCAGGATGGTGATGCTGACGCGGCCGACGCTGGAGTCCGGTAGGCCCCGCGAGCCGTCACAGGTCCAGCTAGATGCCACAGCGGTTTACAAGGCCGATCCGCTGGCGGTCGGGTACAGCGACTGATCTGGGAGGATGCGGGCCTGGCCGACATGCCCGGCAGCCGTCATCTCGCATGCAGGTCCGCGGCCGCTCAGTATTACTCGTCTTCGTAGGCTGCGCGCATCCAGTCGGCCAGCTCGCCGAAGTCATCCGCGCACGCTCGGCACTGTGCCTGGCCCGAGAGCTCGGGCCAGTGAACCGTTGCCCGGCGAGTCCTTCGGGGCTCTCCCGCATTTAGCGCGTCGCATACCTGGTCTGCAGGACGGCTAGTTCCTGAGCTAGCACGGACAACGCTGTGTGGTGGGCAACGAGCTGGCCGCGGCGCGCTCGTTTCTCTTGTTCTTGGAGCCGCGATGTCCGCTCTCCCTCTTGCGCGGTCTTCTCAAGGTCGATGCGCGGATCGCTGATCGACTTTATCGCGGCTGCCTCCACGCGCTGGACCCAGGACCGCATGTCATCCTGGGCTGTTTCCGCCAGGTCGTCAGCCATGTCGGCGATCTGCTCGACCACCAGCCGGGCGATCTTATCGGCGAACTCCTCGTTTGCCTTGTCTCTCGCGTCCGTCCAGGTTCCTCCACCCGAGCCGTCGGAGGGGGTGTTCAGCCAGATCTGGAACAGCCGGCCCACGCCCGGGATGGGGACACGCATGGCCCCGACGACCGAGTGGATGGCTCCGGAGATCACCTCGGCGAACTGGTTGGCCTCCAGATCGGGCGCGGCCGGCTTGTGTCCCGCCCGCGAGGGCGGAAGCCCAAGGTACTCGTCCCGAATGGTGATGAGCCGCTGTTCGAGCACTTCCCGCGCGGTGTCGAATTTTTCCAGCTCGGTGTCGAGGTCGGCCTGGATATCGCGGCTGACCTCGCGCCTGAACCAGTCCCGCAAATTTTCCTGGGTCATGCGCACGACCTGACGGCGTATACTGTCGATGATCCGGTCCCTTTTCTCCTGGTCGAAACCCATCCTCGTAGCGAAGGACGGCATTTCGGACAGAACAATGTCGGAACTCCTGAATGGCGGATCTCCGGGCAGCCCGCGGATCTTAGATCGCACAGTCCGGCGCACTCTGTCGGTCAGCGGAAATATACGGTTCGTAAGACGCTGAACTGCGCTATCGGCATCCCCTGCTACCGCCTTCAGTTCGGCCTGCAGCTTTGCGTACCGCTGGACGACCTCATTCTGCTTGCGTTCGGTGTCGAGGCGCTGGGATTCAGCGGCCTGATCGAGCGCGGCGAGGCTCACACCGAGGTCGACGCACAGGCTCTGCATCTTCGCGCGGTGGCGGTCTCCGGAGATGAAATGACCGAGGGCATCGAAGAAGTCCTTCATACCGCTAGCGGCGAAATCACTGTTTTTCTGCTGCGCCGCCGCCTGCTGGGCAAGCCGCGCGTCTACGAAGAAAATCCTCGACGGAATCGTGTCGTCGTAGGGCCTGATCTCGCGGAGTCGCTGTTCCAGGTACGCTCGCACGGCCGCGGTGTCCTCGGGCGTGAGGTAATCGGCATGGCCTACCAGCCAGAAAGTCTCTTTGCCGTCCAAGGAGCCGACGATGAAGTTGTGCTCTGTTTCCTTGAAGGCCTGGGTAGAGAAGAACAGGAACACGGCCGCGTCGGAGTTCGCGGCCTCTCTCGTTGTCAGCTCCTGGCGCTCCGGGAGCGCGTTAGTACCGGGCGGGTCGACAACGATGATGCCTTGTCTCAGGATGTCTGCCGGGTAATGCAGGTCGGCGCTTTTCCACGGGTTGGCCTTCTTGCGATCCTTGCTATCCACCACGATATGCTGGGCGAACTGCTCATAGGGGACCTCCTGCGGAGTTCCGCCGGCAGCCGGGTACAGGACGGCCCGCTTTTGCCGGCCATAGCGGATTCGCGTGAGGATTGCATTCGCTTCCAGCACCTTCATTGGCATGACCGGCTCGCCAAGCAGGGCGTTGATAGCCGTCGACTTGCCGCTGTTGAATTCGCCCGCGAAGATGATCTGGAATGTCCTGTTCCGCCCCCGAGCGGCCAGGTCCGTGATCGTATTGCTCCGGTCGTCTAGGCCAAGGTCTTTGGCGATGACGGCGGCCCGGTCGGCGAGATCGGCGAGTGCCTCACCGTCGGCGTTTACCTTCTTCAGCTCTTCGTCTAGCGTCGTTTTCATGTTCTCCTCCGCGCCTGGGGATCGGTTCAGGGCCGCAGTGCGGCGTGGATCTCGTTAGCCACCCGTTCCGCGGTCTCCGCTAGGTGGTCCCAGTCCGGCGCGGGCTGCGATCGTGCCGCCATTTCGGCTTGCGCGGCGCGGATCCTGGCGTCCTGCGCGGCCAAGGCCATGTTTCTGAATGACTCGCCCAGGTCTTGGTACAGCACGGAAACCAGGGCGGAGAGGTTGGCGGCGAGATGCTCGACCGAGTCACTCATGGCCGCGGTGAGTAGCGGGCGGGCTTCGCCGACGTTCTGCTCGTTGATGCGCCGCAGGATCCGCTGCCCAGCCACGTTCCCGGTCAGCCCTCCGCCTGCGGAGAACACCACGGTCGTGGCGACCCCCGTCGCGGCAGCCATTGCGGCGGCCACCAGCGCGCCGACACTTCCGGCTAGCCTGCTGCGGCGGCGCGTGGCCGCTGTATCGGTGAGCGGCACCCGTGGGTGAGTGAAGGCCGCCTGCTGGGCGGCCACAGGTATTCGCCGTGCTGTCGCCCGGAAGCCGAACCGCGTTGCGGCTTCCTGCTCAAGCCATGCGATGTCGTGGTCAGCTCCGCCGCGCAGGCGCGCGGTGCACTGGGCAGCCTGGCTTCTGAGGTCGGCCCCGGCCCGGCTGTCCAGCACCTCGTTCCACCAGGTGAGGGGGTCCTGCGTGATCCGCAGTTCGGACAGGTACCGGTTCACGAGGTCATCACAATCCTGGGACAGCGCCTGGAGCAGCGAGCTGAGCAGTTCCCGGCCGCGCACCTCGAATTCGGCCAGCAGGGTGTCCCACTGCGCGCTGGTGCCCGGCCGGTCCTGGCGCAGCGCGTCAAGGATGCGGGCCTGCTCTTCTACGTCTTGCTTCCGCAGCGCCTGGCCGGTTTCGGCAGCGGCCGCGCACATCTCGGCGGCGTCGAGCAGGACCATCGCGAGGACAGGGGACCGGGAAAGGGCCCGGCCACGGCGCGCAGCCATCTCGGTCAGGATCTGCCTGAGCTGGTCGGCGCCGACGGTTTCGACGCCGGGCGAGACCACCAGCCTGGGTTTCCCGAGAGCCTCGAGATCAGCGCGCAGTTTGCCGATGACCTCTCGCCTAGTTTCCTCGCCGATCCTGTCGGCCATTGTGAGCGCCACCACGCTGTGGGGTATCCGGCGGCGGAGTACCTCCCCGGCCAAGAATTGCCGTTCGGACTCGGCCAGCGGCTGAATCGCCGAAACGCACATGATGGTGGCGTCGGCCCGGCGCACGGCACGGCGAGCTGCGCCCTGGGGATCCGCGGCCGTGGTGTTCGTTCCTGCCGTATCGACAAGCTCGATGCCGCCGTCGCGCAGCCAGGCGGAATCTACCCAGACAGTGACCTGGTCGCCCTGGCCGACAGCGGACCAGCTATCCAGGCTGAGCGGGAGCCTGCTCCGCTGTCCGTCCGCCCGCACGATGTCGATGCACGGAGATGAAGATCCTCGTGCTGGCACAAGCCCTTCGGTCAGGGCCAGCGGGCCAACCGGCATCACGGTCACGCCAAGCAGCTGGTTGACGATGGTGGACTTGCCCCGGTTGAACTCGCCAACAACGGCGACACGGAAGCTGCGGCGGTGCCGCTCCGCATCGACATCCGCGCACAGTTCGGCCGCCGCGGGCAGACCGAAGGACACAGCCGCCTCGGCCAGGTCCGCAGTCCAGGTGCCAATCCTGGCGGTTAGCACATCGGCCGTCCCGGCGGCGCCGGGCTGCGTCGGCTCTCCCTGACTGGTCATGACCTCGCTTCCTTTCGCGAAGACTCCCTGACGGCTTGATCTAGCTCGCGGCGCCGGCTGCGGATCTCCGACCGCAGCTGCTCACCTCTGCTGGCCTCGGCCAGCAATCCCTGCTCGCGTGCGCGGCGCTGCTCTTCGAGGCTGGAGATGGTTGGCCACCAGGCCTGGCGGCATGCAGCCGCGTAGGTGTCAGCGGCTCGCGACATGGCCGCCTCGAACCCTGACGTCGCGTCTCTTATCTCTGCGGCCAGGCTGCGCGAATGGCTGACCACTGCTCGGTAAACCTGCCGCTGAGCGGCCGTCACCGCCTCCCGTCCGCCACCGAGGAATAGCCGGCGCAAAAAACCCGGCAGGGACTTGCGTGCGGCCACGGCGTCGCGGCGGATTTCCTCGAGATCCGCGGCTCGGTCGATCACTCGGATCCGGCTCGGAGTCGACGCTGCGGGCAGCGGCGGCGGGGGACCAGTAAATCGGCTCCCTTCGATCACCTCTCGCTGGAGACGGCCTGGCATTTCTTTGGTGGCCTGAAGGAAGGCTGCGGTGACCGGCTGGTCGTGGCGGCGGATGTAGGCAGCCTCGACCTTAGCCCGGAAATCCGCAAGCACTCGCGGCGCAACGCTGTCCAGGCTGGCGATCGTGTCGTCCATCTTCGGTGGCCCTTGCAGGGCCTCCGCCAGGTCATCGTGGAGCGAGCGCTCGAGGGCACTGGCCTCCGACTCGGCGGCCGGCATCGCTGCCACGCTTGCCTTGTGCAGCCTGTCCTGGGCCGCGGTTACCCACCGGTCGAGGCAGGCAGTGAGATCGGCCACCGGGCTGCCCTTCAGGGCCTCGGCGGCTTGCCGAAGCTGCTTCGTGCGAGCTGCGATGGCGGCATCGAGCCGCGTCAGCATGGCGACGGCCTGGCGCGCGGCCGCCTCGCCCAGGATGGCCTCGCGGCCCTGGCGGGCAAGTGCCGTGATCCCGGCCTCGAATTCCTCGAACGCGCGTACAGCGGGGTCGTCCTGCCGTCCGCAGAGAACGGCCTTCAATGCCGGCAGCGCCGCCACCGTCCGGACCGCAGGGTCAGCCATCCCGGTGACCTCGCCTAGCGCGATCGCCGTGCTATCCACCACGGCGTCGACCTGGTCTGGGCTGATCCGGTCGATCATGGTTAGGCAGAAGGCCGCGCTGCGCGGCCGGAGCTGGAGGTGCTCGATGATGACGTCTCGCAGGGACTCCGTGATGGACTGATCGACGGGAATCAGCAGGAGAAGGAGATCTGCCTCAGCAACCGCCTCCTCCGCGAGCTTCGTGTGTCGGCGATGGGCAGAGTTCAGCCCTGGGGTGTCGAGCAGCACGACGCCTCGCGCCAGAAAGGGGGCGTGCCAGCGCACGGTCAGCGAGCCGACGTGCGCCGAGATGTCCTTGTCGGCGGTCAGCAGCTTCAGCTGCCCGACCAGGTCACTAGGCAGGGGCGTGCCGCCAAGAAGCCGGCTGAGGACGGAAGCGTCCTTTGGCAACGTGCAGGTCGGGCCGCCATTGACCACTGACACGGTGGCGCTCCGGTTGCCGTTCACGAGCCTGGTAACCACGGATGTCGTGGCCAGCGCCGCGCTGGGCAGCAACTCCGCCCGACAGAGGGCATTGACGAGCGTGGACTTGCCGGAGGAGAACTCCCCGACGACCGCCACCCGCACGGTTCGGTCAGCGAGCTTGACCCGGATCGCACTGACCAGGCGGTCTAGCTCCGCATCCTGCAGACCAAGTGTGCTGGCGGCCTGTTCGGCCCAGTCGAGCTGCTGTCCGGCGACAGCGGCGACGGGAGATCGGCGCCGGATGCGCCGCTCGCGGGCGACCGCACCCACTCCCAGGACGCTGGTCGCTCGCCGCCACAACATGGCAGGGCGCCGCGGCACAGGATGGCCAGAGGCCGACGGCCGTGGCCCTGGCGGCCGGAGGTTCGACCGTCGCCGGGCGAGGACCACTGGGCGGCGCAGCGGGCGGCCAGAGGCATACGGTGCCGTCCGTCTAGCACGAAGGCTGGTACTCAGGGGAGGGGGCGTATAGCGCGCGCGGGCGCGCCGTCGGCCACGTATGCGCGCTGGGAGCAGCCAGGCCGCCGAGCCCGCCAGCACCACGAGGACGGCAGCGGCCGCCACGGCCAGTGCCCAGGCCGGCGCGCCCGAATGGCGCAGCCATCCGTACCAGTCGGGCACCAGGTGGGTGAAGAAGTAGGGGATCTGGCGGGTGAAGAAGTGCGGTAGCCAGGAGAACCAGTCGGGCACCAGGTGGGTGAAGAAGTGCGGGATCTGGCGGGTGAAGAAGTGCGGTAGCCAGGAGAACCAGTGCTGTGGCGCTGTTGCTCGCCGGGCGGCTGCGAGACCATCGGCTCGGCGTGGTAGTACCGGACGGAAACCGACGGGCCTTACGCGCTCATCAGTCACCGGATTCACCAGTATCGCTGTGTTCGGCCGGGCCGCTGAAATGGTCGAGATGCAGAGGAGCACTGTGGCCCACCGCCCCAGGCTCCTGATCGCCGGACTCGTCCCATCTTCCCAGGGTGGAATGCGGGCCCGCTCCGGCGAGGTGATCCATCCCTTGCTCGTGATGCTGACTGTCCTGGAACGGCAGGTGAGCCGACCATGGGTCATGCGCTCCAGAATCGAGAGCAGGCGGCTCATGCGGGCCGGTTTGGGCTTGCCGGGTGTGCTGGCTGATCATATCTGCCGTGTCTCCGTGGCCGATCGGCGCCGACCTTGGGCCATGGTGGTCACGCTCGATCTCCCACCAGGCCACCGCTCCCATCCCGGCCAGTGGAATGGCACCAAGCAACGTCGGATCGACCCAGGCCCAGCGGGTCCCGCCGGAAGACGTTCCGGAAAAGGCGGTAAAGGGCGCCCCCCAGGGCATAGCTGGCGGATCCTGCGGAATACACAGCCAGCACCGAAATTTACCCGGCGCGCCCGGCAGCACCAGGTCAGTGGCCCGCACAGGGGCGGTCTTCCAGCCTCCGGCGCCGTCAGCACTGGCCTGAGCGTAAAGCTCATCCGAGATCATCACGGCCAGATCGACTTGATCGTGTCCCAGCAGCGCATCGCCCAGCTCGGGCGAGTCGAGCATGCCTCTGACGGCTCTGACTCCTGGCCCGGCATACCGGCCAGCATCGAGCTGCGCCGGCCCCTTCGAGAGGCTCATCAGAATCCGTACCCGTCCCGCAGCGTTCGAGCCTGCGTTGGCCTGCCGGGCCGCCAACTGCGTCGCTAGCAACATCCACGACAAAGTGGATGCTGCTGTTACGCCAGCGGGCAGAGTAATGATCTGGCCGCCAGCACCCTCGTCTTGCTGTTCGCACCGGTCCGGGTTTATCCCGGCCGCTCGCAAAGCGGTGACAACGATCCAGGTCAGCCGGTCGGCCGGGGCCGCGTGCCCTGGGCGCTGCTCAACACGCACCCCAACCGCGACCCGTGGCAGGACCAGGTCTGCGGCGGGCACGGGCTCCACTAAGGGCAGCTGACTGGGCATCGGGATGCCCAGCGCCCTGGCGACCCGCGTGGCATCCGGATCGCCCTGGCCGGCAAGGGCAGCGATTCGCTGTACTGGTAGGACCGTCAGGGCTGAGTGGCCCTGACGGGGATGGTGCTGAATGATGACACCCAGCGCCAGGCCTGTATGAAATACCAGCGCACCGGACAATCCGCCCCACGGCGAACCTTGGCCAAGGTCTTCCTGGGTCACGCCCTCCGGGACCGCTACATCCCACAACAACGGATCACGCAGGACGAGCATGCCTGCCTCGGACCCCTCCATGGTGCGGATCACCCCGTGGACCTGGGCCGCGGCTCGGTGTTGCTGCCTAGAGTCAAACTGCCAGAGGGGGAAGCCGACGGCCCGGCAGTCGTAGAGCTCACCCGAGTGCGTGACGTCTACCTGTCCGAACGGGGGCGGCCGCAGCCCGGCTGTCTCCCCCCAGGAAGCAGCCTCCGGCACCGACAGGACAGTGACATCGAGCGAAGCCGAGGAGATGCTGGCGGATGCCTGCGCGCCGTCAGACAGGCGAACGACCCGCAGCGCCGTGGCGGCCAAACCTGTTTTCTTGTCTAGCGTGCAATGCCGTGCGCTGAGCACGGCGGTCGGGCCTAGCAGATAGCCCGATCCGACCTGAACCATTCCCGTGCGCAAGCTAGCCACGACGGCCACAACCCGGTCAGCCGGGATGCCTGGCCAGGATTCCGAGCCGCTCACGAGGTCCCCCTCCCGGACCAGCCGCGTAGCGCTCCGCCCTAAATTCTGGGCCCGAAACGTGCTGGCTGTTGAGCTTGATCGCTAACTACGAAATCAGTGGTATAAGAACCGTCCCCGTGCCGCCAGGCCGGCTCCAACCTCAGCTTGAGAACCTGCGTGTTAGCCGATTCATACGATCCGCCGAGGCCGAGTACCTTCCAGCCGATTTTCCCCTCGCCCTCTCTCGTGACCGCAACCTGCAGGGTGAGCTCGATGGGGGCCAGCCGGAATCGCATGTCGGCATCTTCGCCGGCGTCGACCGCCTCGACCAGTTCTTCCCGCAGAGCAGCTATCGCGGCCGCGAGGCCAATCACCACGCTCGCCATAACGGTCACCTAACCTAGAGGGCTTTTTTGCTCGTGAACGGCGGACCACCTTCTCCGAGACTCCTCGTCATGGCTGCCGGCAGGATGTAACGAGAACGGGAAGCGCCTATGCATGGGTGCGCTCTCTTCTCTGATCCCGATCCCCTCTGAGTGACCTATGGTCCCAAAAGTACTACTTCACGTGGGAAGTATCTCCGTGCGTCGGCCACATAGCCCGATTATGGTGGCAACCCCCGCAAGAGGCAAGGCCTATATAAGGTCACAACTTCACTAGCAGGCTGCGGGCCTCGGAGTTGGTCTCCTATCGAACGTTGACCTAGTTCATGTCACTGACAGCAGTAGCTATGGTCCTGGTTACTGGGCCACAGATGATTGTCATCGTGGTGACGCCCTGGGCTGGTCACGCCCCGCACATCGGCTGATCAGGATGCTCCTGACAGCTGCGCGACATGGCCCCCGGGGCGGTGGTTAGCTGGTTCCGCGCCGCTCACGCGTCGCTCAGGTCGGGCGGGATGCTCGCCGCGAGAGTATCACGGCGCCTGGCGCGGGTCGGCGCCGTTCCTCGCGGTCGACGCGGCAATCCGCGGCGCCTGGCACGGCCTCAGTAACGACGACTACGACCAGGTCGTCACGCTCAGCTTGCAGGACACCAGCGTCCCCGTCGGCACCGGACAGGCGCTTCTTGTCGGCGCGGATGGCGTCGTCCGCGATGACAGCTGGATGGAGGTCTTCGAGTCGGAGGCCGGCCTTGTCGCGATTGTGCAGGCCTCAGGGCCTGACTACCCCGATGCGCTGGCCAGGGCGCTGGGCTACCCGGCCGCTGACGACCAGGACGGCGACGCGATCGCGGTGAGCAGCGGCGAGCTTGCATCTTCAGCGCCGCAGGCGACGGTGCCGGGCCCTACTCCGATGCCTTGGTCGCCGCCCGCCCCGGGCCAGTGCCCGCCGTTCACGGCCCGCCCACTTGCGAGGCGGACCCCGGCCTCCTGATCTCGGACCCGTGCGCCGGCTACAAGATCACGGTCCGCTGGCACACCAGGCTCGGCGAAGACAGCCGCTTCGCACGGTGGCTCCTTACCCCGGTCCGGGTCACCAGCTGAGCAACTATCCCGGACGACGGCCCGCGCGACCAGCAGATGCCAAGCACCGAAGGGAATCAACGCGCAGCACTGCCACATCCAAGCGCTCCCAATCGGCCCTGGACGCTCAGATCGCCCATTCTGGCCGCGCCAACCGCGGGAGCGGCGAGCCCGGAAACCCGCCTCAATTAGGCGGTTATCTGAAGCCCGTTTCGAGAAGCCCAGGTCGGAGGGGTTCCGCGTCGGCGACATGTCGCCGGCGCAGGGCCTCCGCGGGCTCCCAAATCAAAAATCGGCATCGACAAGGGGATTAGCGCAGGTCAGGTGATGGCGGCTTCCCGCGGGCAGCCCGGCGAGCACGGCGGCCTGGTCCGTGCGAGGGCGAGCTCGACGCCTGCCCCTCGCGCTGTGGCGTGCGGGCAGGGAAGGGGCCGTCGCGGGCTGGGCCGGGCCAGCGCCAGCGTAGGCCTATCGTGAGCGTGCATTTTGCGGAAGGATACTTGCATGCCACCTCCGCCCTGCTCCGCGCCGCGTCGTCAACAGGACCGGATGGACCGTGAGCTCCGCGGAATCATCGCAGGCTCCAGCAAGGACGCGCGGTTCAGGGAGCCGCCGGCAGTCGAGCGGTCCGTCCGGGGGGAAGCCGGCCCGCCGGATCCTGCTGAGCGTGACGGAACTCACGTGGCGCGCGCGGCTGCCCGTATCCCGGCCCGGCGGCGTTATCGCGCAGGCGGCAGCGCTTGCGGTCCTCATCGCCGCGTCCAGGGGATTGGCCCGGCTGTCCTGGCTCGTGGTCGAGCAGGCAGCCTCCCGACCGGCGATTCCGGCCCTTATGCGGACCGCAGCCAATCCGGTATCCCCGGCACCCGGGCACCCCTCCCGGCCCTGTGCCGGGTCCTCCTGCCCGCTGGCCTTGGCCGCGTGGTGCTGGTCACCGCGTGGCATGGCGATGGAGCCAGCGGCCTGCGCGAAGCGCACGCCAGGCGAACTCGCCGTGCCGCCAGAACTCAGCCCGGGAACGCTGGCGCCTGCCCGCCTGCGGGCGTCACCCCTGCCGGGGATCGCGCCGCAGCCGGCTGCCGGGCATCGCGGCCCGGGGCACGGCACCCTCATGGTGCCTGATGACCAGGGCCGGCCTGGCGGCGCGGCCCGGAGGAGGCAATGACGTGACCGATCCGCAGCACGGCGAAGCGGAGGCCGCCGCCACGGCCCCGCCTGCGCTGACCATCGATGCGCTGGGCCTCAGCTGCCCCGTCCCTGTCATCCTGCTGGCAGAGCGGATCGGGGAAGTCCCGGCCGGCCAGCTCGTCGAGGTGCTGGCCGACGACCCAGTCGCCAAGACTGACCTGCCCGCCTGGTGCGCGCTGCAGTCACATGAGCTCGTCCGGATCGAGGACCGGCCCACAGGCTGGTCATTCCTGATCCGCCGCTCACCCTGAGCCCCCGTTTTCCGCATGTCAGTGATCGTCAGCGGATTTGGCGGGGTGTCGATGCCGAGCAGGTCGAGCAGCCGGAGCCGGAGGGGCGTGGGCTGCGGGATGACAGACGGTCCTAACCCGTGCCGGGGATGATCTTCATGGTGGCAAGCGCGTCGAGGATGAGCCTGCCGGCGGGGATGGCGAGGCACCCCGTGTGCAGGCCCCAAACTGAGGCGAGGACGACCACGCGGCGAGGTGACTCCAGATCCAGACCGGATGCGGTTTGCGGTGGCCTCGGTCTGCTTGCATAATGTAAGCATGGCGAACGTGCTGGTGCGGGATGTCCCTGACGATGTTCATGCGGCGCTGCAGCGGCGGGCGGAGCGGCGGGGGCAGTCTTTGCAGGCGTTCCTGGCGGGGGAGCTGCGGCGGCTGGCGGAGCGGCCGGGCCTGGATGAGGTCCTGGACCGGATCGACCGGCGGCAGGGCAGCGGCCGGGTGGGGCTGGCCCAGGCGGTCGAGGACCTGTCGGCGGAGCGGTCCGGGCGGTGATCGTCGTGGATGCGTCGGTACTGGCGAATGTGGTCGGCGATGACGGCGCCGACGGGCACCGGGCGCGGCTCGAGGTGCGGGCGGCGGGGGACCTGGCGGCTCCGGACCTGGTAGATGTGCAGACGATGGCGGTGCTGCGGAAGCGGTGGATCGCCGGGTCGATTTCCGACGCAAGGTTCGCCGCCGCTGTCGAGGACCTGGCGGCGCTTGAGGTGGACCGATATCCGGCGCTGCGGTTCCTGCGGCGGGCCTTCGAGCTGCGGGCCAACGTCACGGCCTACGACGCGGTCTACGTCGCCCTCGCCGAGGCCCTGGGCTGCGAGCTGTGGACAGCGGACCGGCGGCTCGCTAGCGCTCCGGGGACGGCCTGTGCCTTCCGGGTCCTGAGATGACCGCCGCTCGGCCGTACCCCGGCGGCCGTCAGCAGGCCCGCCAATCCCGGAGGGCTCCTGCTGCCCAGCAGGAAAGTACAGCAACCGGCCTGGACTCGGGCGGCCAGCCGGGCACGTTCGGGGACGGTGACCTGCGCTGATGGACGGGGAGGGATGCCCTGCCTGCTGATGGCATGCAAGAGGTCTGGGGTTCGAATCCCCATAGCTCCACTCCAGGTCAGAGGCCCTTTCAGGGGTCGCCGGGAAGCTGGGTAGCAGTTCCTGGTAGCGAAATGGGTAGCACGTTGCTCTTCCGGGCCGTTGTTTCGCACTGAGCCTCCGGTCGCCGACGATCAGAGTCCCGTCGTTCGGCATGTTCGGACTGGTCGATGAGTACCGCAATGCGGACCTGGGGTGATCGGCGCGTATTCGGTCACCGTTCGCGGGTCGTGAATAAAGTTCTCACAGCAGGCCTTCTCGGCTGCTCGGCTTCACGCAGGGCTGCGGCGGCGGCCCGTGGGGGAGTGGGATGCTGGACGGTCGGCGGTTCAGGCAAGTACTTGATCGGTTTCATCGCTTGGGCAGGAGTCCCCGTGCAAGTCGGAGTCCTGAACCAACTCGTTCACCCGGTTGCCCGCGGACAGCAAGTTCAGGGCCTCGGTCCCGGTGCCGGAGTGGATGAGCAGGGATCCGCCGGCCTTGATCATGATGAGGGAGGCGGGCGTCTAGGCCGGCGTAGTCGATGCTGCAGTGGGCGATGATGATGCGCACGGCGGCCAACTGCAGTCACTGGGCACCCGGCCCGCGGCGCTCAAGGCCGGTTGGCGGTACCGGAGGCGGCGATCATGAGCCGACGGCTTCCAGACCGGACTGATCTGGCCGGGACTTCGGCGCCAGGTCTGGGCGAGGGCTGTCTCCGCTTCGGCCGAGGATCGCCATCCCGCGCATATCCCGCGTGGGCTTGAGCCTGACCGCCGTGGTAGGCGTGATCACCTGCATGCAAAACTACACACACTTGTCGGCAATGGTCGCTCACCTGGTGATCCGCCAGGCAGCCCAGCCATGACCGCTTCAGTCAGATGCCGTTGATCGGGTTGGTGGTCAGGCCGACAGCTGTTACCGCGGTACGTCGCAGAACGGCAGGCATGACTAGAAGAAGGAAGCGGAGCGTCGGGGACGACGCTCCGCTTCCCAAGCCTCGACGGGACTCGAACCCGCATCTTCCCCTTGCGAGAGGGGTGCTCTATCCATTGAGCTACAAGGAGTCTGGTGCGAGTATACCAGGATCACGGAGCGTAGTGGCGAACCTAACTATTAAGCCATGCCATCGGCATGCTTCGCAGGCGGCGGCGCGCTCGCCGATCCGCCGGACGGCCGTCAGATTCCGCGGCATGAGTGGGAAACTCAAGCCGGTAGCATTGATGCCTAGCGTCAGGTGCGGCCACCTACGGGTGTCGGTGTCCGTTAGTATGATTGTGTTGAGGAGGTCCCTATGACGCGAAACGTGACGCCGTCCCAACTGCAAAGCATGATCCGCCAGGCTGAGCAAAAGCAGCGGCAAGCCATCAACCAGTACAACGCTGCGGCACGCCGTTACAACGCGGACGTGCAACGGGCCGAGAACCAGCACAACGCTAACGTACGGCAGGCTCAGCGGGCGGTGGATGACTACAACCGAGCAGTTAGTGCACACACTGCGGGCGTATATGCAAACCGGCGTCGTCTGCAAGCAGAGATTGCGCGACTTAACAGTCAGCGCTCATCGACACACTTCACGGTTAACCAGACGTCGACGATTGCTTTGCACACCGCCTACCGTCGCGTCGAGTCAGATTACGATGCCGGTATTCTGAATGGTCGCCAAGGCGCTTTGGTTGATCTGGCCGAGGGTGAGGCAGCAAACAGCGCTCGCGTTACGAATGTCTTGCTGGGGCAGGCCCTTGACGAAGACTATGAGGCAGAGGACACTACGCTAACCGATGAACTGACCTCGCTTTCCCATGACCTTGATCAGCGGTGGCGCGGCGCTTTGTTATCGCTCAATCCTCGTAACCCAGACGCTGCTCGTCATTTCTGCACCAGTTCGCGAGAGGTCATCGTCCAGATGATTGACCTCCGGGCTCCTGATGCTGCTGTGTTGGCGTCTAAGCCAGACTGCGAGACCATCGCAGAGGGTCGGCCCTCGCGCCGGGAAAAGATCAACTACCTTCTCGCCCGCTATGGCACCGACCAAAATAGTCTTGGTGACTTCGTCGACACTGACGTTCAGGACGTCTTGAAGCTGTTCCGACTGTTCAACGACGGCACTCATGGCGGCGCCGGCAAGTTCAATATCGACGCACTTCGCGCGATCAAGACTCGCGTCGAGGGCTCCATTCGCTTCTTGTCTGCAGTGATCCGGGGAAGCTAAGCTCGGCAGGAGGCCGAGGAGGTAATCGCCAGCGCCGATGCTGGAGTCTGCGCGGCCGAGGACGCCCACGGCCAGGCCGCCGCCGACACCGCGCAGCGCCGCCAGACAGAGAGTCATTTCAGGAGGCTAAATGAGCCGTCGTACGAGCGTCTGAACCTCTTCACCGCCGGCTGCGCTCTGGGACGCTGCCTGAGCTTGGAGGCTGTTTAGGATCGGTACAGCCGATTGATGCGCGACGTTGGCGATCGCGGTCCAGAAGAGGGCTTCGAGAGCCTGGCAGCATTGGTTGCGGGCTTCCGGGGTCACGTGGAGGTAGGTGCTGTCCATCCCGGTCATGGCGTGGCCGATGCGGTCCTTGCGCATGAGCTCGCGGACGCCAGCGTCATCGAGCCACGTGTCGTGCGCGTGACGGAACAAATGCGGCCAAACGTGGGTGTGGAGGGGTTCCCAGGTCCCGTCGGCAACGTCGGCCGCCGGGTTACCGCGGGTGGAGCGGATCGGTGTCCCGGCGGGGTGCTGCCAGCTGACGTAGACCGGGCGGCGCTGGCCTTTCTGCTCGGGGTAGGCGCCGGTCGCGGCCGGGGTCAGGACCCGGTCGGCCCAGTTGGACCTGCGCGGGTGCCCGTCGCCGGGGCCGAGAAACACGTAGGCGGCTGGAGTGTGGTCGTCGCCCTTGCAAGCTGGCTGCCCGTCCTGGATCGAGCAGCAGCACCTGTGGGTGCCGATAACCTATGCCACCAGGCGATATTCGTGGATCACGCCGCCGACGCGGTCACGCCGCTGGACCTGGAAATGGTCCAGGTCGGCGACGCCGTCGGGCAGCGGGCGCAGTGGCGCGGCTTGCCGGAGGGTCCGGTGCGGCCGGTGGCTGTTATAGAAGTTCTCGTACTCGCGCAGGACGGTCATCAGGTGCCGCTGGTTCCAGATCAAGGTCCGGTCCAGCAGCTCACGCCGGCAGGTGCCGATCCAGCGTTCCATGATCGAGTTCATTCGCGGCGCCTGAATGGAGGAGCGGACGATCCTGATGCCAGCGGCCTGGAATACTGCGTCGAACGCGGCGGTGAAGCTGGCGTCCCGGTCGTGCAAGAGGAATTTCACGCTCATCCCTGCATCTTCGAGGTCCATCAGGAGATTCCTGGCCTGCTGCACTGCCCAGGACTGGACCGGGTTCTCCGTGGCGCCCAGGACCCGGATGCGGCGGGTGCCGTGTTCGATTACGGCCAGGACGTAGACCTTCGTGCCGTTGAGCAGGTCGGCGGTGAAAAAGTCCAACGCCAGGATCCCCTGCGCCTGGGACCGAAGGAACTCGGCCCAGCCCGGGCCGCCTCTGCGGGGCGCCGGATCGATCCCGGCGTTCCTTGAGGATCTGCCAGATCGTCGATGGCGCCACGGTGATGCCGAGACTGGCGAGCTCGCCGTGGATGCGGCGATAGCCCCAGGACTCGTTCTCCCGGGCCAGCCGCAGCACCACCGACCGTATATTGCGCCGCATCGGCGGGCGCCCGGACCGGCCACGCCGCGACAAGCGCGCCCACCGGCGGCGGACGATGTCGCGATGCCATCGCAGGATGGTGCCGGGAGTGACGATGAGCCGCATCGCCGCCAGGCGCTCCGCTGGCAGCGTCCCGGCAAGCATGGCCAGCCACGCCCGGTCCGGCCAGGTCAGCCTCGAATGAGTTCCCGGCCGCTCACGCTGGGCAACGGCAAGCTGATGGCGCAGCATCAGGATCTCGGCGTCCTTCCACCACGGCTCCCGCCGCGACAGGCACAGCACCGACACGGCCCGGGTCACGACGAGGAAGATCAGCTTCAAGCCCACAAGCCGAAGATCATCCCACCTCCCGGCCGACGCCGAACGCTTGACCGAACTCACGGCGTTCCGTAGGGCATCTGCCCAGGTGGCACAGGTTTCGGCACCCACAGGTCCAGCTACCCGGCCGGGAAGTAGCCCGAAGGTTCCGTGCGCTGGGAGGGCCCGCCGGCGGCGTGACCCTCCCAGCATCGGTCAGCGGACCGGTCAGAAGTTGCCGCTCGCGGTGACGACGTCTTCCTGGTTGATCAGCGTCGGCACGAACTGCAGGCCGTAGAACCAGGTCACGTACTGCTTGTTGTTGGTGTCCGTCCAGAACGCGTGGAAGGTGTTGTCGGACCCGACGGCGAGGTCGGTATAGTCACCGATGAAGCCACCGCCGAACCCGTTCCGCGTGTTGATCGGATGAGTGCTGACCACCTGCGGCGTCACGTTCGTGGACAGGTCCGTGACGTCGTAGTCGAGCCTGGCGTTGTTGATGTAGTTGCCGAGCGTAGTGCAGTTGATCCGCCCCTCGGGAGCGGGCGGCCCGGCGGCGCACGTCTGCCAGGGCGAGACCACGTCGGCCGCGTAGGCGGACATGTAGACCCGGCCGGACGGTGAGACCGCCACGCCAGGCCAGAGCGTGTCGACCGGGCGAGCGGCCGGCGCGTTCAGCGTTGAGCCGTCCGGCTGCGTCACCGGGTAGCCGATCGCCGTCTGGCTGGAGGCGTCGACGCCGGGCAAGATCGGCGCCGCCGCCGACCAGGTCGCGCCGCCGTCTGTCGACTTGCTGACCATGGCGGTCACGTGGCAGCCGCTGTTGGTCGCCGTCGGGCATAGCCCACCAGAGTTGCTCTGCTGCGACGACCAGGCCACGTACAGGTCACCGTTCGGCGCGGCCGCGCCGGCCGGGAAGCTGTTGACCCGGAAGGCCGTGTTCGCCGGCGGGATGATGTCCTGGACGTCGGCGATTTTCACGGGCTTGCTGAAGGTGGCTCCGCCATCGGTCGACTTGACGATCCACTCGCTGTCCAGGGTGGCCAGCCGGGTGGCGCCTTCGAAGATCACGTACAGCGTCCCGTCCGGCCCGACGATCGGGCGCGAGCCCTGGTCGTAGATGACGTTGCCGCCGATGCTGGCCGGCGTGTTGAAGGTCGCGCCGCCGTCGGTCGAGTAGGCGAACTGGATAGGCGCCTGGACGAAGCTTCCGGTATGAGCGTTGAAGACGAACCTGGTGTAGGTCACGTAGACGCGATCGCGGAACGGGCTTGACGGGTTCGAGTCGGCGGCGATCCATTCCTTGTCGTTCAGGACAGCAGGTGACGTTGTCTGGTCGATGAAGGTCGGCGGTCCCCAGGTGAGGTTCCCGCTGCTGTCGAACGTCCCCTTGTTGACCGCCACCGTGTTCGGCGCGCTCGTGCGATTGAAGCCGAGTCCGGCGTAGTAGGCGTTGCCCTTGCTGTCGAAGGCGACTGAGGGGTCACCGCCGGCGTCGTACTGGCCGCCGGTCAGGCGCTCGACGCCGGGTATGAGCGTGCCGAGGTGGGAGGGGTCGCTGGACAGCCCGGCCCAGGTGACGCCGCCGTTGTTAGAGAAATAGGTGCCAGAGTAGCCGTCACCGAGCGCGCTGCATGGCGTCCCCCCGACCGTGCACGACCAGGTGCGGGTGACATAGTCGTTCGCGGCTGCGACGACCCGGTTCGGGTTATTGGGGTCGACGGCGATCGCGGTCTCGTTCTGCGGAGCCGCGGCGGTGTCCTGGTTGACGGTCACGTCCGGCGCTGCCACGGCGTTGCCGTCCAGCGGGCTGGACTGGACGAACGACGGCGTGATCGGTGAGGTCGGGGTCTGCGTTGCCGACTGCTCCTGCGCCTCCTGCTGCAGGAACGCCGAGAAGCGGATCTGCAGGCCAGCCGTCCCGTTCAGCGAGGCGAGCTTGCCTGCCAGGGTGTTGATGTCGTAGTGCGTAGTTGCGCTGGCCGGGGCCACGCCGGCGATCAGGCCTCCCGCCAGGCAGGACGTGGCGATGAAGCCGACCACGCGAGCGCGGTGCTTTAAAGACGCCATTGTCATCCTCCGCATTCTCCGGTGCGCAGGAGTGCGCTTTCGCCGCCATTGCCAGGAGGCTCCCGGATCGAGCGCACGCTAGCACTCGGCCGGCGGCCCGGCAAGCAGCTGCCCGGTTGGGTGCGGATGGCAGGGCGCGTAAGACTCGTCCGGCCAAGACCTCCAGGACTGAGGCGGCTAAGGGCGCTCCTGACGACGATGTCGGAAGGTGTCCAAGGCGGCTCGCGACCTGGAGGGCTACATCGAGCAGGCATTGGAAGGCGCGAGCCGGATCAGGGTATGGCTGATCGACAACAAGCCGGCTGCGGACGAGGCTCGGAAGCTATATGGCAAGGCGACCAAGATGTTCGACGCGATCTCGTGCCTCGCCAGGGGCGGGCTGACCGGACTGGCGAGGAGAAGGCAGCCGACCGGAACATGGCGCAGGCATGGGCGAGGCGGATGCTGGGCATGGCACAGCCTGATCAAAGCGCTGGCTCAAAGGCAGCATGAGCACCTGATAATCAGGGAACCGAGGTTTGCATGAGTCAACCTTTCCCGCGTTACTTGCGGGCAGTGAGTTCGGCGGCATCGGCCGTGATACAACTCCGGTCCGGTGTTGCAGACAGTCGTGCCGACGTGGGCCGCCTCAATCCCGGTCTCCTCGCGCATCTCCCGGATCAGTGCGCCGCCGAGGGACTCGCCCTCCTCGACCTTGCCGCCAGGAAGCGACCAGGAGCGCCCGGCCCCGGTGTCCTGGTTCAGCAGCAGGATCTGGTCATCCTCGATGACGATTCCGGCAACCCGGACATCCACTCGCCGAACCTACCGCGGGACGGATCGCGGTGACTGCCAGCAGCGAGAGCAGGGTCGTGGTTACCAGATGGTGGCCGATTCCGGGACGCCGGCCTGTACGAACTGCCCGGCGAGGCGCCTTCGTGCGCCTGCCCGTCGGCGGCGATCAGCGGTCGGCGTAGGCCTGCGCTTTACCCGGCCGACAGGGGCACTGAGGTTGCGCCTGGTACTGGGTCGGCCGCGCCGATATTCAGCGGGTGGTGGCAGGCGGCCAGGTGACCGCCGCTGCCGTGCTGGACCAGCGGCGGCTCCTCCTGCGAGCAGATCTCGCTGGCGTAGCGGCAGCGCGGATGGAAGCGGCATCCCGACGGCGGCGAGATCGGGCTGGGCACGTCGCCCTCTAGCACGATCTGTTCCCGCTGGTCGGACAGATCCGGATCGGGGATCGGGACCGCGGACAGCAGGGCCTCGGTATACGGGTGCACTGGCCGCTGGTACAGCTCCTCCGCGGGTGAGATCTCGACGATCTTGCCCAGGTACATGACCGCTATCCGGTCGGAGACGTGCCGCACCACACCCAGGTCATGGGCGATGAAGATGTAGGTGAGACCGAGATTGTCCTGCAGGTCATCCAGCAGGTTGATGACCTGCGCCCGGATCGAGACGTCCAGGGCCGATACCGGCTCGTCAGCGACGATCAGCTTGGGATGGAGGGCAAGTGCCCTGGCCACGCCGATCCGCTGGCGCTGGCCGCCGGAGAACTCGTGCGGATAGCGGTTGATGTGCTCCGGTGACAGGCCCACCAGTTCCAGCAGTTCCTGCACCCGCCGCTTGACTTGCTGGCGATTGCCCTGGTCATGGATGCGCAGCGGGTCGGCAATGATGGTGCCCACCCTCTTGCGGGGGTTGAGCGAGGCGTAGGGGTCCTGGAACACCATCTGCATCTCACGCCGCACCGGGCGCAGCGCCCGCCGCGACAGGTTGGTGATGTCCTGGCCCTCCAGGCTGACCGAGCCGCTGGTGAGCTTGTGCAGCCGGATGATGCACCGGCCCAGCGTCGACTTACCGCAACCAGACTCGCCCACGAGCCCGACCGTCTCCCCGGCCCGGACCTCGAGGCTCACGCCGTCGACGGCGTGGACCCTCGCCATCTCACGCCGGATGACCAGCCCGCTCTTGATCGGGAAGTACTTCGTGACCTGGTCGGCGCGTACCAGCACCTCTGCGGCGTCGTCCGCGCTCACGCTGGCTCCTCGGTCAGTTCCGGGTGAATGGTGATCTCCCGCCGAGCCCGCTTCACGTCCGGTTCCAGATGGCAGGCGTCCAGATGGCCACGCCCGACCTTGTCCACCAGCTCGGGGACCTCGCTGCACCTCTCGAACTTGTGCGGGCAGCGATCGCCGAACGCGCAGCCGACAGGCAGGTTGATCAGCGAGGGCGGCAGCCCCTGAATCGCCGTCAGGCGCCGGGGCTTGGGCCGGTCCAGCCGCGCGATCGAGCCCAGCAGGCCCCAGGTGTAGGGATGCTGGGGGTCGTAGAACAAGTCGTGCTTGGTGCCCTGCTCAATCACCCGGCCCGCATACATCACCGCGATCCGGTCGGCGACATCGGCGACCACGCCCATGTCGTGCGTGATCAGCACGACCGCGGAACCGAAGTCATCCTTGAGCTTCTTGATCAGCTTGAGGATCTGGGCCTGGATGGTCACGTCCAGCGCCGTCGTCGGCTCGTCGGCGATCAGCAGGCTGGGACGGCAGGACAGCGCCATTGCGATCATCACTCGCTGGCGCATGCCGCCCGAGAACTGGTGCGGGAAGTCGTCTACGCGTTCCCTGGGGTGCGGGATGCCGACCGACGCGAGCAGTTCGATGGCGCGGCTGCGGGCCGCCTGCTTGGAGGTCCGCTCATGCGCACGGATCTGCTCGGCAATCTGCCACCCCACCCGGTAGACCGGGTTGAGCGATGTCATCGGGTCCTGGAAGACCATGGCCATCTCTGAGCCCCGGACCTCTCGCATCCGGTCCTGGTTCAGCTTCATGAGGTCATGGCCCCGGTAGATCACCTCGCCCTCGAAACGGGCGTTGGGATCGATGATCAGCCGCATCACCGACATCATGGTGACGCTCTTTCCGGAGCCCGACTCCCCCACGATGCCCAGCGTCTCACCTTCCGACAGCGTGAAGGAGACGCCATCCACCGCCTTGACGAGTCCGTCCTCAGTACGGAAGGAAACCTTGAGGTTGCGCACCTCGAGCAGTGGCGTATCCATCAGGCGAGCCGGACCCGGGGATCGAGCCAGGCGTACATGATGTCCACGATCGTGTTGGCCAGCACGATGAAGAATGCTCCATAGATAACGGTCGCGATGATCACCGGGAGGTCGAGGTTGGTCAGAGACTGGTAGGTGAGGAAGCCGACGCCGTGGATACCGAACACCACCTCGGTGAGCAAGGCCCCGCCGCCCACCAGGACGCCGAAGTCAAGGCCGAACAGGCTGACGAAGGTGATCATGGAGTTGCGCAGCGTATGTCGTATGAGTACTCGCCGCTCGCTGATTCCCTTGGCCCGGGCCGTCCGCACGTAGTCCTCGTTCTGGATTTCGAGCAGGCTGGCGCGTAGCACGCGCGCGTAAAACCCGACGTACAGGGTCGCCAGCGTCAGCCAGGGTATGACGAGTCCCTCAAACCACCGCCCCGGGTTCTGCGTGAGCGGCGTGTAACCGAGTGGGGGGACCCAGCTGAACAGGAACGTATGGTGCAGCCTGCTCTGGGTGATCAGGTTGGCCACCTCGCCCAGCCAGAAGACCGGCATGGAGATTCCGATCAGGGCCGCGATCATCAGCAGCGGGTCGAGCACCGTGCCCCGCATCACCGCCGCCGCCACTCCCAGGAGGATCGCAAGCAGCACCCAGATCAGGGCGGCGCCGAACACCAGTGACAGGGTCGCCGGCGCGGCGGCGACGATCTCCGGCACCACCTTCTGGCCCTGGTTGGAGTAGGAGACGAGGTCACGGCTGACGAATAGCTTCTTCATCATCAGGCCGTACTGAACGGGGAAGGGCCGGTCGAGGCCAAACTGATGCCGGATTTCCTGCAGGACCTGCGGGCTCGGGTTGCGGCCGGCGACGAGCCGGGCCGGATCGATGCCGGGGGTCTTGAAAAAGATCACGAACACTACCACCGTGATCGCGAACAAGACCAGCACGGTCCAGATGCCGCGGCGGAAGATGAAGTTCAGCACGGCGATCGCCGCCCCTGGTCACGCGAGCGATGAGCCGAGACACCAGACCCTGGTGGCGCCACTAGCCCTCCGTTCGCAGCTTGGCTCGCGGGTCGAGTGCGTCCCGGACGCCGTCCCCCAGCACGTTCAGTGCCACCACCGTGAGAACGATCATGATTCCGGGCGCGATCGCCACCCACGGTCGCGTGTACAGGAGCTCCTGGCCGTCATTGATGATGGTGCCCCAGCTGGCATTGGGCGGCTGCACGCCGATGGACAGGAACGACAAGGCGGACTCGGTCAAGATCGTCGTAGCGATCATCAGCGGCAGCAGCACGACCACCACCGACACGACGTTCGGCAGGATCTCGGAGAACATCAGGCGCAGGTCGGATGCGCCCTGAGCGACCGCCGCCTCCACGAACTCCTTCTCGGCAGCGGCCAGCACGTGCCCGCGAATCGGCCGGTAGACATACGGCAGGTAGATGAAGGCGATGATTAGGGTGGGCAGCCACAGGCTGGTGGCCACGATGCGCAGCGGACCGACCTTCAGGCCGTTGGACGAGGTGAGCAGCACCGTCGAGATCGAGATCGCCAGCAGGTAGACCGGGAAGGCCCAGACCAGGTCCATCAGGCGGGACAGCACCGCATCCACGACCCCGCCGAAGAAGCCCGCGATGACCGCGACGATCGTGGCGATGATGCAGCACAAGACCGCGGAGCCGATGCCGATCTCCAGAGAGCTGCGCCCGCCGTACAGCAGGCGGGCTGCCACGTCCCGGCCCAGGGAGTCGGCGCCGAGGAAGTAGTGATGCAGATCCCAGGTGGGGCCGATCGGAGTCTCCCCCAGCTTCAGCACGCCCCCGCCCTGCTGGAGCAGCGGCACCCGCTTGCCGCCGATGATGGTGGTGCCGTTGAGATTGTTGGTGAACGGGTTCACATGGGCGATGTCATGGGCGTACAACGGCGCGGCCAGACAGACCGCCACGATGATGATGAACAGCACCAGGGCAGCCATCGCGGTGCGGTTGCGCCACAGCCGGCGGCCGGCCAGAGCCCACGGGCTCCGGCCGGCGATGGCCGGCACATGTTCAGGCCTCACCTCGGCTTCGCCGAGTGCAGCCGCCATCAGCGGTCGGCCTCGCGGCCGGTTCCCATGGACACCGCGCCTACTTCACCCAGAGCTGGTCGATCAGGATGTACCACTGGGGATTCCACTGGTAGCCACCGACCCGCTTGGACAGGAAGTCGATCTGCTTGGGGTTGTACAGATCGACCCATGGGGCCTGGTCGGTGACGGCATGGTCGACCTGCGTCCACAGGTTGTTGGCCGCCGCCGGGTTGGTCTCGCCCAGCGTCTCGGCCTGGTCCATCTTGGTCTGGATCGTGTGGTCGCAGAACCCGGCGATATTCGGGCTGGCGTCGCTGTTGGCGTGAATGCTGCCGCATCCGGTCAGCACATTGAGGAAGTCGGACGGCGCCGGGTAGTCCTGGTACCAGGCAGACCAGCCGACGTTCCACTTGCTCGAGTTGCTGGAGTTCTGGATGAACGGGTACTGAACGCTGGCCGCCAGCAGCTGGCTGGAGGCCTTGTACCCGATCGAGTTGAGGTCGGACACCATCTGCGCGACGAGCGCCTTGCCCGTCTCGTCGTTGGTGCCGTTGACGACCACCTTCGTGCCTGCCGTGCCTGACTGCTGGACCAGTTGCTTCGCCTTCGCGATGTCGGGCCCGCTCCACTTCGTGGTGTCGGTCCCCGCCGTGTACGGGCAGTACGGCTTGTAGCCAGGGAAGTTCGGCGGCAGGATCTGGCACTGCGGCACCGCGAGCGCCGAGCCGCCGCCGATCTTCACGTAGGACGCCCGGTTCGCCGCGAAGTTGATCGCCTGCCTGGCCTTGACGTTGTTGAACGGCGGCGTCCGGGTATTCAGGGCGAAGTACCACTCGGCCGTGAGCGGGTTCACGTGCACCTGCTTCTGGTACTGCGGGCTGTTCAGCTCGCTGAGCCGGTCGGACGGGATCACGTCACCGTCGAACACCTCGTCAGCGGAGCTGTTCTCAACCTGCGTTACCTCATCGGAGATCTGCAGGCCGTACTTCTCGATGATCTCGTTCGGGTACCCGGCCGGCTGGGCGGTCGGGGCGAACACGTGGAAGTACGGGTTACGGACCAGCACCGCAGCGGTGTTCGGGTTGTACGACTTCCACATGTACGGCCCGGTGCCCGGCGGCACGTTGTTGCCCGTCAGCTTGAGCGAGGTATCGCCCGGGACGGCGTAGGCGAACGGCAGCGCCAGCCTGTCGAGGAGCTCAGGGTCGGGCGCGGTCAGGTGGATGGTCAGCGTGTAGCCGGAGTTGTCGGCGACCACGCCGGAGGTCAGGTCGCAGCCCTTGGTACTGCACTTATTCGCGCCGACGATGCCGGAGTAGAACGACGTCGGCCCGGGCACCGTGAACTGGCGCTCGAAGGTCCTGACAAAGTCGCTCGGCTTGAGGGTCTGGCCGTTGGAGAACTTGATCCCGCGGCGGATGTGGAACAGGTACGTCTTGCCGTTGTCGGTCGGCTGCGGGACGGATGTCGCCAGGTCCGGCACGATCTTGGTTCCCGGAACGCCCCCCACGTGCTGGAACTGGACCAGGCCGTCGTGGGAGTTGATCAGCAGCTGCCATTCCTCCAGCGTGTAGTTCTGCGCTGGGTCGGCGACGCCGAAAGCCGAGTTCGCAAGGATCGTGAAGGTACCGCCCTTGTGGGACGCGGCCGTTGAGGCAGTGCCAGAAGACTTGCTGCCCGAGTTGGTGCCGCAGCCGGCTATCACCAGCGCGGCTACCGCTGCCCCTGCGCTCCACCTCAGCAGGCGGCGCGTAGAGGGGGCAGTCATTACCGACATTCCGGGCATGGGTATCATCTGACCTCCTGGGCGTAGCAAAGCAGCGATCTGCGGCTCAGATGGTCAAATTTTGGCAACAGAGACGTAACGGTTCAGCTTGCCGCTCTGGCCAGTGGCTATTTCGGTTACTCGCGACGGGATCGGCGAGGGGGATCGGTGGGACGGAACTCCGAAGCTGGCGCCGGTCAAAGGGGCCGGCCGGCCACCCGGCGGCTCCTCGGCCCGCACCTTCTGATGCGCCGTCGGCGTCGGCCGCAGGCTGTCTCCCGTCCGTAGGTTCCGCCGCTTGGCTGCTGCGGATGACTGCGTCGCGTGGTCAATGCCACACCATGGCAGCCTTGCTGAGCAGGCAGTATGGCATGATGGCCGACCGCTATCGCACCGCTGACGGCTGGTCGGTGGAGTGTGTCCGGCTGAGCATGACTCCGGATCGTCATGACGGCGAGTGCTGCGGGTCCGGCGCTTCGGCTTCTGGATCGCCGACGTGCGCGCCGTCGAGGACCTGGCGCGGTACTTCTGCCTGGCTGATCTGGAGTTGGATCGTTTACTCCTCCAAGCGCCTGCAGCCGGCTGGTCATGGCCCGGCCTTCCGCCGGCTGGAGAAACGCGAGGATCGTGCGACCTTCGGCGGCCAGCCTGAGAGCACGAGCCTGCCGCGCCAGGTCAGCTGCGGGTCGTGGCGTCCGGTACGTCATCCTGGGCGCCATCTTCCAGGGCAGCGATGCACTGGCCGGTGGCCAGGATCGTTGGCTGCCGGCGGCAGATGACATCGCATCGGCCGTCCAGTCGCTTCCCGATGGGTACTACGTAGCCTTCAGCGATTACAACTACGCAACCGCGTCCTGATGCCAGCGGCTCAGTGTGGTCACCAGCTCCTGTCCAGGAGCACGCGATGACCGTGTCCGACACTGCTGCGCTGGCCGCGATCGGCGCCGCTGTCCTCGAGCTCAAGCTGCCAACCGTCCGCACCTACGCCGCCCGCCTCGCCGAGACCGCCGTCCGTGAACGCCAGACCCACCTGGGCTACCTGGCCGAGATCCTGTCCGCCGAGATCGACGACCGCACCGGCCGGCGCCGGGCCCGCCGCATCGCCGAAGCGCGTTTCCCGCGGGCGAAGCGGCTGGCCGACTTCAACCCCGACCACATCCCCGGCATCGCCGCCACCCTCGCCGCGCTGGCCGCTGGCGCATGGATCGACGCCGGCGAGCCGGTCGTGCTGCTCGGGGACTCCGGCACCGGCAAGACACATCTGCTGATAGGCCTCGGGCTGGCCGCCTGCGAGCAAGGCCGCCGCGTCCGCTACGCCACCACCGCCCAGCTGGTCAACGAACTCGCCGAAGCCGCCGACCAGCGGCAGCTATCCCGCGTCGTCGCCCGCTACGGCCGCCTCGACCTCCTGCTCCTCGACCTATGCCGACCCTGTGACTATGCCGACCCGGTGGCCGCCACCGCGGTGGCGGCCTGACCGGGGCGGGCTCCGGGGTGCCGGGCCGGTCACCGAGATCGGCATAGTCACAGGCTCTCGAGGAAGGCGACGACGGGGTCCGGCGGCTTGTATCGGCCGGGCTTGGCGGAAGCGGGGGTGGTCAGCGCGAGGGCGCGTTCCTTGATCGTGAGATCGGCATGCAGGTATGCCTGGGTGGACCGGATGTCGGCGTGTCCGAGCCAGAGCGCTATGTGTCGGCGATCATATAATTCCCCAGCTCTGAGGGGCTGACGATCACGTAATTCCCCACCGCGCTCACGTAATTCCCCATGGGGACGGCGTGTGTGTCGTGGTGGACCTGGCCATCGAGATGGAGCAATCTTGCCTCCCGTCTGGGACGGGGGGCCCGATGGCGAGGAGAACGTTCGACGTAATCGATGTGACCGAGATACTCGTGCACTGGCATGCGGGCAGGTCGCTGAACGAGATGTCGCAGAGCCTGGGCGTGGACCGCAAGCGCATTGGGTAGCAGATGGGTGCTCGCGAGCGTGTTTCGGCGTTGCTCCGCGTCGCTGACCGTTGCTCTTTTCGCTGGCCAGATCATATAGCCGCAGGTCAGCAGATCGACCTGGGGTTCATGGCATGCAAGAGGTCTGGGGTTCGAATCCCCATAGCTCCACGCAGGTCACGTACCTAACTCGAACGCTGAACCGATGAGCAGGCATCCGCTGAGGCGCATTCTCAGGGTGTCGCTTGCCAGGTGCATCTGGCAGGCGACACTCAGGGGCGGGGTCTGCCCCGGCATGATTGCCTGATCAGCATCCGCGCCGGAGTTCGGCCAGGCCGGCTGTGCCGGCAGCGCCTTTGTGATCTGCACGAGGTCAGCAGTCCTGCGGGCAGGTGCGGAGGCGTTCTGCCTGTTAGCAGCGCTGCGCCCGGCCAGCCATCTGCTACGTTTCCCTCGGGCGAGCCGGAATCCGGGGGCCTCAGACGTGCTTTGGCTGGGCTGGCCAGGTCCGCAGGGCGGCCTGGGCCAGGGCCGTTCCCGCGGCTGTCGGTTGCTGGGCGCGGCGCCGGTCCGGCCTGTCAGTGATCGCGCCCAGGCGCCGCAAAACGCTGACGGTGCCCCAGGCGGCCTGCCTGGCCATGGACGGCGTCAGCGGCATGCCGTCTCCGCTGATCCATCCGGTATCGCTCAGGAAGGGCGCGACCGACGCGTCCGGGTCGCCCGGGCCCTGCGCGGCGACCGGGACGAGGTAGGTCGCCCGGCTCGTGCCTCGCACGCGTCAGCCGACCTGAGAGGCATCCGCTCCGCGATCTGCCACCACAGCGCGCGCGGATCGACGGCCGCGGCGCGGCCGCGGCTGGTGATCAGAAGCCTGCCGCGGTGCTTGCGCAGCAGGCCCATCCGGACCGCCGATTCCCGCAGGTGCAGGACTGGGATCGTCTGGCTCTCCCGGTTGCCCCCGCCGATCCATTCGGGCCCAAGGTTCAGCTCGGTCGTCGCGGCGGCGACATCGGCGGGCGGCAGTTAGCCGGCGGCGGTCAGCGTGATGCCACCACAGAGCGCGGGGGCTCGCGGGTTTCTCTGCATGTCCCCGCAGCCTGTGCTGGCCGGGATTGTCATTCACGGAAGTCTCCGCAGGTCGGGTGTTCAGATGCCGGCCCGGTTGAGGCGTTCGATGAGGCTGGGTTTGCGTGCGTGTGCTTGACGGATCTCCATCGTGCGCAAAGTGAACGTGTCGTAGCGGCCGTCGCGTTCGGCGAGTGCTTGGAGCTCGGTGAGCAGCGTGACGGCGGCGTCGTACTCGGCCGGTTTCCTGGTGGTGATCAGCGCGTCGACGCGCGCCCAGGCGGCTTTTCCTGGTGCGCCAGCTCGTCGAGTCGGCGCTCACGGGCTAGGGCGCGCCCGTTCCCGGCGTGCTTCCTCGTCTGCGCGCTGGGCGGCCAGCCGACGCTCATGGTCGGCTCGTCGGCGTGCCGCGTCGTCGAGCAGGTCGGCCACCGTCCGGCGGGCTGGGGCGGGGATGGCTGGGGCGGTGTCGCCGCGGAAACCTCGCAGCAGTTCCATTCGCACCCGCGCGGCTTCACCTTGAACGACCCGCGCCAGGAGTCTGTTCTTCTCGGTAACCGGCAGGCGGGCAACCCAAGCGGCGAGATCATCGGGATCGTCAGCGGTCTCCTCCAGCGGTGGAGAAGCCTGACCCGCGATCGCGATCAAGTCATTGTCGAGGCGGAGGAAGTCGGCCAGCGCGCGCTGTGCCGCCGTGAGCATGGCCAGACCGGGCGGCACGGGTGGCTCGAGATCGTCGTCGGCATCGCGGTCGAAGACGTCCTCGTCGCGTTCCCAGGCACCATAGGCTGCCAGCCAGGCGAGGTAGAGCGGCCGGAGGTCACCGGCAGCGAGTTCGGCGCGAACGCCGACGATCGCCGACAGCAACGCCTCGGCGTCGTAGTCAAAGTCAAACTCGCCGGCGTGGTCCTCGCTGATGAAGTCGAGCACGATGAACTCGTCCGCGACCCAAGAACTCAGCTGGTCGTCGACGCAGTAATCCTCGACGACACCAGGATCGAGCAGATCACAGGCTAGGCGAAGCATCACCCGGTGCGTGCCCCAGTTGGTCACGTACAGGTGCGCGTCGTAGTAGCGTTCCATCAACCGGTTCGGATTGCCCTTGAAGTCGCCCCAGTGGTACTCGTTCACGAAACTGGTGGCCGTGATCCTTGCCCGGGTGGAAAGGGACCGGACCTCTGCCTGCTCAGCGTCGTCCAGTGGTCGGTCGATCGCCAGGAACTCGTAATACTGGTACTCGCTCACTACCCGTCCACTCAGTCGGCAGAGGTGAAGGGTTCGGCCCGGAAGGTCGAGTCGTCGCCCAGGTGGAAGAACAGATGACCCTCGATCGTGTTGTCATCGACAAGAACGGCCCAGCCGCGTCCGCTGACTTGATCCCCCTCGTCAACACCTTCCCAGGTGAACTCGACACCGGTCCGGCCGTCCCGTACGGCGGGGCGGCAATCCAGCCAACCACGGACGGCGATGAAACCGAGCTGACCGCTCCCGTCCCCGCCGAACTCGATGAAACCCGGTTCGACCAGGTCGACGGCATCGCGGTCCCAGCCGCTCATCTCGACGATCCGCCACCGACCGGTCAACCGCACCACGGACTTCGGAATGCCCCTTGCCATGAGACGTCAGCGTAGCCATCGCGGGGAGGATCGGTAGAGGCGCCGTCGTTTGATGGTGCACCGGCTGACCGCCAGCGCGTCAGGACCGAGGTCGGCCGTGGGTGTCGCGGGTCCGGACGCGACGTCTCCGAGGGCTGGTTCAGGACGGTGGTCGGATCGACGCCTAAGTATTCGCCGACCCGTGCGAGCGACCAGCCGAGATTGTCGAGGTGGATGGCGGTGTCGACCTGCCTTTACTGCGCACGTTCGGCGCTTCCCCCCTCCGCTGAGATCGCTGAGCTGCCGAATCGCAGTGCAGGCAGCCAGCCAATTCTGGGTCCCATGTGCTCTGACTGGCGTCGAAGACAAGCTCCCCTGGCACAACCTGGTTAGGGTCGCGTTTGCAGGTGGTGCTGGGTGGTGGCGTGGAGGGTGTCGAGGCGGGTCCAGGTGAAGCGGCGGACGAGGCTTTCGTCGATGTCAGGGAGGCGGGAGTGAGCCAGGTGATTGCGCAGGTCGTAGAGGTTGGCCCAGGTCCGGTCGGCGCGGACGCTGGCCGGTCGCCTGGGTGTAGGCGAGGGCCTCGTTCCCGGCGGCGATCCATAGCCGGTGCAGGACCCACCGGTACCGGTCGTCAGCGGTGAACCGGTCAGCGTCGCCTTCGCCGCGGAGGGCGGCGATCTGGGTCAGTAATGCCTTGAGTTCCAGGAGGGCGTGCCGGTCGGGGCGGGCGTCGTCGGTCACAGGGGTGCGGCGGCGGCGAGGTCGGGGCTGACGTGGAGGTTGTTCAGGGCTCCGTCGGAGTACAGGGCGATCTCGGCGCCGATGAGGCGGGTGGCGGCGCGCTGGAACTCGAACATGTCGAACAGGTCGCGGTCGTCGGCGACGTGGCCGCGGAGCCGACCGGGGGAGGCGTAGGCCAGGTCGGTGATGCCGTGGCGGGCTGCCAGGCTGACAAGCTGGCGGGCGTGGGTGCGGACTTGCTGCTCGGTGGCGGGCGGCAGGTGCGGCGGCTCGGCGAGAGGCTGGCTCACCTTGTCAGTGTAACGGCCGCTGCTGTCATCGGCTGCCCGGTGCGGGGGTGGTGGTCACCGTCGCGATGCACGGCTGCGGTGGGTTCATGTTGGTTGACTTTACACTGGATATCCGATTAAGAGGAAATCGTGTTCGATTGACATCTCGCCGGCCGCCGGGCGGTGCCCAGGGTGAGCATTCCGAGGGGCAGCCTGAGGGGCAGAACGCTGCTGGTGAGTGCTCGCCGGGGCCTTCCGCAGGTTGCGTGAGCTCGCGTAGGGCCTGGTCAGGCCGCATATCGCCTGGTCAGAGAAGTGGTTAGTGATTCATGGCAAGCAAGAGGTCTGGGGTTCGAATCCCCATAGCTTCACAGGTCAGAGCGATAAATCGAAATCTTAGTCGGCTATTTTCCCGTGCTGTACAGCAGCAAAGTACAGCAGCTCCCGCGCGTCAGCGGCCGCACGTCTGTTCGGATGCGGTCTCCGTGCGGAGTACGTCGTTGGCCAACGCTGCTGTTGCGTGCGACTGCGCAGTCGTGTGGCCAGGCGAAACGCCATGACCTTATTGAACGTGGCGTCAAGAGGTCCACGTAGTGGCGGCTACGGCGACCCGAGGCAGCTGGCCGATTGAGCGTGTACTTGCCGCCTGTGCAACAGGTCAGCCGCTCCGCTCACGGCGCGGCCGGCAGCGGGCTCCCCGGCAGGGGTGATCTGCACGCTCCGTAGAACGCGCGCTGGCCGGCTACTGGCCGCGTCGGATGCCTGCTATGTAGCAGTATCACCGGGGATTAGTCCCGGTCCGGCTGGTTCGCGCTGCTCGGCCGCGGTGATGGCTAGGAGCGCGAGCGCCTGGGCGCTGGCGCTGCCCGGCGCGGTGTGGTAGACGCCCAGCGTCTGCCGGCCGCTGCCGGGGATCGGGAACTTCTCGTAACTCAACTCCAGCGGCCCGACCAGGGGGTGCTCGATCCGCCTCGTGCCGCTGCGCTTAAGCCGCACGTCGTGTCGCGCCCAGAGCCGGCGGAACCGCTCGCTGCGGACCGACAGCTCGCCGACCAGCTCGTGGAGGCGGGGATCGTCGGCGTCGGGGCCGACCAGTGCCCGCAGCCCGCCGACGGTGCTTTCGGTAACCCACGCCCAGTCCCCGTACATGTCGGCCACGCGCGGGTCGAGGAACGCGGCCCGGACGAGGTTCTCGCCTGTGACGTACCAGGGGAAGAGCGCAGCCGCGAGGGGGTTGACGGCGAGCACGTCCATGTAGCGGCCGTGAACGTAGGCGGGAGTCTGGGTCCAGGACGCGATCAGCTGCAGGATGCCCGCAGGCACCTTCTCCGGCCGCGAGGTCCTCCGCCGCCGGGCTGGCGCGGCGGCCAGCCGATGCAGATAGGCCGTGGCGTCGGCGTCGAGCTGCAGGGCTCGCGCGAGCGCGTCGAGGACCTGCAGGGAGGGATGCTGGTCGCGTCCCTGCTCCAGGCGGATGTAGTAGTCGCTGCTGACGCCGGCCAGCATCGCGACTTCCTCGCGGCGCAGCCCGGGTACCCGGCGGCGGCGGCCGGGGTCGGGGATGCCGATGTCCTGCGGCGGGACCAGCTCACGCCGGGCACGCAGGTACTCGCCGATCAGGTTCTCCTGCGGCATAAACAGAACGTTACGCCCCGCCGCGGTGGTGCACCTGGCCCTGCCACTACTAGGAACACCAGGTCTCTGGTGCGGGCAGGTGCGGTCGCTGAGCCTGGGCCCATGACAGGCAGTACCGACCGCGCCAGGCAGGCGCTCGACTGCGGACTGGCCGAGCTGGTCGCCGTCGCATCGTCAGCGGCAACGCGGGATCTTCAGCCGCGGAACGCTTGCCCGGCCAGACGGGGCCGGCCGTGATCGGCATCAATCTGCGGGGTGCGGCGGCGATCCCGGTGCTTATGGGCTTGGTCACCGGATACATGGTCCGGAACGCGCCGTTTGACCGGCTGGTGCAGCGCGATCTGGGCAGCCCCGGCCGGCCCATCGCCGGCGGCACGGCCTTCGGTGCGGCGCGCTCCATGACCGGGTGACGCTGAGTTCCCGGGCCAGGTGGCACGGCAGTCACCACAGGCAGACAAGGATCGTCGTCGCCCGGGCCTACGTCCGCGACTACGCCGGGCTGAAGAAGGCGCTGGACGACGGGGTGGCTCAGCTGGGCCGGCTGGACATCGTGTGCTCCAACGCCGGGATCTTCTCGACCGGGCGGGTCGGCGAGCTGGACGAGGACACCTGGCGGGACGTGATCGACACCAACCTGACCGGGATATGGCACGCCTGCAAGGCGGCTATCCCGCACCTGGTCGCTGGCGGCAGCGGCGGGTCGATCGTGATCATCAGCTCCACCGGGGGCTGAAGGGAATCCGGCGCGCGGCGCATTACTCGTCGGCCAAGCACGGGGTCGTCGGCTTGATGCGCACCCTGGCGCTTGAGCTGGCCCCGCACTTCATCCGTGTCAACTCTGTGCATACCAGCACGGTCGACACCGACATCGTCCAGAACGCGACCTTCTACCGGCTGGCCGCGCCCGGCCTGGACAATCCCGGTTGGCAAGACATGGCCCACGCCAGCATGGCCATGAACGCGCTTCCGGTCCCGTGAATGGAGCCGGCCGAGGTCTCCAGTTCAGTGCTGTTCCTGGCCTCCGGTGAAGCGCGTTACATAACCGGCGTGATGCTGCCGGTCGATGCCGGGTTCATGCTCAAGTAGCCAGTCGGCGACCCCGGCGGCGCGGTGGCGGGCCGTGTCGCGCTCGGCCGTGATATCCGGAACGCTGCGCCCGGCCGCCGCGCCGGTCCTGGCCCTGCCACTACCAGGACCATCAGGTCTCTGGTGGCGCCGCGCGTCGTGGCCGAGGCTCGGTCTATGACGAACAGCACCAGCCCCGCTCTCATCCACACCCAGTACGGGTTTGACTCAACCGCCGCCGAGGTGATCGAGGGCATCGACCTGTCCGGCAGGCGCGCGATCGTCACGGGCGGTTCGTCCGGCATCGGGATGGAGACCGCGCGGGCGCTGGCCAGCGCGGGCGCCGAGGTCACCCTCGCCGTGCGGGACACCAGCGCCGGCCGCCGGGCCGCCGCCAGCATTACCGCTGCCACCGGCAAAGCGGCGCATGTCAGCCGGCTCGACCTGGCCAGCCAGCCGTCGGTCGCCGCCTTCGCCGCGGGCTGGACCGGGCCGCTTGACCTGCTGATCAACAACGCCGGCGTGATACTGCCGGTCCTGCAGCGGACCCCGGAGCGCTGGGAGATGACGTTCGCGACCAATCACCTCGGCCATTTTGCGCTCGCGCTCGGCCTGCACGACGCACTCGCCGCCGCCGGCGGCGCGCGGATCGTGTCGGTCAGCTCCGCCGGGCACCACCGCTCACCGGTGATCTTCGACGACATCAACTTCATCCGCCGTCCCTACGACCCCGGACTCGCCTACGGGCAATCCAAGACCGCCAACGTCCTGTTCGCCGTCGAGGCGGCACGCCGCTGGGGCAGCGACGGCATCACCGCCAACGCTGTCCAGCCAGGGCCAGTCGCGGCCACAGGCCTGAACCGGCACCTGGAACCTGACGCCCTGGCGGCACTTCAAGCCGCAGCCCCGTACGCCGAAACCCTTAACGGATCACAAGGGAGATACAAGACGACCGCGCAAGGCGCCGCGACAACCGTCCTGGTCGCCACCTCACCACAGCTCGACGGCATCGGCGGCCGCTACTTCGAGGACTGCAACCAAGCGCCCGTCCGCGACCCCGGCACCCCCAACAACACCATCTACGGCGTCGCCGCTTACGCTATCGACCCCGGCAACGCGAACCGGCTGTGGGATATATCCCTCCAGCTACTCCGTTCGCACGATAACCACGCAATCGCGCAGCACGGCGCCCCCGCGGACACGTCATGACGCCGGGCCAACCGCGACCGTCGCCGGCCTCAGCATCGCGCCAGCGCGCCGACTCTGGCCTGGGGCATCACGTCCCCGGCCCCAGGCGTCCGGACTCAGCCGGGTCCTACCGGCGGGAGACTCTCGCGGTCGCCGCCGTGGCCCTGCTCGCCCTAGTCGCTGGCGTCATGTCCGACCCGGTCGCGGGCCAGTTCTGGGGCCGCCATGCCCTGCTCGCCGGACTCGCCTCCAGCGCGATCGTCGTACTGCTGTCGGCCGCGCTGGTCAGCGAAGCAGTCGAGCGCCGCAGACGCCGGCGCTGGCGGGTGCTCGCCCAGTACGTCATGCTCGAACTCGTCCGCAACGCGCGGCTGGTCTGGACCGTGGTGACGGAGCTGGCGGGCCTGATGCCCTCGGACGCCCATACGACGGCGTCGCTGGATGCCGCCGCCCGCGCGGTGCGCGACACGCCGGGCCTGGCCGAGGCGATCGGCAACCTGGTCGCGGACGGCCGCCGGCGCCGGCAGCTGCACGAGAAGATCACCCGCTTCGCGCAGCACAGCGACGACGTGCTGGGGCGATGGGCCGCCGTGATGCTCAACGCCGACGCCTACGCCGACGTCATCGACCGGCACGTCGAGCTCACCGCCGACATCGCCGGCCTGGGCAGCCTCCTCGACTACTACGAGCCGGCCGACGACGACAGCGGGCGGCGGCGCAAGAGCCAGAGCAACACGGCCATCCAGATCCAGGGCGACTACGACGACGACTGGCTGGCCGGCAGGGTCGTGGCGATCACCCAGCTCGCAGCCGAGCTCGACCGGCAGACGCTTCACCTCGCCCTGCGCATCGTCCCCGTCCAATGGTGGGCAGCGCGCCTCGGGGACGCGCACCTCGAGCGCCAATCTCGAGGATCCGCAGGCCAAGCATCCTGAGCGACTTGACAGAGATCTCGCACCGCAAGAGCGACCAGCAGCCGCGATCACCAGTTGCCGGACGAGCAGCCCGCCCGACGTCGTAAACCGTGACGGTCTTCTCGCTGCCTGTCAGCGCTCCGATCCAGCATCCGGCCTCGCCGCGACAGGACATGCTGATCTGCGCGGCGACGGCCATTAGCCGGTCACGGCCTTTGAAGACACAGATCGGCGGCTCGGCGAGCGTTCTACCGGGCCTCCCGTGGCACTGGCGGTGGTCACAGAGGGAGTAGCGTCCGCGGTCGATGCGGATGAGCGGTGTTCCGCCTGCGCTTCGCGAGCCTCCGGCGGCGTTCCTGGTCATGCGCTGGAGGGTGGGGTCGAGGCGGGGTCGGTCGTGCTCCGTCCGCGGGTAGCGCTAGTGCCCGGCCGGTGAGCACCCGGGCCAGGTGCCTGCGGTAGTCAGGCGCGCCGTGCAGGTCGCCCGGCGGTTCCGTGCCGTCACTTGCGCGGTCGGCGGCGGCCCGCAGCGCGTCCCGCTCGGCCGGCACCCCGGCGGCCGCGTCCTCGGCCGCGCGGGCGCGGACCGGGATCGATCCCATGTTGGTCAGCCCGATCCGGACCTTCGCGACGCTGCCGTTGGCCCGGCGGGCCAGCGCCGCCACCCCGACCGTGGCCCAGGACTGGGCTGTCCGGCGGAACTTCTCGTACCAGTACCCCCAGCCCGGCCCGAGCTTGGGGATCCGGATCGCGGTCAGGATCTCGCCGGGCTGAAGGCTGGTCGTGAGGTAGTCGGCGAAGAAGTCCGTAGCCGGGATCTCGCGCTCGCCGTCAGGGCCGCGCGCAATCAGGGTGGCGTCGAGGGCCAGGGCCACGGCGGGCAGGTCGCCTGCCGGGTCGGCGTGCGCGAGGGCCTCGCCGAGGGTGGCGCGGTGCCGGATGGCCGGGTCGGCCACCGTGGCGGTGGCCTGGGTCAGCAGCCCGAAGTGCTCTGCGATGAGCGGGTCGGCGAGCAGCAGGCTCTGCCCGCCCGCGATCACCTTCGCGTCCT
>Ga0193728_1000068_pt1 | contig 42655 bp, 66 predicted proteins | sample U1c1metaG_FD_143037 | JGI IMG/M metagenome (GOLD analysis project Ga0193728, IMG submission 143037) | Soil microbial communities from a riparian zone of the East river system, Colorado, United States - U1c1 | ecosystem: Environmental > Terrestrial > Soil > Riparian zone | place: USA: East River... | reverse complement strand
TGGGGTGCTTTTAATGGCCGGTCATACTTGCGCTCGTTGCATGTGCCGCACGTTCCCAAGCGACGCATCTCTGTCGGCCCCTTCGCTAGCGCGTAGCTGATCCAGCCGCGGCTAGTTTGTGTGCTGCTGAACTTCGGCACGAAGCCGCAGAATGCGGTGCCGTTGCCAGGCACAGGAATCCAATGCCGCAGCCGCCCACCGTGAGCCGCTACGACTGGCAATGCTTTCATTCAGATTGCGCATTTTTGCGCAGTAGTGCGGCTTCTCGCGCTCGGATCGTCGCGACCGTTTTTTTGACGACCAGGTCAATCATGCTATCGAGCGCTTCGGGCGAGAAGTGCGGGCGAAATTCTGGCGCGGGCGGCGCCGCCGGCGGCGGAGGACGGCGCATGCCGATCGGGCGAACCTTGGGAAACTGGCTCACAGGATCATCCGCAGCGGAATCGACTGCACCACGGCGGAGGGCGCCTTTTGCTCGGCGAGCTGCGTGGCAAATTTCTTTTCGATATCCGCGGGCAGCGGCATGGGGATCGACGGGCAGATGCGCGTGATGTAGCAATGCACCGGGATTCCGTCCTCGGTCTGACCTTCCCAAATGCGCGCCGGGACCGTGGCCTCGTCGATTTGGAAGTGCACGAGTTTCGCGGTCGATTCGATGATGATTTTCATGCGCTTTTATCGCCTCCGATCAGACTGTACGGGACATCGGCCTGCGCCGCTTCGCGATTGGCGCGCAGTGCGGCCGAGCGCAGCGTGCGCAGGTGAATCAGGGAATCCTGTTTTAATGATTTCGTGATTGTTGCGGGCAGCGGCGCATCGAGATCTTCCATGCAGGTGATCGCCGTGTCGAGCGCTAGCGCCATGCGAAGGCCTTCTTCCTTCGAGATGCGCATCAGTGCAACAGTATTAGCCATATGGCCATAGCGATCACGGCCATGTCGCGGCCGACTTCGAGTGCGCGACGGAACACGTCGGCGCGATTCACGACTCAACCTCCTGAAGATCACGAGCCGCCAGCATCTTGAGGCGGCAGCGGATCGAATGGTGCTTACGCTCCGTGCCGAACCTGGCGGCCGCGTGACGCGCTATCTCCTCGGGCGTGAAGTCCTGGATCCGCAGCGCTTCGATGAACGTGTCTTCCTCGTCGGTAAACCGATGCACGCGAACGCCGCCGCGCATGTAAGTGATCGGCTTTTCGAGCTTCTTTGGCGCGCGCAGCCCATTGCAGTACATGAACCAATTCACCGTCGATGGATGGCGGCCGATCAGCCGTGCAATCCGGCCGACGCTGAAGTTCTTCTCGGCGAGCTGCTCGATACGCTGGCGATCCGCGTCCGTCATGAGGGTCACGGCGCCGCCGGAAGGTATTTAAGAAACCGGGCCAGCTGCTCTTGCAGTGCATCGATGCACTCGGTGCCGCGATGCTCAGCGATGTCTTGATCGCGTGCTGGCTTTTCGAGCAGCGGCAAACCCGTCTCGACCGAGTGCATGATCTCCGCGTAGGTGGCCTTGCGGCCTTCAGCGTAAAAGGCGACTTCGCTCGGCTCGCCGAGGCGGATCAGCTGACCGGCGTTGCCGCCGTAAGCTTTGAAAACGTTCCACTCGCGCGTGGTCCAGAGGCACGTCACACCGGGATTGCGGTCAATCGGCAAACCAGCAGCCTCCGTGTGTTTTTCCGGAAGATTCGCGGTCCGATACTTCGCCTGCGGCCGCGTCATGAACGGGCAGGCGATCGCGGCGAATTGCGCGCACTCAAGGTGATTCGCCGGCTCGGATGTCGTTCGCGTGATTCCGCACATCGGGCCGATGACGAACGTACGGCGCGCGCCGCACGGCTCGCCGCACAGCCAGCAGTTTCCGAAGCGCACCGCCAAGCCCCACTTGCGCCGATCTATGACGCGAAAGTCCGGCACGCCGTTGATCCACTCGACGAACCATGGAACGGGATACCCGCGCGCCTCGATGGGCAGCAAGCGCATGCGCACCGGGATCTCGGGCAAGTCTTTGCGGGGCTGTCGAAGCTGCATCATGTCGGCCATCCCTTCCCGTCGGCGATACTCTGCCGAATGGTTACGGTCTTGTCAGCGCTGGCCACCGGCGTCACGCGGTCGAGCAGGTAGCAGCCGGCGACGCCTCGAAGCCAGATCACCGCGGAGTGTCCCTCGAGCACTTCCGCTTTCGAGCGGGTGACCGTACGCAGGACCTGGCGATCATCCATCAGCAGATCGACCGAACAGCCGACTGGATGCAGCGCGTTGAAGTCGTCGCACTTGGCCTGCTGCAGCTTTCGGTTCTGACCGAAATTTCCGCTCATGCCGCGACGCCATGTTGCGGTCATTTTGCGGCCTTGGGTTTGCCGAGAAGCGGCACGCCGTTCAGCGCCGCCGTTTCGATCAGCTGATAGCGCCCAACTTGGATCGATTCGCCGAGCTCCGCGAGCTTCGTCACGTCGGTTTCCGCGCTCAGCCAGGTGTCGCGGCCGCCCGTTGCGCGGTTGCTGTATTGGCGTGCGATGTAGACGGTTTTCGGTAGGTCTGGCTTGGCCATTTTTGTTGCACCCCAAGGTGCGCATAATATCCAGTATGTAAAATCCGAATCGACCGACCGACGCGCCACGTGGGCGAATCGGAAAAAATTACAAAGCGCTGAATCTTCGACCAGGTGTGAGCCGTTTGTCCGGTGTCGGACAGACGCCCTTCAGGCCTGAAACCCTTACACGTGCTGCACCGCGCTGGCAAGCACGTCAATTCGCGAAAGCTTTCGCGAAATTTTTCGCGAATCGTTTCGCGAAAATCATTATGTAGAACGGGCGGGCGCGCGGGTGGGTGCGCGTGCGCGCGCGCGGCCGGGCGCGTCCGGATTCGGATCTAAGATTTATGATTGAAATCCAACGCGCGGGCAGGCGCGCGGAACTTCTATTGCACTGCGCATTATGGGTGCTGTAAAGTCTGCGGCCGCGTCGAAAAAGAAGATCGCGCGGGTGAAGGATCGCCGCCGAAGTGAGTCAGAAACGCCAGCTGCCGCCGGACCTGCCCCGATGGGAGAGATTTAAGAATCTCTCCCACGATGCACGTCTGCTGTACCTGCTGCTCTACACGATCGCGGACGATGAAGGCCGGATCATTGAGAATATCGGCGATTTCGCCTTCACTTTGTTCCCGGGCGAATCCGTGTTTTCTTTGAAGATCGAAGCGTTATTGAGGGAGATCGAGCGCGAGCAATTGATCGGCCGCTATGATGTCAGGCGCGCTCACTACATCGTCATCACCGACTGGGATAAGCAAAAAGTAGATCACCCGAAGCCCTCGAGACTGCCCCCGCCGCCGGCGACGCGGGCGCTGTTTGTCGACGAGCTCGCTGTCGCTCGCGCCAAGCGCGACCACTGAAGGAACTGTGGATAAATTGTGGAAACCCTGTGCGAAACATGAGGGTAGTTTGTGCATGATCTGATTTTCGCCGCTGGCCACGTGCTGGCCATGACGATGATCATCGGCAACGGGCGGGGTAGTCGCATGATCGATGCGCGCGCCGCGCAGCGTCTGCAGGACGGCGCGGAGAATGTCGGCGAGGTTCTGGTGTGGACCGTCTATGGCTCGCACGAGAAGTTCGTGGCGCGCCCGTGCATGACCGCGCACGGCGTCACGCCGATGCCCGTGCACCTGGAGGGCACTACGCTCGAGCAGCTGCGCTCGCAGCTGCCGAAAGGCCTGACCCGGTGCGAGCGCCTGGCCGATGATGCGCCGGTGGTCATCGAGACCTGGCAGTGATCACTGTTGCTCTGACCATTTGCCGTCGACAACGAGAAACACGCGCGAAGGTTTCGATTCGCCCAAATTGTGTAACTCAATCCGCGTGATGGGATAGCACATCGACCTTTTCACTGCGGCCGTGTCGCGGTCGAGAAAATCAAGGATTGCAGCGGCGTAAGTATCCGTCATAGGTCAGTCTCCCACCCGTTGCGCTGCACGTAGATCGCAGCCTTGATCCAGTCGCCTTCGAGCCGGTCAACGCAGTCAAGCGCGGTGCCCCACCATTTGATGAGCTCCGCATCATCGAGCACGAGCGCCACCGCGCATTTTTCGCCGGTCGAGAGAACGCCGAAGCTCGGCGGATCGAGCTTGACCATGCGAACCTTTTCGCGGATTTGTTTGACCGCGGGCATGTAGACCGGGGCACTCATACCCAAACCTCGAGAATCACCGGATCGTCCTCGGGCTTGCGGCCTAAGCACACCAACCCGCCGGGCAACATCGCGCGCAGCGTGTTGATATCGCGCGCCATCAAATGCAGCGGCAGCGGTCCAGAAGTTTTCGGCCGGATGATGGTCGGCCGCGCGACGAACCAGTCGGGAAAATCTTTCGTGTTGAAGTAAATCGTCCAGATCATCAGCTGCCCGAGTGACAGCGCCGCGCCGTGGATCTGGTGCGCGTACAGCGCGTCGATTTCGATGCTGGTCTTCATGCTGCACTCCCTGCAAAGTTTGGATATTCCTTCCACTCGCGCCCATCGAGCAGCGAGCCGCCCTTGCCGTTCGGATCCTGCTTCGCAACCCATCGCGTGCCGGTGAATCCGGCCGGTGCTTCGTCAAAGATCGGATTGTTGTAGGCGATTCCCCATTGCTTGAAGAATAGCGGGACGTTCTGTGCGACGCACTGATCGCGGACCTGGCGCGCCCAGGCCGGCATCATCGGCCGCGCCCCTGGGCCCGACTCGCCGCCTAAGATCACCCAATGAATCCCGGCCAGGTCCATCGGGCCGATGAAACCGATCAGCGGTTCGACCGACAAGAACCGGATTTTCGCGGGCACGTTGCGCAGCGTTGCAATACGGTGCACGCAGTCGGCGCGCTCCACCGTGGCGCCCACCCACATGTTCGTCGGCAGATCCTTGCGAATCGTGCGATTCAAAAAGGGGAGGATATTTTCCGGCCGCTTGGTGAGGACCTGGTACTGATGGTGCGTGGTGCGCATGACTGAAAGCGCTTCGAGACGCCAGAGATCGTCGGCATCCTCGTGGAAAAAATCGCTCATCGAGTTGACGAAAATGAGCGATGCCCTTTTGATCTTATGGGGCTTCTCCATCTGCGCGTCGCTCGATCGATTGATCTTCCCGGTCCAGACGGGAACGCCGTTCGCGAGTTTCGCCACGCCGCGGTAGCTCTCCATGCCAAATTCTTGCAGGCGCATGGCGGCGCGCATCGCATAGCAGTTGGTGCACCCGGCTGTGTGAATGGTGCAGCCTACAAAGGGATTCCAGGTATGCTCTGTCCACTCGATCCCGGTGGATCGGTTCGATTCTTTCGATGTCATGATGTATATTCCCTTTCGATTCATAGATAGGTCTTACAAGCCGCGCCCGGTGAGATTCCCCACCAGGCGCGGTTTTTTTATCGGCATCAATATTAAGCCGCTTTCGGTGCCGCCAGCAATTTCCCCATTGCCATCACCACGTCCGCGATTCGGCCGTCGCGAAGCGCTATCCCGGCGGCGAGCGATTTCTTCTCGTTCTCGTTTTTCGATTCGGCCATCTGCTTTTTCTGGCGGGTCTGCGTTGCCTTGAGCGCGGCCAGCGTGCCGCCTAAGCCCTTGCCGATCAGTGCCATCGTTTGCGTGGGCAGCTGCTCGGATCCGGAGCTCACCAGCGGCATGATGATAAACAGCGCGCCTGGCTCGCCGAAGAATGAGACCACCGCGGGCGCCTTCGGATCATTGCCAGCAAACGGCGTCAACCCCTTCGCGTCGAACACCTTACCTACGGCGGCCGCCTGCTTTAAGAATTCGCCGTTGTAGCTGGTGCTCGATAGCGGCAGTCGTTCGCCGCCGGTGAGGACCTGGCCCGCCGCCTCGATGAGTTTCTGGTACTCGGGAAACGGCGCGTCGATCCTGCGCAGTCGAAACGTCGCCTGTTCCTCCGCATCGCGCACGATCGCATAGCCGTGGCCGCGCGCCCAACCGATCTGGCACGTGGTCGCATCCTTGCCGCCCTCGAGCTTGGCCAGGCAGCCGAGCGCCATCGCGAGGCCTTCGCGCGGCAAAATAAGACCGCAATCGAGCCATGTGGGCAGATGCAGATCCTTGGTCTGCGAGGAATGCAGCAGCAGCGTGTGCCCATTGGTCGCGACCGCGCGCAGCGCATCGCCGTTGGCGTGCAGGTACACGCCACCGAGCGCGGCGCGTGAATCCTTCTTCGGCGCGACCATCAGGCAGGCCTGCAGGACGTCCAGGCGCACGCTCACCCATTCGATGTCCTTGGCGTTTTCGACCGATGCCTGCTTGACCGGTGCGGGCAGGCTTTTGGGAATCGCGAGCTCGAGCATTGGCGGTTTGGTCGCCTCGAAGCGTGCGACCTGGGCGGCCGCCGCGGCCGCGCTCGCCGCCTGCATCGCCTTGCTGCCATGTGGGACTTTCGTCGACTGGGATTTCTTGGCCGCATTTGCGGAAGTCGTTGATTTGGCTGGCACTGCTCGCGGAAATTTCTGGGATTGCTTGGCTACAGCGCCGTTCGTGTGTGGGACTTTCGTCGATCGTTTCATAGGTCTCTCGTCGTGGTTGTTATCGGTGCGATGTTTGCACCCGGCTGCGTCCTCGATCGGAAGGCGCAACCAGTTGGTTAATCGACTGCTGGCAAATGAGACGGATCAAACGCATCCACCGACTTCGCCACCATTTTTATCGCGACGCGCGCGGCCTCTGCGTAGTACGGCCCACTGAGGAAGTCCTCGCCGTTTTGAAGTGCTACTTCGAGGCACTGGAGTACAGCGATCACTCCGCCCAGGTGGTCTCTCTCGGTCTCGATCACCTGGTGCAAGAGCGTGGCTTTCGACGGTTCAGCAACGACAAGACGACGCGGGCTTGCGCGCGCGCCTGAGTGGTTCGACATAGGTCACCATCTTTTTTCTACGATGCAAAACGCATCCCGCTGCACCCTCGATTCCCCGAAGGCGCAGCAGGTCGCGCGCATTTCGGCTCAGCTCGGCAGAATCCCGTACCCAGGAAACGCCTTGTCGGCCGCTCGCTCGATCATCTCGTTCATCACGTAGCGCACCCCGTTGAAGCGCGCGATCTCGAGCTCCAGCGTCTTGCCCGTCGCGGCCTGCGCGGCGAGGCTCTCGAACGTTTTGAACTGGTCCTGCCAGGCCTGCACGAATTGCTGACGTGTTCTCGCTAACATCGAAATTCTCCTTTTTCCGTTGCCACTCTCCAGAGCACCGCGCGATCGCGGCGCTCCAGGCAGGGGCATCAGGCCGCGCGCATGTTCGCGGTGATGGTCGCGATCGCCTTGCGGGCCTCGCTCTTGACGGCTGAAGACTTGCTCGCCTCGATGACCTGGTTCTGGCGGGTGATGTGCGCCTTGTACGCGGCCATCGAGCGGGTCTTCGCTTGGCTCGCGGTCGGCGCCTTGGCGGACTTCGAGACGGTTGCCGACTTCGCCGCCGACTTCGATTTGCTGGATTTCTTCATGGTGTAAAACTCCTGTTTGATTGAGGTCTTAAAGCTTGTTCCGAGATTGAATATTAGCACCTATATTAAGAAAAAGTGTGCTCAAATCAACTATTTAGAGGAATAAAGGTGCTTTAAACAGGGTGTTTGACTTGAGGGACGCGGGAACGGCCCTAGAATGCCGATTTGACGAGACGCCATTTTGAAGGGGATGGGGGACGTGATCCAAGAAAAACGACAGGCCGTGCAGGCCTGGCAGGTGCGCGAGGCGGTCAAACAGTTTCCAGGCTCGAATGTGAAGCGCCTAGCGGTGCTCTCGCTGATTCCGATCGCGGTTTTTCATCGGCGCCTGATCGAGCTCGAACGCTTGGGCTTTGTCGCTAAGGATCAGCGCGGCGGCTATCATATGATCCCGACACAGCCCAACGATTTCCCGGAGCTGACTGAATTGGAAAGCCGACAATGCAATGGCACTTCGTCAACGCGATGACCTACGAGACGGCCACGCATCGAATCCGGCGTATTTGCACTCAGCGCGAATCCTTTTGGCTCGCTGAGCGCAAGGCGTCGACGTTCGATCACGTCGAGAAAATTGCCGGCCGATTTCCTTCGATGGAATCGGCTCAAGGCGCTTGCGCGCGCGACGCGTACGCGGATGCGAGCGGTCGATGAGCACCGATTCACCGTCAACGGAAATCCCGGTTGAGCAGACCACGCAGTATCCGAACAAGCCGTGTGATCCGCGCGCGATCCATGACAAATATCCGCCGATCGGCACTCCGCCGCCAAAACCTGAAAAGGGGAATTGACTATGTTGGAATTGAAAGACGTCTCTTTCGGTGCTTTATTCCATGATCGAGTTCACGGGTGTGAAGGGCAAAGCGACGGCGAAGATCGAGAGATACAATGGCGTTTCGATTTTGTGCGCGTGCTGGATCACGCCCGCCAAATAGATTTCTTCTGACTCCAACCGCCCGCTTACGATAAGTTGCTATGAACCGATTCACGAGCTGGCTTTTCTGGCGGCTGATGCGCGAGGGGATGACCTTCGAGCAATGGGAAATGCGCGGCGGCAAGTGGGTGCATATGCGCGTATCAATCGGGCGGCAAAAGCAACCTACTCGGAAGCAGTCGGCCGTGGAATCATGAAGCACGACCTATTTACGGCCGCAATTCCGGTTGAAGGTTCCGGGGTCCAGCAATGGGGATGTCGTCGTTGCATGAAGACGTGGAGCGTCGGCTACAGCGACAGGCTACTACACGACCGGCTGACGACCGAGGAATGTCCAGCGGAACAATTATGCGGGAGCGCAGTTGCCCATAGCATGTGCCGATTTGCCGGAACAGTCGAAAGCGATCCTCGCAAGGTTCTATGCGCCGCACCTAACCGTCGAGTATTTTTAGGCTGCGAATACAACGACGCATTCGCGCAAATACATAAATTCCGTGTGTCTCGAGCCGATGCTTAGCTGATGTGGCATCGCTGGTACTGCTTTCTTCTGTACTGCGCTTTCCGCAGCCACGCCGAAGTCGCGTATACGCACGGCCCAGGCCTGCACTATTACGAGTGCCAGGTCTGCGGCCGCCGGCGGCCGAACCTCGACTTCAAGCCGCCGCAAAATGTCTAGCCATCTCACGCTCGAAGAAAAAATGGCGCTATATGAAAAGCTGCAGTACGAATCGAAGATATTCAGCGATCTGAAGCTGCCGATGGCCAAACGCATGGAAGCAATGCGCCGATTCGACGCGCTGCTGCAAAAGGCCTATGGAATTGGCTCGCCGTGAACATCACTTTCGAACTGCCGTGGCCGCCGAGCACGAATCACGCTTGGCGCTCCGTCGGCGGCGAAGTGCATCGCTCTGAGGACTATCGCTCGTATCAAAAGGCCGTTAACGATCGCGTGCTCGAGCACCGGATCCGCCGCCACTGGACGAAGGATCGGCTGGCCGTCGCGATTGAATGCAGAGCGCCGAACTCACGCGACTTCGACATCGATAATCGCGTTAAAACCGTGCTCGATGCACTCACCAAATCGGGCGTAATTTTGGACGATAAGTTCGTCGATTTGATCATGGTCTCGCGAGGCGCGATGAAGCCGCCGTACGGTTGCGTCGTGGTGCGGATCGAGGAAATGAGTCTGCCGAATTTCAGCGATTTGGGCGATTTTCGGGACTACTACTACGCGCGCGCCTATGATGCGATGAATGAGCAAACCCGCTAAGCCTGGTCGAATCAATGTCGAGGATCCCGATCAGGTGATTCTGTTGGCGCTGTCTGCGCTGTTCGCCGCTGTGTCGATCGCGCGCGGCGATAGTGCGCGAACTCCTGCCGCTGCGATAGCACGTGCGAGTCTCGAGTGTGCCAATGCGTTGATCGATGCCGCTGTCGCCAAGCCCGACAAACCTTAAATGCCGATGATGCCCAAGACGCACCGCGTGCTCGGGCAACCGACGCCGCAGTCCCGCGCGCGTGAGGACTACCAGCGCCGCGGCACGCGCCAAGAGCAAGGCTATACAAACGAATGGCTCGCGCGCGCGGCAGACTACCGTCAACGTCATCCGCTGTGTGAGATGTGCCTCAAGCGCGGCAAGGTCACGCCGTGTCAGTGCGTCGATCACATCATCCCGCACGAAGGCGATCCCGTGCTGTTCTGGGATGAGGACAACTGGCAGTCGCTGTGCAACCCGTGCCACAACGGACCCAAGCGACGCATCGAGGCAGCGGCGCGACGCGCCTCGGTCGATAGGGCGCGCGGGTGTGGCACCCTTCCTCGGGGTAGGGGGGGCGCGAACTGTGGGCCTCCGGTTGGGGAAGCGCGTCCTACGGCGTTAATTTGCACGCGCGAATTGAAAACAGGGGGGGTCTCTCGAAATCGCAATCGGGAGGGGCTCTGAAATGGCGCCGGGTCGCAAGCCAAAACCCAACTGGCTCAAAATCGTCACGGGCAATCCTGGCCACCGACCGCTCAACGAAGACGAACCCCTTCCGCAAGGCGACATCGTCGAACCGCCGACCTGGTTTGATGATGCTCAGCGTGCGGAATGGTCGGAAGCGATCGCGGCGGCGCCGCCGGGCCTGCTCAAGCAGCTGGATAAATCGATGCTCATCGTGTGGGTCGTCGCGAAGGTTATGCACGCGCACGCCGCGCAACAGGTTTCAAAGTATGGCGCGCTGATCAAGACGCCGGTCACCGGCGCGCCGATGCAGAGCCCGTACGTTTCCGTGATGAACCGGCAGGCCGCGCTGATGATGCGCGCGGCCGCTGAAATGGGCTTCTCTCCGTCCTCGAGGTCTCGTGTCTCAATCGCCCAAAAGCGCAAAGGCAAGTCGCAAACCCCGTTCGACGACCTCAAGGACCTCCCGGTCTAGGGATTACATTCTCGAGGCGATCGTCTACGCCGAGGAAGCGATCGCCGATACCCGTGGATTGCAGTTCGGCAAGCGCATGCGCCAGGCCGCGCGGCGCTTCATTCGGGACCTGAAGGCCTCGCAGCGTAAGCGCCCGCCCTTCCTGTGGAGCCCGAACCAGGCCATCAAGGCCTGCAAATTCATCGAGCGCCTGCCGCATGTCGAGGGCCAATGGTCGACCGAGACCCTCACGCTCGAGCCGTGCGAGTTGTTCCTGGTCGTGCAACTCTTCGGCTTCCGCCGGCACGATGGCGCGCGCCGCTTCACCACGCTGCTGTACTGCGTCGCGCGAAAAAATGCCAAGTCGACGCTGGCCGCGGCGATCCTGCTGTACGTCTTTTGCATGGAGCCGGAGAACGGGCCGCAGGTGCTCTCGGCCGCGATGACCGGCCGGCAGGCGCGCATCGTGTTCCACATCGTGCAGCGCATGGTGCAGCAAAGCCCTGGGCTGCAGAAGGCCTTCACGCTGGAGGCCTTCTCGAACTCGATCGTGCGCTACGAAGTCGGCGGCTCGCTGCTGCCGATCAACTCGAAGGCCTCGACCCAGGACGGATTGAACCCCTCGGCGCTGTGCTTCGATGAGCTGCACGCGCACAAGACTCGCGACCTGTTCGACGTACTGCGCTCCGCGGTTGGCGCGCGCAACGATCCCTTGTTCATGTACACCACGACCGAGGGCTACGAGACGCCCGGGCCCTGGCCTGAGATCCGCGGCTTCGCCTTCCACGTGCTCGATGAGGTGATCGAGGCGGACCACATGCTGGTGATTTACTACGCGCTCGATGAGGACGACGACGATTTCGACGAGACGAAATGGATCAAGGCCAACCCGATGCTCGGCGTGTCGATACAACTGAAAAAGATGCAGGAGTACGCGATCGAGGCCAAGGCGCAGCCCGGCGCGCTGTCGGAATTTCAGATCAAGCGCTTGAATCGCCAGGCGGCCGCGGCCGAAGGCTGGATTGACCTGCGCCGCTGGAAAAAATGCGCGGGTGCAGTGCCGCTCGAGGAGCTCGTCGGTTGCCCTTGTTGGGGCGGCCTCGATCTTGCGAGTACTCGCGACATGAACGCCTGGCGCTTGCTGTGGCTCAAAGACGATATCTACTACACGTGGGGACGATTCTGGGTGCCGGAGTTCGCCGTCAAGCAGCGCACCGAGCGTCGATCGGTAAATTATGCCGGGTGGATCCAGCAAGGACTCTTGACGCAAACGGACGGCGATGCGGTCGACTATCGCATCATCCGCGACTCGATCATCGAGGACTGGGAGCGTTTCAGCCCGATAAAAGTGGCGTTCGATCAGTGGAACGCGACGCAACTCGCCCTCGAATTAGCCGAGGCCGGCGTGCCGATGGAGAAGTTCATCCAGGGTCCGCGCTCCTACAACCCGGCTATGCAGGCCTGCGAGATAGCGTATATTTCGGGCCGCTTGCGCCACGCAGGCAACCCGATCCTGCAATGGAACGCCGCCAACCTTGTACCGAGAACCGATGCAAACAAGAATTTGGCTCCTGATAAAAAGCGCAGCGCCGACAAGATCGACGGCATGTGCTCGCTCTTGATGGCCTTCGGGCTGGCCGCCTCGGAGGAGATTGAGGGCGACGCGTCCGGGTTCTTCTCGAGCCCGGTCATAGCGTGATGCAGGCCGCGGCTCGGCCGGTCTGGCGGCAAAAAACGGCGGAGTTCTTCGGCAGCTTTTTCGATTTCGGGTTGGGCACGCGTGGCGGGGGTTTCTACCCCGTGGCCGCCGGCGGCCAGGCCCGCCCTCCTATCAACTCGGCGCGCGCCGGCACCGGCACCATCGTCACGCCGCAAACCGCACTCGCGCTCTCGACGGTATGGGGCTGCGTCTGGTTGCAATCGGGCGTTGTCTCCTCGTTGCCGTTCATCTTGAATCGGCGCGCGGCGAACAACATCGACTATGGCGCGCCGGCCTTCGATGTGCCCCTCTACACGGTGCTCAACAGCAAGCCGAACAGCCAAATGTCGGCGGTGAGCTTTTGGAAATTCATCGTCGCTTCCGAGCAGCTGTGGGGCAACGGCTACGCGCTCAAAACGCGCAACAGCCAGAATCAAGTGATCGCGCTCGACCCGTTGCGACCCGAGTACATGGTCCCGTATCGGCAGCTGATCCCGAACACGAACCCGAAGCAGTACGTGATCCGCTATCGCTACTACTCGCCGCTCGAGGACACGGATTTCGCGGCCGACGATATTTTTCACTGGAAAGACCGCACGCTCGATGGCCTGGTCGGCCTCTCGCGCATCGAATATGCGCGCCACTCAATGGGCATCGCGCGCGCCGCTGACGATGCGACCTCCGAGACGTTCAAGAACGGGCTGCGATCGGGCGGATTTATCACCTCGCTCAAGTACTTGAACCCGAAAAATCGCGCCGAATTGCGTACGTCGCTGAAGGAGTTCGTCACCGGCGGACCTGAATCGGGCGGCAACATGATCCTGGAAGGGGGCCTGGGCTTCACACCCATCACCATGAATCCGCAGGATGTGGCGCTTCTGGCCTCGCGGCAGTACTCGGTTGAGGATATTTGCCGCTGGTTCCAAGTGCCGCCGGTGCTCGTCGGGCACGCCGCCGCCGGCGTCACGGCCTGGGGATCCGGGATCGAGCAGTTGATGCTCGGCTGGGGCGCGCTGTCGCTGCGCTCTTACTGCGTCGGGTTGCAGCAGGAAATTGCCCGCTCGCTGATCGCGGTCAAGGACTCGACCAGCCTGTATGCGACCATTGATCTCGATGATTTGCTCGCCGCCGACTCGGCCGCGCGCTCCGCGCTGTACTCGACCTTCGCGCAGAACGGTGTGATGACCCGCAACGAGATCCGCTGCAAGGAGCATCTGGCGCCGAGGCCCGGCGGCGACGAGCTCACGGTGCAATCGAACCTGATCCCGATCGACAAGCTGGGCAATGCGCCGCCGGCGCCGATCCATATTTTCCCACCGGGCGCGACGCCGCCGCCGCCCAAAGGTATTAGCCCATGAAACTGAAACACCGCCAGGTTCCGTTCACCTTCAAAGCGATCAAGGACGATGGCACCTTCAAAGGCTACGCCTCCGTATTCGGCAACGCGGATGCCTACCGCGACGTCGTCATGCCGGGCGCGTTCGCCGATTCCCTGGTGAGCTGGAAAGCGCAGGACGCGATGCCGCCGATCCTCTGGCAGCACAACAGCGCCTCGCCGATCGGCGCGACCACCGCGATCAACGAGGACGGCAAGGGCCTATACGTCGAGGGTCAGCTGCTGGTCAAGGACGTGCAGCAGGCGAGCGAGGCCTTCGCGCTCGCCAAAGCCAAGGTCGTGCGCGGCCTGTCGATCGGCTACGACCCGATCGAGGAAGAGTACGACGGCAAAACCAACGTCAACAAGCTGATCAAGATCGATTTGTGGGAGTACAGCTTCGCGACCTTCCCGGCCAACACCGAGGCCACGATCACATCGGTGAAATCTTTACTGGCGGCCGGCGACCTGCCGACGCTTTCCGATTTTGAGGACTTCCTGCGAGAGGCCGGGAGTTTTTCTCGAAGCCAAGCCAAAGTGGTAGCCAAATATGGTTTGGAGCGATTGCTAGCACAGCGTGATGCTGACGAGAGCAAAGGCGACAGGCATGACAGTCATGACGTCGACTCGATATTGGCGCTGATTCGCGAGCATCCCATCCAACTGTAAGAGGAAATCCCCCATGCTTAATCTACGAAGAGTGATCACGCGCGGCGTGATCGACATGGCCACGTCTCGGGTTCTAGAGACGGATAGCTATTTTTATTCCGGCCGTTGGGCCGAGGCCGACTCTGCGTCAGCCGACGCGCTGCGCGCCGCGATCAAGGTCGAGCTCGAGGCGCACGGCAAGAAGGTCACCGATGTGATCAAAGCGGTCGAAGAGAACGTGAAAACGTTCGGCACGGTGCAGGAGGGCGTCAAACTCGCCGTCGAGAAGCTGAACACCGACGGCGCGAAAATGATCGCCGAATTTCAGACCATCAAAGCCGAAAAGGCGGCGAACGATGCGCGGCTCCTGGATCTGGAGCAAAAGATTCTCACGCGCGGAATGCCGGGCGGCGGCGCGCGCCAGAAATCTCTGGGCGAGCAGTTCATCGAGTCCGAGCAGTGGAAGGAATTTGCGAAGCGCGGCGGCTCGCTCAAAGGCGCGATGGCGCCATTCCAGTGCAAGAACATCACGACCATCACCGGCGGCGCCGGCGCGTTCCCAGAGTTCCTGCCGACTCCAGTCATTCCGCCGTTTCAGCCGCTGACCATGCGGGATCTGTTGGATACGGCGACCACCGGCGCCAACTTGATCGAGTGGGTGCAGGAATTGCTGTTCACCAATGCAGCGGGCCCGGTCTCGGAAGGCGGATTGAAGCCGCAGTCCGATATCACCTACGTGCGCAAAGACGTCGCGGTCAAGACCCTGGCGCACTGGATCAAAGCGACCAAGCAGATCCTCGCCGACTTCCCGCAGCTGGCCTCGCTGATCAACGGGCGCTTAACCTTCGGCCTGAAATTGATCGAGGAACAGCAGATCCTCTTCGGCGACGGTACCGGCGACAATCTGTTTGGCCTCGTCCCGCAGGCGACGCCTTTCAGCAGCGCGTTCCATCGGCCGGCCGATACGCGCATCGATGTGATCCGCCACGCCATGTTGCAGGTGCAGTTGGCGTTCTATCCGTCGACCGGCATCGTCATGAGTCCGACCGACTGGCACGATCTTGAGCTCACCAAGGATTCTCTTGGCCGCTACATGATCGCGAGCCCGACGCAATCGACGCCCGGCATGCTGTGGGGACTGCCCGTGGTGCAGGCCTTCTCGATGGAGCCCGGGGACTTCCTGGTCGGTGCCTTCAAGCTCGCGACCACGCTGTTCGATCGCGAGCAGGCGCAGATCCTGGTCAGCAACGAGGATCAGGACAACTTCGTGCGCAACTTGGTGACGGTGCTCGCCGAAGAGCGCCTGGCGCTCGCGGTCACGCGGCCGGCGGCGCTGGTCTATGGCGCGATACCCGCGGGCGAGAGCACGCACTAGTCGATTCCTTGACGAGAAGTCCCGGGTGGGTCCGATAACGTCGGCCGCCCGGGCAGGAGAGTCCAACATGCCAGAATGCAAAGCGCTGCGATCGTTCAAGAGCTCGCAGTACGGATTTATTCGCTCCGGATCGAGGTTCAGTTCCGAGAAGGCCTACGCGAGCGATCTGCTGCGCCTAGGCCTGATCGAAATCATCCCCGACCCTTTAGAGCCCGCGCGCACCCAGTCATTCCCGCGCGCGCCAGCAACATCGGGGAACCGGCAGCCGCAGGATCCGCCGCGCCCAAGCTCGGAGGACCCGCCGGACGCTGGCGAGGTGAAACCGTTGTCATCGTCGCGAGCGGGCCTAGCCTCACGGCGCAAGACGTCGCGTTCGTCCGGGGCAAGTGCAAATCGATAGCGGTCAATACGTCCTTTCGCGCCGCCCCCTGGGCCGATGTGCTGTATGCGTGTGATGCGACCTGGTGGGTGCAGTACTTCCGCGAAGTCGCCACGCAATTTCGCGGTGAGATGTGGACCACGTCTGAGCGCGCGCGCGATCAGTTCGACCTGCTTTGGATCTATGGCATGGACCGGCCCGGACTGTCGGCCGATCCAACGCTCATTCACCAGGGCCAAAATTCCGGCTACCAGGCGATGTCGCTCGCCGCGCTCTTCGGCGCGCGCCGGATTCTGCTCTTGGGATTCGACTTCCAGCGCACCAGCGGCAAGGCCCACTGGCACGGTGATCACCCGCGCGGCCTGGGCAACGGCGGCACGTATCCTGCGTGGATTACAGCGATGAACGTGCTGGCGAAAGACTTGGCGCGCGCCAACATCGAGGTGATCAACTGCACGCGCAAGACGGCGCTCACCTGTTTCCCGCAAAAGCCGATCGAGGCGGTGCTATGAGATTCCTGATGCTCTTGTTGGGATCGCTGCTCGCCGGCGCCGGCGTGACGCTGTTCATCTTCGCCACCAACATCATCCGCGGCGTGCTCTCGAGCTGGGGCGAGTCTTGAGAAAGTATCCGGAAATACTATCGGAAGACGTGACGATCGAGCTCGCCGCCACGAAATCGATCGCTCGCTTTGGCGATGGCGAATGGCGCTGCGCGGTGGGCGGCGGCTGCACCTCGCAGCGTGCGGATCCGGCCCTCGCGCGCGAGCTGCAGAATATTTTGCTGCACCCGGGCGAGTGCATCGTGTGCCTGCCCAACATCTTCAACGGTTGCCCGCGCAAGGTGAGCTGGATCCGCTACACCGAGGAACGCTACGTCAAGTATTGCGGCGCGAAGGTCTACGGCAGCGCCTTCATCACGCGGCCCGACAACGCGCCATGGATCGACCGGCCGGACTACTGGGCCAAAGTGCGCGCGCTGTGGACGGGCGTCGACGTGGTGCTCGTGGTCGGCACCGCGAAAGACGGCGGAGCTGAGAAAAAATCAATAACGAAAGAAATGATCGGCGCCGATGCTCTCTCCGTGACCGAAGTGATCGGGCCGAGACAACATGCCTACGCGGAAATTGATGAGCTCGAGCGGCAAATCTGCGTCGCAACCGGTGAGATGACGAACGGCCGCATTCTGCTTTGCCTCGGCGTTACCGCAACCGTGCTCGCCTATAGATTGGCGATACAGGGCTTCCACGCCATCGACCTGGGCCACATAGGAATGTTTATGAAACACGCGGGCGCTTACCAGTTTGGAGCCGATGACGTCGCCTCTTTCCCCTATCGGCAGCTGCTCACAACGATGCATGCCACGCAAAAATGGGGCAACGCGGGCAAGAGTCACGCGCCTGAAGTCGAGCTGCTGGCCGCGGCGATCGACGCGAAGACGATTTTGGATTATGGCTGCGGCACCGGATCGTTGGCGCCGGCGATGAAGCCTCGGCGGGTGAGTCTGTACGATCCGGGGATCCCGGGCAGCTCGATGATGCCCAAGCCCTGCGAGCTCGTGGTTTGCACTGATGTGCTCGAGCACATCGAGCCCGAGAAACTTAAAAATGTGATGCGGCACATTTTCGACCTGACCGGCAAGGCCGCGTACTTCGTGATATCGACGCGCCCCGCGAAGGCGATCCTGCCCGATGGCCGCAACGCGCACATCAGTCTGCACGATGAGGCCTGGTGGCTCGCGCAGCTGCGCGCGCAGGGGTGGAATATTCGCCGCCACGAAATGCGCAAGGGCCTCACCGTCTGGGCCCACAAGCCATGAATCTGGAATCCTTGAATATCTCGAACGATGCGTTCGCGTATCTGGTCCTGCAGCGCGGTGCGCTCGATGACATGAAGGGCGATCCGCAGACCTGGTGCGGAAAATATATCGAGGTGCTGTGCAATGAGTTCGAGCACCTGCAGGGGCTCCTGCCGCAGAAGTGCAGCTCGATTCTGGACGTGGGATCGGGCCTCGGCGGCATCGATGCGATGCTCAATGATCACTACGGCGGCGAGTGCCAGGTCACGCTGCTCGATGGCGTCGATGATCCTCCGCAAGTCACCTCGCACAGCGTCACGTTCAACAATATGAAGGTCGCGCGTCACTTTCTGGCGCTGAACGGCGTCAAGCACTTCGACTTCATCGATGCCAACGATCCGAATCGCAAAGCGGTGCGCAAATACGATCTGATCGTGAGTTTCAAATCCTGGTGCTTCCACATCGAACCCGAACGACACCTCGATTTGGTGTTGAGCGCCTGTGAGCCGGGGCACACGATGCTCATCGTCGATATCCGCGGCGGCCGGCGCGCGAATATGTATGACGATGCTGCGGCCGAGCAGCGCTACAACACCATGCGATTGCTATCCAGCCACTTCAAGCATCTGGGCATGGTGTGGTACGGCGAAAAATCCGAGACGCATCGATACGAGGCGAGGTGAACGGGCCCATCACCATCGTGGCCGGCGGCTGGTCAGCCTCGCAATTTGATCTGGGCAAACTTCCCGGCACGATCATCGGCGTGAATGACGCGGGCCTGCTGGTGCCGCACGTAGATGTCATCGTCTCGATGGATCGGCTGTGGGCCGAGAATCGCATGGATCAATTGCGCGGACTTCGCAAGCCGACGTGGCTCCGCCGGCGCACGCTGATGAACATCGACCTCACCGGGTGCCCCTGGGTCACGCCGTTCGAGAACGATCACCAATCAACCGAGCTCTGCGATACGCCGGGCACGTTGAACGGCACGCATTCGGGCTTCTGTGCGCTGAACCTCGCCTATCAGATGCGGCCGCGCACGCTGTACCTGGTCGGCTTCGACATGGCGCGCGGGCCAAAAGGCGAGGCGCACTGGTTTCCGCCGTATCCGTGGAGCGCGAGCTCCACCGGGGCCGCGCGCCTGGACGTGTGGGCGAAGCAGTTCGACGGCGCGGCCGCGCAGCTGCGCGAGGCAGGTATCCAGACCTTCATCGCGACCAAGGGCCTGGGTCCGCTGCCCTATCCGAAGCCGCATCTGCCGTTTCCGCAGATCACGCGCCGGGCGCTCGAGGCCGTATGCGCAAGCTGACTCTGTGCCTGCCGTATTACCTGAACGCGGGCATGCTCAAAGTGCATCTGGAGCGCCTACGGGCCCTCCCAGACTCGCTCAAGGAGGAGCTCGCCGTCATTGTGGTGGACGATGGATCGCCGGACGGCGACGCACAGGGAGAGCCGATAGGCTGCCCCTTGGAGATCTTCAAGATCGGGGTAGATATCCGTTGGAATCAAGACGCTGCGCGCAACATCGCAGCGCACCACGCCGACACCCGCTGGCTGCTTCTGACCGATATCGACCACCTGGTTCCACGGGAAACCTTCGAGCGGATCATCGCTCGCAAGCTCTCCAAAAGCGTGGTCTATCGCTTCTCGCGCGAGACACTTGAACCGCCAGGCTCCGACCCGCAAACGACACCCTACAAGCCGCACCCGAACAGCTGGCTGATGACCCGCAACACCTGGGAGCGGATCGGCGGCTATGATGAGCGCTTCGCCGGCTTCTATGGCACCGACGCGGACTTTCGCAACCGCGCCGCGGCGTGTGCCGAGGTCGTCATGCTCGATGAGGTGCTGATCCGAGTCCCCCGCAGCGTGATCCCCGACGCCTCGACCACGACCTACCTTCGCAAGCAGCCGGAGGATGCGTTGAACCTGCCGCTCATCAAGGCGCAGCGCGAGCGCGACCCGGATTGGAAACCGCTGCGCCTCTCGTTCCCATACCGGCAGATCTACCCGTGAGCGTGTGCATCGGCTACTCGTTGGGCAAGAAGCGATGATCTTCGTCTGCTGGAAATGGAAACCGCCGGTGGGCTATCGATCGAAGTTCGAACCCGCCACCGTCAACGTGCTGCACTCGATGCTCTCGCGCCATTACGCGAAGCCCTTCGAACTGGTGTGCGTGACCGATGACCCGGCCGGAATCTCACCGAAGGTTCGCATCATCAAACTGTGGAGCGACTACGCCAAAGTTCCAAGCCCGCACGGTCGCGGAAATCCCAGCTGCTATCGGCGCCTGAAGATGTTCTCGAGCGAGGCAGCGGAGTTCATCGGGAAGCGCTTCGTTTCGATCGACCTCGACGTCGTTATCTGCCGCGACATTACCGCGCTGTTCGATCACGATCTCGATTTAAAAATGTACGGCGACACCGCGCGCGGCACGCCCTACAACGGCAGCCTGATCCAGCACACCGCCGGCACGCGCACCCAACTGTGGGAGCAATTCAACCCGCTTATCTCGCCACTCTTGGGTCTGAAATTGCAGTACATCGGATCGGATCAGGCGTGGATCGGCGCGTGCCTCGGGCCGCACGAAGCCAAATTTACCAAAGCGGACGGCGTATATTCCTACCGCAACCAAGTTCTGCCAGGCGGCGGCATGCTGCCGCCGACCGCGAAAATGGTGATCATGCACGGCCACGTGGACCCCTGGGATCCGCTCATGCAACGCAAGCATTCATGGATTAGGGAACACTATCGATGAGCAGCCCGAGCGCAGCGAACCCCTACATTTCGCTCATCGAAGCGAAGGAACAGCTATCGATCGATGAAGGCTTGACGATGCACGATGCGCGCATCAACCGATTGATCGGCGCTGCGATCGACTGGGCCGAGAGTTTCACCGGCCGAAGTTTGGGCGAGCTCATGGAGCTCAGCAGCCCAAGCGATGAATCGGCCGTGCCGCTGCCGGAGCCGAAAGACTCCCCATCCTTCACCGGTCCGGAGCAGGAGGGCATTGGCCTCGATGTCGCCGTAGACGGCCGCGAGCATTGGGACGAGCGCACCTGGCAAAATTTCTGGCGCAACAATCCGATCTTGCGGGACGACTCGCAGTCGCTGCGCCGCGATGTCAAGGAAGCGATCCTGATGCGCATCGAGCTGCTGTTCGATCGCAATACCGACAACTGGGATCTGCTCGACAAGACCAGCACCGACATGCTCTTTCCCTATCGCATCGGGATGGGCGTATGAGCTGCCGTCTGTGCGGCAAAGTTCGAGCCGGTCTCACGCGGGCCTTACGCCTGAGAAAGGCGTCCGCCACCATCGCCATTCTAAACACCACCACGACGCCAGCCCGGGCGGCCCAGATGGCCGCGCCCTCGCCACGACCATTGCCGACACTTCCGTCGGGTGGCGAGGGGGCAAGGTGAAACGTCGCGAGATACGGCCCACGCAATCGGGCGAGCTGCGCCACTTCTGCAACATCGAGCGGCGAGTACCAGGCACCGATTCGACCGGCGCGCCGAGCGTCGAGTACGAACTGTGGGCGGAAAATGTGTGCTTCGCGATTGATGATTGGAAGCCGTACGAAAATCAACTCGCGCAAGCGATCGAGCGCTCCGTGATCACGCGCATCCGGATCCGCTACCGGCCGGGCATGTCCGGCGCGGGCCCGTCGACCTTTCGTTTGAAGTACTTGACGAACCCCGGCGAATCCTCGCCGGTATATGAGTACTACGACGTGATGGGCGCGGTGCGTGACATCAATCTTCGCGTCGAACTGCAGCTCACCTGCTCACTGCGCGACGCGGCGGGCTATCGAACGGGAGCGACCGCATGAGCGGGCCGTCCACCCTCGAAGGCGTCGCGGCCCTCACCAAGCAGCTGAACGCGCTGAGCTCGCTCGAAGAAGGCCGGGCGCTGCGCCGTGCGGTTAAGGCCGGGATTAAGCCTGCGCTTACTTTGGCCCAGTCGCTCATTCCGGTGGGCTCCGAGCCGCATCGGCTCTCGAACGGCCTGCTGGTGAACTATGGCTATGCGAAGGCCGCGCTGCGCACGATCTCCACCATCAACGCGGCGAAAAATATCGCGAGCGGGATCTTGGGGGTGCGCAAGCTCGCATTTTATGCATTGCAATTTATCGAGCTCGGCACGCACAAGATGGCCGCGCAGCCGTGGATCCGCCGCGCGCTGTTGGAGTCGCGCTCCGATTGCGAGGAAGCGTTTCGTGCCAGCATCGCCGGATCGGTCGAGAGGGCGGCGAAAACCACATGAGGCTCGAGACCGACCTGCGCACGTTTCTCACCGCCGAGCCGACTATCGCGGCGCTGGTCGCCGCGCGCGTCTATGGGTTGATCCGCGAGCCTGGCTCTAAGCTGCCTTCGGTGAACGTGCAGCGCGTGCATACCGCCCGGCAGGAACTGTTTTGCGGCGTCTCGCCGCTGGTGTCCGGGGACATGCAAATCGATTCCTTTGGGATCGACGGCGACGATACCTGGGAGGTGGCAGAGGCGTTGAAGCTTCTGTTCCGGAATTTTTCGGGCTCGATGGGCGAGACGACCGTCAAGAAGGTTTTTCTGATCAATGAGTTTCCGTTGAGCGATCCCGATCCAGGGGTCATTCGAGTAGTTCAGCTCTATAACTTCTGGTATCTGGAGGATTGACCATGTTAGACGAGACCAAAACCCCCTTCGTCGGGGGCATCTTTTTGGCGATCGGCGACGGCGCATCGCCCGAAACTTTCGAGCGCTATTGCGAGGTCGACACCATCTCAGGCGTCGGCACCTCGAACGCGCTGATCGATGTGACCACCTTCTGCAGCGACGGCACCAAGGAATATATTCCGGGCCTCTCCGACGGCAAGCAGGTGACCTTCGGCGCGAATTACGTCATGGACGATGCACTGCAGGAAGGGCTGATCGATGACGTCGAGAACAAGGTTAAGCGCAACGTCGAGATCCAGGTCGATGGCTCCTCGCCGTTTCGCGTGTTCAAGATGACCCTAGCCATGCTCGATTGGGAATTGGACCCGCAGGTGGCGAAGCAAAACGTCATCAAGTTCATCGGCAAGATCACCGGGAAAATCGTGCGCTCATGAGCAGTGCGCTGCTGACGAACACGATCACCGTTCGGGGCGTGGCGTACGAGGTGAGCGAAATCAACGGGCGCGTCATGCGCGAGGTGCGCAAGCGCCTGCGCGAGCAGCAGACCGAGACGGTGGAGGCGTATCTCGCCTTCGCGTGCACGGTCGAGCCGAAGTTCGCCTCCGAGGCCGCGGCAGCGGCTGAGCCGCACATGATCTTGAAGGCGATCGCCGATGAGGCATACCGGTTGGGCAAGCCGCCGGCGCCGGATCCGGATGCGTCGGAGGATGGAGCCTCAAAAAACGCTTGACGCCCGAGCAGCTGTTCGAGCATCGGCTCGGCGCACTGCTCGGGCGTTCGCTCGGTGAGCTGGACGAACTGCCGGCGCGCGAGCTAGAGCGCTGGTCGATGTACTGGGCCGAGGAACCGTGGGGCACGTTGCGCGACAACATGCACGCCGCGCTGATCGTCACGCAGCTGCTCAGGCCACACGTGAAAGAGGGCACGAATTTGAACATCGATGATTTTCTGTTCCGGCCGAAAGTGGATGTCGACGCGCGCGCGCGCGCCAAATTGTTGGCCACCTTGAATGCGATGGCGGCGAACGAAGAGCGCGGCCGCCGGCGGCCTAAGCGCTTGAGTAAGAAGCCATGACGGATCTGGCGGCGCTCGTCGTTAGGATGCAGGCGGACAACAGCTCCTACATCAAGGCGCTCGATCAGGCCACCGGCAAACTGTCGCAGTTCTCCAAGGATCAGACCAATCTGCTGAAGGACCTGGGGGAGAAATTCGCGGCCGCCTTCACGATCGATAAGATCGTGGAGTTCTCCGTGTCGAGCATCGAAAGCGCCGCCTCGCTCGATAAAATGGCGCAGTCCTCCGGCATCGCGGTCGAAAACCTGTCCGCCTTGAGCCTCGCCGCGGCCGCCTCCGGACTCTCGCAGGACGATTTGGGTTTGGCGTTCAAGAAACTGAACGTCTCGATCGCCCAGGCCGCCGGCGATGGCAGCAGCAAGGCCGCGGCGGCGTTCAAGTCGATGGGCATCTCGGTGACCGATGCGTCCGGCAACGTCAAGAGCGCCGATGCGATCTTTGCGGAAGTTGCCACCAAATTCCAGGGCTATGCGGACGGACCCAACAAGGTGGCGATCGCCGTGCAGCTGCTCGGGCGCCAGGGACAGAATTTGATCCCGGTATTGAACCAGGGCGCGGCCGGACTCGATGACTTCAGGGCCAAGGCCGAAGCGGCCGGTATCGTCATGTCCGGCGAGCTCGCCGCCGCCGCCGAGGAATTCTCGCAGAAGGCGGCCGTGCTCAAGACCTCGCTCGTCGAGGGCTTAGGCAACCAGCTGGCCGCGCAACTGCTGCCCGTTTTGAACACGCTGGTCGACCAGTTTTCGGCCGCATCATCGGGCGGCTCTGCCTTCGCCGAAGTGGCCGGCGTCATCGTCGGCGCGGTCAAGGTCATCGCCACTCTGATCATTGAAGCGGTGAGCGAATTTCAGCAGTTGGGTCAATCCTTTGGAGCGGTGGGCGCGGCCGCGGTGGCGGCCGCGCAAGGCAATTTTTCCGAGGCCGCGACGATCTGGAAACAAAGCGGCGAGGATAACGTCGCGACCCAAAAGACGGCAGCGGACCGAATCACCGCGCTGTGGCACGTGCAGAGCGAGGAAGAGATCGCGGAGGCCAAAGCCAAGTACGAGCTGTTCGCGTATCTCGATAAAAACAAACCAGCCGCGCCCAATGAGGCGGCCGCGGGCGTCGGCGAAAAGGCGATCAAAGAGCTCGAGAAGTACACCACCGGCATCAAGGACCAGGAGCTGGCCTTCGGCTTAGGCGGCGCCGCGCTCACGCGCTACAAATTGCAATTCGGGCCGCTCGCCGATGCGATCAAGAACGCGGGCGACGAAGGAAAGAAACTCGCGGTCGAGGCGCAGTCCTATGCGGACAAGCTGCAATTCAAGGTCGATACCAGGGCCACCGATGCCGTCACGAACTCGCTGCAAGATCAGGTGACGCTGTACGAGGCGGGCGATGTGGCGGCCGAGCGCTACAAGCTGACCACCGGGGATCTGGGTAAAGCCTATGACCGCATGGGCGCGGCGGGTGAGAAAGCGCGCAACACAGCCCTGGCGCTCGAGGCGACGATCACGCAGCGCAAGGACGATAACGCGATCAAGGCGATCGACGATCAGACCTTGGTGCTCACCGGGCATTTGAACGCGGCCGCGTTGTCTGCTTTCGATCTGCAGAATCGCGCGCTCAAGACCAATCTGACGGCCGCCGGCGACACTGGAGGCCTGGACAAGCTCGCCGCACAGCGCGGCCAGGTCGACGCGCAGTCCCAAATCAACGAGCTGAACCTGAAGGCCTCGCAGATCAACACGGATCTGTCGGTGCAGGTGGATCTCTTGAACGCCAAAATTGCGAATGGGCAAGTCTCGCAGCTCGTCGGCGACAACGAGATCGCGGACGCGCGCACCAATGCGCTCATGCAGCTGCAGGCGATCAACACCCAGGAGCAGACGATTGCGACGACATCCGGATCCACGAACGTGGCGCTCGTCGACGGCGTGAAGAAATTCGGCTCATCCTTGGTCGCCCTGCAGACGCAGACGAAGGCCTTGGAGAATTCGATCCGCTCAGGCCTCGAGTCAGCGTTTGCGAATAATTTTGCCGACCTGATCACGGGTGCGAAGTCCTTCACGCAGGCGATCCGCGCGATGGCCACCGACATCGAGAAACAGTTCGTCAATATCATCGCCAAGAATTTTGCCGAGAATCTTTTCGGCACTGGGGGCGCCGCCGGCGGCCTCTCGGGCATGCTCGCGGGATTTCTGGGCGGCGGCGGCAACGGGCTATCGTCAGGCGCAAATGCATCTATTGCGACAACGGGCGGCCCGGACGATATCCTCGCTTCATTGTCGGCAAGCGGCTACGCGAGCGGCGGCACGATCCCATCCGGCCAGGTCGGCTTGGTCGGCGAGGAAGGCCCCGAGCTTGCGTACTCCGGCTCCCAGGACATGAACATCGTGCCGATGAAAGCGGGCGGCGGCGTGAGCGTGACCAACCACTTCATCATCCAGGCGCCGAGCGGCCAGATCTCGAGACAGTCGCAGATGCAGACCGCGGCGGCCGCCGCACGCTCGATCGGTCAAGCGAACCGCCGGAACAATCAATGATCACACCCGATATGTCGCCGATCTTTCCGGCCTGCCCGACCTTTGGTTTCACCGCGGAGCCCGCGTATCTCGTCAAGATCACGGCGCGCGAGGGCGGCTTCGAGCGGCGCGATCGCAAATGGGCGCGGCCGCTGAGCAAGTTCACGGCCGTGCCGACCGGCGATCAGCCTGAGGCCGACATCGAAGAGGTACTGCACTTCTGGCACGCGATGGGCGGCATGTCCTCGGCGTTTCGCTTCAAGGATTGGTCGGACTACAAAAGCTGCTCGCTCTCGGAAGATCCGGAGGCGACCGATCAGCCGATCATCGCGAGCCTGGACTCGCCGCCGAAACTGCGGCTCGTCAAACAGTACGTCGTCGGCTCGATCATCCAGCAGCGCGAAATTTTGCGGCCCAACGGCGCCACGATCCTGATCGCCAATGAGACCGGAACATTGCAACCGTCCTCATCGTGGACGATCGACGAGTCGACGGGACTCTTAACCGTGGGCGGCGGCTTCGCAGGCACGCCGAGCGCCTGGGGCGGCGAGTTCTATGTGTGGGTGCGCTTCGATGCGCAATTGAACCCGCAGATCTCGGACCATCGCGTGCAGAACGTGACCGTGCAACTCGCTGAGCTGCGCGTGGCGCTGCCGTGAGAAGCATCCCGCCCCTGCTGCTCGCCGACCTGCAGCAGTCGGTCACATCGATTGCGTTCGTGTGGTCGATCTCGATGGGCAACGGGCGCGTGATCCGCGGCACCGAGCACGATCTTGATATCACCATCCCTACGGGGTCCGACTGGCCGGACGCCCTTGCCGGAACCTACAACGCGATCTCCAACGTCACCGCCGGCGATGTGGTCAGCAACTCCGACATGACGGTCGACAATCTCGAGGTCTCAGGCGCGATGCCCGAGGATCCGCACACGGAGATTCTCGATATCACGGTGGACGAGATCGAGGCAGGCCTTCTCGATATGGCGCCGGTCGCGATCATAATATGCAACTGGCAGGCGCCGGCGCACGGCGCGTTCCAATTCAAGGGCGGCTACTTGGGCGCGATCACGCGCGACAGCGACTTCAAGTACACCACGGAGGTGCGCGGCCTTGGGCAGCTGCTGCAGCAGACCATCATGGAGTCGCTGAGCACGACCTGTACCGTGGTGAAATTCGGCGACGCGCGCTGCAAGTTCAACGTGGCTCCCATCACCATCACCGGCGCCGTCACGGCCGTCACCAGCCGCCAGCAGTTCGCCGTTTCCCTCGCGCAGGCCTCACCAATCCCGCCGTTCAGCTATCGAGGCGGCATCCTCACTTTCACGAGCGGCGCAAATACGGGATTCTCTCGAGAGGTGAAGCTCGATCCGAATGTCAACGGCGGCGTGCTCACGACCTGGGACGATTTTCCGGAGTTTCCCGCGAACACCGATGCCTTCACGCTCTCGCCCGGGTGCAATCGGCAGCCGGACACCTGCATCAACATTTACGCCAACATGGTCAACTGGCGCGGCGGCGGACTGTTCATTCCGGGCGTGAACGCGATTCTTGCGGGCCCGACCCAGGTGGCCTCGCTGTGACGGCCGCCGTCGCGATCGCGCCGGCCGCGCTCATCAAGCAGGCGCGAGCCTGGCTCGGCGTGCCGTTCCGGCATCAAGGCCGTACACGCATCAGCTGCGATTGCTTAGGTTTCATCGCAGGCATGCTGGGCGAGCTCGATTCGGTCACGGCGCTCGAGCTGCTGCCGATCAACTATGGCCGCGAGCCGCAAGCGCTGCTGCTCGATATCCTCGCCCAACACTGCAAGCAGACCACGCTCAAGCCCGCGGTGCTGCTCGCGATTAAGTGGCCGCTGGCCGAGTATCCTTCGCACGCCGCGATCTATACCGGCGAGAGCATGATCCATTGCTTCGAAGCGGTCGGGCGCGTGGTCGAACATGGGTATAGGCCGCCGTGGATAGCGCGCACGATGAGCATCTGGGCGCTGCCTGACGTGACCTATCCTTGAGTAACGCCGGTCAAATCGTTCTCGATGTCGTCGGTCTCGCCGCGAGCATCTACACCTTGAATCCGATCTGGTTCACCCTCGCCGTCGGCGCAGGCTCCGTGCTCTTTCCCACCGCGCTGCCGAGCGGGCCGAAGATCTCGGACAACAATACGACCACCGCGAGCGTGGGCGCGGCCGTGCCGCTGGTTTATGGGACCGCCGATGTCGCGGGCACAATCATGTGGCTCGCGCCGTTCGTGCAGAGCTCGAACAATTCCAGCGGCAAGGGGGGACCGACCCAACAGACGTTTCAATACAACCAGTCGATCGCGATTTGTCTGTGCGCCGGGCCCATCGGCGGTGTGTCGAGGATTTGGGAGAACGGCACCATCGTCTATGACATCCGGCCGCAGCAAGCCGCGAACGCCGATCTAGGGTTGCTCGCGGAAACCGATGCGGCCTTTGCTGCTCGCCTGGCCCAGAGCGCGACCTACGCGCAGACCTTCACCCTGTACTTCGGGGATGAACTCCAAGTCGCGGATCCGACGATCGAGGCCACGCAAGGGTTCGGCCAGGTCCCGGGATTTCGTGGCATTGCCTACATCGTTTATCCGAACCGCCTCTTGCAAACGGCGCAAGGCTGGCGCCATCCGACGTTTCGCTTCGAGGTCTTTCCGGGGCCTCCCGGCGTCGTCGGCTCGCCGGGGTATCAAACCGCTCCTGCGGCGCTGCTGCTGAATTTCGATGGCACGAACGGCTCGGCCATCTTCACCGATTCCTCGCCGGCTCACCACATCGTGACAGCGATCGGCGATGCGCATCTCGACACCAGCAACCCGCTGCCTGGCCACACTGCGGCGTTGCACACGGATTATTTCGACAGCAATGAGCAGTGCGCGAGGATCGCGGTCACACCGGGCGGTCCACTGGATCTTTCGACTGCTGATGACTTCACGATCCAGATGTGGCTCGATTTCGATCTCGCGCCGAGCGGCGGCGGCAGACCCGTGTTGGCCTCGGCGTATTCCGGCGGCAATGGCTGGTTCATGAGTTTCATCCAGACCTTCGGCGTCGCCGGTTACTTTGAATTCAGGTCTCTGGTGGCTGGCTCAACCGTGTGGATTGCAGACACCGACACGGGTACGGGTGCACATATCCCTCTGAACACTTACATGCTCGTGGAGGTCGTGCGCTTGGGCACCGACATCGGGTTGTTTGTGAACGGCGTGGCGGGGCCGGTTCAACACTTGGCGACGATTTTGACAGCAGCCGGTGTACCGCTGCAAATCGGCAGCAACCAAATGTGGATCGGCCAGGTCATTCACGGCTTCTATGGCAAAGTGATCATCACGCGCGCGGCTCTGCACACGCCGGGGGTCGACTACGGCGCGCTGCCGCCGCCGTTTGTCGGAACGGTCACCGTCGGGGCGATCATCGAGGATGTCTGCGCGCGCTCTGGATTGACGGCGATCGACAAGAGCGATTTGGATGGCGTGACGATCGCGGGCTACTCGGTCTCGACGATCACCAACGGCTCATCGATTATCGCGCCATTGCGCACGGTGGCATTTTTCGATGCGGTCGACAGCGGCTCCGTCATGCGATTTGTCTCGCGCGGCAAGCCCGTGGTGGCGACGCTCACGATCGATGACATCGGCGCCTATGACGGCACGACCGGATCCGTGCCGCCGCCCTCGATCACCACGGTGCGCGCACAGGAAGAGGATATGCCGCGCAGCATTCGCTTCCATTACAAAGCGGTGCAGCGCGACTACGAAGTGGGCGAGCAGGATTCGCCGTTTCGCCTGGCGACCAAAGCGGTGAACGATGTCGATATCTCCTCGCCGATCTGCTTGCTGGATGATCAGGCCGCGCAGTGCGCGGAGATCAATTGGGCCGATGCCTGGTCAGCGCGTACGACCTACAGCCTGGCCGTTGATCAGTCCTGGCTCGAGCTCGAGTGCGCCGACTGCATCGCCGTGCCGGTCGATAACGTGCTGCAGCGGATGCGCATCGCGACCGACAAGACGGCCGCCGGCGTGCTGCGAAGTTTCTCCTGTGTGCGCGATGACGGTGGCGCCTATATCTCCTTCGCGGTTGCGACCCCGCCGCAGCGCGTGCCGCAAGTGCTCTCGTTGCTCGCGCCCACGACCTTCGAGCTCTTGGACCTGCCGGCCTTGAGCGATGTGGATAACGATCCGGGGTTTTACATCGCGGCACAGCGCCAGGCTGCCGTCGGCAAGTGGACCGGATCAATCGCGTATCAGTCGATCGACGGCGGCGTGACCTATGCCGCGCTGCCCGCTGTGATCGCGACCGAGGCGACCCTAGGCACCATCGCGGGCGCCTTGCCGATCTCGCAGGCCTTCACCTGGGACGATGCGACCGTTATCACCGTGAATGTAGCGAACTCGAGCGTGGGATTTGAAAGCCGCACCGATGCGGCCGTGCTCGCCGGCGCGAACGCCGCGGCGATCGGCGATGCCGGTAGATGGGAGATCGTGCAGTTCGCAACCGCAACTCAAGTCAGCGCGGCGCAGTGGACGCTCTCGCGCCTGCTGCGCGGCCGGCGCGGCACGGAACATGTGATCGGTTCGAGCGTGGCCAATGATCGGCTCGTCATGCTCTCCACCGGGGATCTCGCGCGCGTTGTGCTGTCCCAAGCGCTGATCGGCGTGAGCCTGAACTATGCGGTTGTCTCCCGAGGCGCTACCTTCGCGAGCGGCTTCACCGCGGCCTTCACGGGGAACGCCGAGGCCTTGAAACCCTTCTCGCCGGTCGCCATCAAGGGCGCGTACGTCGGCGCCGACATTCTGATCACGTGGATCCGCCGCGGCCGCCTCGGGCGCATGCTGGCCTCGGGCACCGAGATCCCGTTGAGCGAAGCGACCGAGGCCTACCAGGTCGACATTTATTCGGGCGCTAGCCCGCCGGTTTTCTTGCGAACTCTGAGTGTGGGTGCGCCCACGGCAACCTACCTAGCCGCCGAGCAGCACACCGATCAGGGCGCCTCGCCCTTCGTCGCACCCACCGCGATCTTCGTGAAGATTTATCAACTATCGGCCATCGTCGGACGCGGTACGCCCGGCATCGCCACGCTCGTCCTGTAAGGAGTTTTCTATGCCGTCGACGACCCCGAATCTGCTGCTGACCTATCTCGCCCCGGCGCAGCTGCAACCCGAAGTGCCCATCAATGATGCCTGGGACAAGATCGATGCCGCGGTGACGGCCGCGCTGGCGGACGCCACGCACGCCACCACCAAAGGGGATCTGGTGGGCTTCGACACGGCGATCAATCGCGTGCCGATCGGCGCCAATGGCAAGGTGCTCACGGCCGATTCCACGCAGGCGCTCGGACTGAAGTGGGCGACGCCGGCCGTGGGCTCCGTCACCTCCGTGGGCTTAACGACGAGTACGCTCTCCTTGGGTGGCAGCGCGTCTCCGATCGTCGGTGCGGGCAGCTTTTCCGTGGACCTGACGGCACCCGAGCTCGCGGCCCTCACGCTGGCTACGACAGCAATTCAATCGCTGCACGTCACAACGAAAGGCGATCTTCTCGGCTTCGACAGCGCCGCCGATCGCGTGCCGGTCGGCGCCAATGGTCAGGTGCTCACGGCCGATTCCACGCAGGCTCTAGGCCTCAAGTGGGCGACGCAAGTCACGACCAAAGGGGATCTTCTCGGCTTCGACGTCGCCACCGATCGCGTGCCGGTCGGCACCGATACTCAGGTACTCACGGCCGACTCGACGAATGCGCTCGGGCTTAAATGGGCAGCGCCGAGCGTATACAAGCTTGCCGCCTCGGCGATCCCCTTCATCCTGGCGCCAACGGGTTCGATGGCGAACAACGGCGCGATCACGTTGGGGACTGCGCTCCCGATGGTTTACGCGAAAGCCTATATCCGCCTGCCGGCCAACGCGATCGTCGCGGGGTCTGCGGCTGGCTGGTACTACTGCCAGATGGCGAGCGCGACCGTGGGCCAGGTGTTCAACAACACCTATGTGAACGGCGTACCAGCCATTCCCGGAAGCCCCACTGCATTCGTGACGACCGGCCCCGGCGCCTACGCGGGCGTCACCACGCTGCAAACCGCGCAGTCCATCAGTGTTCCCGGAAACTCGATGGGGCCCAATGGCATCATCCGCTACTCATTCACGATGACGGTTCCCAGCAACGCGAATAACAAAACCGTCTTCGCGACGTATGGGGCATTTTCGCCCGCCGACATCATTGTGACGACAAATCCAGCTGCAACACTGGCGCGCTCGTTCGCCAATCGCGGTGTGACCAATTCGCAAATTAACGATGGCGGGACGGGCCTATTTGGTCCCGGCTTAAGTGGGGGAGCACCGACGGTCGGCGCGGTCGATTCAACCGTAGCTCAAAACTTTGTGTTTCAGCCACAGCTCGCCGTGGCGACTGACTACATCGTGCTGGAGAAATTCATTATCGAAGTGATTCCTGGCTAGCCCGGAAATTTCGCGACGCTTCGCGACCCAGGTCAACGTCGAGGCTTCAAGTGAGGGGCAGAGTGGGGCGCACGTCCCACTCTCTCCCACTTACCCGAGGCCGCCTCATGGATATTCCCGCCGAACTTTCCGCCGACGAAACCAAAGTCAAAGCGGCCGCCGCAGCTGCTCTAGCAAGTGCCAGTGCGGATGCTAGAGCAGATGAGAGCCTGGCCAAGACCTGGTTGCAGGCGAACTTAGGGCCGGCGATCGCCATTGCGATCGGCTTCTTGGTTCTGGGGCTAGCGATCGGCGCGGCCGTTGCTCATCGCTAAAATAGTCGGCGGCGTGTTCGCACTTTGCGCCTTGGCGCTATTCGCTTGGGATTTCCGATGATCCCGAACGTCGCCGCATTCCTGTCGATGACCGCGCACAGCGAGGGCGTGGACCACGCGGCCGATCAGTACCGCGTGTGCTACGGCTTCAAGCACACCATCGTCGATCTCTCGTTTCATCCGACCGAGCCGAGGCCGCCGAACGGCGCGATCGAATGGAAGGGCGAACCGTTGGACGGCCTGGGCGCGCAGTACGTGGGGATGCACAGCTCGGCGGCCGGGCGCTACCAGATGACGCTACCAACCTGGCTCGCGTGTAAGGCAGCCCTCTCGCTGACCAGTTTCGATGCGGCCGCGCAGAACGATGCCTGCGTGCTGCTGATCAAGCAGAAGGGCGCGCTCGATGATGTGTGGGCGGGCAGGGTGCAAGACGCAATTTTCAAATGCCGCGGGCTGTGGGCTTCCTTTCCGGCGAGCTTAAGCGGGCAGCCCAAGCGCGCGCTTGGCGATCTGGTCGCGCATTTCACGGCCGCCGGCGGCGCGCTGGCGATTGCCGCGTGAATATTTGCATTAATATTTGCATTAAGCTGCGCGCCGGCGCCGCCTGGACCTGGTCGCATCGCACGAAGGCGATCGGCGGCGCCGGCATGGCGGCCGCGTACTGTTTCGAGAATCAAGACAAGCTGGGCCTCATCATCCCGGCGACCAGCATGGCGCACACGATGCTCGCGATCGGCATCGTCACCTTCGTCGTCGGGCTCTATAACACTTTCTTCCAGCCCAAAGATCTGACCTAAATGGTCAAACTCGCGCGCCATCCGACCAGCGAGGAATATGCGCGGCTGCGTGAACGCTGGGACCGCGAGGATGCCGAAGAGACTCCACTGCAGCCGTTCGACACCACGCTGACCAGCGGCATCAATGATACCGTGCAGCACCTGCGCCGCTTGCCCGCCGACCGGCGCGCGAGTGTGGAAGCGAATCAGCTGCGCTTCGATGCGCTCGAGCAGCTGACGAAAGAGGCGAGGTTCATGCGTGATGCGCTCGCCGGCATCGTCGAGACCTTGAATCACAAGGCCTCGAAGCGTTCCGTGAAGCGCTCGATCGATGAGTTTGCGGCGAAGCTCGAGAAGCGGGTCGACAACATGTTCAAACTGGTGGCGGCGATCGCGGCTATATTGGGCGTGCTCGTCGCCGCCTTCAAAGCACACTGAGGGGAACCGTATGGCTGAGAGACCACTGATCATACAAACGAAAACCCTGAAAGAGTTGCTGGAAGCGGTCGAAGGGTATCGCAGTCAGCTATCCACCTTCAGCGACCAGGCGCTCGGGGAAATCGATCAGGTGAAATTCTGGATCCAGAAAGCAATCGATGACGGCGCTGCGCAGATCGAGATCGCCGAAGTGGCGCCAACATGATGAGCACGCTCGAGAAGAATTTGATCATGGCCGTTGCCGCGCTGATCGGCTGCGGCGCTTTCGCCGGCTGGTGGGCGCTGCACAATCGGCATGAGCAATCGATCGGCGCGGTGGCGTGCCTGCAGGCGACCACGATTCCAAAACGAGAAGCAATCGCCGAGAACAAAACTACCGAGGCGGCCCAGGTCGTCGATATCAACGCAGTGGTGAAAGGCTATGAAACCAAAGTACTTTCCATGTCTCGTGCTAACGATGATCTGGCTGACCGGCTGTCAGCCGCACTACGTACGGGTGGCGTGCCCCATCCCGGATCCGCTGCCTGCGCAAACCCAGCCGACCCAGGACTATCCAAAAGCGAAAGCGAAGCTGCAGGCCGACTTGCCATCATCCGCGCCGACATCGCCGCCGTCCTCACCGCCTGCGACGCCAACCAGGTGAAGACCGAGGATGCGGCCGCGATCTATAACGGCGTGCGCGCGCGCGCCCTGGCGGCCGCCAAATGAACAGGGTGTGCGACTATCGCAACGGGTGCGACTATCGCAACAGGTCGGACACACTTAAGATTTCCGAGCGATTTGTCCGCCACGCTAAATTCATCAGGCTAGAAGCGATCGAACACCGCGGCGTAGTGCGTCATGCAGTCGCCATGACCGCAGTAGTAGCCGGTCCAGTGTGCGAGCTCGTATTTGCGCAGCGCTGCCAGGCGCTTTAAGTTCCACCGCGCCACGGCGAGATAATCGCCATACATCGCGGAGTTGCCGAACTGGCGCACCGCTGGCCCCAAGCTCTCGACGTCCCACCCGCCGGTGATTTTCAGTTTCATGCGCACGCCGTCGTTGATCGCAAAGCCGATCCGCTCGGGCCACGGCCGCTCCGATTCAAAGAAGGCCTCCAGCACCGGCCAGGGCTCGCCGTACGGATCGACGTCGACCAGGTTGAGCGGCAGGTGATCCCCGGCGCCGGCGGCGAGTGAGGGGATGCAGTTCGATTCAAACACGCTCCACGTCGGGCGCTGGATCGCGAGCAGTTCAGCCTTTGCGGGTTTTTCGTCGAACGCCACGCCTTGGGCGATCTCGCTGTACACCTTTTTCCACACCTGGCCCGTTCCCGCGTGCGTCTCCAGCACTATCGGTTTTTGGATTTGCTTCAAGAGGCTCAAGCGTAACGCCGCCTTTTGGTTGAGCGTCGTGTTGTCCTTTTTCATCGCTTTCCTTTTTTACGAAGAGGAAGACCCTGCACATATCGAGCAGCGCTTCACCGCGCGACAGGGCGCCGCTCGCTGCGAGCGCGCGTTCAACGAGATTGATATCGGCGACCGCGATCACCGCCTTGACCACGGGCGCGCCTTTGGTGAGCAAGCCTTCCGGATTATTGCTGGCCACCGCGAGCGTGGAGCCTTCCGCCTGCTCCCGCAGCTCGTCGAACATGGCATCGAGCGCGCCGCCGCCGAACTCGAGGTCCTGCAGCAGCTCGGTCAGCTTCTCGCCGTCCATCACCGCCATTGCCGACATGGGGTCAAGGGAGGCGAGGGCGGCCTTCTCTTCGGCCTCGGAGAGCTCCACGTAGCTCACCGGGATGGAGGTCTCGCCGCGGGCGATCGCCGAGGCGACGCGCAGGTGGCCATCGAGCAAATGACCGCTGGTGCGGTTGACGATCGGCTTTTGGATCCAGCCGATTTTGTCGAGAGAATCCTCAACGGTCGCGCGTTGATTTTTCGGATGCACCCGCCAGTTGCGCGGGTTGTCGGTGAGCGAGGCCGGATCCGCCTCGCCCTCGGCCACAATTCGGTTGCGCCAGCTGCTCATGAGTCTTCCTTCATTTTTATTGCCTCGGCGTCCGCTTTGAATCCAGCGCGCAGAATCTTCACCGACCGCGCCTCAAGGGCGTTGCCGGAACCTGTCTTGCAGCCCTTGCCGCACAGAGTAATCGCGCTGCTGGTCCATTCGTGGTTGCCATTGTCGCCGTCGTTGCGCCAAACGACGACGGCTCTGACGGTCGCCCATCCAGGCGGCGGGTTGCCATCCTCTTCATACTCGATGGTCTGACCGCACGAATCACAAACCCACATGATCATTGCGCACGCTCGCTTCGGTTTTTCCGCTCAAGCCATTCCCGCCGAGACTCGATAGCGGCGAGCGCCTGTTTGAACTCGTCCGGATGGGCTGCGATCAGGACCGCGATCGCGAGCAGCTCGTCGCGCAGTTGGTTGCCGCGATCGCTGCGCCACTTCGATTCCCAGGCGGCTTCGCGCTCGATAGCTTGGCGCGGATCTTCCTCCCATGTTGCGTATCGACGCGAGGTCTCCGAGCACGTCATGCACGTCAGCAAGGCGGCGCGCTGCTGGCCGTAGTCCTTCACTCGCTGCGCAAATTCGGCGCGGCTGATGGTCTTGACCATTCTCGCGTCATACCCGCACTCGGTGACCGCAGGCGCGCTTCGCCACGGCAGCGCAGGGCGCAGGATGTGGTCGACAGGGTCTTTCATTGCGTAGCTGCGTCTGGCTTGTTGGCGAGAAACTTCATGTAGGTCTCTGCGGCTTCCACGACGCCTTTCGCGTCCGGGTACTTATCGCGGTTGCCGCCGAGGGTAAGGGTTGCCAGCGCAATCTCGAGGGCCTTGATTCGCAATGCTTGATCTTCCATTTGTGTCTCCTGTGCAGGTGAAAATTCCGCATAAAACCATCCGGCTTTCAGTTTCTCGATTTCCTCGAGATCTTTGTCGCGGCGCGTCTCCTGCGGCATCAATGCTGCGCGGCATACCATCCCCCGATCAGCACCGATAAGAGGGCGAGGATTCCAAGGATTATCATTTGGCGGAACCGGCATCACGCGCAGCCAATAGTGCGTCGTGTTTAGTTGCCCATCTGCGCGCGAACCGCTCCCACATACGCGCCTTGCGCCTCAATCGGTAAGCAGCGCTGCGCTGTCTGCGGCGGCTCATGGTTGCGGCTCAGCGCTGGCATCATTCGCTGTCATTTTAATGTTCCGTACTCGCGAACATCTCAGGCTTTTTGATCCCGGCATCCACTAGATCATGCAGTGCCTGCCGGAACGGGATTCTGCTTTTGCAATCCTCGTCGCAGTACATCAGCCGATCTAGTTCCTTGTCGGTCAACTCGTGCTCGCCCTCAATAGACACGTCGGCTCCGCATTGGTGGCGGTAATCGGCAATTGCCTCATCGAGCGTGCGCGCAACCCACCAGTCGCAGTCATTCAGCTTGAACACTTTCCACGGCAACGGCGCGTCCATGGGAGGCGTCTCAGGTACCGGATCACCTAGTAAATCAACCATCGACAGTTCCTCCGCTGGCCTGTGAACAACGCATACCGTCTTTCGCAGCCCAATCGGAACCGCGTCGAACTCGAAGCGCAGCGTCTTGATCACAGAACCTCCGTCAGCCAGCGGTGCGCGTCGCGCGCCTGTGTATCGGTCAATGCCAGCGGGCGCCGATCAACTGCGAAGCGCACCAGTCGCGCGGCCTCGCTGATGAGGGCCTCGTGCTCTTCGATCGAAATGTAGAGGCCGTCGACGTCCTCGGTCGCGGTGCCGCCGGCGACGCTCAGGCGATAGCGCACGCGGTAGCGGGTCGGTTTCGCCAGCTTGGTCATTCTCGATCGGCCGCCGGCGGCGGCGCTTCGCTCTCGCCGACGTAGTTATGGTCGAACGCGTAGCGTAGCTTTTGGACGGCCGCGACGGCTTCCATAGTGGAGATCGACCAGGGGCATTCGTCTTCCTGCGCAAGCCAGATTGCGAGGCCTCGCAGATCAAGCTGCATTTGCTTGAGCTGTTCGCTGACCTTCATTCGAGCTTCGGCTGAACGACGCTCGGCAGCTGCGGTTGCAATGCCGCGCCGAAGGTCATCTGTGAAAGCCAGAGCTTGCCGCCGTTCGCGACGAGCAGTTCGATCTCCAATGGCTCGAGCTGCCAGCAGCTGGTCACGACGCCGTCGGCCGAGACGTGCGCGGGCAATGGCAGATACTCGGGCTGATCTTTCGCAATGATCACCGTCTGCTGAGGGAACTCGATGGGATTCATGGGTGCGGCGTCCTATCGATTGCAGCCTTGATCGTCTCGAGCTCGCTGCGCATTGGCGCGGGCAGGGCAGCCCACTCGCGCGCGGTCATCGGGCGAAGCGTCTGATCGGCCCGATAGACCGCGATGTTTTGGCAATAGGCGCACACGCTGATATCGCCCTCGCTCGGCAACCCAGGGCGAAAGGTTGACGTTGCCCCGTCGAGTCGCTTGCCGCACGCCGCGCACATGGTTGCGGGCACGTCGCTGGAAGTGATCTCAACCATTGAGCCTCGTCGACATGACCGCTCGCTCCACGGGCGTCAGATCCCAGGCGGCGACCACCAGCCACGCATCGGCGCCGAAGCGGCGCAGCAGGTACGGATCAGTCGGGTAGTGATTCCAGTCCGCTTCCCACAGCACGTGGTATTTCTCGATCGCAGTGCGCGGCCGCAGATGCACAGGGATCAGCGGCACGTCGGCAATGGCGTTGGCCGTGCTACTCCGCATCCCCGGCATCGGCAATCGAAAGTTCAAGTCCTTGGCGCGGTGCCACCCTTCGGTGCGAAAGTGCACTTGATCCTGCATTGTGTAGCCGACCACCTTGCGCTTGTCGGCCCGCATGATCGCGAGCTTGGGCAGCCCTGCCGCGTCGAGGCCTGCGGCGGTTATGGATGCGAGCGCGCGGATGATCAGCTTTCCGGCCGCGAGGCGTTTGTAGATGGCGGCGATCGCGCGGTCGTCAGCCGTCATGTGTCCACGGCTTTCCTGATAGGCGCGGTACAGATCGCGCGCGTGGTCTTTGTCCATCTGCAGCTTTTCTACGTTCATCGAAGCCTCCTAGATCATCAGTCGAGAGTGCAGGGCCAGCACGCGCTGCGCCGTGCGTGCGGTCACCCGGTGTTTGCGAAATTGAAGGGCCCGCGTCTTATAGCCGAGCAAATGGGCGAGCGCTCCTTTCGTGTAGCCCTCGCGCAGCAACCTGCGAATCAATGTCCAAGTGCGATCGGCAGGCACGAAGCTATGGTCGGCGCGATGCTCCGTGGTGACGGCGAGGATCTTTCGCGAAGTGCGCGCGCGGATCCGCCGCCGGTCGCCGTTCTTGATTTCGTGAATCATCGAGCGCACTCGCTGCAGATGCCTACACCGCGCGCACGGTTGACCGCGACCCAATGGCAGGGCTCTTCGCCGAATGCCAAACAAGCGTTGTTGTCATCACACCCGCAACCGATGCAGCGCGCGGGAGGTTCCGGGCGAGCTCGCTCGCGCGGCATTTTTTGGATGCGGATCTTGCCGCCTTTGGCGACCAGGCGCCGCTTACCCGCTCGGCGTGGTTGCGCGCTCATGTACTGCGCTCGTCAGTACGACGTATAGACGTCCGCCGCGAATCTGCACCCGCTGAGTGCAGATTTGCGAGCCAGCTGTGGGGAAGCAGGGCGGCGGCCTGGATAAACGTACAGCCGCAGCGCGAACAGAGCACGCCGTGAGGGAGGGTGGCCCTGGGAGCCCGTGGGAAGGCCTGGGAGCGTTTGGGGGGGCGGGCGGGTGTAGACGTGCGCCCTAGGGGGCGTTTTGGGCGCCTGGCTGGTTTGCGGGTCATTTTTGCCCCTTGCGGATCAGGGGTATATGAGCCGATTGCAGGCCCCCGCTACTCAGTGAAATACGACCCACTGAGCCGCCGACCGCGTGCAGGACCGCGTTGGCCTGGAAATGCACCTCGGCGATGAGGTGCAGGCCGTGCCGATCCGGTAGCAGCCGGATGCGCTGGCCATAGATTGAGGCGAGAGCGGCGCGCGCCACGTCCGCATCCTCACCCGTGAGATCCGCGCGCAACTTTTGGGCGTGCTCGCGGTACTCAGCCTCCAGCCCCCACGGACCTGAGACCAGGGGCGGCCGTGCAGCACTGTGCGACTGTCGCACAATCGCCAACCGCTCAGCCTCCAGTTTGGCAAACAGGGTCTCGGCCATGTCGCCATCGAGCGCACCCGATGCAACTAAAGCACGGATCTTCGCAACTTTGGTATCGACTTCCGCGACATCGGCCACTGGCTCGGGCGGCCGTTCTTTGAGCGCCTTGCGGATCCGGATCACGGCTTTGTCGACGGCCGCGTCCGACAGCAGGTCATTGAGCGCCGGCTCCAGCAGCCGAGTCTCGCAAAGATCGCGCGGCACCCGGATCGAATTGCTGCAGGCGGCAGGTCCGCCCTGGTGGAAGGTCGAACAGGTGTAGTACCGGGGCAGGCCGCTGCCATAGCCTCGGCTGTTTTTGCCGCCGCCGGAAATGATGAACCGCGCATCGCAGCGGCCGCAGACCAGCAGACCGGACAGCGGGTACTTGGTGCGGCCGCCACCCTTCTTGCCGTAGCTGAGTTTCCGCCGCGTCATCAAAGCCGAGACGGTGTCCCAGGTCTTGCGGTCAACGATGGCGAGCTCGGGCCGCTCGTCGATGATCCATTCGGATTCCGGGCGCTCGCGGCGCGTGCGCTTGCCGGTCTCCGGATCTTTGACCCACTGCGAGCGATTCCAGACCACGCGGCCCATGTACGTTTCGTTCTGCAGCATGTTGTTCAGCGCCGGCACGATCCAGCGGCCGTCGCCGCGGTTGGTGACGCGACCCTTCCAGCTGGCACCTGGGGATCTGACCTGGCGGCCGTTCAAGTCGCTGGCGATCGCCAACATGGTCTCGCCGGCGGCGATGCGCTCGAAGATTTCTTTGACGATTTTTGCCTGCTCGGGGATCACGACTTGCTTCGATGTGTAGCCGTAAGCCTTCGAGCCCGTTGGCTTCCCGGACTTGGCAAGGGTATCGAGCGCCAGGTGCACGCGCTCGCCGATGGCCAGGCGATATTCGTCCGACATGATGCCGGACAGGCCCGCCTGCATACGCGAGTGCCGCTGATCGGAGTCGAAGTGATCGAGCACGCCGATGACGCGGATTTTGCGAAACCGCATGCGCTCGAGGAATTTTGGAAGGTCGGCGCTATTGCGTGAGAGGCGCGTCAGATCCGCAATCAGGATGACGTCGAGCTCGCCCGCGAAGGCAGCCTTCTGCAGCGCGTTGACGCCCGGGCGATTGCCGAAGCTCGCTCCGGAGATCGCGAGATCCGAAAATTCGTGGAGCACCTGCAGGCCGTTCTGCTTCGCGTAGTCCGCGCAGCACCGCCGCTGATCTTCGATCGAGGCCTCCGTCTGCTTGTCAGTTGAGAATCGTGAGTAGGTCGCTGCTCGTTTCATTTTTAGGATCCCAGTTTTTTATATGTAGGCCAATGCAAGCATGCCAAGGACGATCAGCGCCAATGCGATTCCGCCCCACACCAAACCGTCGTGCCACCCCCACAGCAATGTGTGATTCTGCAGAAACCAGCAGCCCTCGAATGTGGATGTCAGCGCCTTCGCCTCGCCTTGTTCCTGCGCCGTGATCTGCTGAATCGCTGTCTGATAGGCGAACGACGATTCGTCCATGCCCTGGATCTGATGCATGCGCCCTTGCAGCGACACGAGCGCGACCATGTTTTGCTCGAAGCTGTTGTTCGGCGTCGGATAGATCACCGCATCGTGGGAGGCGAATTTTCCGGGCTGCTGAAGCGCGGCCACGTACTTGTCAAGATATTCGGACTTCTGCTTGAGCGTCGAGGATTTATCGCTCAGATCCCAATAGGAGCCGATTGTGTTGCTGTACTCGTAGGCCGTGCGAAATTCTGCCACTCCCCACGCGATTGCGAAAATCACGACGGCGAGTGCAATTACTGTTTTCACTTATGGGCTACGCGCTTGGTCAGTCGCGCCCTGGGCGCCGCGCTGCCCGTGGTTTGCTGAATGATCCCGCGAGAGAGAGACCCGCCGCCGACGGCGCGCAGATAGTCCGCGACGTGCTGCGGCAGCCGGATCATGAACCGCGCGCCTGGCGTGCCGGTAAGTGAGGGACGGCCACGGCCGCGCTTGATGGGTTTGCTGCCTGTCACTGCCTGCTCCGATTGTGAAACCGTGAGCCTTATTTTAGCACCTTAAATGCTGCGCCGCAATTGGGGTGCTTTTAATGGCCGGTCATACTTGCGCTCGTTGCATGTGCCGCACGTTCCCAAGCGACGCATCTCTGTCGGCCCCTTCGCTAGCGCGTAGCTGATCCAGCCGCGGCTAGTTTGTGTGCTGGATCAG